>Ga0307499_10000515_pt1 | contig 13377 bp, 7 predicted proteins | sample 13_S_MG_FD_201363 | JGI IMG/M metagenome (GOLD analysis project Ga0307499, IMG submission 201363) | Soil microbial communities from Populus trichocarpa stands in riparian zone in the Pacific Northwest, United States - 13_S | ecosystem: Environmental > Terrestrial > Soil > Riparian zone > Trees... | reverse complement strand
TCCAGGCTTGGAGCCAGTCGTTGTAGTTCATGCAGTCGTTTTCTCCGTTTCCGCATTCGGAGACCGGGGTTTCCCAGAAGTAGACGCGCTTCCAGAAGGCCGGGTTTTCGGCGTGGTATTTGGCGCAGAAGTTCTTCTCTTCGGTGTGTTCACACGCCAGGCTCTGCGCCGGCGCCTCGCCGAAGAACTGCGCCACCTCGGCGTTTACCTTCGGCGAGACGATCCAGTCCATCCACATGTACATGCAGTTGGGGTGTTTCGCCTGAGAGCTGATCATCCAGGTATCCGACCAGCCGGTCGCCCCCTCCTTGGGCAGGAAGCCCTGGCTCGCCGGGCTGGCCGCGATCGGCTCGCTGGCGCCCAGCAGTTCGAAGTACTGGTACTGCCAGGTGGTGCCGACCTGGACGTCGCCGTTGGCGAAGGCCGAGATCTGCTTGGCGGCTTCCGACCAGTATTCGCCGACGTTGGATCGCTGTTCTTTCAGCAGGTCGACCGCGGCGTTGAACTGTTCTTCGTTCAGCTCGTAGGGGTTTTCGATCCCCAGGCTCGGTTCATGCGCCTTCAGGTAGACGGCCGCGTCGGCGATGTAGATCGGGTCGTCGTAGGCGCTGATCTTGCCCTTGTACTTGGCTGCTTCCTTCGGGTCGAGGATTACGCTCCAGGACGTGGGCGCCGGCTTCACGTCGTTGACGTTCCACATCAGCAGGTTGGCCCCGCGGCCATGCGGGATCCCGTAGTGGACGCCGTCGAAGGTGTTGTAGGGCTGGTCCTTGAGTTCGGAGAAGATCGTCTTGTAGTTGGGGACGAGGCTGACGTTGACGGGGTCGACGTCACCTCCGTCGACCAGCCGCGCCGAGGCGTTGCCGGAGGCGGAGACGCCGTCGTACTGACCGGTGCGCATCAACTGGACCATTTCGTCGGAGGTGCCGGCCACTTTGTCGCTCACCTTGCAGCCGGTCTTCTGTTCGAACGGCTTGGTCCATTCCGGTTCGACGTAGCCGGCCCAGGAGATCAGGCTGAGCGATCCCTCTCCCTTGCCGACCTTGGTCAGTTCTTCTCCCCCGCCAGAGCTGCTGTCGTCACTGCTGCCGCAGCCGGCGAGCAGCAGCATCACGGCGAGCAGACCGGCGATGACGAGCCACGCGGCTCTCACGGGGTGTGCCTGGGTTCTCACGACGGTTCCTCCTCTGGTTTCGATTTCCCACGGACGGCGACCGTGTGCTCCGGGCGCCAGCCCACCACCACCTCCCTGCCCCGCTCGGAGGGAGCGTCGTTCGACGCGCCCTCCGCGTTCTGGCGAACGAGTTGAAGCTCTCCGCCACCCTCGAGGGCGACCGTGTAGCGGGTGACCATGCCCGCGTAGGCGACCTCGGCGATCCGGCCACGCTCGGTGCGCAGCCCGTTTGGCGCCCTCGCCGGGTCGAGCAGCTGGATCTTCTCCGGACGGATCGTGAAGCGCGAGCCGTCGCGCTCGAGCAGGTTGGAGACGCCGACGAAGCCGGCGACGAACTCGGTGGCCGGCTGCTCGTAGAGCTCCACCGGGGGGCTCACCTGCTCGATCCTGCCCTGGTTGAAGACCGCGATCCGGTTGCTCATCGTCAGCGCCTCGTCCTGGTCGTGGGTGACGTAGACGAAGGTGATGCCGACCTCGCCCTGGATCGTCTTCAGCTCGCTCTGCATCTGCTCGCGCAGCTTCAGGTCGAGCGCCCCGAGCGGCTCGTCGAGCAGCAGCACCCGCGGCCGGTTGACGATCGCCCGGGCCAGGGCGACGCGCTGGCGCTGCCCGCCGGACAGCTCGGCAGGCTTGCGATTGCCGTAGCCCGGCAGGCGGACCATCTCCAGCGCCTCGTCGCGGCGCTTCGTCCGCTCGGCCCTGGCGACGCGGGCAACCCGCATCCCGTAGGCGACGTTCTCGCCGACGGTCATGTGGGGAAAGAGGGCGTAGTCCTGGAAGACGGTGTTGACCGCTCGGTCGTACGGGGGCACCCCGGTCATGTCCCGTCCGGCCAATTCGATCGTGCCGCCGCTCGGCTCCTCGAAGCCGGCAATCATCCGCAGCGTCGTCGTCTTGCCCGAGCCCGACGGGCCGAGCAGGGTGAAGAACTCCCCTTGAGCGATCTCCAGGTCGATGCCCGCAACCGCCTGCACCTCGCCGTAACGCTTGCTGAGGCTAGTCAAGCGGATGTCGGGTGGAGTAGTTACATGGAGAAGTTATCCGAGTGGTTCAGGAGGTCAAGGACAAAACCACCCCGGCCAGTTGGCCGGGGTGGCGTACTGGGGCCCCTGCCCCAAGTCTCTTTGATGACGCTAGAAGCCGGCCGGGTGACGGGCGATGTAGCCGACGTTGTCGCGCAGGTCTTCATGCCAGCGCGGTCCGGTGCCTTCCGAGTCGCCCGAGGTATCCCAGCGGAAGCCGGCGATTTCCGCGTAGGCGTGCCCGGCATTCGCATAGACGGTGATCCACCGCCCCGCGCCTTCAAGGCCCCAACTCTCCAGCGGGCCCGAGGGAAGCGGGCTTTCGAGGAATTCGCCGCCGTGCAGGGCGTAGCTGACCGACCCCGAGCAATCGTAGCCGCGGTCCCACCAGCGGCCGTGGCCGCCGCCCCATACGTAAGGCTTGGTGCGGATCCGGTTCGCCGCTGCGATCACCGCCTTGACCCTTGCCGGGGCGGATTTCGGCGGGATCAGCATCCCGTTGTCGAGCAGCCGCGCTTTCGGCGTCGGCGTGCAGATGTCGACTTCTGCCGGGGTCAAGCCGCCGCCGCCGCAGCTGGCGCTGGCGCCTGCGGGCAGCAGTGCCAGAGCTACGAGAGCCGCGATTGCGACCAACCCCGCCTTGAGCTTTGCGCTGTTCTTGGGCAAACCGATCTCCTTCGTCGGCCTACGGGGTTAGCTGTCGGGCTGGCGCTGTAGGAGCCTGCGCCCCCGCCCTATATGGGCGAGTTAGCCCCGAAAACGTGGTTCCCCCGCTCCCGCATCGCCTCTGGCAAGCGGGACTCGGCGTTTCGGTTGTTCGGAACGGCGGGCAGTGTAGACGATTGCCCGGGCGGATGCTTACAAGAAACAAACATTTTGTAGCCCTTCGCACATTCATCCCGAATTCCTCTCGGCCGTGCGGCTGCTAGCTTGCGGCTTGGGATGGAACTTGCCGGTCGCTCAGTCCTGCTCACCGGCGCCACCGGCGGCCTCGGAAGGGCCATCGCGGCGGCGCTGGCCGCTCGCGGCGCGAGGCTGATCCTCAGCGGCCGCAAGCAGGAGGCACTCGATGCCCTGGCCGCGGAGTTGCCCGGCGAGGGCCACAGAGTGGTCGTCTCCGATCTGGCCGAGCCGGGCGCCGCCGAGAAGCTCGCCGCCGACGCCGGCGAGGTCGACGTCCTGGTCGCCAACGCCGGCCTGCCCGGCACCGGCCTGCTCACCGACTTCAGCGAGGAGCAGGTGACCCGCGCCCTGCGCGTCAACCTCGAGGCGCCGATGCTGATGGCGCGGGCGCTCTACCCGGCGATGGTCGAGCGCGGCTCCGGCCACCTGGTCTTCGTCTCCTCGCTCTCGGGCAAGGTCGCCAGCCCGCGCGCCTCGATCTACAACGCAACCAAGTTCGGCCTGCGCGGCTTCGCCTTCGGCCTGCGCACCGACCTCGGCCCGCAGGGCCTCGGCGTCTCCGTCGTCTCCCCGGGCTTCGTCCGCGAAGCCGGCATGTTTGCCGAGGCCGGCGCCAAGCCCCCGCCCGGCATGGGGACGACGACGCCTGACAAGGTCGGCGCCGCGACGGTCAAGGCGATCGAGAGCGACAAGGTCGAGGTCGTCGTCGCGCCGCTGCAGCTGCGCGCGATGTCCCACTTCGCGCTCGCCACCCCAGCGATCTCGGTCCGCGCTCAGAGCGGCGCCGCCGGCCAGAAAGCCGCCAAGGCCGTCGCCGACGGCCATCCGGAGCACAAGCGCTGACGAGCCTCCGGGAGACGCTTGCACTGTGAACGCTGTGAAGCGCACAGGACGAGCCGGGAACTGGATGCCCGACGGAAGGGCCGAGCGCGCGGCTCTGCGGCGCGACTACCTGGAGCTGACCCCCGCTCAGCGGATTGAGCAGGTCTTCGAGCTCTCCCGCTTCATGTCTCGAGTAGTTGAGTCCAGGACGACGCAGGCGCGCCAGATTTCGCGTATCCGACTTTGACCCCACTCTGGTGTGGTCAAAGTCGGATACGCCCTCGCCATTTCGGACTGCGGCCGGTGGGCTCTCCTTTCTAGGATGGAGACATGAGCCATCCCGACTCCTTTGGCGCCCGTTCGACCCTTGGGGTCGGCGGTCGGTCCTACGAGGTGTTCAGGCTCGATGCGCTGCAGCAGCGATTCGACGTAGCGCGACTGCCCTACTCGCTGAAGGTCCTGCTGGAGAACGTGCTGCGGCTCGAGGACGGGGTCTCGGCGACGAAGGAGGACGTCGAGGCGATCGCTGCCTGGGACGCGGCCGCCACGCCGAGCATCGAGATCCCCTACCAGCCGGCGCGGGTGTTGATGCAGGACTTCACCGGCGTGCCGGCGGTCGTCGACCTGGCGGCGATGCGCGATGCGATGGCCGAGATCGGCGGCGACCCGGAGAAGATCAATCCGCTGGTCGACGTCGACCTGGTGATCGACCACTCGGTCCAGGTCGACGCCTTCGGCAACGAGCGCGCCTTCGCCGTCAACGCCGAGCGCGAGTTCGAACGCAACCGCGAGCGCTACTCGTTCCTCAAGTGGGGCCGCGAGGCCTTCGACAACTTCAGCGTCGTGCCGCCGGCGACCGGGATCTGCCACCAGGTCAACCTCGAGCACATCTCCCAGGTCGTCTACCGCTCCGAGCGCGGCGGGACGCCGCAGGCCTACCCGGACACGCTGGTCGGCACCGACTCGCACACGACGATGGTCAACGGCCTCGGCGTGCTCGGCTGGGGCGTGGGGGGGATCGAGGCCGAGGCGGCGATGCTCGGCCAGCCGGTCTCGATGCTGCTGCCTCAGGTCGTCGGCTTCAGGCTCGACGGCGAGCTGCCGCAGGGGGCGACCGCGACCGACCTGGTCCTGACCGTTACCGAGATGCTGCGCGAGCACGGCGTCGTCTCCAAGTTCGTCGAGTTCTTCGGCCCCGGCCTCGGCACCCTCGGCCTCGCCGACCGGGCGACGATCGGCAACATGTCGCCGGAGTTCGGCTCGACCTGCGCGATCTTCCCGATCGACGCCGAGACGCTGCGCTACCTCGAGCTGACCGGCCGCCCGACCGAGGCGATCGAGCTGGTCGACGCCTACGCGCGCGAGCAGGGGATGTTCCACGACGCCGACTCGGAGGACCCGACCTTCTCGGCGACGCTGGAGCTCGACCTGAGCGAGGTCGAGCCGAGCATCGCCGGCCCCAAACGCCCCCAGGACCGGGTGCCCCTGGCCCAGGCCAAGGAGGCCTTCCTGGGGGCGATGCAGGAGTTCGACCCCGAGGCGGCCGAGCAGCTCGGCAACGGGGTCGACGAGGCGAGCGAAGAGTCGTTCCCCGCCTCCGACCCGCCGGCCGAGGACCACGACGACGAGCGCGGCCGGCCGCGGCCGGCGGTCAGCGCCGCAGCCGCAACGATGCCCGAGCGCAGCAGCGAGGACGCGATCGAGGTGACGCTCGAGGACGGCACGACGGTCGAGCTCGACCACGGCCGCGTCGTGATCGCCGCGATCACGAGCTGCACCAACACCTCCAACCCCTCGGTGATGATCGGCGCCGGCCTGCTGGCCCGCAACGCGGTGCAGCATGGCCTGCGGCGCAGGCCCTGGGTGAAGACCTCGCTCGCCCCCGGCTCGACCGTCGTCACCGACTACCTCGAGAAGGCCGGGCTGACCGAGTACCTCGACGAGCTGCAGTTCAACCTGGTCGGCTACGGCTGCACCACCTGCATCGGCAACTCGGGGCCGCTGCCGGCGGAGATCTCGGCCGCGGTCGAGCAGAACGACCTCACGGTCTGCGCGGTGCTCTCCGGCAACCGCAACTTCGAGGGCCGGATCAACCAGGACGTCAAGGCGAACTACCTGGCGAGCCCGCCGCTCGTCGTCGCCTACGCGCTTGCCGGGCGCATGGACCTCGACCTGACCTCCGAGCCCCTGGGCGAGGGCTCCGACGGCGAGCCGGTCTACCTGCGCGACATCTGGCCCGACCCGGCCGAGGTGAAGGAGCTGATCGGCCGCTCGGTCGCCTCGGAGATGTTCACCCGCAACTACAGCGGCGTGCTCGAGGGGGACGAGACCTGGAAGGCGGTCGAGGTGCCCGAGGGCGACCGCTATACCTGGCCCGACTCGACCTACGTGCGCAAGCCGTCCTTCTTCGACGGCATGCCGGCCGAGCCGCCGGGCGTCGAGCCGATCGCCGGCGCCCGCGTGCTGGCCCTGCTCGGCGACTCGATCACCACCGACCACATCTCACCGGCGGGCGCGATCAAGAAAGCGAGCCCTGCCGGCGAGTGGCTGATCGAACAGGGCGTCGAACCGGGCGACTTCAACTCCTACGGCTCGCGCCGCGGCAACCACGAGGTGATGATCCGCGGAACCTTCGCCAACATCCGCCTGCGCAACCTGCTGGTCGAGCGCTCCGGCGGCTACACCCGCCACTTCCCCGACGGCGGGGAGACGACGATCTTCGAGGCGGCGATGGCCTACGCGGAGGAGGGGGTGCCGCTGGTGGTGCTCGCCGGCAGGGAGTACGGCTCGGGCTCCTCGCGCGACTGGGCGGCGAAGGGGACGAAGCTGCTCGGCGTGCGCGCCGTGATCGCCGAGTCCTTCGAGCGCATCCACCGCTCGAACCTGATCGGCATGGGGGTGCTGCCGCTGCAGTTCCCCGAGGGCGAGTCGGTCGAGTCGCTGGGTCTGACCGGCGAGGAGGTCGTCGACGTCGGCGACCTGCAGGACGGCGAGGCAAAGACGGTCACGGTCACGGCCGGCGAGGTGGAGTTCGAGGCGACCGTGCGCCTCGACACGCCGAACGAGGTCACTTACTTCCAGAACGACGGCATCCTGCAAACGGTGCTGAGGGGCCTGCGGGGCTGATTACAGGAGGTCCCGCGGGGGCTGATTTCGCCCAAGGCGGCGCAGGAGGGCCGCGGGAGGCAGGGGGTCCGCGCGACCCTCACTGCACCTATGCGTCGGTAGCCAGGGAGGGATGCCGACGCGCCTGTTCTCTCGAACGGGACTGCTCGAGACGAACAGTCACTGTCTACCTATAGCGCCTGACCGCGTCTGGGTCAAGGTGTCTTGAGCGGAACTACGATGTTTCCGCGGCTTTTTGTGGTGAATCACCGATGCCCCAGCCCCGCCGCTCGATCAGCTCGATGCCGATCACGCTGCCGACCGGGCCGACCGGCGTGAGCGTCGCCGCGAGCAGCGTGTAGGGGGCCTCGCGCCTGATGCAGGCGATCCAGATGACGATGCAGAGGGCGACGAAGCCGAGCCCGTGTACCCAGCCGAAGGCCATCGTCTCGGTGTCGAACCCCGGCACCAGCCAAAAGACGATCAATGCGGTGAAGATCGCCAGCTCGACGTAGGAGATCAGCTTGACACGCCCAAACAGCTTTCCAGGAACGGGCTTCCTCATCTTTGACCAGGCTACTCGCGGGGCGCACCTGGACTCAGGCGCCTGGAGTCAAGGCGGTGAGCACGATCCGCTCCTGCTCACGGGCGTGCGCTACCGAGTAGCCCTCGCCCGGGCTGGCGCGGGTGGGACGTCCGACGTAGCCGAGCTCGACGCCCTCGGGCATCAGGTCCGGGAGGCGACGCGACATCACCTTCCAGCAGCCCATGTTGCGCGGCTCCTCCTGCGTCCAGACGATCTCCTTCAGGTTCGGGTAGGAGGCGATCAGCTCGCTGAGCTGTTCCTTGGCGAACGGGTAAAGCAGCTCGACCCTGGCGATCGCGACGTTCTCCGCCGCTGCTCGCCGTTCGCTGGCGTCGATGTCCCAGTAGACCTTGCCGGTGCAGAGGACGAGCCGCTCGACCTTCTCGCGCCGCTCGGCGGTAAGCGGGTCGTCGAGGATGAAGTGGAACTGGCCGCCGGTCAGCTGGCCGACCGAGGCCGCGGCGCGGTCGAGGCGCAGCAGCCCCTTCGGGGTGAAGACGATCAGCGGTCGCGGCTTGCGGATCAGCGCCTGGCGGCGCAGCAGGTGGAAGTACTGGGCGGCGGTGCTGGGGTTGGCGATGCGGATGTTGCCCTCGGCGGCCAGCGCCAGGAAGCGCTCGATGCGGGCGCTGGAGTGCTCGGGGCCGGAGCCCTCGTAGCCGTGCGGGAGCAGCAGCGTGAGCCGGCTGGTCTGTCCCCACTTCGCCTCGCCGGAGACGATGAAGCTGTCGATGATCACCTGTCCGGCGTTGGCGAAGTCGCCGAACTGCGCCTCCCAGAGGACGAGCGCGTTCGGGGTCGCGGCGGAGTAGCCGTACTCGAAGCCGAGGCAGGCGGTCTCCGAGAGCGGGCTGTTGTAGATCTCGAAGGGCGCCTTCGCCTCGGCCAGGTTCTGCATCGGGCAGTAGGGCAGGCCGGTCTTCTCGTCGTGCAGGACGAGGTGGCGATGGGAGAAGGTGCCGCGCTCGGTGTCCTGCCCGGTGAGCCTGATGTGGACGCCCTCGGTCAGCAGGGAGGCGAAGGCGAGCGACTCGGCGTGGCCGAACTCGATCCCCTCGCCGAGCTCCTCGCCGCGCTTGCCGAGCGGTTTGCGCAGCTTGCGGTGGATGGTGAAGCTCTCCGGCACCTCGAGCAGCGCCTCGTTGAGCTCCTCCAGCTTCCCCTTGGGGACCGCGGTCTCGACCGGGGGGCTGGCGCTGCGGTCGAGTTCGCCGGTGCTCGAGGTGGTGACCGTCGGGTCTTCGTAGTCCCCCAGCTCCATCTTCTTGCGCAGGTCCTTGAGCGCCGCCGACATCTCCTCGTGGCGCTCGGAGTGCAGGTGCTCGACCGCGTCGGAGTCGATCGTCCCCTCCTCGATCAGCTTCTGTGCGTAGATCTGGGAGACCGGCGGGTGGGCCTTGATCTTGGCCGCGACCGCCGGCTGGGTGTAGGCGGGCTCGTCGGTCTCGTTGTGTCCGTAGCGGCGGTAGCCGATCACGTCGATGACGATGTCCCGTTCCCAGCGCTCGCGGTAGGCCATCGCCAGGCGGATCGCCGAGGAGCAGGCCTCGACGTCGTCGGCGTTGACGTGGACGATCGGGACGTTGAATCCCTTCGCCATGTCGGCGGCGTAGGGGGTCGAGCGGGCATCCTCGGGATCGGTGGTGAAGCCCACCTGGTTGTCCTGGATGACGTGGATCGTGCCGCCGGTCGCGTAGCCGCGCAGCGCCTGCAGGTTGAGCGTCTCGGCGACGACGCCCTGGCCGGGGAAGGCAGCGTCTCCGTGCAGCAGCACCGGCACCGCCTGCTTCGGCTTGTGCTCGAGCTTCGGGCCCTCGATCTCCGCCTGGATGAACCGGGTCGCGCCCTCGACCACCGGGTCGACGAACTCTAGGTGGCTGGGGTTGGGGTAGAGGCGCACCGCGACCTTTTCGCCGTCATGCGTCTCGTAGGTCCCCTGGTGGCCGTAGTGGTACTTGACGTCGCCGGTCCCGCCGTGCGGGATCGCCGCCACGGCCTTCACCATCTCGATCTGCTTGGCGCCCTCGAACTCGGCGAGGATCGACTCGACCGAGCGGCTGAGGTTGTGGGCGAGGACGCTGAGCCGGCCGCGGTGGGCCATGCCGAAGACGACCTCCTCGGCGCCGGCGCGGCCGGCGAGGGTGACCAGCTCGTCGAGCATCGGCACGATCACGTCGAGGCCCTCGATCGAGAAGATCTTCTGTCCCAAATACGCTTTCTCGACGAAGCGCTCGAACTCGAAGACGTCGATCAGGCGTCCGATCAAGCGACGTTTCTCGTCGTCCTCGAGCGGCTGGCGGTGGGCGCCGGTCTCGACCATCTCGCGCAGCCAGGTCCGCTGCTGGTGCGAGGAGAGGTGCTCGAACTGGTAGGCGATCGTGCCGCAGTAGGCCTCGCGCATGCGCGGCAGCACGTCGAGCAGGGTCTCGCCCGGCACGCCGATGCGCAGGATCGAGGCTGGCACGCGGGCCATCAGCTCCGGCGTCAGGTTGAGGCTCTCCGGCTGCAGCGCCGGGTCGCCCTCGGGCTCGCGGCCGAGCGGGTCGAGGCGGGCGGCGAGGTGGCCGTGGGTGCGGTAGCCCTTGAGCAGCGAGGTGGCGGACTGGACCGCGCCGAGCAGTTCCTCGTCGGGAGCGCCGGGCGCGGTGGGGGGCGGCGCGGCGCCCAGCGGCGGCGCCGACGCCGACGCCGGGTGGGCGGCAGCGAGCGGCCCCGGGTCGATCCCGAAATCGGCGGCGACCGCCTCGTAGAAGCCGTGCTCGCCCTGCAGCAGCTGCTCGATCCGGCGCAGGAAGGCGCCCGACTCGGCGCCCTGGATCACCCGGTGGTCGTAGGTCGAGGTCAGCGTCATCACTTTCGAGACGCCGAGCTGGCGCAGCCGCTCGGGCGACGCGTGGGCCCACTCGGGCGGGTAGGCGATCGCGCCGGCGGCGATGATCGCGCTCTGCCCCTTCATCAGGCGCGGCACCGATGCCGCGGTGCCGATGCCGCCGGGGTTGGTCAGCGAGATGTTGGTGCCCTGGAAGTCGTCGGCGGTCAGCTTCGACTCGCGCGTCTTGGTGATCAGGTCCTCGTAGGAGGAGTGGAAGGCGGTGAAGTCGAGCCCGTCGGCGCCCTTGATCGCCGGCACCATCAGGCTGCGCGAGCCGTCCTTGCGCTCGACGTCGACCGCGATGCCGAGGTTGACCGGGCCGTTCTCGATCGCGAATGGCTTGCCGTCGCGCTCCTCGAAGCTCCGCACCATCACCGGCCACTCCCTGGCCGCCTGCACGATCGCCCAGGCGATCAGGTGGGTGAAGGAGACCTTCAGCCCGCGTTCGTTGAGCTGCGCGTTGAGCGCCTTGCGCTTCGCGTCGAGCGTGTCGACCGCGATCGTGCGGAACGACGTGGCCGTCGGCACCTCCCGGCTTTCCCCCATAGCCTGAGCCAGCATCGCCGCCGGCCCCCGCAGTTGCTTCTCTTCCCCCGCAACCGCCGCCCCCGCAGCTCCGCCATCGGCGGCCGCCAGCACATCGCCCTTGGTCACCTTGCCCCCCGGCCCGTTCCCAGCTACCGAAGCAAGGTCGACGCCGTTGTCCTCGGCGACGCGCCGGGCAACGGGCGTCGCCCGGACGCCATCGGCACCGTTCGTCCCGGCGCCATTGCCAGACGTTCCACCCGCGGGTGGCGCAGTAGGGGGGACCTCCCCCGAGGAAGCTTTAGCTACCGCAGGGGGAGGTGGGTCCCCTGCTGCGACAGGACCCGCGGTTGAACCGCCCGAGCCTTCGCCGGGTTCCATCTCAGCGAGAGGCGCTCCAACCGGAACCTCATCATCGACCTGCGCGATCAGTTTCGTGATGACGCCGTCGGCCGGCGCCGGCACCTCGGCATCGACCTTGTCGGTCGACACCTCGACGACCGTGTCGCCCTCGTTGACGAAGTCCCCCTCCGCCACGTGCCACTCGAGAACGATCCCCTCGGTCACAGACTCGCCCATCTCGGGCATCTGGATCTGCATGGTGGCCGTTTGCGCCATCTGTCGATTGAGTGTATGAAAGAGCGATGAACTACTTCGTCACCGGGGCGACGGGATTCATCGGTCGCAACCTCGTTGCCCGTCTGCTGGAGCGCGAGGGCACCGTCTACGCCCTGGTTCGCGCCGGCTCACGGGGTCGTCTGGAGGAGCTGAGAACGGCTTGGGGAGCCGACGGAGCCCGGGTCGTTCCGGTCGCCGGCAACCTCGCCCAGCCGGGTCTCGGGGTCTCCGAGGAGGACCTGGTGACGCTGCGGGGCGACGTCGACCACTTCTTCCACCTGGCGGCGATCTACGACATGGCGGCGGGCACCGAGGCCCAGGAGGTCGCCAACGTCGAGGGCACGCGCCACGCGGTCGAACTTGCCGGCACGATCGAGGCCGGCTGCTTCCACCACGTCAGCTCGATCGCCGTCGCCGGCCTCTACCGGGGCACCTGGACCGAGGACATGTTCGATCAGGCCGAAGACCTCGACACCCACCCCTACTTCCGCACCAAGCATGAGTCCGAGCGGGTCGTGCGCGAGGACAGCCGCCGGCCCTGGCGCGTCTACCGCCCGGGGATCGTCGTCGGCGACTCGCGCACGGGAGAGATCGACAAGGTCGACGGGCCCTACTACATGTTCAAGCTGCTGCAGCAGGCGCGGCGGGTGCTGCCGGCCTGGCTGCCGACGATCGGGGTCGAGGGGGGTGAGATCAACATCGTCCCGGTCGACTACGTGGCGGCGGCGATCGACCACATCGCCCACGAGCCGGACCTTGACCGGCAGGCCTTCAGCCTCACCGACCCGAAGCCGAAGACCGCCGGCGAGGTGCTCAACCTCTTCGCACATGCGGCCGACGCACCGCAGGCCGCGCTCCAGCTCGACTCGGGGATCACCGACCCGGTGGCCGGCCTGGCGAAGACCGGCCTGCGCCTCTTCCCGCCCGGCAAGCGGGCGATCAAGTTGGCGCTCGACCGCGTCGGCATCCCTGCCGGCGTCCTCAACTACGTCAGCTACCCGACCCACTTCGACTCGACCCGGGCCCAAGAAGCGCTGGCCGGCTCGGGGATCGAGGTGCCGCCGCTAGAGAGCTACGCCGATCGCATCTGGGACTACTGGGAGCGCAACCTCGATCCGGACCTGTTCAAGGACCGCACGCTCTCGGCCGCCGTGCGGGGCAAGGTCGTGCTGATCACCGGCGCCTCCTCTGGGATCGGCAAGGCGACGGCGGTCAAGGTCGCCGACGCCGGGGCGACGGTGCTGTTGGTGGCGCGTTCGGTCGACAAGCTCGAGGAGACCAAGCGCGAGATCGAGACAGGCGGCGGCGTCGCCCACATCCACCGCTGCGACATGTCCGACACGGAGGACGTCGAGCGGATGGCCGAGGAGGTGCTCGCCTACCACGGCCAAGTCGACATCCTGGTCAACAACGCCGGCCGCTCGATCCGCCGCTCGGTCAAGCTCTCCTATGAGCGCTTCCACGACTACCAGCGGACGATGCAGATCAACTACTTCGGTGCGCTGAAGCTCATCCTGGCGCTGCTGCCCTCGATGCAGGCGCGCAAGTCGGGCCACATCATCAACGTCAGCTCGATCGGCGCCCAGACCAACCCGCCGCGCTTCTCCGCCTACGTCGCCTCGAAGTCGGCGCTGGACGCGTTCAGCCGCGTGATCGCCTCCGAGGTCGTCGACGATGGTGTGGACATCACGACGATCTACATGCCGCTGGTGCGCACGCCGATGATCGCGCCGACGCGGATGTACGACAT
>Ga0307499_10000513_pt1 | contig 13394 bp, 14 predicted proteins | sample 13_S_MG_FD_201363 | JGI IMG/M metagenome (GOLD analysis project Ga0307499, IMG submission 201363) | Soil microbial communities from Populus trichocarpa stands in riparian zone in the Pacific Northwest, United States - 13_S | ecosystem: Environmental > Terrestrial > Soil > Riparian zone > Trees... | reverse complement strand
CTAGGCGCACCGCGGCTTCCCGAGGAGGCCCTACGCGAGCGCGTAGGGCTTTTTCATTTGTAGCCCATGAAATTCATCGACGAAGCGAAGATCGAGGTGCACGCCGGCAACGGCGGGCACGGCGCCGCGACCTTCCGCCGCGAGAAGTACATCCGCTTCGGCGGACCGAACGGCGGCGACGGGGGCCGCGGCGGCAGCGTGTGGGCACGCGCGGACCGCAACGTCAACACGCTGATCGACTACCGCTTCGCGCGCATCCACCGCGCCGAACACGGCGCACGCGGCATGGGCTCGGACTGCAACGGCCGGGGCGGCACCGACGTCGAGTTGCGCGTGCCGGTCGGAACGCTGGTGCGCGACGAGGAAAGCGGCGAGCTGGTCGCCGACCTCGCGAAGGACGGCGAGCGGGCCCTGCTCGCGCGCGGCGGGTCCGGCGGCCTGGGCAACATCCACTTCAAGTCGAGCGTGAACCGCGCGCCGCGCCAGTTCACGCGCGGCGAGCCGGGCGAAGTACGCAAGCTCGCGCTCGAGTTGCGCGTGCTCGCCGACGTCGGGCTCGCCGGTCTGCCGAACGCCGGCAAGTCGACCTTCATCCGCGCCGTGTCGAGCGCACGGCCCAAGGTGGCCGACTATCCTTTCACTACGCTCAACCCTTCGCTTGGCGTGGTGCGCGTGGGCGAGGCGAGCTTCGTCATCGCCGACATCCCGGGGCTGATCGAGGGCGCCTCGGAAGGCGCCGGCCTCGGCCACCAGTTCCTGCGCCATCTCGCGCGCACCAAGCTGCTCCTGCACATCGTGGATCTGACCGCCGAGGACCCGGCGCGCGACGCCCGGGTCATCGCGGCCGAGCTCAAGAAATACGAGCAGGCGCTGGCGCAGAAGCCGAGGTGGCTGGTGTTCAACAAGGCCGACGCGGTCGAGGACCCGGACGAGCGCATCCGCAAGCTCCTGTCCCAATTGCGCTGGAAGCGGCCGTGGTTCAAAGTCTCGGCCATCAGCGGCGCAGGGACCCAGGCCGTGATGAAAGCGTTCGCGCGCGAGCTGGCGAAGAAATGATTCCCCAAGCGAAAACCCTGGTGGTGAAGGTCGGCTCCTCGCTCGTGACAAACGAGGGCCGGGGCCTCGATACGGCCGCCATCGGGGGCCTCGCCGGCCAGGTGGCGGAGCTGCGCCGGCTCGGCAAAAGCGCCATCATCGTCTCGAGCGGCGCCATCGCCGAGGGCATGCAGCGCCTGGGCTGGGCGCGGCGGCCGCACGCCATGCACGAGCTTCAGGCGGCGGCGGCGGTAGGCCAGATGGGGCTCGCGCAGTGCTACGAAAGCTCGTTCCGCAGCCACGGGCTGCACAGCGCGCAGGTGCTGCTCACGCACGCCGACCTCGCCGACCGCCAGCGCTACCTGAACGCCCGCTCGACCCTGCGCACGCTGCTCGCGATGGGCGTCGTCCCGGTGATCAACGAGAACGACACCGTGGTGACCGACGAGATCAAGCTCGGCGACAACGACACGCTCGGCGCGCTGGTGACCAACCTGATGGAGGCCGACGCGCTCGTCATCCTGACCGACCAGGCGGGCCTCTACGAGGCCGACCCGCGCCGCGACCCCGGCGCGAAGCTCATCTCGCAGGCCGACGCCTCGGACCCGCGCCTGGAGGCGCTCGCCGGCGGAACCGGCAGCGCGCTCGCGAAGGGCGGCATGCTCACCAAGGTGCTGGCCGCGCGGCGCGCGGCCCGCAGCGGCGCGCACACCGTCATCGCCTCGGGCCGGGAGCCCGACGTCCTGGTGCGACTCGCGCGCGGCGAGCGCATCGGCACCTTCCTCACCGCCGCGACCGTGCCGCTCGCTGCGCGCAAGCAGTGGCTCGCCGATCACCTCAGCGTCAGCGGCCGGCTGCGCCTGGACGCGGGCGCGGTGAAGGCGCTCACGCGCGACGGCAAGAGCCTGCTGGCGATCGGCGTGGTCGAGGTGTCGGGCGCGTTCCTGCGCGGCGAAGTCGTGGCCTGCCTCGAGCCCGGCGGACGCGAGGTGGCGCGCGGGCTCGCGAACTATTCAGCCGACGAGACGCGCCGCATCATGCGCCGGCCCTCCGGCGAGATCGAGTCGATCCTGGGCTATGTCGGCGAGCCCGAGCTCATCCATCGGGACAACCTGGTACTGCTCTAACAGCGCCTACCGCTGCTCGCCGATGGAATGGCCTTCGCGGTAGGTGCCGGGATGGCCGCCCGCGCGGATCGCCTGCTGAGCTTCGGCGTTCGTGCGCACCACCGCGCGACCGGGACAGAAATACTCCCTTGCGAGCATCGGCTGCGCGGCGTTCGGATTGCGCGGGATCTGCCGCCACTCCGAGGGCTGGCCACCCCAACCGCCCTCGGGCCGTCCGACGGCGTAGACCCGGTATTCTCCCTGGCAGCGAAGACCTTCGAAGGTGACGTTCTCTATCCCGGCGGCGCTTCGCGCCACGAGCACGTAGCGCACGATGCGGTCGTCGCCGGCGCTCACCGAGCCCCAATCCACGTAGTAGCGGAAATCGCTGCTGGAGGAGAGATTCTGCTTGAGCTCCACCAGCCGGGCGCGGTTGAGCGGCGGCGGCGGCACCAGCTTTTCGCCCGACTGCCTGAGGCGGTCCTCGTTCGCGCGCTCCCAGTCGCTCTGGACCTGCGCCTGAGCCGCGCTGACCAGGAAAAGGGAAGCTAGGAAAAGGACTCGCAAGCTGGAAAGCTTCAGTTCAGGTCCGCGGCGAGGGCCCCGCGCACTTCCGGACGCAGCTCGGCGCGCGCGCGATAGTCGGGATGATCCACCCCCACCGCGACGCCCGCGCCGCGGCGCAGGCGCTCGCGCATCGCCGCGGAGAGCTCGAAGCGCAGGAAGTGCACCGCAGCGGTCTTCTCGTCGTTCTCGCGCTCCAGGTCCTCGTCGGCGATCGCGGCCAGGCGCTCGCAGCCCTCCACCTCGACCCACACGCGGCGCTCGATCCCCTTCAGCAAGCCGAGCATGCGGCGGCGCTCGTCGACGTCGGGGTACTCGATGAGCATCGTCGCCTTCCAGTTGGAGCCGTCCGGCACCAGCGGGTTGTAGGCGTCGAGCTCGCCCTGGATGCCGTCGTCCTCGAAGATGCGCTCGATGCGCAGCATCTCCTGGATCTGGTAGCGGACGGTGAGCTCGTCCTCGAACTGCAGCGTGACGTGCTCGCCGAGGCGGACAGTGCGGTTTCGCTTGTGCTCGAGCACCTTCGCCCGGAAGCTCGCGCGCTCCCGGGCGTAGGCCTCCAGCGGCATCAGGCTCTCGCGCTTAATCATTCGCGCTCGCGCTCAGTCACTCGCGCTCGCGCTCAGTCACTCAGACCATCGAGGGCTTTTTGGAACCGGTTGGCGTGGCTGCGCTCGGCTTTCGCGAGGGTCTCGAACCAGTCGGCGATCTCGCCGAAGCCGTCGTCGCGCGCCTGCTTCGCCATTCCGGGGTACATGTCGGTGTACTCGTGGGTTTCGCCTGCGACAGCGGCCTTGAGGTTCTCGCGGGTACGCCCGATCGGCAGGTTGGTCGCCGGGTCGCCCACCGCCTCGAGGTACTCGAGATGGCCGTGAGCATGGCCGGTCTCGCCTTCGGCGGTCGAGCGGAAGAGCGCCGAAACGTCGTTGTGGCCCTCGACGTCGGCCTTGGCGGCGAAGTAAAGGTAACGGCGGTTCGCCTGCGACTCGCCGGCGAACGCGGCCTTGAGGTTGTCGTGGGTTCTGGTGCCTTTCAGGGGTTTCATCGGTCTCTCCTTTCGCGGGAACTGACAGGCTAAGGCGCGCGCCGCCATAGATCAAATCGAATTTTATTATTCGATTGATTTAGTGCGGCTATTCCGCTGTCTGGCGTTCCGTGTCTGGCGTTCTATCTGAACAGAGCGGCTTCGATTTCCGAGAAGGTGCGCGCGACCGAGCCGCCCGAGGCAAGCGTAAGACCGAGCTGGCGGGCGATCTGCGAGATGGAAAAGATGCCGCGCACGGTGTTTCCGCGGTCCACGACGAGGGCATGCTGCCGGCCGAGGCGCCGCAGCGTCTCGAGGACATGCCCGACGCGGGAGGCTTCCACGTCGGCGAGCGCGATCACCTCGATCTGCGCCGCGGGCGTCATGACGTCGCCCACGCCGAGCTCGTCGCGGCGCAGGCCGCGTTCGGTGGCGACCTGCATCGGACGCTCGCCCAGAAGGTCTGTGGCGGTAATCAGGCCCAGGATGACGTCGTGCTCGTCCACCACGAGCAGCAGGCGCACCCCGCGGGTGATCATGAACTGGTTCGCGCCGGCGAGCGGCGCCTGCGGCCGGATGGTCGCGGGACTCACGCGCGCGAGATCGGTCATCACCTGGAGCGCCGGCGAATCCGGGGTGACCCGCGCGGCCTCGGGCTGCGTCGGCCGGCGGAATCCCGCGCCAGCGCCGAGCTCTCGAATCGGCAGCGGATCGAATTCGCGCTCCATAAGTAACCTGAGAGTAACCTGAGAGTAACCTGAGAGTAACCTGAGACCTTATCCTTGCGGGACGACTTCGGGACGCCGGAGCCGCCCGCGGCGGTCGGCCTGCAGGTAGCGGTGAAGCTCGATCAGCGCCTGGCGATACACCTCGCGCTTGAAATCGATCACGGCATCGAGCGGCACCCAGTAGTCGTGCCAGCGCCACGCATCGAACTCGGGATGGCCGCTCGCGCGCAGCTTCACGTCACAATCGCGTCCCGTCATGCGCAGCAGGTACCAGATCTGCTTCTGTCCGCGGTACGCGCAGCCCGCCTCCTTGGAGCGGCGCATCCACCTTTCGGGCACCTCGTAGCGCAGCCAGTCGCGCGTGCGGCCGAGGATCCGGACGTGGCCGCGCTGCAGGCCGATCTCCTCCTCGAGCTCGCGGAACATCGCCTGCAGCGGGGTTTCGCCGTGCTTGATGCCGCCCTGGGGAAATTGCCAAGCGTGCTGGTTCACGCGCTTGCCCCAGAACACCTCGCTTTTCTGGTTGGCAAGGATGATGCCGACGTTCGGCCTGTAGCCTTCCTTGTCGAGCACCGCAGCACGCCTTAAGTTAGCGTTCGGTTAGAATCGCCCTTCGATTTTTCCACACCGCACCGGCGATGACAATCCGGCAAATGCAGCCGGTGGCGGCGACGATGCCGGAAGGTCCATGAAAACCTCGAAGTTCTTCATCTCCACCCAGAAGGAGGTTCCGGCCGAGGCCGAGATCGCGAGCCATCGCCTCATGCTGCGCGCCGGCCTCATCCGGCGCCTCGCGGCGGGCATCTACACGTGGCTCCCGCTCGGATTGAAAGTTTTGCAAAAGGTCGAAGCCATCATCCGCGAGGAGATGAACCGCGCGGGCGCGGTGGAGCTCGCCATGCCGGTGGTGCAGCCGGCGGAGCTGTGGCAGGAATCCGGCCGCTGGCAGGCCTATGGGCCGGAGCTCCTGCGCTTCAAGGACCGGCACGAGCGCGACTTCGTGCTCCAGCCCACCTCCGAGGAAGTCGTCACCGACTTCGCGCGCGGCGAGCTGAAGAGCTATCGGCGGCTGCCGGTGCACTTCTATCAGATCCAGACCAAGTTCCGCGACGAGCGGCGCCCGCGTTTCGGCATCCTGCGCGGACGCGAGTTCGTGATGAAGGACGGCTACTCCTTCCACGCCGACCACGCCGATCTCGAGCGCGAGTACCGCAACATGCACGAGACCTACACGCGCATCTTCACGCGCCTCGGCCTGCAGTTCCGCGCCGTGGCCGCGGACACGGGCGCCATCGGCGGCACCGGCTCGCACGAGTTCCACGTGCTCGCCGACTCGGGCGAGGACGCGATCGCGTTCTCGCCCGAGTCGGACTACGCCGCCAACGTGGAGCTCGCCGAAGCGCTCGCGCCTGGAACACGGGGTTCTCCGACACAAAAAATGGAAAAAGTCGCCACCCCCGGCAAGACCAAGTGCGAGGAGGTGGCGGCGCTCCTGAAGATCGATCTGAAGAAGACCGTCAAGGCCGTCGCTGTCATGCACGACGACGCGCTCCACCTGCTCCTGCTGCGCGGCGACCACGACCTGAACGAGATCAAGGCGCAGAAGGTGATCGGGGCCTTCCGCTTCGCCGCGGATGCGGAGATCCAACGCGCGCTTGGTTGCAAGGCGGGCTACATAGGACCCGTCAATGCCAAGGTGAAGGTGGTGGCCGACCGGCGCGTCGCGCTGATGAGCGACTTCGTGTGCGGCGCGAACGAGGAGGGCTTCCACCTCACCGGCGTGAACTGGGCGCGCGACCTTCCCGAGCCGCAGGTCGCCGACATCCGCAACGTCGTCGCGGGCGACCCGAGCCCCGACGGCAAGGGCCGGCTCGAGATCGTGCGCGGCATCGAAGTCGGGCACATCTTCCAGCTCCGCACCAAGTACTCGAAAGCGATGAATGCGGTCTTCCTGGACGAGAAAGGCGACGCGAAGCCGATGGAGATGGGCTGCTACGGAATCGGCGTGACGCGCGTGGTGGCGGCGGCGATCGAGCAGAACCACGACGAGCGCGGGATCGTGTTCACGGCGCCGACCGCGCCCTTCGCGGTGTCTCTCGTGCCGATCGGCTACCACAAGAGCGCCGCTGTCCGCACTGCTGCGGAGCGGCTGCACGACGAGCTCGGCGCCGCCGGCATCGACGTCCTGATGGACGACCGCGACGAGCGCCCGGGCGTGCTGTTCGCCGACATGGACCTGATCGGCATCCCGCATCGCCTGGTGCTCTCCGAGCGCGGCCTTGCCGCCGGCAACGCCGAATACAAAGGCAGGCGCGACGCCAAGCCGCGCGATTTGCCCCTCAAGGAGGTCGTGGATTTCCTGAAGCGTTCATGAGGGGGCTCGTTCTGGTGGTGGCCGCGCTCTTCCCCCTCTGGGCACGCGCGGGAAACCAGGTCTACGAGCCCCTCGCCGATAGCGTGCGCCAGCGCCTGTCGGCCATGGTGTCGGACCGCGCGCCAGCCCGGCTGCACTTTCGCTCGCCCGAAGACGGCCAGCGCTGGATCGACGAGATGGAAAAGCGCCTGGCACCGCGCATGCCCGACCGGCAGAGCCGGATGGAGCTGCTGCGTGCGGTCCACTACGAGGCGGTGCGGGCGCGGCTCGATCCGCAGCTCGTCCTGGGGCTGATCGAGGTGGAAAGCGGCTTCCGCAAGTACGCTGTGTCCCGCGCTGGCGCGCGCGGCTACATGCAGGTCATGCCTTTCTGGGTGCCGCTGCTCGGCCAGCCCAACCACAACTTGTTCCATCTCAGGACAAACCTCGCTTACGGCTGCGCGATTCTGCGGCACTATCTCGACATGGAGCGAGGCAACTATTTCAGGGCGCTCGGGCGCTATAACGGCACCCTGGGCAAGCCCGAGTACCCCGACCTGGTACTCGGGGCGTGGAAGGGCCGATGGAAGTACGACGGTCCCACGGCATGAGCGCGGCGCGGGCATGATCGGCGGCCTGCTCGAGCGCAATCCGCGCCTCGCCCAATGGATCTGGGGCTTCAAGCCGCCCGAGCGCGGCACCATCATCCTGGTCCACCGGCGCGTTTATATCGTGCCCACCCGGCTGGGATGGCTCTTCGCCGCCACGCTGCTCATCCTGCTCATCGGCTCGATCAACTACTCGCTCGCGCTCGGGTTCGCGCTCACCTTCCTTCTCGCTGGCGTCGGGCTGGCGGGCATGGTGCACACCGCGCGCAACCTCGCGCGCATCGCGGTAAGCACCGGACGCGCTGAGCCGGCGTTCGCCGGCGAATCGGCCCAATTCAGGATCTACCTCGACGGCCGGTCCGGATCCGACCGTCCCGCGATCCTCGCGCGCCATGTCGGCTCGGGCTCGCAATTCGTGATCGACATCCCGCCGCAGGCGCTCGCGGAGGTGGTGCTCGCCGTGCCCGCACGACGCCGCGGCTGGCTCCCGCTCGGGCGCGTGCTGCTCGAGACGCGCTTTCCGCTCGGCCTGTTCCGCGCCTGGAGCTACATCGAGCCCGACGCGCGCTGCCTCGTCTATCCGCAGCCCGAGCGCACGCCGCTGCCGGCGCCGCTCGCCGAAGCGGCGGCGGGCGCGCTGCGCTCGCAGGCCGCGGGCAGCGACGACTTCTCCGGGCTGCGGACCTACCAGCTTTCCGACTCGCCGCGTCACGTGGCGTGGAAGGCCGTCGCGCGCAGCGACGAGCTGCTCACCAAGCAGTTCACCGGCGAGGCCGCGGCGCAGCTCTGGCTCGATTGGCGGCTGCTTCCCGCCACGGCCGGCCAGGAGCAGCGCTTGTCGCGCCTCGCCGGTTGGGTTCTCGCCGCCGAGCGCGCCGGCGCGTTCTACGGCCTGCGGCTTCCGGGCGTCGAGATCGCGCCCAGGCGCGGCGATGCCCACGCCGGTACTTGCCTGCAGGCGCTCGCGCTGTACGAATTGAGATGAAGAACGCCGCGGCCCATCCCCTTCTGCCCGAGGCGCGGCTCGCGACCACGCGCGACCTGGTCCTGCTCTGCGGTTCGCTTGCACTGGTGGTGCTCCCTCATGCGACGCGGGCGCCGTGGTGGCTCACGCTGCTGACCCTGTGCCTCTTCGCATGGCGCATCCACTACTCCATCAACGGCGTGCCGCTGCCTTCTCGCTGGCTGGTGCTCGCCGTGGCCGGGGTCGCGATGCTTGGCGTATGGGTCGAATACCGCACCATCTTCGGTCGTCAGCCCGGGATCGTGCTGCTCATGCTGTTCGCGGGCCTGAAAGTGCTGGAAACGCGAACGCACCGCGACGCGGCGGCCGCCGCTTTCCTGGGCTACTTCCTGATCGTTACCAATTTCCTCTACACGCAGGCCATGCCCACGGCGCTCGCCATGGCGCTGGCGCTGTTCGCCATCACCGCCACCCTGACCGGCTTTTCCGCCCCCAACCGCGCTCCGCGGGCGAACCTGCGCACTGCCGCCCTGCTGCTTGCGCATGGTGTGCCCACGGCAGCGGCGCTGTTCCTGCTCTTTCCGCGCGTCCAGGGGCCGTTGTGGGGCCTGCCGCAGGACGCCTACTCGGCGCGAACCGGCCTCTCGGAGACCATGGCCCCCGGCGAAATCTCGCGCCTGGTGCTGTCCGACACGATCGCTTTCCGCGCGGAATTCGAGGGGACGCCGCCAGCCTCGCAGGTGCGCTACTGGCGCGGGCCGGTGCTCTGGGATTTCGACGGCCGCGTCTGGAGCGCCGGGGCGCAGTCCCTGGGCAAGTTCGCGCCGCCCGGCGGCGCGAGCGCCACGTATCGCTACAGCGTGGTGCTCGAGCCGCACAATCAGAGCTGGCTGTTCGCCCTGGAGGTTCCCACCAGCCTGCCGGAAGACTCGCGCTATAGCGCCGACGGCATCGTGCTCGCGGCCGCGCCGGTGCGCAGCCGTGTGCGCTACGAGATGAGCTCGGCCATCGCTCCGCGCGGCGCGCCCGAAGAGCAGCCCGCGCAGCTCGCACGCGCGCTGCGCCTGCCGGCGGGCGTCAATCCCAGGACGCTCGCGCTCGCCGAGGAGCTGCGGCTCGCCTCGCGCGGCGACGACGAGATCGTCGCCCGCGCCATCGGCTTCCTGCGCCGGGGACGCTACGCCTATACGCTGGAGCCTCCGCTCCTGGGGCAGGACAGCGTCGACGAATTCCTGTTCGATTTCAAAGCGGGCTTCTGCGAGCACTTCTCGTCGGCCTTCGTGTTCCTGATGCGCGCCGCCGGCGTACCCGCCCGCGTCGTCACCGGATACCAGGGCGGCGAGTTGAACCCGGTCGACCACATCATCACCGTGCGCCAGTCCGACGCTCACGCCTGGGCGGAGGTGCACGTGCGCGGCCGCGGCTGGGTGCGCGTGGACCCCACCGCCACTGCGGCGCCGAGCCGCCTGGACGCGGGGCTCGCCCGCTCGATCCAGCAGTCCGAGCAGCCTCTGCTCATGCGGGCGGATTTCGAATGGCTGCGTTCACTGCACCACCAGTGGGATGCCGCGGCGTACAAGTGGAACGTGTGGGTGCTCGGCTACAATTCGGAGCGCCAGCGCGAGTTCATGAGCTACGTGGGCCTGCGAAGCTCCGACTGGCGCGCGCTGGTGGCCACGCTCTTCACCGTGCTCGGGATCCTGACCGTGCTGCTGCTCGCCTGGTCGCTGCGCCGCGTGGCGCGGCCCGATCCGGTCCAGCGCGCGTGGCGCGCGTTCTGCCTCAAGCTCGCCGCGCGCGGCGTCGAGCGCTCTCCGAGCGAAGGCCCGCGCGACTACGCCGAGCGCGCGGCGCGCGCGCTGCCCTTGGCGCGCCGCGCCATCCTGCGCATCGGCGACTTGTACATCGGCCTGCGATACGGCCGCGAGCGCAATCCGCGCGGGACGAAAGACCTGCGACGCCTGGTGCGCGAGCTGCGCGTGGCATGACGCCGACGAGAACGCTGCTCGTAGTGCTCGCGCTGCTCGCGTGGCCGGCGTGGGCCAAGGGAAGCTACGCCGAGCGCGAGGAGGTGCAGGAGTTCATCCGCGTGCTGGCGCTCAAGCACGGCTTCGCCGAGCAGGACCTGCGCTACCTTTTTTCCCGCGTGCGCCGCGCCGAGCCGGTGCTCGAGGCGATCAAGCCGCCGCCGCCGAAGGCGCGCTCGTGGGAGGAATACCGCGGCAATTTCGTCAACGAAAAGCGCATCGCGGCGGGGATCGAGTTCTGGCGCAAGCACCGCCGCGCGCTGGAGCGCGCGGAGACGAGCTACGGCGTGCCGGCGCAGTACATCGTCGCCATCCTCGGCGTGGAGACTTTCTACGGGCGCAACACCGGCCGCTGGCGCGTGGTCGACGCGCTCACTACGCTCGCCTTCGACTACGGGCCGCGGGCGCAGTACTTCAAGGGCGAGCTCGAGCAGTACCTGCTGCTCGCGCGCGAACAGGGCAAGGATGCGTTCGCGATGCGCGGTTCGTACGCCGGCGCGATCGGCATCCCCCAGTTCATGCCCAGCAGCACCCGGCGCTACGCGGTCGACTTCGACGGCAACGGCGCGATCGACCTGCGCCGCAGCCCGGCCGACGCCATCGGCAGCGTGGCTAATTTCCTCAAGGAGCACGGCTGGCAGCCCGGCGGCGAAGTGCTGCTAGGCGCGAAGGTCGACGGGGATGCCTGGCGGCCGCTCGCCGATGGCTCGGTCGACCCGAAGCACGGCCAGGCCGACCTGCGCGCCGCAGGCGTGGCGGTCGAGGGCATGCCCGAGGGCGTGCGTGCGGTTCTCGTCGAGCTCGAGACGCCGGACAAGCCGAGCGACTACCGGATCGGCCTGCATAATTTCTGGGTGCTCACGCGCTACAACCGCAGCGCGTTCTACGCATCAGCCGTGCACGATTTGGCTCAGGGTCTGAAGCAGGGTTACTTCGGCAAGTAAAGCAGCGGGTCGACCGCCGCAGCGCCCTTGCGGATCTGGAAATGCAGCTTCGGGCGCTCGGAGTCCGTGCTGCCGAGCTCGGCGATCTTCTGGCCGCGCGCCACCGCCTGCTTCTCCTTCACCAGGATGTTGCGGTTGTGCGCATAGACGGTGATGAAGCCGTTGTCGTGCTTGAGGACGACCAGCTTGCCCATGCCCGGAATGCCGCTGCCGATGTAGGTGACGTGCCCGGGCGCCGACGCGACGATCGGGTCGCCCGGCTTGCCGTCGATGTCGATACCCTTGCGGCGCGGCTCGGCGAATTCGGCCAGCACCTTGCCCTTCACCGGCCAGATGAACTGGCTCGTCGCGTTCGGCGCCGCGCTCTTCTCGAGCTCGACCCTGGCGGGCGCTTCCATCCTGGCGAGCTCCGGCTTCGCCGACGCGCGCGGCGGGAGCGGCGGCAGCGTATCGAGCGGCCGCGAGTCCACGCGGCCGAGGATGCGCGCGGAGCCGACCTGGGCCGTGGCGCTGCGCTCGGGCTCCGCCACGGCGAGCGGAGCGCTCGCCGACGCGAGCGGCGGCCTCACCCGCAGCTGCTGGCCCACGCTCAGCCGCGTCGGATCGTCGAGCCCGTTCCATTGCGCCACCTCGCGCTGATCGACGCCGTGGTCCTGCGCGATGCTGTAGAGGGTATCGCCGCGCTTCACGGTGTAGAAGTCCGCTGTGGACTTCGGCCTCACCGGCGCCGGCGTGGCGGCCGACCTCGCGGCTGCGGGCCTGGCGCGCCCGTCGACCACCGGCGCGGGTGCTCGCTGGGTCGCGCATCCCGCGGCGATGGCGGCGGCCGCGGCGAGCATCGTCCATCCGGCAGGCTTCACGCTTTCCCCATTTCCATCGGCACGAACCGCACCGGATCGAGCTCCGACTCGACGAAGCCACGCGTACCACGCTCGTAAAGCATCAGTCTTTGTCCCGTCCCTTCGTGCAGCGGCAATATCATTCTGCCACCGAGCGCGAGCTGGCGTAACAGCGCCCGGGGCGCCTCGCGGCTGGCGGCGGCCACGACGACCGCCTGGAACGGCGCCGCGCTTTCGAGCCCGGCATAGCCGTCGCCGTGCACCAGGCGCAGGTTTTTCAGCCGCAGCGCCAGCAGGTTGGCGCGCGCCCGCTCGTGCAAGGCCTTGATCCGCTCCACCGAGTAGGCCTCCGGAAAGATCTCGGCGAGCACCGCGGCCTGGTAGCCGCAGCCCGTCCCGACCTCGAGCACCTTCCCCGCTTTTCCGTTCCCCAGGACCAGCTCGATCATCCGGGCGACGACGAAGGGCTGCGAGATGGTCTGCGAGAAACCGATCGGCAGCGCCGTGTCCTCGTAGGCCCGGCTCGCCAGCGCTTCCTCGACGAACAGGTGGCGCGGCACCTTCGCCATCGCGCCGAGCACACGCTCGTCGCGAATGCCCTTCTCGCGCAGCCTTTGCACCATGCGCGCACGCGTGCGCTGCGAGGTCATGCCGATGCCGCGCAGATCCCTCATGTAGCGCTCATTTCAGCCACTACTTCGAGAGCCATTGCCTCGCCGAATCGAGCTGCGCCTGGTGCGTGAGATCCAGGCGCAGAGGCGTGACCGAGACCCTGCGGTTCTCCACCGCGTGAAAATCGGTGCCTGGGCCCGCGTCCTGGGCGCCCCCGGCGGGCCCGATCCAGTACGCCGTCTCGCCGCGCGGCGTCTGCAGCTTGATGACCGGCTCGGCCTTGTGGCGCCTGCCCAGGCGGGTGACCTCCACGCCGGCGAGCCGGGCCGGCGCGACATCCGGCACGTTCACGTTATAGAGCACCGGCTCGCGCGGCGGGTCGCGCCGCAGGCGCTCGACCAGCTCGAGCGCGATGCCGATGGCGCTCTCGAAGTGCTCCCCGGCCTTGCTGGTGAGGGAGATCGCCAGCGCCGGAATGCCGAGCAGGAATCCCTCCGCCGCGGCGGCCACGGTGCCGGAATAGATCGTGTCGTCTCCCATGTTGGCGCCGAGGTTGATGCCGGAGACGACGAGGTCGGGCGTGAAGTCGA
>Ga0307499_10000511_pt1 | contig 13417 bp, 7 predicted proteins | sample 13_S_MG_FD_201363 | JGI IMG/M metagenome (GOLD analysis project Ga0307499, IMG submission 201363) | Soil microbial communities from Populus trichocarpa stands in riparian zone in the Pacific Northwest, United States - 13_S | ecosystem: Environmental > Terrestrial > Soil > Riparian zone > Trees... | reverse complement strand
GCCGCCGGTCTGTCCCCCGCACCCGCGGCCCGATGACAGCCCACCCGCCCGTGGCCATCGAGTTCCTGCCGCCACGTACCTGCCCCTTCGATCCACCGGAAGTCATGGCCGAGCTGCGGGCAGCCGAGCAGCTGGGCACAGTGTCCATGTGGGACGGTCGCCAGGCGTGGCTGGTGACCAGGTACTCCGACGCACGTTTCGTCCTCGGCGACCCCCGGTTCAGTTCGGACATCGACAATCCCGGGCTGCCTTCACTCAGGCCGGGCCTGGGTATCGCCCGGCATCGCGCCGCCCTCGTGCGCATGGACAACCCGCGGCACGCCGAGATCCGTCGTATGGTGGCGCCCGAATTCACGCCGAGCCGGATCACCGCGCTGCGGCCGGAGATCGAACGGATCGTCGCCGACCAGATGGACACTCTGCTCGGCCGCACGCCCCCGGTCGACCTGCGCGCGGAGTTCGCCCTGCCGGTCCCGTCCAGGCTGATCTGCGAGCTGCTCGGTGTGCCGCTGGAGGACCAGGATTTCTTTCAGGAGTGCACCAGGAAGTCGCGCGCTCGCGGGCTCACCAGGAAGCAGGGCATCGCGGCGGAACACCAGATGTACGACTACTGCGACCAGTTGGTGGCGCGGAAGGAGAAACAGCCGTCAGCCGACCTGATCGGCCGCCTGATCGTCGACGAGGTGCGTCCCGGTCGACTCACCCGGGAGGAACTCGTCACCATGGCGAAGGCCCTGATCAATGCCGGTCACGAGACCACGGCGAGCATGATCTGCCTGGGTGCGCTCACCATGCTGCTGCACCCGGATTGGTTCCGCGCCATGCGCGGTGTTCCCGAAGCGGTCCCGAACGCCGTCGAGGAGTTGCTCCGCTACCACACGATCGTGCACGACGGCCTGCCGCGGGTCGCGACCGAGGACGTCGTGGTGGGCAACACCACGATCAGGGCGGGTGACGGGGTGATCGTGTCGGTGGCGTCGGCCAACCGCGACCACACGACGTTCGACAACCCGGACGGGCTCGACCCGGTCCGGGTGGACGCCCGGCGGCATCTCGCGTTCGGCCACGGTGCGCACCTGTGTCTGGGGCTGTGGCTGGCCCGTGCCGAACTGCGGATCGCTCTGTCCACAGTGGCCGCCCGGGTGCCCAGCCTGCGCCTAGCCGTGCCGTTGTCGCAGCTGCGGTTCAGCGAGGACATGCAGATCTACGGCGTACGTGAACTGCCCGTCACCTGGTGACGCGCGCGGCGTCCCGCTGGGCCGGCAAGCCGATGTGAAGAGGAGCACGGAGCATGACCGACGCAGACTTCATCCCGCCCCGAACCTGCCCGTTCGACCCGCCCGAGGCGCTGGCAGGTTTGCGGGAGCGCGAGCCCATCTCGACGGTGCACATGTGGGACGGGCGTCCGGCGTGGCTGGTCACCCGGTACGACGACGCGTATGCCCTGCTGCGGGACCGGCGGATCAGCGCCGACTCCACGAATCCCGGATTTCCCTCGTTGAGCCCTGGCCGTACCGTGCCGATCGTCCGGCGCAGCTTCAGCCGGATGGACGACCCGAAGCACGCGGAGCTCCGGCAGATGGTGGCACCGGAGTTCTCCGCGGTGCAGGTCGAGCGGTTGCGGCCCGACATCCAGCGACTCGTCGACCGGCAGGTCGACCACTTGCTCGGCACCGAACGGCCCGCCGACCTCGTGTCGGAGTTCGCCCAACCGATATCGACGACGGTGCTGAGCGGGCTGATCGGGATTCCCCGCGACACCATGGCGTTCTTCCTCGGACACGCCGAGACCGTGATATCGCGCACCAAGGTCTCGCGCCAGACCGCGACGGCCGAGACAGCGATGCACGGCGTGCTCCACGCGTTGGTGACCGAGCAGGAACGGGAGCCCGGCGACACCCTGATCGGGCGGTTGGTGGTGAACGAGCTGCGCCGCGGCACGCTCAGCCACGACGAGCTGGTCCGGATCGTGCACCTCCTGATCATCGCCGGGTTCGAGAACCCGGCGAACATGATGGGGCTCGGTGTCCTGTCCATGCTCATGGACCCGTCGTGGTTCGACGCGGTCAGCACGCAGCCCGAGCGTCTCGCCGACCTGGTCGAGGAACTGCTGCGCTACCACTCGATCGCCAACCATGACGGGTTGCCGCGGGTAGCAGCCGAGGACATGACGTTGCGGGACGTGACGATCCGGGCCGGCGACAGCGTGATCGTGTCGCTGGCCTCGGCCAACCGGGACGAGGAGGTCTTCCCCAAGGCCGCCGAGCTCGACCTCAGCCGCGACCCGCGGCGCCATCTCGCGTTCGGCCAGGGCGTACACATGTGCCCGGGCCGCTGGCTGGCCCGCGCCGAGCTCCAGATCGCTCTGTCCACAGTGGCCGGCCGGATTCCCACGCTGCGCCTCGCGGCGCCGGTCGAGCAGATCCCGTTCCGGGAGGACATGCACTCCTACGGCGTGTACGCGCTCCCAGTGACCTGGTGACCAGTGACCTGGTGGACCGGTGACCGGGGTGGACTGGGGCGGCACCGCCGAGCTGCTCGTGCGTGACCTGATCGCGATGGGCGAGACCGAGCGCCTGCAGGGCCGGTACGCGCAGGCCGCCGGTCACTTCGAACGGGCGCTGGAGACCGCATGCGGCACCAGGAACCGAACCGGCGAACAGCACGCGCTGGCCGGCCTCGGCTACACCTACCGGGTGCGGGGGCTGTACGACAAGGCGGCTGAGTACTACGGGGCGACCCTCGACGTCGCGCGCGCCAACGGCGACCGCGAATGGGAGGCGCACGCGCTGCGCTGCCTCGGCCACCTCCACCGCGTTCAGGGGCGGTATGAGCATGCCGTCGAGCACTACCGGCAGTCGCTCGACCTCGCCCGGCTCACCAGCAACCACACCGCGGAACACAACGCGCTGTACGGCCTCGGCCACGTCCACCTGGCGAGAGGCCAGCACGAGGAGGCGGTCAATCACTTCGAGCGAGCCCTCGCCATCGCCCGCGCCGCCGGCAACCGCACCGCCCAGTTCGACACCCTCGACGGCCTGGGTCGCGCCTATGTCCACATAGGACGCTACGAGGGCGCCCTGGCCCAACATCGCGCCGCGCTCTCGCTCGCGACCGAGCTCCGGCATCCCACCAACCAGGCCCGTGCCCACGACGGCCTCGCGAACGCCCACCGCGACGCGGGGCGCCCCGAGCGGGCGCACCAGCACTGGCAGGCCGCACTTGACATCCTCACCGCCCACGACCTCGAGCGCACCTACGATCCGCAGATCACCGCCGACGCCATCCGCGCCCACCTCGCCGGACGCCCTGACTCTTCGAAGCCGTGAGACCGCACCCTTCAGGCCGGCCGCTGCGGCTGTTGACGAGCTCGTAGACGGTGCGATCGGTGTTGCGGGCGATGGGCGCCCACTGCTGCTCAGACGCACCGTCGCACGTGCGCTGCACGACCGCTTCGCCGTTCGCGAACGGGTTGCCGGAGAGTGGACCTGCTTCGGCTGTCGGGCTAGGCGAAACCGACGACCCAGCGCTGAGCGAGGGTCCCGTTGCACTGGAACAGCTGCATCTGCACGCCGGGAGTTGTGGCCGCGACGGCGGCCTGCTGGTGCGGGTGCGGCTGCCCGCCGCGGGGGGCGGCACCGAGCGTTCCGCCGGCCTCAACCCGGGCCCGATGGCGCCGACGACCCCAGAACGAACAAAGACTGCCTCAACCACAGATTTGTTATTGGAAGATTGGGTAAACTTGCGTCCGGCCGTCGGCCGTGAACTCGTCGCGGACACCCCAATTTGTGCCGGTGTCGTCGGCACGCCCGCGCGAGGACGGAGGACTCAGCCAATGCGTCTTGTGGTGCTGTCGAGCCGTCGACTGTTCGGTGAGTCGTTGGCGATGGTTCTCAAAAGTTGTCCGGAAGTGACGTTGGTCAGTCGGGTGGCGGACACCGAGAGCCTGTTCTCCTTGTGTGAACTGTCCCCCTTCGAAGTGGCGGTGATCGACGCCAACCGCGACGCCTCGGCGGTGGTGCCGATCTGCCGGCAGATGCGAGACCGGTTTCCCGCCATCTACCTGGTGGTGATGTACGAGGCGGTCGATCGTGCGGACCTCGCCACGCTGCGGGCCAGCGGTGTCTATGCGTTGGTGCCGTGCTCGCGCGGGTTGACTGCGCTGTTGGCGACCTTGCGCGGTCGGCCGGCCGAGGTTCGCTGGCCACAGCCGACCGGCCTGTCCGGCCGGCAGCGGGACGTGTTGACGCTGCTCGGCTCCGGCCACAGCGTGGTGGAGATCGCCGCGCTGCTGGGCATCACGCCCGGGACGGTGGAGAACCACAAACGGCGGCTGTACGCGAAGCTGGAGGCCGCGACCGGGGTGCAGGCGGTGGCCCGGGCGATAGCGCTCGGGATCATCGACGAGGGCCTCAACGAGGCCCGGCAGTTGCCGACCAGGCGGCCGCCCGACGAGCCCGGTCGACCGCTGGTCGTGGTGGCCTATGGCGGCGACGAGGCGGTGCTGGGGGCGGCCGTCGAGGTCATGGTCCGGCACGGGCTGCCGGTCGTCCGCGAACACCGCCCGCGCAGCAGCCGGTCCGACCACTGGTCGCGCTGGCACCGTGGGCCGGTGGTGGTGCTACTGGTCGACCCGGACCTGGCCGACTGGCGGATCGTCCAGTCCTACCACCGGCCGGTGGTGGTGCTGTACTCCGACCCGGCCGACCAGGCCGACTTGGCGGTGGCGCTGAACACCGGCGCCGCCGCGGCGTTGACCGCCGACTGGGTCGACGACCGGCTCGTCCACCTGCTCAAGGTGGTGGCCGAGGGCTACCTCGTGGTCGGCCGGGAGCAGGCCAACCCGCTGCTGCACCGGCCCGGCGGCCCCGGCGCCGCGGCCAGCGCGGCGCCCGCCATCACCGCCCGCGAGCACGACATCCTGCGCTCGATCGCGCAGGGCCACACCATCCGGGAGACCGCCCGCACGCTGGACATCGCGGTGAAGACGGTGGCGAACGCGCAGTCCCACCTGTTCCGCAAGCTGGGCGCACACAACCGGCCGAGCGCGCTGGTCGCTGCGCACTCGTACGGGCTGCTGCCGGATCCACCGCTCACGCCGGCAGACCCGCCGAACGCCGCCTGGCGCAGCGTGTCGTGACCTTGACAAGTCGGGAGTGGACGGTCCGGACGACGGGAGCGGGACCCGGGCCGTGGCCCGGGTCCCGCTGCCTACTTCCCTACTGTCCTACCGTCGAGCGTCGTGCGGTCGACCTCCTTACAGTCGGGCCAGGTCCGGCAGGGTGGTGGCCGCCGGAGCGACCCGGAAGAGCCCCCACATCCCAGCGGCCGTCAGCTGCTGCCGGGTGTCGCCGTACTTGAAGTCGCCGGCTTGGCCCTGCGGTGGGCTGGACGCGCCGACCATGATCGCGTCGAGCGTCTCGCCGGCGGTGACCACCCGCGCGGTCAGCAGCGACGACCGTCGGTCGGTCGTGCCGTTCCACATGAGCGGTTCCTTCGGGAAGACGTGCCCGCCGACGTTGAACAGGTGCAGCTGGTCGGAGGCACCGATGCCGACGCGCATCACCACCGGGTCACCGGCGTACGACCGCAGTATCGGCGTGGACGGATCGCCGTGCACCGCCGAGCTGAACGCCGTCGAGTAGTTCGGTGACGGGTTCGGCGGCGAGGTGGTCAGCCCGAGCCGTACGGTCAGTGGTTCGGTGGTGTAGTTGATGTTGCTCCAGCCCTTGTCCGCGATCGGCACGTTGCCCGCCGTGAACGTGCTGTTCACGCCCGCACCGGCGACCACGTCCTGGTACGGAACGATGCTCCGGGCCAGGTGCTGGTCGGTGGTGCCGAGGGTGAGCGCGAACTCCCGGAACCGCTGGTTGTTCGGCGCCCGGATGATGGCCTGCGTGCTGGTCGCCGTGGCGGTCAGCGCACTGCCGGTCCGGCTGTCGAACCAGGTCGATCCCTGCGGCTCCACGATGAGCAGCCCGTACGCGCCGTGCCGCTGGGACGAGTCACTCCCGGCGTTCCGGAAGATCGCGGTGCCCAGTTGCCGGTCGGCGAAGTACTGGAAGGTGCCCGTCCCGCCGGCCGCCACCGTGGTGTCCGGGTTGAGCCCGATCGCCGCGCCGCCGGAGTTCTGCGGGTTGGACAGCAGCAGGCTCTGGTCGAACCCGGCCCGGGTGCCGCCGTAGAGCGAACCCGTTGGTACCCGGTTCCGCAGGGTGATCTGGACGCAGTCGCCCGCGTTGGCCCGGATCACCAGCGGCTCCACCTTCTTCGTGCCGCCCTGGATCGCCGCCATGTCCGAGGTGAGCGAGTAGATCACCCCGTTCGGGTCGGCGAACGGTTCGGTCGGCAGCGCCTTGGTGAACAGCGACACGTCGTAGTTCCGCCGTGGCGCGGCGGCCGGGCAGGCGCTGGCCGTGTTCGTCACCACGCCGGCCTGGCTGGCTGGCGGTGGGTTCGGACCCGGCGTCTGCTGGGTGTTGCCGCCGGCCGCTGTCAGCACCGGGAACCCGGCGCCGGTCGGCGGTGCGGTCCGGCCCGGCAGCACCTGCAGGTTGGACTGCCGCCGGTCGTGCACCCGGAAGATGCCCCAGGCGCCGGTCTCGAACGCGAAGTTGCGGGCGCTGTAGTACATGTAGTCGCCCGACATCCGGGCCGGACCACCGGCCCCGCCGTCGAGGACGTAGTCGAACCGTTCCGAGATACCGGTGGTGGCGGTGTCGACGAGCTGGCCGTCGCCGTTGAACCGCTCCGGCCGGAACCGGTGGCCCTGCAACCGCAGTGCCTCGTTCTTCTCGTTCAGCCCGATCGTGCGGATGACCACCGGGTCACCGACGTACGCCCGCAGCAGCGGGGTCCGCGGATCGCCGTACTTCACCGAGGAGAACACGTGCGGGTCCACAGTGGACACCGTATTGGGCGTGGTGTTGTTCCCGGTGCCGTCGTTGATGTTGCTGGTCGGGTTGCGGCACACGCTGCCGTCGAACTCCTGCCGCTGAGCGGTGGTGTTCGGATCGGCGGGGGTGGCGCCGCCCGGCACCCGTTCCCCGATCGGCGCGGCCCGCAGGTTGATGGAGCCCTCCTCGCACTCCTGCCCGAAGTTCCGGTTCTGCCCGCCCAACCCGAAGAAGTTCGGGTTGGTCAGCTCGGGTCTACCACGGCGTCCGTTGCTGAGCCAGATCATGTACTCCCGGAACGAGCCGGACTGGCCGGTGCCGACCGAGCCGTTGGTGACGATGTCCGCGATCGCGCCGCTGCGGATCGCCGCACCGGTCACCGGGTCGCGGTAGGTGGAGCCCCGCGGCTCGATGATGTGCGCGCCGAACAGGCCGTGCGCCCACGACTTGATGCCGTTGACGTGGTCGTGCCAGAACACGGTGCCGGAGTCCACATCGGAGAACCAGCGGTACTGCGCGAACTCGACCGTGACCCGTTCACCGCTGGCGTGCGCCTGACCGAGCGCCGGGGTGACGGTGACCGTGCTGCCGTTGACCGCCGTGATCTTCCGGATCTCGATGTCGGGACGCCCGGCGCCGATGGCCACCGAGACACCGGCCCGCAGGCCGGTCGCGTCGGTCAGCGGAACCGTGGTGGCGCCGGCCGCGGCGGCCGCGGTCGTCGCGTGGTTGTCGTGGTTGTTGGCGTAGACCGACTGCTCGTAGGAGAAGCCGGTGATCACGCCGTCGGACGCCTGCGGGTCGAACTGCACGAAGTGCGTGTGCATGTTGACCTTGTGCTGGACGGCCGGGTTCAGCTCGCTGGACAACGTGATCGCCACGCAGTCGCCCACGTTGGACCGGATCGCCAGCGGCTCCGGCGACCGGGTGCCGTTCTGGGCGGCCGCGATGACCGCGTCCTTGTTCTCGTTCAGGACATAGATCATGCCGTCCGGATCCCGCTCCCGGATCGTCTGCTGGAGCGGCACGCTGATCGCCGTGACGTTGTAGGTCTTCAGCGGTGCGCCGCTCGGGCAGAGTCCGTCGGGCCGGGTGGAACTGGTGTTCTCACCCAACCACGGCGCTCCGGAGTGCCCGTTCGGCGAGAACGGTGGTCGTTTCGCGAAGTGCGGTCTGAACAGCGGCCAGGCGTACCGTCCGTTGTTCGGGTTGAACATGATCTGTGGTCGGACACCCGGGGTGGGTGAGGTGTAGTCAGGCCAGACCGTGGTGTCCTCGGGTTCACCGAGGTAGACCGGCGCCGCCGCGGTGCCGCCCTTCTGCCAGTCCCAGACGGTGGCGTCGTTGTCGTCGAGTCGGGTGCCCTGCGGCGGAAGCTGGCCCTCGACCAGATCCTCCAGCGCGACCTGGGTGGTGGCGTTGGTGAGGTTGGCCCGCAGCACCACGGTCTTGCCCGCGATCGTCCGGCCGAGCAGGCCGGCCGAGGTGACCGCGGTCGGCGCCGCGGCCCGGCCGGGCAGCGTGGCCAGGTCGCCCTGCCGGGTGTCGAACACCCGCCAGAAGCTCCACATCCCGGCGATGTAGTGGTGCGCGATGTGGCAGTGGTAGAGGAAGTCGCCGGCCGCCTGCTGGCAGCCACCCGCCCCGCACTCGTGCTCGAGGTTGTAGGACTCCTGCGGGCCGATGGTCTGCGAGTCGAGCCGGATGGACCGGGCGTTCTGCACCGGGGTCTTGCGCAGCCCGCCGGCGATGTCGGTGTCGTCGGCGTCCGGGTTCTGCCGCCAGCGGTCGCCGCCACCGTGCAGGTGGTGCACGTGCAGTTGCTCGAACCCGGGGTGTACCAGCCGGGTCTTGGTCGGCTCACCGAGGTAGGACCGCGGGATCGGGGTGGCCGGGTCGCCGTTCTGGTAGGAACCGTAGGCCAGCGACTCGTTCTCCATCAGGTTCTGGTCGGTCTTGCCCTTGTCGCCCTGGATCAGCAGCCGGCGCCAGTGCGGCTCGCTGCGGTAGTTCAGCGCCTTGCTGCCCGGGCGGTAGGAGCTGGTGTTGGCGCCGTCGAGGCTGATGCCGACGTCGTCGACCATCGCGATCGGCTGCCCGAGGCCGTCCGGGTCGGGCAGGCCGTTGGGCCGGTTGTCCTCCCGCGGCGGCCGGCGGACGTTGAAGTTCTCGTCGCCGATCTCGTGGTACATGATCGTGAACTCGCGGAACGTCGGCTCGCCGGGAGACTGCACCATCGCGTCCCAGCTGTTCCAGCTGACGTCGTTGGTCCGCTCCTGACCGGTCCTCGGGTCGAACCAGCGCGACCCGGGCAGCTCGGCCACCAGCGTGCCGAACAGGCCGTGTGCGGTGAGCTGGGTCGACTCGCCGCCACTGCGGAACGGCTTGGCGCCCTCGCCCATCAGCGGGTCGAGGAAGAACCGGTAGGTGTGCGTGCCGCCCGGCGGGATCAGCAGGTTGGCCGGGTTGTTGCCGACCGCCTCGCCGCCCTGGGCGATGTCGTAGGACACGCCCTGGATCTCCATGGAAATGGACGGGATGCCGCCCGGCTGGGTCAGCACCGGCTGGTTACCGCCGTTGCGCAGACCGTTGCCGCCCCGCGGCGGAGCGGTGAGCTTGTTGGTCAGATTGACCACCAGGCAGGTGCCGAGGTTTGCCCGCAGCACCAACGGCTGGATCGGGTCGGCGCCCAGCCCGGCGGACACCTTGGCGCCCTGTGTCTCACCGTTCGGGTCCCGGCCGGTGGCCTGGAGCGCGGCCTCCTGGGTGCGGACCGCGTTCTCCTGCCCGGTCAGCACGTACATGTAGCCGAACGGGTCGTGGTCGCCGAACCGGTTGACGGTGATGTCCACGTTGATCGCGGACACGTCGTAGTTGCGGGTCGGCGCGGAGCCGCAGCTGCCGGTGGCCTCGATCGAGACCCCGCCGCCCGGTCCGGGCGCGGCGGTGGCCGGCAGCGTCGGCGAGGTCAGCCCGATCATCCCGGCGGCGGCCATGGTGAGGCCGACGCGCAGCGCGCGGCGGGCCCGCCGCACCGGGAGCCGGTAGGCCAGCCCGGCCGAGATGGCCAGCGCGGCGACGAACACCGCCGGCTGGGCCGCCAGGGCCAGCCGGACCGCCTGCATCAGGTAGCCGGCCAGGTCGGCCGGCGCGGCCGCGCCGTGCTGGTGGCCGGCGCTGCCGTGCAGCACCTGGTGCACGCCGCTCTGCACGGCCAGCAGCGGCACGGCCAGCGGCAGCCAGAACAACGCGACCAGGCCGGCCTGCCGCCCGCCGGTCCGATAGTTGTCGACCGCCAGACGGTCGGCCAACCAGACCGCGGCGGCGAGCGCCGGGATGGTCAGCATCAGGTCGAGCGCTATGTCCCGGGCGTGGTCGGGCCAGATCGCGCCGGCCGGCCCGGTGGCGGAGACAGCGCTCAGCAGGTGAAGCCAGAGCACCGCCGCGGCGGAGATACCCACCGCGAGGACCACCCGGCGGCGGAACTCATCCGGCGCTCGGGCCGCTGTCCGGCAATGTGGGGTCGGTCTTTCCGGTGGATGCACAGTGCGCCCCAATCAAGTCGGCGGTCGGATATGCCGAACAGGGACATCCCTGGGTCAGCCGAATCCAGTTCTGTTGGCCAGCACGTACCGGCCGCCGCCGCGCCCGTGCTCGTGAAGTCCCCTAGTGGGAGTGCTGCGCCGGCGAGCCCTGGGAGTCCACCGCGAGCCGGGCCGTCCGGCCACCGCGCGTCCACTCCAGCACCCACTGGTGTTGCCCGGCCCGGTCGGTCGGGACGTCGAAGAAGACGCCGCCGGTCACACCGCTACTCGGGTTCAGCCGGGAGAATCCGCCGAAGGTGTCGCCCTGGGCCGGCCAGTTTCCGCCCTGCCTGTCGTACAGGGTGAACTCGGTGACCGGCTCGACGGCCCGGGCCTTGCCGGCGTCGTTGGACAGGTTCAGGTTGATCAGCAGCCGGGAGTGGCCCGCGGCCGGCATCCCGGGCATCATCGCGGCCGGCATCGCGTAACCGGCCTGGCCGGCGGTGCCGCCGTTCGTCGTGAGGCTCGGGTCCATGTCGTCATGGTTGAGCCACCGGGCCTTGGTGACCTCGGCCTGCATGCCGTCGAGCGCGGCGTGCGCCTCGGGCGGCCCGGTCGCGGCCCCCTGCACGATCAACCCGGCCTGCACCAGGCCGACCGCTGCGGCCACAATCGACAGTCCAACGACGGCGCCGATGCCGACGCGGCCGGATCGAATCCGCCGCCACCGCCCAACCGGCTGGCTAGCTGCCTTTTTTGGTGTGCGTTCAGTGCGTGTTAGCGTCCGAGACATTGGCGGTTGCCTCGCGATCCGAAGTGGCGGAACGCCTGCTGATCGACAGGCGAGGCGATCGTAGGTCTGCGGAGGCATCGGCCGGCAGACCACGAATTCTCCCGGGGGTACGGTCGGAAAACCCCCCGGGAGTCCGGCGCCGGCAGGCGTGGAAGCGCCACGCGGTGCTGTCGGGATGGCCGCCGCCGGCCGGTCCGGACCGGTGCCGAAACCAGGGCTGGACCCATCCCGGACCACGCCGGGCGCGCCGGCTGACCGCGGCCGGAACCCCGGTCGCGGGCACGTGCACGACAGTCGGCCGGCCGGGGCGGCCGGGCCGGCCGCCCCGGCGCGGGGTCACCAGGTGATCGGCAGCTCCTTCGGGCCGCGCACCAGCATGCCCTTCTTCCACTCCACCTGGTCGGCCTGCACCGCCAGCCGCAGCTCCGGGAACCGGCCCAGCAGACCGGCCAGCGCGACCTGCAGCTCCATCCGGGCCAGGTGTGCGCCCAGGCAGCGGTGCGGCCCGTAGCCGAACGCGACATGCGGGTTGTCCACTCTGGACAGATCCAGTTCGTCGGGGTTGGTGAACACCCGCTCGTCCCGGTTGGCCGAGTTGACCGCCGGCAGCACGGCCTCCCCGGCGCACACCGGCACGCCGTCGAGCTCGACGTCGGTGGTCGCCACCCGGGCGTGGCCCTGTGAGGACGGCGCGCCGGTGGCGAGCGGCACGAAGCGGAGCAGCTCCTCGACCGCGGTCGGCATCCGGGACAGGTCCTCGCGCAGCCAGGCCAGCTGCTTGGGATGGGTCAGCAGCGCGTAGGCGAAGTTGGCCAGCTGGTTGGCGGTCGTCTCGTAGCCGGCCGACAACAGCATCACCCCCTGCGTCACCAGCTCGTTCTCGCTGAGCTGGTCGCCGTTGTCGCGTGCCTGCACGAGCGCGCTGAGCAGATCGTCGCTCGGCTCCTCCCGCCGGCGGGCGACCAGGGTGGCCAGATACGCCCGCAGCTGCTGGTGGCCCGCGTCGATCTGCTCTCGGGTGTAGGCGGTCGTCGACAGCTGCGCGACCGACCAGCTCTGGAACAGGCCGCGGTCAGCGAACGGCACGCCGAGGATCTCGCAGATCATCGTGATCGGCAGCGACACCGCGAAGTGCTGGACGAGGTCGACCGGCGGCCCGTGCTCGACCAGGTTGTCCAGCAGCCCGTCCACGACGGCCTGCGCCCGCCCGCGCAGCGCCTCGACCCGCCGCACGGTGAACGCGGCCGTGACCAGCCGGCGCAGCCGGGTGTGCTCCGGCGGGTCGAGGCTGACCATCGCGTCCGCCCGCGGCCAGATGGGGGTGCTGCGCGGGGCATCCCCGTTGGCCGCCCGCGCGCGGCTGAACCGCGGGTCGCCGAGCACCGACTTCACCGTGTCGTACCGGGTGGCCAGCCACGCCTCCCGGCCGTACGGCAGCTGCACCCGGGCGAACGGTTCGGTCGGCCGCAGCATCGCGTACAGCGGGTCGGGATCCAGGCCATGCGGGTCACCGTGGGAGTAGAGGTAGGGCGTTCGGCGTGTCCCGGCCATCGAGCCTCCTGGGAACTGTCGGATGATCCGGCCGGCCGGCGCTGGGGTCAGCGGCGCGCGTACACCGGCCGCAGGAAGTAGTTGGGTCGTCCGCTGTCGTCGGTGAACTGGCTGTAGATGGCGACCACCAGCAGCCCGAGGTTGAGCCGGCACTGCAGGTCGACCCGGAGGAACCCGTGGTCGAACGTGGCCAGGAAGGCCGGCCCACCGCCGCTGCTGGAGATGTCCGCGTAGTGCGGCGGGACCTGTCCGGCGTCGTCCGGCCCGACCGCGGCGCGCTGGCCGCCGGTCATCGAGATGTCGGCGAACAGCTCGGCCGGCACCTCGCCCCAGTCGATCAGCCCGTCCGGGCCGAGGCCGGCGACCCGCGCGTACAGCTGCCCGTCCCGCAGTTCGACGTCGATGTCGCTGATGCCGCCGGAGGCCTGGTCCGGGTTGCGCCACCGGCCGACGATCTGCTCCACACCGACCGGGCCGTGCAGCATCGGCAGCCGGTCGTCGCCGCGCGTGTACGCCACCTCGGTCTGCGGCACTGTCGTGTCCACTGTCATGCCCGCCTCACGCTTCCCGCTGGTAGAACTCGCGGGTGAAGTAGTTCTGCCGGCCGCTGCCGTCGGTGAACCTGGTGTAGAGGGCGAGCACGGTCACCCCGT
>Ga0307499_10000510_pt1 | contig 13440 bp, 12 predicted proteins | sample 13_S_MG_FD_201363 | JGI IMG/M metagenome (GOLD analysis project Ga0307499, IMG submission 201363) | Soil microbial communities from Populus trichocarpa stands in riparian zone in the Pacific Northwest, United States - 13_S | ecosystem: Environmental > Terrestrial > Soil > Riparian zone > Trees... | reverse complement strand
CGAAACCATCCTGCCGTTCTTCCGGACCTCGCTCTCCATCGACAACAAGAGCGCGAGCGATTTCGATCCGGTCACCGAGGCCGACCGCGCCGCCGAAGCGGTGATGCGCCGCCTGATCAAGGCCAACTTTCCCCAGCACGGCATCGTCGGCGAGGAATTCGGCAACGAGCGCGAGGACGCCGAATATGTCTGGGTACTGGATCCGATCGACGGCACCAAATCCTTCATCGCGGGATTTCCGATCTGGGGCACCCTGATCGCGCTGTTGCACAAGGGCACGCCGGTGTTCGGCATGATGCACCAGCCCTATATCGGCGAGCGCTTTTCCGGCGATTCCGGCTCGGCGCTTTATTCCGGGCCGTCCGGCGAGCGGCGTCTGACGGTGCGGCGCTGCGCTTCGCTGAAGGAAGCGACCTCCTACACCACGAGCCCGCTATTGATGAACGCCGCCGACCGCGAGATTTTCGGCCGGGTCGAGAGTTCGGTAAAGCTGTCGCGCTATGGCGGCGACTGCTACTCCTATTGCATGCTGGCGGCCGGGCATCTCGACCTCGTGGTCGAAACCGAACTCAAACCCTATGACATCGCAGCCCTGATCCCGATCGTCACGGGCGCCGGCGGCGTCGTCACCAATTGGGAAGGCAAGCCCGCCCAGAGCGGCGGCCGCATCGTCGCCGCCGGCGACGCCCGCGTGCATGAGGCCGCGCTGAAGCTCTTGAACAGCTAGAGGCAAAACCGCACAGACCCCGATGGATGCATTGATCGTCGTCGATATGCAGGTCGGGCTCCTCAACGGGGAGCCGAAACACGATCTGCGCGGCGTCATCGAACGCATCAACCGGCTCGTGGCCATGGTCCGCGAACGGTCCGGCGTAGTGATTTTCATGCAGCATTGTAACGGCGCGGAAGACGATTTCGTGCCGGGCACGCCGGGCTGGGTGCTTCTTCCCGAGTTGCGCCGCGATCCCACGGATATCGTCGTTCAGAAGACCTTGAACGATCCTTTTGCCGGGACCGATCTGTCCGCCCGGCTGCAAGCGATCGCCCCGGACCGGATTCTCATCACGGGATGGGCAACCGATCTTTGCGTCGACGCCACCGTCCGGTCTGCCGTTTCAAACCACTATAATGTCGTCGTGGTGACCGACGGCCATACCTTGAACGACCGGCCCCACCTCGACGCGGCCAGCGTCATCCGTCACCACCACTGGGTCTGGAGCAATTTGATCACGCAGCGGTCGGTCAGGCTCGCGCGTACGGACGAACTCCTGCTCTGACGGGGCCTGGCTTCCGTCGCAACCGACAGGACCTTGCATCGCGCGTTTCATCGCGTACGATGCCCGCCAACACCGCACCTGAGATGCGGGATCGGGGAGCATTCATGAGACTGCTGAGCAAGCTGCTGGCTGGACTGACGTTGCTATCGTTGCCGGCATTGTTGTCAGCTCCGGCCTCGGCGCAGGATTTTCCCGCAAAACCGATCAAGCTGATCGTGCCGTTCCCGGCCGGCGGCCCCAACGACATCATCGCGCGCGTGATCGGCCAGCGCATGTCCGAGATTGCCAAACAACCCGTGCTGATCGACAACCGCGGCGGCCAGGGCGGCGTGCTCGGCACCGATGCGGTCGCAAAGGCGGCCCCCGACGGCTACACCATCGCGATCTCAAGCGCGGGCGCGCTCGCCATCAGCCCGAGCATGGAAAAGGTCGCCTACGATACGCTGAAGGATTTCGCGCCGGTGACGCTGGTCGCTACCGTTCCCGAGATGCTGGTGGTCGCGACCAACGTGCCCGCCAAGGACATGAAAGAACTGATCGCGCTCGCCAAGGCGCAGCCGGGAAAACTGAATTTCGCCTCGTCCGGTCCCGGCAGCCTGCCGCATCTGGCGGGCGAACTGCTCAAGCTGACGGCCAACATCGACATCGTGCACGTTCCCTACCGCGGCGCCGCGCCGGCGGTGAACGATTTGCTCGGCCAGCAGGTACAGATGACATTCCTCGATCTGCCGGTGCTGTTGCCGCAGGTCAAGGCCGGCGCCCTGCGGCCGATCGCGATCGGTGCGCCCGAGCGGGCGCCGACCGCAATGGAGGTGCCGACCACGGCCGAAGCCGGAATGCCCGGCATGATCATCGAGAACTGGTATGGCATGGTAGCGCCCGCCGCTACCCCGCCGGCGATCATCGCTCACCTGCACAAGATCACGACCGAAGCGATGGCCGATCCGACCGTGAAGGAAAAGCTCGCGGCCCAGGGCGCGACGCTGGTCGGCGATACGCCGGAACATTTCCGCACCTTCATCGACAGCGAAATCAGGAAGTGGGCGAAGGTGATCAAGGACGCGGGGGGGTCGTGACGACGAAGTGAGCGTCACGACGTCGCGGTCTATCGCCGTACGCAAGACGTGAAATAGCCGGGACATCTCGCCCGGCCATGGCAAGTTACCGGAGGTTCTGATGAAGGCTCTTCGCGTGCTTCTGACCGGATTGTCCGTGCTGCTGCCGGCTGTGGCGGCAGCGCAGGATTTCCCGAGCAAACCGATCCGGCTGATCGTGCCGTTTCCGCCCGGCGGACCGAACGACATCATCGCGCGCCTGGTCGGCCAGCGCATGTCGGAAATCACCAAGCAACCGGTTCTGATCGACAATCGCGGCGGCCAGGCCGGCGTGCTCGGCACCGATGCGATCGCAAAGGCCGCCCCCGATGGCTACACGGTCGGGATCGTCAGCGCGAGTTCGCTGGTCATCAATCCGATCCTGGAGAAAGTGCCTTACGACGTGGCGAAGGATCTTGTGCCTGTCACGCTGGTGACGACGGTGCCGGAAATGCTTGTTGTCGCCAGCAACGTGCCCGCCAGCAACATGAACGAGCTGGTCGCGCTCGCCAAGGCGCAACCCGGGAAACTCAATTTTGCATCGGCCGGGGTCGGCGGCCTGCCGCATCTGGCCGGTGAACTGCTCAAGCTGACGGCGAACATCGACATCGTGCACATTCCCTATCGCGGCGCCGCGCCCGCCATCAACGATCTGCTCGGCCAGCAGGTGCAGATGGCGTTCCTCGATTTGCCGGTGCTGCTGCCGCATATCAAGTCAGGCAGCCTGCGCCCGATCGCCCTCGGCGCGCCCAAGCGCGCGCCCACGTCGCCCGACGTGCCGACCACCGCGGAGGTCGGCATGCCCGACATCCTGATCGAAAACTGGTACGGCATGCTGGCGCCGGGCGGGACGCCCGAGCCGATCGTCGCCACGCTGAACCGCGTCGCCAACGAGGCGATGAACGACCCGCAGGTGAAGCAGAAACTCGCCGACCAGGGCCTCACGGTTGCCGGCAATACATCGGCGCAGTTTCGCGACTACATCCAAAGCGAGACCCAGAAATGGGCACGCGTCATCAAGGCCGCCGGCCTTGATACGGGCAAATGACACTGCGTCTTCCGCGTTTCAACGCGGCGCAGATTTGCGCAGGTGTTCCGCCAGTTGCTGCGCGGGCTTGGGCAGCGCCCGAAAACTCCGCGCACAGATCACGAGCTTCCGGTTGGCCCAGGAATCCCTGATCCGGATGACATTGATCTTCATCGACCGCGCGCATCGCTTTGCCGCGACTTCAGGCATTACGCCGATCCCGATCCCGGCGGCGACCATCTGGCCGATCGCATCGAAACTGTTCAGCCGCGCACGAAAGCGCAGACGCGCGCCGAGACGCGCCGCGTGTCCGCTGATATGGGCGTGCAGCGCGATCGAGTTGATCAGCCCGACGAAATCGCGCTTCACCACGTCGCTGAAATCGACCTGCCGCCGGTTCGCCAGTTCGTCCTCCCGCGCGGCGACCAGCACCAGGCGGTCTTCGCTGAACGGCATCCGCTCGATATTGTCCGCAAGCGCGTGTTCGGCGGCGAGCCCGAGATCGGCGCCGCCGCTGGCGATGGCGCGGGCAATCTCGGCGCTTTCGCGTTCCTCGACGTCGATCGAAATGTGGGGATGCGCCGCGAGAAAGGCGGCCAGTGTCTTCGGCAGATATTCCGAAAGCCCCGACGTGTTGGCGAGGAAGCGGACGGTGGCCTTCGCGCCATGGGCAAAGGCCAGGAGATCGCCGCGCATCGCCTCCACATTATGAAGCACGACCCTGGCGTGATCGAGCAGGCTTTCGCCCGCCGGCGTCAGTTCGACGCCGCGACGGCCGCGCGTCAGCAGCGCAACGCCGAATGCGTCCTCCAGTCCCTTGATCCGCTCACTCCCCGAGGCCAGCGCAAGATGAACCCGTTGCGCGCCGTTGGTGATGCTGCGCGTCTCGGCGACCGCGACGAAGAGCTGAAGATCGACCAGATCGAAACGCATCCACACCTCTCAACCCTCATGGTGAGGAGGCGCAATTGCGCCGTCTCCGGACGATGCTACGCATCGCCGGGCGAACCATGAAGCCCGGATCTCGCCCGTCGCCATCCTTCGAGACGCGCGCCCTGCGCGCTCCTCAGGATGAGGACCGTACGCGGAGATAGCCTTCGCCTTTGCCGAAGGCTATCTCCGTATTCTCCAGATTGTGCGCATTATCCCGATAGGTCAATGTCGCCCCCATGTTCGATTCTCTGCTTCTTCTGGTCACGGCTTCCTTCCTGCTCGCGGGTTTTGTGAAGGGCGCACTCGGGCTCGGCCTGCCGACGGTGTCGATGGGCCTGCTTGTGGTGTCGATGCCGCCGGCCCAGGCGATCGCCATCGTCATCGTGCCGGCGATCGTCACCAACATCTGGCAAACCTTCGGCGGCCCTTACTTGCGCGATATTTTCCGGCGGCTGTGGCCGTTGCTGATCGGAACGGCCGCCGGCATCTGGCTTAATGCGGGGTCGCTGACCGGGCCCTACGCGCGTTACACCACGATCGTGCTCGGCCTGCTGCTGGCGATCAATGCGATCATCGGCCTCAGCAAATTCAACTTCACCGTTGCCCCCCGGAACGAGAAATGGGTCGGCGGCATCGTCGGGCTGATCACCGGCATGATTTCGGCGGCGACCGGGGTGCAGGTCATTCCGTCGGTGCCCTTCCTGCAGGCGATCGGCATGGAGAAGGAAGAACTGATCCAGGCATTGGGCGTGTTCTTCACGGTCGCGACCCTGGCGCTTGGCCTCAACCTCACCGGCGCCGGCCTGCTGACGGCCGCGACCGCATTACCTGGCGCGGTCGCCATGGCAGCGTCCTTTGCCGGCATGTTTATCGGGCAGGCGGTGCGGACGCGGCTGCAGCCGGATATCTTTCGGCGCTGGTTCCAGATCGGCATGATCGTTCTCGGCCTCTACCTCGCCAGCAATGCGCTTGCGAAACTAATGGCGTAGCTTCTTCGAAGGCGCGCAGGAAAGCCCGCGAGTTCCTCGCGAAAGCGATCCGCTGATCTAGCGCGTCTCCAGCATCGCAACGCGGATGCCGAGATAGACGAACAGCCCGCCGAGAAAGCGGTTGATCCAGGCCATCGCGCCGGCCGATTGCCGGATGCGGCCGGCGGCCCTGGCCGCGAAGGCGGCGATGCCGAAACACCACAACGTGCCGCTGGTGATGAAGATCAGGCCGAGCGCCAGGAAGGCCAGCGTCTTGTGGGCAGATTCCGCCGCCACGAATTGCGGCAGGAACGCCAGAAAAAACAGCGCCACCTTCGGATTAAGCACGTTTGTCATGGCGCCCTGCCAGAACACGCGGGCAAGCGACGTCTCGTTGCCCGCCACGGCCGCCTCCGCCGGCGGGCGCGAACGCGACAGCAGCATCTGGACGCCCGTGAACAACAGATAGGCGGCGCCGACCCATTTCAGCACTGTGAAGGCGGCGGATGACGCCATCAACAGCGCCGACAGGCCGATGGCGGCACCGAATACGTGAACGAGGCAGCCAACGCTGATCCCGGTTGCCGCTGCCGCCCCGCCGCGCCATCCCAACTGAACACTGCGGCCGATAATGTAGGCAGTGTCCGGCCCCGGGGTGACGTTGAGCAGCAGCCCGGAAAGGATGAAAAGCCAGAGTTCATGAATCCCGAGCGTTTCAACCATCCATTTGACCGGTTCCATACCCTGCCTGCCCTTCAACTGCGCGTGTGCCAATTCTAGACAGTTTGCAGTATTATCATGAGCAAATCCGGCTTCCACCGGATTGCCCGTTTTTATAAACATTGGAATCGGCCGGCCGACCACGTAGTGGTTATCCAGCCGATTCCGGCGCCGTTGGGGATATAGTAGGGAAAATGGAAAGACGCCTGGCAGCCATTGTCTGTGCTGACGTCGCCGGCTATTCCCGCATGATGGGGGCCGACGAGGCGGGGACGCACGCCACGTTCAAGGCCCACCGCACCGCGATCTACCCGATCATCCTCAATCACGGCGGCCGCCTGGTGAAGAACACGGGCGACGGATTCCTGCTCGAGTTTCCCTCCATCGTCGGCGCCATCGAGGCCGCGATCGCGATGCAGAAGGTGATGGCGGAGCGCAACGAACACCTTCCCGCCGATCGATCCATGCAATTCCGCATGGGCATTCACATGGGCGACGTGATGGCCGACGAGGACGAGGTGTTCGGCGACGACGTCAACATCGCGGTCCGCCTCGAATCGGTTGCCGCTCCCGGCGGCGTGGCGATTTCGGGCAAGGCCTGTCATGAGGCCGGCAAGCGCCTCAGCGTGGCGCTGGCCGACGCCGGCCCCCACCGGTTCAAGAACATCGACGAGCCGATCCAGGTCTGGAACTGGCAACCCGCAGGCGCCGATGCCAGCAGCCTCGTGCCCAAAGCCTCGACCGAAACATCGGTCAGCAACCTTCCGGCCCAGTATCGGACGGCGATTGTAGGCGTGCTGCCGTTCGCGAATCTGAGCGAGAGCGCCGACGAGTATTTTTCCGACGGTCTTACCGAGGATCTGATCCACGCGCTGTCGCTGCAATCGTTCTACCGGGTGCTGAGCCGGAACTCGACGTTCTCGTTCAAGGGCAAGAATGTAAGCACGCGCCTGATCGCGCGCGAGATCGACGCGACCTACCTGATCCAGGGCTCGGTCCGGCGCGCCGCAACCAAGATCCGCGTCACCGCCGAACTGATCGCGCCGGAGAACGGCGAGCAATTATGGACCGGCCGGTTCGACCGCGACATCGGCGACCTGTTCGCCATGCAGGACGAACTCACCACCAGCCTCTCGGCGGCAATCGCGGCCGAGATCTACCGGGCGGAGGCCTCCGCCCCGCCCCGCTCGTCGTCGAACGATATCACCGCATGGGATCGCTTCCTCAAGGGGCTATCCTACTATTACCTGCAGACCAAGTCGGATTTCGAAAGCGCGATCGGCCTGTTCAAGGAAGCCATCGCACTCGATCCGACACTGTCGATCGCGCGCGCCTATCTCGCCACCCTCCAGATCCAGGGCATCCAGTTCGGATGGACCAAGGGCACGCGCGAATTGTTCGACTATGCGATGTCGCTCGCGGAGAGCAGTGTCCGGCTCGATCCCCGTTCGTCCTTTGCGTTTCAGATTCTCGCCTATCTGCACGCAGCGGAAGGGCATTTCGAGGCAGCGATGGATGCCGCCAAGCGGGCGGTCGGGCTCAATCCGTATGACATGGGCGCCCGCGGCGTGCTTGGGGTGTGTCATCTCGTGTGCGGCGAACACCGGCACGCCATCGAACTGTTTACGACGGCCGCGCAGAGCGGCAGCAACGATCCCCGCTACCAGTGGGCGGCCGTGAACGCGTTCGCTCACTATCTGCTCGGGCAGTATGATGCTTCACTGTCCTGGGCACGCGAGCAGCTTTATGTGAATCCCAATCATCTTCAGGCACTGGCGATCCGTGCCGCGGCCCTGGCTCAATTGGGCCGCAAGGCGGAAGCAGAAAACGCCGCTGCAGTCTTGCTGAGCAACTATCCCAGCCTGACGGTCGACCGGCACTTGCGCAATTTTCACTGGAAGCTGCCAGCCGACATTGCCCATTACCGTGACGGCCTGGTGAAAGCCGGCATCCCCTTCAGCAGATTGACTCTCGTCGAACCCTCTCCAAGGCTTGCCGCAGATTCCTGAGAATGCGACAGGCCTTCGGTTGACACGGCGTCGGATTCCGCCAAAACTTGCCTACACGCTGAAGTAGCACGCCGCCGAATTTCTTTTTTCAGAACCGTCATCCGCTTCGCCTTGGCGGCGGACCGATTTTCATGCTTTGGCGCTTTCTTGGCGCTTTGAGGATTTGAAGCCATGTCGGACAATCCCACCGGTAACGCTCCGCGCACCACGCCGGCCGGACAGATTCCCGTTTCACCCAACAATCCCTGCCCGTTCCTGCGCGCGCTGGTCGCCAACGGCTATGTCGGCGGCCACGTCGTGCCGCTTTCGCAACTCGCCGAAATGGTCGGATCGGCGAGCGGCGAAACCGGAGCTGCGCAAAAAGATGTACGGATGAAAACCAGGATGGTCGCCGTCATTGCAAACGGTCTCGGGCCGCTGCGCGTGTTGCAGAGTGCCACTTCCGGCGCGGTGCTCGACGAACTGCGCGATGGCCCGCTCGACAAGCATGGCGGCGGCTCGCGCATTCTCGACGTCGATGCGAAGGTCCATGAAGACGAAATCGCCCGGCTCGCCGGCTTCGGCAAGGACCGCAAGGATCCCGCCGGCGGCGTCGAGCGCGGCCTGACGGCGACAGAAATCGACACCTTCATGAAGGCCAATCTCAAGCGCGATGGCGATGCGGCGCGCTGGTACTATCCCATGCTCATGAAGGGCGAATGGCCTGTACTGCTGAAGATCCTCGGCAAGGGCGAAGGCGAGGAGCGTTACCTCAGCGTCGCCGAAGTCAGGACGCTGTTCGTCGAGCGCCGGCTGCCCGACCGGATCACGGCGCGGCTGCCGAAGCCGGCCTCGCGCTGAGCATCACTTGAACAGCGGCGTGCCCGGCACGAAGGCGTCGAACGCCGCCCAGAATTGCCCGCGGTAGCGGTCCTGCTCCTGCAGGATCTCGTGCCTGGAACCCGCGATCACCAGATGCGAGCCGGCGCGCAGATGGTAGGCGAACTCCTCGATCGCAGCCGTGGAAACAATGCTGTCATTGCTGGCGGCCAGCATCAGGATCGGTTGGCGGATTTCAGACGGATAGTTGACACCACGAAAGGTGTGCATCGCCCTGAACGCGGTATCGGCCCAGGCCACCGTCGGCGAGCCGATGCCCAGCGTCGGATCTTCTTCCAGGATCGCGGCGTTGCGGGCATAGCGCACGGGATCGCTGGTAAAGGGGTTGTTGATGAAGGATTCCGTTCCGGTCAGCGCGTCGCTGCCGCCGGGCACGTAGCGGCCGCCCTGCCCCATCAGCCGCATGGTCCGAAGCAGCGTGCGCGTCACGAACGAGGTCCTGCGCCCCGGCAGGTCGATCATCGGCGCCGACAGCACCATGCGGTCGAACCAGCGTTTACCCGCATGCGCGAGCCTCAGCATGACCGCCCCGCCCATCGAATGCGCCAGCGCGAAATAGGGCGGCGGGCAGTCCGGCAGCACCACCTGCTGCACGAAGGTTTCGACGTCGATCTCGAAATCGGAGAAGTCGCGGACATAGCCCTTGCGCGGATCGCGCAGCCGGCGCGAGGAATGCCCCTGTCCGCGCCAGTCGATCATCGCCACCGCGAATCCGCGATCGCGCAAGTCACGTACCGTCTCGAAATATTTCTCGATCGGCTCGCTGCGCCCGGTGAAGACGCAGACCGTGCCCTTGCGCCCCGCCGGCGGCGCCCAACGCGCGAACCGCAATTCCGCGCCGTCGGGCGTCTTGATGGTGCCTGAGACGACGTCCTCCGGAACCGGATTGGCGGGGATGGAGACGAGCGTCATGACGGGCAACCGGCTAGGTGAAAAGGACTGGAAATCAAGGCGAGGAGCGCAAAAAAGGGGCCCGTTTCGCCCCTCTTGAACCCCGTTTCACCCCTCCCATATCATTTCTGTGCAGGCCGCTACCAGTGTTTCGGACCGAAACCCAAAGCTCCAAAACCCTGAGGCTGCACAGGACTACGGCCCGGCCCGATGGCGGGCGGGTTAACCGAAACAGTCGCTCAATGGAGGACTACCCTATGCGTACCTACGACCTCACTCCGTTCTATCGTTCCACCGTCGGCTTCGACCGCTTCTTCAACCTGCTTGACCAGGCGACCGCGGACGGCAGCCCCGGCTATCCCCCCTACAACATCGAGCGCACCGGTGAGAACGCCTACCGCATCAGCGTTGCGGTCTCCGGCTTCTCGCAAGGCGAGCTTTCGATCGTCGCGAAGGAAAACACGCTGACGATCAAGGGCGAGAAAACCGCCAACGAGAACGGCAACGACAATTCCAAAGTGCTCTACCGCGGCATCGCGGCGCGCGCCTTCGAGCGCGTATTCCAGCTTGCCGATTTCGTGCAGGTGAAGAACGCCTCGCTTGAGAACGGTCTGCTCCACGTCGATCTCGTCCGCGAGATCCCCGAGGCCAAGAAGCCGCGCAGCATTCCGATCAACTCCGGCGCGCAGGCCCCGCAGGTAGTCGACGCTTCGGTCGCCGCGTAACGTAGATCCAGTCTTCGGCCGATATTGGCTGAACGCGAAAACGCCCCGGGAAACCGGGGCGTTTTTTTGCGTGAATTCCTGATCCGCGGTTTGCGGGGCCTCGCGGATCACGTCGCCGTGAGGTTGCGTAACGATGCCGCCGCTCTCATCGAATTTCGAACTACAACAGACAAGCCGCCATCAAGCCGATCATGGAGCAGACCGATGAGCATCTTACGAACACTGACAATCGTTGCCGGCGTCCTTGCGGGATCGCTTGGCGTGCAAGCCGCGCCGGCACTGGCCGCAGACGCGGTCAAAGCAAAGAACGTCGTGCTGGTGCACGGCGCGTGGGCCGACGGATCAAGCTGGGCGCAGGTCATTCCAAAGCTTCAGGCGGCGGGCCTTCACGTCACGGCGGTACAGAATCCGCTGACCTCACTGGCGGATTCCGTTGCCGAGACACGCCGCGTTCTGGCGCAACAGGACGGCCCGACGGTGCTGGTGGCGCATTCCTGGGGTGGCACCGTGATCAGTGAAGTCGGAACCGACCCCAAGGTGACCGGGCTGGTTTACATCGCGGCCCGCGCGCCTGACGCGGGCGAGGATTTCGTAGCACTTTCACAGAAGTTTCCGGCAGGCCCCGCGCGCGCCGGCGTGCAGGAGCACGACGGCTTCACCAAATTATCCGAGGACGCGTTCCTGAAATATTTCGCCAATGGGGTCGATCCCCAGACCGCGAAAGTCCTCTACGCCGTGCAATGGCCGACCGCGGCTTCCATTTTCACCGGCCGCACCACCGCGGCTGCGTGGCGTAGCAAGCCGAGCTGGTATGCCGTATCGAAGCAGGATTACACGATCAATCCCGATCTCGAGCGGTTTCTGGCCAAGCGGATGAATGCCACGACGGTCGAACTGGATGCCGGCCACCTCTCGCTGGTCTCGCAGCCGGAAAAGGTCGCCGACCTGATCCTGGCCGCCGCAGGTGCGCGCGAATAGCTCGCAATTGGCTGCAATGAAAAACGCCCCGGGAAAACCGGGGCGTTTTTTATTGTCGTGCCTGCGAAAGCAGGGAAGACGGTAGAATTCACTCCAGCCCCTGCGCCGTCGGCATATCCCCGGTCGGCGCAATCGATGGCGCTGGCTTGGCCGGGGCGGCGCCGGTTGTCGCCGGGGCGGGGGCGGCCGCCTGTGCCTCGGCCGATTTCGGCGCAGGCGCGGCCGCCTGCTGGACCGATGCCGGCGCCGGCTTGGCGGCGAGCGGACTGGCCTTCGGCATCGGCACCGCGCGGCTCGCAACATGGGGCCGTGACGGGCGCGGCGCGGTCTGGGCCTGATCCGACGTTTGGGCCTGCGGCGGCTGGGCTTGCGGCGGCTGCGCTCCAAGTGGGCCGGGGAGCGCGCTCTGCTCCTCGTAATAATTGTCGCCGCCCATGCGGGAGGCCGGCATGAAGCGGAGGATCCGGCCATTGCGCGCGTCAATAATCAGCCGCCCGTCCGCGCCACCGCGGTCGATGGCCGCGATGGTGTAGACGAAGCCGCGCAGCCTGGGGATGCCGAGCGGCGAGAATCCATTGTCGCGCAGCACGGAGTAGACTTCCGTCGACGGCAGCAGGCTGGGGCCGTATCCGTAGCGCGGACCGGGTTCGAAGTGCGGCCCGGGAACCGGGCGCGGCGCCACCGCATAGGGGGCCTCGACATCCGATGCCGCCATGTAAGGCCCGCGCACCTGCGCCTGCGCGCTGCCCGCCAGAAGGATCAATCCTGCCGCCAAAGATCCCGTGAAAAACTTCATCACCGAAAGCTCCTGTAAGCCCCGCAGCCGCCGGACCTCAACGGGAGCATTTCGCTCTCTCGCATGCCGGCCCGAATTAATATTTCATTGCGAAATCTGGCGGTCCTTGGGCCGGATCGCGGCACCGCTTGCCGCAAACGCCCGCTGGCGGGTTTTTCCTCGGCCGCAAAGCGCCAATCCGCATGCGGGCGAGGACTTTCACGCGCTTGTGTGATAGACAAAAATTTGGCATGGTGGAAGTTAGGACAGCATCACTGTCTCAATTGCGGGGCTGTCCCGGCACAGGGATTGCAACGAAACCGTGGCGCCACGAGCTCCAGGGCAGTGCAGGCAAGGCCGTTCCTCAGGGACGTTGAACGCCCAGGCCTGAATTTAAGAAATTGCGGCTCGCGGAGGACGAGCGGTGGCCCGGTGGGTGCCGCAAGCGTCCAAGGTGCGCCGACGATGCGGTGAGGCCCTTAGCCTTTTTGAAAGGAATAAGATGAGCGGGTCGGAATTCGAGCGCGAAAACATCGTGGCAGAAGCACTGTCGGCGACCGCGGCTTCGAAACCAGCCGACACCTTGCCTGAAGATTCTCCGCGCGAGCACAATTGGCGCCCGAAGGCCGAGGGCCTTTACGACCCGAGCCTGGAGAAGGATTCCTGCGGCGTCGGCTTCATCGCCAACATCAAGGGCAAGAAGTCGCATCAGATCGTCTCCGACGCGATCAACATTCTCTGCAACCTCGAGCATCGCGGCGCGGTCGGCGCCGATCCGCGCGCCGGCGACGGCGCCGGCATTCTCGTGCAGATCCCGCACGCCTTCTTCTCGCGCAAGGCCGCCGAGATCGGATTCGAGCTGCCGGAGTCCGGCCACTACGCCATCGGTGCGCTGTTCATGCCGAAAGAAACGGCATGGCGAAAGGTGATCCAGAGCATCGTCGCCGAACAGATCAAGCAAGAAGGCCTGCTGCTGCTCGGCTGGCGCGACGTGCCGACCGACAACTCCTCGCTCGGCGAAACCGTCAAGCCGACCGAACCTGCCAACATGCAGGTGTTCATCGGCCGCAACGGCACCGCGAAGACCGAGGACGAGTTCGAGCGCAGGCTCTACATCCTGCGCAAGTCGATCTCGCAGGCGATCTATCAGCGCCGCGAGCGTGG
>Ga0307499_10000508_pt1 | contig 13504 bp, 14 predicted proteins | sample 13_S_MG_FD_201363 | JGI IMG/M metagenome (GOLD analysis project Ga0307499, IMG submission 201363) | Soil microbial communities from Populus trichocarpa stands in riparian zone in the Pacific Northwest, United States - 13_S | ecosystem: Environmental > Terrestrial > Soil > Riparian zone > Trees... | reverse complement strand
GTCTTCGACGGTGCTTTCGAGTTCTTCGACGATGTAGTCGCCGAGGTTGTCGACGCCGGCGACCTGCTTGGCGATCGCGTCGACGTTGGACTTCAGCTCACCTTCCGGCTGCAGCTGACCTTCGACGAAGACGGGCGCACCGGGCGGCGCCAGGGTCGCGACGTCCGAGCTCGAGGAGCTGCTTCCGCAGCCGCCGAGAATGGCGATTGCGACGACGGCGACGGGCAGGGCGAGAAACAGGCGAGACCTCATGCGGGCCCGGCATCCTACATACGCCACTACTCGACTCACTCGACCGTGACGGTCTTGGCCAGATTGCGGGGCTGGTCGACGTTGAGCCCGCGCGCGCGGGCGATGTCGTAGGCGAGCAGCTGCAACGGCAGGATCGCCAGGATCGGCTGCAGGATCCAGTCGCTGGCCGCGACCTCGATCGTCTGCTCGGCGATCGCCGTGGCACGCTCGTCGCCGGCGGTGACGATCGCGATCGCGTGAGCGCCGCGCGCCCGCACCTCTTCGACGTTGGAGAGGACCTTCGGCAGCACCGGGCTGTCGGTGGCGACGCAGACGACCGGCGTCGACTCGTCGAGCAGGGCGATCGGGCCGTGCTTCATCTCACCGGCCGCGTAGGCATCGGTCGGCACGTAGGAGATCTCCTTCAGCTTCAGCGCCCCCTCGAGGCAGACCGGCAGGCCGATGTGGCGGCCGAGATAGAGGAAGAAGCCCTCCTCGGCGTGGCTCGCCGCGACCTCGCGCACCCGCGCCTCACAGCTTTCGAGCGTCGCCTCGACCTTCGACGGCAGGGACTTCATCTCGGCGACCAGCTCGGCCAGGCGCTCGGGCGGGAGCGTCCCGCGTAGCTCGGCGAGCCGCAACCCCAGCAGGTACATCGCCGCGACCTGGGCGACGAAGGTCTTGGTCGCGGCGACGCTGATCTCCATGCCGCTGCGGGTATAGAGGACGGCGTCGGCGTCGCGGGTCGCCTGGCTGCCCATGATGTTGGTGATCGCGAGCACGGTCGCGCCGCGCTCGCGGGCGAGGCGCATCGCCGCCAGCGTGTCGGCGGTCTCCCCCGACTGGGTGATGCCGATCACCAAGTCCTCGGGGCCGACGACCGGGTTGCGGTAGCGGTACTCGGAGGCGATGTCCATCTCGACCGACACCCGCGCCCACTCTTCGATCGCGTAGCGACCGACGAGGCCCGCGTGGTAGGAGGTGCCGCAGGCGACGATCACGATCCTGCGCAGGCCGCGCAGGAAGTCATCGTCGAGGCCGACCTCGGAGAGGTCGACGCCGTCGTCGCCCGGCAGGCGATCGGCGATCGTTTCGGCGACCGAGTCGGCCTGTTCGTGGATCTCCTTCAGCATGTAGGTCTCATAGCCCGCCTTCTCGGCGGCGGCCTCGTCCCAGTCGATCTCTTCCGGCTCGCGCTCCACGGGCTCGCCGTCGGCGTCGACGATCCGCACCCCGCCGGAGTCGATCGTCACCACCTCGTCGTTTTCGATCGCCAGCGCGCGGCGGGTCTCGGCGAGGAAGGCCGGGATCGCCGAGGCGAGGAAGCTCTCCCCCTCGCCGATCCCGGCGACCAGCGGGCACTCCTTGCGCGCGCCGACGAGCTGCTCGGGCCGCTCGGCGTGCATCGCGACGAAGGCGTAGTGGCCGCGCAGCTCGCCGAAGGCGGCGCGGACGGCGGCGGTCAGGTCGCCGTCGTAGTGGCTGGAGATCAGATGGGCGACGACCTCCGCATCGGTTTCGGAGCTGAACTCGCGCCCCTCGGACTCGAGCTGCTCGCGCAGCTTGGCGTGGTTCTCGACGATCCCGTTGAGGACGATGTGGACGCGGTCGGAGGTGTCGCTGTGCGGGTGGGCGTTCTCCTCGGTGACGCGACCGTGGGTCGCCCAGCGCGTGTGCGCGATCCCGGTGGTGGCCGGCGAGGTCGCGACCGCGACGCCGCCCCCCTCCGCCTGCTCCTCCATCGCCGCCCGCAGGTTGGCGAGGTTGCCGACCGCCCGCACGCTCTCCACGCGCCCGTCCTCGATCACCGAGACCCCGGCCGAGTCGTAGCCCCGGTATTCGAGCTTTTCCAACCCGGCGACGAGAATGTCCCGGCAGGGCCTACCCCCGACGTATCCGACGATTCCACACATATTGAAGGTCGTACAGGGTAGACGGCCCGGTGCGTCAGCCCAGCTCCTGCCGCACCAGGTCGGCAAGGCGCTTGCAGACCGCGTCGGCCTCCTCGGCGCTTGGAGCCTCGGCCATCACGCGTACCAGGGGCTCGGTTCCCGAGGGGCGCAGGAGGACGCGGCCGCGGCCCTCGAGCTCGGCGCCCTCGCGCTCGACCGCCTCCCAGACGGCGGCGGCGCCGGCGATCGCCTCGCGGTCGGCGACCTCGACGTTGACCAACCTCTGCGGCAGCTTCTCCATTGCCTCGACCGAGGCGAGCTCGCGCCCGCCGAGCTCGCGCATCGTCATCAGCGCCGCCGCGATCCCGTCGCCGGTCGCGGCGAAGCGCGTGTCGATGATGTGCCCCGACTGCTCGCCGCCGAGCGCCCACTCGCGCTCGCGCAGCTCGTCGAGCACGTAGCGGTCGCCGACCCTGGTCACCGCGATCTCGATCCCGGCGCCCTCCATCGCCCGGTGGAAGCCGTAGTTGCTCATCACGGTGACGGCGACGCCGCCGCCCAGCTCGCCGCGGGCCGCCTGGCCGCGCGCCAGCAGAGCGATCAGCTCGTCGCCGTCGTGGGGGCGGCCGGCGCCGTCGACGGCGAGCACCCGATCGCCGTCACCGTCGAAAGCGAAGCCGACGTCCGCCCCCGAGGCGGCGACGTGGGTCGCCAGGCTGTCGAGGTGGGTCGAGCCGCAGCCGTCGTTGATGTTGCGCCCATCGGGCTCGACCGCGATCGCGTCGGCCTCGGCGCCGAGCCGCGCGAAGATCGCCGGGCCGACCCGGTGGGTCGCACCGTTGGCGCAGTCGAGCGCGACCTTGACGCCCGAGAGGTCGAGCGGGAACGCGGCCTCCAGGGCCCGTAGGTAGTCCTCTTCGCCACCGTCCAACTCACGCACTCGGCCAAACTCCCGGGGCACGGCGGGCTCGGAGAGCAGGGCCTCGATTCCGGCCTCCGCCCCGTCGTCGAGCTTGGTCCCGCTCGCGCCGAAGAACTTGATCCCGTTGTCCTTGAAGGGGTTGTGGGAAGCGGAGACGACGGCGGCGAGGTCGAGGCCGAGCTTGCGGACGAGCAGGGCGGCAGCCGGGGTCGGCAGGACGCCGCCGAGCAGCGCTTCTCCACCGGCCTCGGCGATGCCCGCGGCGAGGGCCGATTCCAGCATCGGGCCCGACTCGCGGGTGTCCCGCACGATCAGCACCTGGGGCCGCTTGACCCCCAGGGACGCGGTCGCGGCGCGACCGAGGGCGAGCGCGAGCTCCGCGGTGAGGAACGATCCGGCCTCCCCTCGGACCCCGTCGGTTCCGAAGAGCTTGCGCTCCGCAGTCAAGCCGGCCCCGTCAGCGCTTGGAGAACTGCGGGCGCTTTCTGGCCTTCTTCAGCCCGGCCTTGCGGCGCTCCTTGGCGCGCGCGTCGCGGGTCAGGAAGCCGCGCCGCTTGAGCTCGCCCCGCAGCTCGGGGTCGACCTCGGTCAGCGCTCGGGCGATCCCGTGGCGCACCGCGCCGGCCTGGCCGCTTACGCCGCCGCCGTGCACCCTCACCCGCACGTCGACGCTGCCCTCGTAGCCGGTCGTGGCCAGCGGCTGGCGGGCGGTCGTCTGATGCAAGGGACGGGGGAAGAACTCCTCGATCGGGCGGCCGTTGATCTGGAACGACCCGTTGCCCGGCAGCAGGGTCACGCGGGCGATCGCGCGCTTGCGCTTGCCGGTCGCCAGGTAGCGCGCGTCGCCCTCCAGCTTGGCGGGGGCGCGGCTGGCGGCCTGCGGCTCCTCGTCCCCCTCGCCGACGAGCGCGGCCTCGCGCTCGCGCTGCTCCTCTTCCTCGGCTTCCCGCCGCGCCTTCTCCTCGGCGCTCAGCGGCCGCTCCTCGGGCTCGACCGCGATCGGCTCCAGGTCAGCACCCGGAATGACGTCTTTCTTCTTCTCCTCGGCGGGGGCCTCCTTGGCCTCGGGCTCCTCCTGCTCAGCAACCGGCTCCGCCGCGGGCTCGGGCTCCTCCTGCTCAGCCACAGGAGACTCAGCTGATTCCTCAGCGGGCTCCGAGCTCTCGGCGTCAGCCTCCGGCGCCTCTGACGCGGGTGGCGACGCAGGGGGGACCTCCCCCGAGGACGCTTCAGCGACCGCAGGGGGAGGTGGGTCCCCTGCGTCGACAGGACCCGCGTCCTGATCGCCCGCGTCCTGAGGCTCTTTGTCCTGTCCCTCGAGGTCTTTCTGCTCGTCCTCGGTCATCATTTGATCTCCATCGGCTGTGGTTTCTGCGCCGCGTGCGGGTGATCCGGCCCGGCGTAGACCTTGAGCTTGGTCAGCTGCTTGCGGGCCAGGCGGTTGCGGGGAAGCATCCCCTTCACCGCCTTGCGGATCACCTCCTCGGGGCGGCGGTCGAGCATCTCGGCCAGGCTGCGGGACTTGATCCCGCCCGGATAGCCGGAGTGGCGCCAGTAGCGCTTCTGCTCCAGCTTGTTCCCGGTCACCCTGATCTTCTCGGCGTTGACGACGACGACGAAGTCGCCGGTGTCGACGTGTGGGGTGTACTCGGGCTTGCGCTTGCCGCGCAGCGCGTCCGCGATGCGCGTCGCCAGGCGACCCAGGGTCTGCCCCTCGGCGTCGACGACGAGCCAGTCGCGCTGGCGGTCGGTTGGCTTGGCGACGTAGGTCTTCATCAGAGAAAAGCCGCAGGGAGGCCCCAGCGGCTCCGGGATGATAGCCGCCGAGCCGAGTTTGCGCGCAGCACGGCCCCTGCGGCCGGGACGCGCTCTATACTGCCGCGCCAGCAAAGTGGCGATCCGAAAAACCGCGTGTGCGGCTGGCGAGCGCCGGACCGAGCGGGGCAAGGACGCAGGGAGGCCGAATAGCAGCGCTATTTGGCCGACTGAGGACACCGCCCCGCGAAGTGTCCGCCGCCGCCAGACGTGCGCGAGGTTTTTCGGATCGCCACGTAAATAGCCGAGTCCCGGCCGCACCGGCGGGCGGGAGCGGAGGAACCGCAGGGGCCGATGCAGGTCCCAGGGGCGAATCGGACGAACAACGGTCCGTAGCGCATCTCTTTCAGCGCGAGCCCGACAGCTAACTCCGCAGGCGGACGAAAGAGAGGGCACGTGGCACGCAGCACCGGGCCTTGGCTTGGTGGGTCGATATCGATTCTGGCGTTGGCGGCAATGCTCGCCTGCCTCGCGACGCCTGCAGCCGCGCTCACCGGCGGCGCCCCCACGCCGAGCGGCGCGCCGCCCGCGCCGCCCAGCCACAGCGGCACCCCCGACCCGGCGCCAAGCGCCGGCACGCTGACCCTGCTCTCGGCCAAGACCTCGCCGCGCAAGTCCTTCTACTACGGCGCTCGCTCGCCTCGCCTCCGCTACGAAATCGGCAGCGACCAGGCGAGCAACGACCTGCGCATCGACGTCGTCTCTGCGAGCGGCGAAGTGGTGAAGAGCTTCTACCGCAACGACGTTGCCCCGGAAACCCCCGACAGCGTGCGCTGGGATGGGACCGGCGCCGGCGGCCACCCGGCCCCGAACGGTCGCTACTCGTTCCGTATCGCCTCCCAGAGCGGCGGCACGGTGACCCGCCAAGCCTCCTCGTCCGCCTCGACCGAACCGCTCAGCCTCGGCTTCGAACTGTATGCCTACGCCTTTCCGATCCTCGGCCCGCACGACTACGGCGGCGCGGAGGGGCGCTTCGGCGCCGCCCGCAGCGGCCACACCCACGAGGGCCAGGACGTGATGGCGAAGTGCGGCACGCCGCTCGTCGCCGCGCGCGGCGGTCAGGTCCAGTACTCCGGCTTCCAGGCGGCCGCCGGCAACTACCTTGTCATCGACGGCAAGGGCACCGGCTACGACTTCGCCTACATGCACCTGCTCGAACCCTCGCCGCTGGAAGAGGGGGCGACGGTGCGCACCGGGGAACCGATCGGGATCGTCGGCGAGACCGGCGACGCCACCGCCTGCCACCTCCACTTCGAGATCTGGACCTCGCCGGGCTGGTATGAAGGCGGCAGCCCGATCGACCCACTGCCCTTCCTCCAGCAGTGGGACGCTTACAGCTGATCGCATTGCCCCACGACCAGCCCCCGCCTGGGCTACGCTTTCTCCCGATGCGACGGCGGGCATGGCTCGATAGCGAAACGATCGTGCGCATTGCACTGGCTGTGAGCGTGTGCTGGGCGGTGGGCCTGGCGCTCGACGGCTCCAGCGACGTCCTGCTCTTCCTGGCGCCGGCGCTGCTGATCGCCATTCCGCTGGTCTCGGGCCGCTACATCGGCGAGGCCCTGATCGAGAGGCTCGTCCGCGTCCGGCCCCGCGCGCCGCGGCCACGCTCGGTCCGCACACCGCTGACCCGGCGCCCGCCGGCTACCTGGCTGCCCCGAGGCGCCCGTCTGGTCGCCTTCTCGCTGGCCAAGCGCCCGCCGCCGGCGCACCTGCTTCCGCAGAGCTAGCGCCGGCGACCCGACCAGACGGCTTCGGTCGCCGCGCGCGCGATCGAAAGGACAACCCGTGCGCAAGCACCGGGCGGCGCTCGCCGGCATTACCGCACTGCTCATATCCGTCTTCCCCGCGCCGGCCATGGGGCATGAAGGCAACCCCGACTATCGCTCGATAATCGACAGCGTGACGCCCAGGGTTCCGGGCGTCAGCTTCGAAGTGCTGAGCTACGACAGCTACTTCCAGCTGCTCGACCAGCACGGCCACGAAGTCGTGATCTACGGCTACGAGGGAGAGCCGTACGCGCGAGTGCTCAGGAACAGGACGGTGCAGGTGAACGAACGCTCGCCCGCCCTCTACCTGAACGACACCCGTTTCCCGACCACGCAGGTGCCGCCGATCGCCAACCCGAAGGCGCCGCCCAGGTGGAAGACGGTCGACGACTCGGGCACGTTCCTCTGGCACGACCACCGGATGCACTACGGCTCGACCTCGACCCCGCCACAGGTCACCGACGAAAGCAAGAAAACAAAGGTCTTAGACTACGAAGTCCCGCTGCGGATCGACGGGCGCAAAGGGGCGATCGACGGGACGCTCTGGTGGGTCGGCCCGGCGAACACCTCGAAGCTCCCCTTCATCATCGCCGGCATCGTGATCGTCCTCGGCGGCGGCGCGCTGGTGCTCTTCGTCCGCCGGCGGCGGGGCCGCGAGGACGATCGGGGCAGCCGCACCGACGAGCCGGTCGAGGAGGCCTGGTAGTGAGGCGAGGCCCGGCTGCATCGGTCCTCGTCGCGGCGCTGTCTCTCTCGCTGCTCGCTCCGGCGAGCGCGTTTGCCCACGCCCAGCTCGAGGGCACCGTGCCCGAGCGCGGCGCGGTCGTCAAGCACGAGCCGCCGACGGTGATCTTCCGCTTCGACGAGCCGGTCGAGGGCAACTTCGGCGCCGTGCGGGTCTATGACGCCGAAGGCTCGCGGGTCGACGAAGGCGACGCCTTCCATCCCAACGGCGAAGGCCCGCGCATCGGCGTCCACCTCAAGCCGGGACTGCCCGACGGCAGCTACACCGCCACCTACCGGGTGATCTCGGCCGACGGCCACATCGTCTCCAGCGGCTTCGTCTTCTCGATCGGCAAGCCCGGCAAGGCGCCGAGCGAGACGGTCGCCGAACTCACCGCGGGCTCGGGCAGCGGGCCGGTGACCGAGACCGTCTTCGGCCTCGCCCGCGGCTTGCAGTACGCGGCGACGGCGCTCGCGGTCGGCGGCCTCGTCTTCCTCCTGCTGGCCTGGCTGCCGTCCCTCGCAGGGCTCGGCGGCGTCGGCGATGCCTGGTCGCGATCCGCTCGCGCATTCGGATCGCGGCTGCGGGCGACCCTGATCGTCGCTGCGATCGTCGGCGCGATCAGCGCCGCCGCCGGCATCGTCATGGAGGGAGCCGAGGCGGCCGGCGTCTCGGGCTTCTCGGCGCTCGAGTGGACGATCGTCCACGAGACCCTGGAAACGAAGTTCGGCACGATCTGGGGGATCAGGCCCGTAAGCAGGATCGCCCTGATCTCGGTCGGGGCGATCCTGCTTACGGGCCTGATCCAGGCCTACGTCTACGTCCGCCACCTCGACGCCCTCGTCGAAACGGGCTACGGCCGGGCCGTCCTGATCAAGTTCCTGCTGCTGCTCGTCCTGATCGCCCTCGGTGCTTATAACCGGCGCCGCACGGTGCCGCGCCTGCGGCGAATCGCCACGGGCGGTGGATCGCCCGGACGTGTCGGCGTCCTCCTGCGCCGCGCCCTGCGCACCGAGGTCGCGCTGCTCGTCGTAGTGCTCGGCGTCACCGCGGCGCTCGCCAGCTATGCGCCGCCCGTCACCGCCCAGTCGGGCCCCTTCTCGACCGAAAGCCAGTTCGGGCCGATCGAGCTGGAGATGACGGTCGAACCGGCGCGGGTCGGGGCGAACGAGATCCACATCTACCTCTTCGACGCGAAGAGCGGAGCGCCGTTCGCCAAAATCAAGCAGTTCGAGGCGACCGCCTCGCTGCCGGACAAGGGCATATCCCTGCCGCTCGAACCGCAGTTCTCCGGCCCCGGCCACTACACGATCCCGAGCGCCTTCCTCAACGCCTCGGGCGAATGGCGCATCGAGCTCACCATCCGCGTCTCCGCCTTCGACGAGTTCACGAAAACGGTCGAGGTGCCGATCCGATGAAGAGCGAGACACCTGGAATCAGAGTCCTGCCGCTGTCTGTGCTGACGCTCCTCAGCGTCGTCCTCCTCCTGCTCCAGCCCGGCTACCCGGAGCCGGGCCTGCTCTACCTGGCGCCGGCATTGCTGCTGCTGGCGGCGCTCAGCCTCAATCGCTATCCCGGCGAGCGGCTGCTGCTGAGGATCACCCGCGCCTGGGCGCGTCGCAGGTTCCGGCAGAGACGCACAAGGAGACCGGGATCGGCGGATTCGCCGCTCAGATTCCCTCGTGGCGGCGTCCTGCTTGCGATGGCCCTCGCCGGGCGCGGGCCTCCGGCCTGACCCGCGCCGCCCGCCCCCGGGGCGCGCTCCAGATTCCGGAGCACCGTCAACGAAAGGAAAGCGATGAACTTCAAGCCGATCATGGTGCTGCTGGCGGCAATCGCCCTCGCGATTCCCGCAAGCGCCGGCGCCCACGTCAGCCTGCACCCCAACGAGGTGCCGGCCGGCTCTTTCGCCACCCTCGACATCAGGGTGCCGAACGAGACCGACAACGCCAACACGGTGAAACTGGCCGTCCAGTTCCCCCCGGGCTTCCTCGACGTCTCCACCGAATACATGCCCGGTTGGAGCGCGGAAGTGAAGACCGGCAAACTGGCCAAGCCGGTACAGACCGACGACGGTGAAGTAACCGAAGGGGTCAAGGAGATCGTCTGGAGCGGCCACGGCGACGAAGGAAAGGTCCCACCGGGGCAGTTCCTCAACTTCCCGATCTCGACCGAGATCCCGGGCAAGGCGGGCGAAGAGCTGGCCTTCAAGGTCCTGCAGTACTACGACAACGGCGAAGTCAAACGCTGGATCGGTCCGCCGGAATCCGAAGAACCGGCGCCGCAGATCGACGTCATCGCCGAAGGCGGCGTGCTGCAGGACGTCGCCGGCTCGGAGACCGCACCGCCGAGCCCCTCGGGCGAACCCGCCGCAGGCGCCGAAGCAAGCGAATCCAGCTCGTCCGACAGCGCCAGCAAGGGCCTCGGCATCGCCGCGCTGATCGTCGGCGCGCTCGGCCTGCTCGCCGGCGGAGCGGCTCTGCTGCTGTCCCGGCGTACCACCTAGACGAAGGAGACCGTGCGCATAGTTTTGAGAACGGGTCTCATTCTCTGATAGCGTCCCGGCCGTGAGTTGGGCCGAGACAGCTATGCGGCGCCTCGACGAGGCGGGCTATCGGAGCGGAGCAGCGCGACGCGAGGTGATCGAGCTGCTCGGCTCCGAGCCCTGCGCCGTGACCGCGCTGGCGATCGACAGGCGCCTCGACTCGGTCGGGCGGGCCAGCGTCTACCGCACGCTCGACCAGCTCGAGCGCCTCAACCTCGTCCAGCGGGTCGAGATCGGCGGCGATGCGGCGGGCTACGAGCGGGTCGACCACGACCAGCACCACCATCATCTCGTCTGCGAGGAATGCGGCCGGCTCGCCCCCTTCGCCGATCGCGCGCTCGAGCGAGCGATCGAGGCCGTGAGCCGCGAGGCCGACTTCGAGGTCGCCGCCCACGACGTCGTCCTGCGCGGACGCTGCCCGGACTGCAAGACGGCCGCCTGAGTAGAGCCAGATGCCCGCCGTCGCCATCCCCCTCTCCTGCCTCACGGTGCTGGCCACGCTGATCGGCGGCCGGGTCGCGCTGCGCCTTTCGCACACGCTGCCGACCGTGATCGCGTTGACCGGCGGCGTCGTCGTCGCCGTCGCCCTCTTCGACGTCCTCCCCGAGGGGATCGACAATGTCGGCGACGCCAACAAGGCCACCGCGCTGGTGGCCGTCGGCTTCCTCGCCTTCTTCTTCGCCGAGCGCGCCCTGGTCCTGCACCACCGCGACAGCCCCGATGAGGCCCGGGCACACCACCACGTCGGCGTCCTCGGCGCCCTTGGGCTCTCGATCCACAGCTTCATCGACGGGCTCGGGATAGGCCTCGCCTTCAACCTCGACTCGACCACCGGCTTCCTCGTCTTCATCGCCGTGATCAGCCACGACTTTGCCGACGGCCTCAACACCGTCAGCTTCGTGCTGAGCCAGTCCGGCGATCGCAGGCAGGCCGCGAAATGGCTGCGGATCGATGCAATCGCCCCCTTCCTCGGCGCGATCGTCGGCTCGCTCGCCAACGTCCCGGCACAGACGCTCGGCTACATCCTCTGCATCTACAGCGGCTTCTTCCTCTACATGGGCGCGACCGACCTGTTGCCCGAGGCCCACGCCCACGCCTCATGGAGCAAAGTTGCCCTCACCGCGTCGGGCTTCGCCCTGATCTTCGTAATCACCCGCGCCGCGGGCGTCTGAGCGGGCCCGGCGTCTGAGCAACTCGAGCAACGCCAGCGCGACCGCGACGGGCACGGTCGCCGGCAACGTGTCGACCGCGAGAAACAGCAGGTCGAACGCCAGCGCCAACCCTGCCACCAGCGCCGCGCCCGATAGTTGTCGGCGCTGCGGAGAGGAGAACGGCCCCACCACCTTTCCGGCGGGGTCAGCCGGGAGCGCCAGGAGGCAGCCAAGCGTGGCGGCGACGAAGAGGTCGCCGAAGCCCATCAGGGCGTCGCCGAAGTGGACCGCCTGCAGGCGCGGCAGGCCGCTGGGAGCGGCCGCGGTCAACACGGCGTTGGGGCCCTGCAGGAGGTCCGCCGAGACGAACCAGGTGTCGACCGCGGCCATCGCGTAGATCCCGAGCTTCAGCCAGCGGGCCGGGGCGACCGAGACGAGCAGCCAACCGAGGCCGATGCAGCCGAGCCCGGTCAGCAGCGTCGCCGCGGTCTCGCCGAGCAGCGAGCCCTGCGCGGCCCAGGCGGCGACGAAGAGCGGTGCGGCAGCCGCGGCCCACTCGGGGCGCGAGCCCCGCACCAGCCAGCCCAGGGCAAGCGCGGCGAAGGGCGGCACGGCGAGCAGCGCGAGCCAGGAGAGCACGGTCGCCGATTCCCCCTCCCAGGCGACGATCCCGATCACGACGACGATCGAGAGCGCCGGCACCAGCGCCCACCAGGGGCTGCGGAAGCGATCGAGCCAGGCGAAGCGCCGCGCCGCCGGCAGCGCCACCAGCGCCGCCTGGAACAGACTGAGGATCGCTATCGAGACGCCAAAGGAGGGCGAGCTACTCCCACTCGATCGTCGCCGGGGGCTTCGAGGAGATGTCGAGCGCCACCCGGTTCACGTCCTTGATCTCGTTGATGATCCGGTTGGAGACCCGCTCCAGCAGGTCGTACGGGAGGCGCGCCCAGTCGGCGGTCATCGCGTCCTCGGAGGTGACGGCGCGGATCACGATCGGGTAGGCGTAGGTGCGGCCGTCGCCCTGGACGCCGACGGAACGCACGACGGGAAGCACGCAGAAGGACTGCCAGAGCTGGCGGTAGAGCTCGGCGGCGCGGATCTCCTCCTGCAGGACCGCGTCGGCGGCGCGCAGGATGTCGAGCCGCTCCTTCGTGACCTCGCCGCCGACGATGCGGATCGCCAGACCGGGGCCGGGGAAGGGCTGGCGCCAGACCATCCGCTCGGGCAGCCCCAGCTCGGCGCCGACCGCGCGCACCTCGTCCTTGAACAGCATCCGCAACGGCTCGACCAGCTCGAACTCCAGGTCCTCGGGCAGGCCGCCGACGTTGTGGTGCGACTTGATCGTGTCGGCGGCGTCGCTGCCGCCGGACTCGATCACGTCGGAGTAGAGCGTGCCCTGGACGAGGTAGGCGGCGTCCTCGAGCTTCGCCGCCTCCTCCTCGAAGACGCGGATGAACTCCTCGCCGATGATCTTGCGCTTGCGCTCGGGGTCCTCGACCCCGGCGAGCCTGGCGAGGAAGCGCTCCTCGGCGTCGACGTGGACGAGCGGGATGCCGAACTGACCGAAGGCCTCGACCACCTGCTCGGCCTCGTTCAGCCGCATCAACCCGTGGTCGACGAAGACGCAGGTCAGCTGCTCACCGACCGCACGGTGGACGAGCAGCGCCGCGACCGAGGAGTCGACGCCGCCGGAGAGGCCGCAGATCACCCGCCCCTCGCCGACCTGGGCGCGGATCGCCGCGATCTGCTCGGCGATCACCGACTTGGCCGACCACTGCTCCTCGCAGGCGACGATCTCGCGCAGGAAGCGGGTCAGGACCTCGGTGCCGTAGGGCGTGTGGACGACCTCGGGGTGGAACTGGATCCCGTAGAGCCCGCGCTCGGGCGCCTCGCAGGCGGCGACCGGCGAGGCCGGGGTCGAGGCGAGCGCGGTGAAGCCCGGCGGCGGCTCGAAGACCGCGTCGCGGTGGCTCATCCAGCAGCTCTGCTCCTCGGGCAGGCCGGCCAGCAACCGGCCGCCGGCGTTGCGCAGCGTCAGCTCGGCGCGCCCGAACTCCCCCGACTCGGCGGCCTCGACCTTCCCGCCCAGCTCCCGCACCATCGCCTGCATTCCGTAGCAGATGCCAAGAATCGGGATCCCCAGGTCGAGCAGCTCGCTCGGGAACCCTGGCGCCCCGGGCTCGTAGACGGACGCCGGCCCACCGGAGAGCACGAGCCCCTTCGGTGCCCGCTCCCGAATCGACTCAGCCGAAGCGGTCGCAGGAAGCAGCTCCGCGAACACCCCGCATTCGCGGATCCGCCTCGCGATCAACTGCGAATACTGGCCCCCGAAATCGAGGACCAGCACCTCCTCGGAGGCCTGGGCCGGCGCCGCCGTGGCGCCGGCCTCAGTCGTCGGCGACTCCAACACCCGCCGACACCGCCGCTCGTCCATTCGAGCCCATCCCGACGGCCT
>Ga0307499_10000507_pt1 | contig 13505 bp, 16 predicted proteins | sample 13_S_MG_FD_201363 | JGI IMG/M metagenome (GOLD analysis project Ga0307499, IMG submission 201363) | Soil microbial communities from Populus trichocarpa stands in riparian zone in the Pacific Northwest, United States - 13_S | ecosystem: Environmental > Terrestrial > Soil > Riparian zone > Trees... | reverse complement strand
CAACGCGTCCGCGTGGAGCGCAATGGCCCACAAGAATTTCCCGGGCCGCGAGATCTCGTGCCCGGCCCACCACGGCACCACCGTACGGACCGCGTCACGCAAGGGGCGGAGGCTTGCCATTAGAAACCCTCCGGGGGGGTGACAATGTTAATCGTGCCCGTAACGGTGCCGAGCACGGGGACCTCATTCACGCCAACCACCACGTCCGCAGCCGGAACGGAGATAGCGATCCGAAAGATCGGCAACGGTACGAGTGACTTGGGAGGGTAATACGTAGCCCCGATCGCGGCTTCGAGCGCCGTGCGATAGATCTGGCCGGTGGCCGCGCCAATGACGTTGCCCCCGATCGGCTCATCCTGAAAAAACAGGGTAAGGTTATCGGCGATCGCGGTTTGGATTTGGGCCACCGTGGCCCCCGTGTTGTAAACCCACACCGTATAGGTGATCGGCACGGGGAGGGCCGTGGCACTTACCGTATGGGCCGTAACCGCAAGGGGTGCGGCGCTACGTTGGATCGCCTCGTTCACGGCGCCAAGGTCCGTGGTGGGGTCCTCCGCATCCCCGAGCACGGCCCCCGTGGCCGTGGCAACGTACGCCCACACGTTGCCGTAACCATCCCTTGAGGTGCGGACCCTGGTAACCCCCACGTTGCTCCCGTCCGCAAGGCGCACGGCCGTTTTTGCAGCGTACGTATACGCGTCCCACGGCCCCATAGGACTAAGGGATCCAAGCTTTTCTAAGCTCCGCGTGCGGAGCTCCGGGTCAAGCTCCGGGTCAAGCCCCACAAGCGCAAAGGGGTTTGAGACGGTGACCCCCGCCAGCACCGTCTCCAGCTCCCGAATGGTGCCCGGCGCGGCGGAGCTATCGGCGCCCGCCTCCACGGCCCGGATCGGCACGTCCGTAAGGGTGGTCAACGCCCCGAGGGTGAGGGGGGCCGTGTTGCGATAAGTCTTTTTCGTGTCCGGGTTAAAGACAATCAGGTCGTCCGGGTCTAGCGCGTAGATGCCACCGGACGTGTTGGTCAACGTAACCGCGCCCTCGGCGAACGTGGCTTCGCGCCGGTCCACGTCGTAATCGTAATGGGCCTTGAGGTCCAGCCATGCGCCCTCGGAGAGCTCCAGGAAACCGTTACGGGCAATCAGGGCCGTAAGGGACGAAAGCCCGCTAAGGACAATCGCACAACCCGTGATCACCGTGCGCGGCCAAGCCCCCGCTTTCCACGTGGTGGTGGAGACCCCCACGGACGCGAGGGCCTCATAAATCGAAAGGGACACCTCGTCACGGGTGAGTGGCGTGGTGAGATCGTCAAGGAGAAGCATTGATTGCCTCCAAAAGCACGGCGCCACTGGTTACGGCGAGTGTAAGGGTAAACGGTCCGCCCGTGTCCGGGTCCGCGGGGGTCGCGTCGACCTTCACGCGCAAAAGTTTCTGCGATTGAAAGGTCACGGTCACAAGGGCCTCGATGACACGATCGTCTTTTAGGACCTCCCCGCGCACCTCGCTCGTGATCTCCAGGACGCTCCGGGACGTGGTAGGCCGGTTGAGGAAGGCGCGGAGGTCCACCCCGTAGTTAGAGTCATCCTGGAGCGTGCCCCGAGGCGTCTGCAAACGGCGCAAAAGGGCCTCCGAGATCCCGAGCACGGAAAGCGGGTCCACCTCGTCAAGCGTGTCCGTCCAGTCGGATACGCCGAGTGTGTCCACGCCATACGCAAAGGGCTCCACCGGGGTAGGCTCGAGGCGCGTAAGCTTGGCAAGCTCCGTGGTGATCACGTCCTTTACGGTTTGGTTCACGGGCCCACCTTGAATACTTGCGCCATGGCGTCCCACGTTGCGCCGATCGTCGTGAGCAAAACAACCGCGTTCGAGGCTTGCGTGGGGGAGCCCCCGGGCACCCCCGCGGAAAGCTCCGCGGAAAACTCCGAACCGAACGCGTTCACGGGCCCGGCATAGGCGTAGGTATGCACCCCCGCGGACGCGAGCAGACCCTGAAACGCGAGAATGATTTCCAGTTGCGCGTTCACGGCGGACACGTTTGCCAGGAGCTCCGCAATCAACGCATTGATTGCCGCGATCTGCGCAGCCATGCTCGGGGGCGTAAGCCCGAGGGCGATGGCCGCGGACAGTGAGGTCACCATTTGTTGGGCCAGCACGAGGTCCGCCGCAAAATCGATCGGCTGAGGGTTGAAAGCCAGCAAGGCCGCGAGCCGGGCTTGAATGTCGGGGAGCGCAAGCCCGATGCCACTTGCACCCGCGGCCGCGGCCGCGGTAGCGCCGGGAATGGCAGCCCCGAGGGTAAGGCTTCCCGCGTAAACGATGCTCATGGCGCGGCCCCCACGATATGCGAGCCCGTGGAGATCGTGCCAAGGGTCTTCCCCATGGTGAACGTAAAGACCCCGGAAGCTGGGGAAGGCGTCCCCCCAATTACGATCGTGCCGTTGAATACGGCCGGGGGTAACAGTACGTCCACGGTATCGCCAATCCGTGCCACCCCCGAGCCCGTCTCGCCCCCGAGGGTGAGGCGCACGGGGGCAAACCCCGGCCCCCCCGGGCCCACAAAGCCGGTTACGATCGGCTCATTCCTACGGCCGTCCAGGAATTCCACCAGCACCTCCGCGGAGGGCGCCAGCTCCGCATGGATCCCGGGCACCCCCGGCCACAAGCTAACAGGGATGATATCGGGGAGGCCCTCCGCCCGGTGGACGGCCTGGAGCTCCACGCGCGCGCCTGCCATGCGCAGCACACGGTAGCGGTAACGGCCCCAAAGCCGCCCGTCCGTGACCCGCTCTACCACCGTCCGCACGAGGCCCGCCAAACGGCCCGGCAAGGGGTCCCCGCCCCCGCACCACGCCATGACGCGCATTTCCTCGGGAGTGATCCGTAGCTCCAGCTCCCGGACCGTTTGGGGCCCGTCTAGGCGCTCCGAAAGAATGCTCCCGATCTGTACGGCCCCCGGATCGTCCACGCCCAACGTAACGATCCGCTCTTTCGGATCGAAGGCGAGCACCTCATATTTCGACGCGTCCACGGCCACGGCCGCACGGGGACCGGCGTTCGTGAGGCCCTCATAGTCTACCCACCATGCAACCCCCCCGAGCACGTCCTCAAGCGCCCCCGAGGCCGAGCGGATTTGCCGGACATAATCGGGCCCGATCCGTTCAGCCGCGGGAACGAAAACCCCGATCGTTTCCCCCACGGACCGCGCAGCGTCGTCCGCAACGGCACGGGCTTTTACCCCCGCATCATTGTGGTAGTGTTGCGCCGTGAGAGGCCGACCCCACCCTCCCGCGCCGCCTACCACGCGGCCGCGGAGCTGGAGCCCAAACGTGCCCGCACTAACGAGTGTGCCGCGCAAGGTAAGGGCTCCGGCCTTGAGCGTTACGAGGGCTCCCACCGTAAGACCCTTGGCGTCGTCCTCGCATGTGACCTCCGCGTGCCACGGGCCCACGTTGCCCACGATCACCCGGAGGGCCGTGACGCGGTGACCATCGATCGTGGTATGCGTTTCGGTCACTGCTCCGCCAAGAGGTCGTTAAACTCTTTTTCCGCGGCCACGATCTGTTGCTCCCGAGGAGTCAACGGGGTGTCCTTTGCGGCCTCGGGCTTCGCAAGCGCGGCTTTGGGCCGGCGAAACTCAATAAACTTGATCGAAATGATCCACTCCCCCGCCTCCCCTTGCTCAGGCTGAGATACTTCCTCCACCACCGCGGCCGTTACCCCGAGTTGGTCCAGGAACGGGTGGACGATATCGTTGGCTTTGGGCCTCACCCCGAAAGGTGGCCGGTCCACTAGCGCCTTCCAACCAATCCAGTCGGCCCAATCCTCTTCCGTGTAAAGCTTGATCTTGAATGTGAAATAGCAAAGGCCCACCCCGCGGAACACCACGGTAGCCCCGCTCAACCCGTACCCTCCGCGTTCCTCCCATTTGCGCGGGGAGCTGGCCCCCGTGAGCTCCGCAAAGCCCGGGGACTTCAGGCCCGCAAGGGTGAAGTAATCGACCGGGTCTGTAAGGGGGTCCCACGGCATTACACAACCCCCGGGACGGGTGCGCCAAGCGAGATCGCAAGGCCCTCAAGCACGCGCTCTAGCTCCCGTCGCAATTCGTCCGCCATGGCTTTGGGCTGCGACTCGTTCGAGGCGTGAAAATGGAGCTCCCCGATCGTCACGGCCGAGCCACGCGCCCCCCCACCGGCCGCGCCCGCTCCCCCGCCCCCGGGCATGCCCACAAGCGAATCCACGGCGCCTTGCGCCGTAGGGGCCCCTTGCTCCACGCCTTGCGCAATGCCTTGCGGGATGGTCACGCCCAACTTGGCGAATTCCTTCGAAGGGCTATGCGCGCCGATCGCGGTCCGGAAGGTGTCCCACGCTCCCGTGGCCAAGCCCGTAAGGGCCTCCCCGAGGACAAGTTTCCCCGCGGCCTTGATCCCGCCCACAATGCCCCAAAGAATGTCCAAGCCAAGCTGGCCCCAATCGATCATGGCAAAAACGTTTTTGACCTCTTTCCAGATCAAGCCAAACGCCTTGCCGATCGCGCCCCAATCGATACCGGCAAAAAATCCGTAAACCGCTTTGCCCACCTTGTAGACGCCAAACAGCGCGACCCCGAGGGCCCAAATGGGGGCGGACGCGAGCACCACCGCAAGCGCAAGCCCGGCAAACACCGCGGCAAGCTCATACACCACGATCTTCCCAAGCTTGAAAGCGAGGTTCATTTTGTCCACGCCCTTGAAAAGCTCGCCTCCCCCGAACGTGGCAAGAAACCACTTGCGGAGCTTGAGCACCGCGATCCCGATTTCGAGCGCGCCGAGCAGCAAGCCTTGAAAGAACACTTTCACGTAAGGGGCCGCGGCGGAGACCCCGTCAATCAGGGGCTGTATGATTCCCTGGAGCAAGCTTTTGAGCGCCCGGCCCGTGGCCGTGTTCTGCGAAAACAGGCTGTAGATCTCTTTCAAGCCCGCAAGAAACCCGTCCAATTTGATATCGCGAAAGAGCGCGTCAAACGACTCCTTAAGCTTTTCGGATTGCACTCCGAGCGAAAGCATTTGCCGGGCCGCAATGCCACCTAGACGGGCCTTGACGGTATCGGATAGGGCCTTGACGCTCCGGCCCGAAAGCGCCGCGCCCGCGGCCATCCCGGCAAACGCGTTGGCGGCCGCGCTCCCTTGCGTGCTCGCCTTGATGGCCACCCCTTCGAGCGCGTACTCAAGGTTTTGGCCGCGGAGCCCCATCTTATAAAGTTGCTCCGTGTACTTGATCAGTTCCCCGCGGCCCACGGCGCTATTGGCGGACACCTTGTCCACCGTGCTTTGGAGCTCGCTTGCGGAGCCCGCCGTGGCCCTGTACCAAAAGCGAAGTTTGGTGAGGCCCTCGAGCCGGAGGGCCTCATTCCGGCGCGCGTCCGCCTGCGCAATGCCGTAGCGGGCCAGCATGATAATCGCGGCCGCGGCCGCGGCCGTTAGCGCAATCAGGGCCGCGGTGACCGCCACAATGCCAAGCGCAATGGCGCCACCCGCGAGCAACCCCCCCAGGGATTTAAACTGTGCAACCAACCCTCCAATGGGCCCCGGCATGGCTTGCGATTGCTTGGCCATTTCCTCAAGCATTTGCTGCATCTTATTGCCCTTCGGGGTGACATCTCGGAAGCCCCCCCCGAGGGCGAGGACGCTAGATTGCGCGCCCGCAATCCGCTCCTTTGTTGCCTTCATTGCAGCCTTAAGCTTATTCGCCTGCTCGATGTTAACAACGCTACCCTGATTGAGGTTCTTGAAAGCCTTTTGCATCTGCGCCAAGGCTTTCGTGTCCGCCGCAATCTGGCCCTGCAATTGCTTGAGCGCGTCCTTTGCCTTGAGGGCGGGCGCTGAGGTCCCGTCCTCAAGGTTGACAGCTAGGGTAGCGGTATGATCAGCCACGGACGATCACTCCTTTTTCGTGAAAGCCTCCCGCAAAATGCGGAGCGTTTCAGCCACAAGCAAAGCGCCGGTATACGCCTTGACGTAATCCTCACCCTCACCCGTATCTGTCACTCCCAAGATCGCGAGCAAGCAATCGGCCGCTTCCCCATCTCGCCTCCGCGCTTGCGCGTGGAGCTTGATTACTTTCCCGCTACCTCTTGCGCGCGGACACCCGCAAGGGTGGAGATCGCATTAGCACACCGGATCAAGGTAAAGGGCTGCGCCTCTACCATAGCCCCGAACGCCTCCCGCGTGGGGTAGAGAAGACACGCGAACACCAGTTGCTCCGAGAGCTCAAAGGGCTTCGCATTCTCCCGCGTAATATGCTCATTAAAGCGCTTATACGCGGGGGGCTTGGCGCGGCGTACCACCACCGCGCCAAGGTCCGTGTACACCACCGCGATCGCCTTATCGAGGGGCCCGTGCTCTTCCTCAAGGCGGGCGATCGCTTCCTCGTCAGCCACGGCCCGGCGTTCGGCCTCGAGCCGTTCGGCCTTTGCCACTTGCTCCGCAAAGCGCGCGCGCTTATCAGCCACGGCCGCGCGCTTGGCGCGGAGCTCCGCCAGCTCCAGATCCTCAGGGGTGCAATCGCTCACGGGCTACCTTCCGATCCGTCAAACAGAGTGAGACCATCCCTGCGAATCTGCAGGACACTGATCTCGATTTCCTCGTAAAGGCCCTCCGCCGATTCCTCGAAGGACCCCGTATTTTTGGCCCAACGGCACCTCAGGAATTCCGTGGTGCTGGACTGCTCTTGCTCCACGGCCTCGAGAAACACCTCAAATTCCACGGAGCCGTAAGAGCGGCCATCGAGGGCCCGGGCCGCAAGGGCCGCGCGTACCACCTTGAGGGTTTGCACCTCGCCCTGAAGCTTGAGCGGCTCAATCACATATTTCCCGCGCGTCCGGCCGCGGGGGGCGTGGTGTCGGCCCATGCCATAAACCAACACCGATTCGATTCCCTCCCCATAAGAGATCGATTTGAAGCCGTAAAACCTTTCGGCCTCGATTTTCAATCCGAGGGAACCCCACGAAAGGAGATTCCCGTTTACACGAACATTATCAGCCACGGGACCTTACCTCTCAGGCCGCCAAAACCTGAAGTGCGGGGTTGAAAAACCCAAGAGCGATTTCCACGATCTCGGGGTACGCAAGGGGGGTGACGCGGCTGTCCCCCGTGAGAGTTTTCGTTGCCAGCAAGTTGTCATAGCGGCTCAACACAAACACCGCGTCCGAGGCCTTGGGTTTGGTGGTAAGGGCCGTGCGGAGGGCCGCCGTAGCCCCGCTTTCGATCTCCAGGGCCTCCGCCTCCAAAATGAAACCCGTGTCCTTATCGACGCGCACGGGCTTATTCAGGCGGCGCGTGAAATAGTTCCGCAAAACATCGCGGGCGATATTCATCACCCTACGGTGTGGCACGAGGTCAAAATCAGACCCGGTCACGGAGAAAAGCCGCGGGCGATTGACATAAACCCCCGGGTAACCTTCCCACGTGCGCAGCACATAAAAGCGTGCGTCGTCCGCGCCGGGGTAGGCCGTCTCGTCATGCTCGTCCGGGTTGCCCGCCTCGTCTCGAATGGAGCACGGCAACGCGCCCAGATCGATGGCCGCGGAATCTTGCTCCTCGGACAATGACTGTTCGCGCGCGGCCGCCACGAACGCCACGGGCCGCCTGTACTTACGCCCGGAAATAGACGAAATCATTTTGCAGGCGCCGTAGCAAAGGGCGCCGTGCTTTGTGACCTTGTCTCCGAACGCGGTGGACATAGCCGCCAAATACGCGGCCTCGGATTCGCCCGCGTTGGGCAAGCGCGTGTTTCCGATCCACCAATGGTTTTTACCCAAGGCCGCAAGGCCCGTGATCTTGGTTTCGACCACGTCAAACGTGCTCGAAACAAGCGCCCCCACAATGTGCACGCCTTCCCAGTTCACGGTGGTAAGCCCTAGCGCGTCCAGGGCCGTCCCAAGCTCCACCCCGCTCCATTGCGGGGCGGAGGTGGTGAACGTGGCAACGTCCCCGGTAACCAATGTGCCCGCGGCAAAATCGAGCTTGATCCCGTTTACCGTAACGGTGGTGGTGGTGCCAAGCGCCGTAACGGGCCCGAAGTTGCGGCCCCCGTCCAGGCTCCCTTGGACCGTGATCCCCGTGGTCCCGACCGTGCCACCGGCCACCACCTTGAGCACCACCTCGTAATCGTCCTCAGGCTCCACGGTGGAGTCCACCGTGATCACACTGGTCCCCGTGCCCGTAAAGACCACGGCGGAGGCGGACGCGGGGACCGTGTCCGCAGCTCGCACCACGAGCACCGGGCGCCCATACTTTTCAATTTCGTGGGCCGCGGCCTCCACGAGCGGGCCTCCCCCGAACGCGGCCACGAGGTCTTTTACCCTCGCAAAGGTGGAGGGGGTGTTGACCGTGCCCGCGGACGACACGCCCACGAACGCGAGAATACGGCCCGCGGACGGGGGCAACACGCCCAACTGTCCATCCTGTTCAGTGATAATAACTTGCGGTTGCGTCATGGTGCGGGCTCCGAATAGATCACGTCCGTTTCGGTTACGTCGTGAATATGGGTATCCACGATCGCAGCCGGATTATCGTCTGCACTAATTTGCTCGTATGGCGTGTCAGGAATCATCGCGGACACGGAGCAAACCGCGCGAATGCCGGCCCCAAAGCGCCGTTCTTTGCGGTCCGTAATCCACTCGTTTTTGACGATCGCCACGCGGCCCGGCATCGCCAGATAACAGGCACGCCACCATGCATCGAACAGCAAACGCGTCACATGGTATTGCGCGCGTTCGTTCTCAAGGGCTACGGGATCGTGGGCCAAGATCTCCACGGTGAATAGCTCGTCAAGCGTAGCAAGGGAGCGCGGGTTACGGCCGGGTTGAGTGACCGGAACGATCGCCCCAAAGTCTCCGTTGGGGTCCCCAGGGATCCACACAATACGGGTCCCGATAGTAAGCTTTTGAGCCGGCTCACGCCAACCAAACAAGTTGGGGACGGGGGTTTCCCCCGGCCCGGCCTCGTGCGCCCAACGGGCCACAACCGAGTCGAAAAGCAACTCAAGGGCGAGGATCTCAGCCATGACTAAGATCCCACCACATAGCTAATGATCAAAAGCCCGGGGGAGCCGTTGCCACCGCGTCCGCCCGTGCCGCCGGCGGCGCCGGTAGTTACGCCAGCACCACCGCCACCGCCAGCACCACCGCCACCGCCACCGCGCCCACCCGTGCCGTTGGTGCCGTCTACACCGTTTAGTCCGTTGTTTGCTGTAGTGGCACTGCCAGCACCGCCAGCACCGCCAGCACCGCCAGCACCGCCAGTGCTTACTGCAACGCCAGCTTGCATGGCTTCCCAGCCAGGCGCCGATCCACCGCCAGCACCGCCACCGCCACCGCCCCCGTGGCCCGCTTCGAGTGCGCCGCCTACGCCCGCTACAGCCGCTGCCCCGAAGTTGAGCGTTGTAAACACACCGCGGGATGAAGCAGGTACTGTGCTGCTAGTTCCAGGCGCACCAACGACGCCGGTAGCACCGCCCGCTCCGCCATTGCCGCCCGTGCCCGAGGTGTTCACGATCATTCCGGTGCCAACGCCACCAGCGCCACCAGTAGTTCCGGCAGCTCCGGCTACTCCGGCAGCAGACCCCGTCCCGCCAGCGCCAGCGTTTGTGCCTGACAAACCGCCGATAACGGAACCCGCTGCGGTGGTTTGTCCGAACACCGCGATCGGTACGCCACTTAGAAGAAACGACGTGCGCACGCCCAATCCGCCACCGCCTCCAGTAGATCCACTGACACCGCCCGTGCCGCCCGCACCACCCGCACCGATATCAGCTGTGTAGATCAGATCTGGCGTTACTGGAATCGCACCAGTCTCATATTGCGTGGACGGTCCGCCCGCGCCACCGCCCTTACCACCGCCACCGCCACCGCTTGTCGAAACCGACAATACAGCCGGGCCACCGCCCGCTCCGCCCGTGCCACCGCCAGCGCCAGCAGCACCCGTCAGATAAACCTTCGTGACAAGGGCCGGACACGTCCAGCTAAACACCCCCGCCGTCGCAAACACGGCCCGCTGCATCACCCCGGACGTGCCCGCGGGACCCTGCGGCCCTTGCGGACCCTGAATACCTTGCGGCCCGGGGTCACCCTCAGGCCCCTGTACTCCGGAGGCTCCAGGAGCTCCAGGCGCACCCTGAGGCCCGGGGTCCCCCTCGAGCCCTTGCGGACCGGGCGGCCCCTCAGGCCCTTGTGCGCCCGCACCACCCGCGGGCCCTTGCGGACCGGGCTCCCCCTCAGGCCCGGCCGGGCCCTCGAGCCCGGGGGCGCCCGCCGGCCCCTGAGGCCCGGTAGTAAGGGTGACCGTGATTCCCCCGTCCTCCGCCACCGTCACCACGTTTTGCGGCGCAGCCGTGACGAAAAGGTGCGGACCATAATCCACGACAGTAATGTCAGACATGGGTGACCTCCGGGACCACGGAGATCGACCCCTTGACTAACGCGTGTTCCTCGTCCGCGTTATCGGCGTATTCCCAGTCGTATACGTAACGGGGGAGCGCGAGCGTAGCGGCAAGCTCGGAAGGGAGCTCCACGCGCACGAGGCCGTTGGGCGCGTCCTCAAGCGTAAAGGTAAACGCCGCTACCAGGGTCCCCGTGGGGGTTTGGCGAATGTGGCCGCGAAACTCATACCCCGTGACGTCAATGGCCACACCCGTCCCGTCCCGGAGGGTAAGGAGCGTGCTCCAATACTTCCCTTGCATAAGGGAAAGATTGAGGTCCGCGGCCACGTTGCTGAGGGTTGAGATCGCCACTTACTTCGATTCCATGATCTTAGAAAAGGTCTCGACAATGACGGCCTTGAAAGCCCGCACGAGCACGTCCGGGAATTCCGTGGTGGGAAGGATCTGGCGAACCACCCCGCCCTTTGCGATCCCCCTGTGGTGCCGAGCCTCAGGCCCCTTGATTCTGGCGAACACGTGCGTACCCACGGGCACCACCACAAGGGCCTTGGCTGCGCCCTCAAGGGGCTTACCCCCGTCGTCCTTACGCGGAGCCCACGTGGAGCCGTCCGGCGCACGGCCCGCGGAGATTTGACGATCGAGATATTCCCGCAAGGCGACCGCGCACCCGGGCGCGGCCTCCCGCGGGAGGCCCGCCACGTTTTTCAAGCGGGCGATCTGCTCGTCAATCTCATAAAGGCCGTTACCCATACGAGCCCCCGCCGTTATCGTCCTCATACGAGCCCGTGACCACTTGCTCGTCAGTCCAAACGTAAGGGGACGCCTCCGAATACCCGAACGTGCGGGGCTTCGAAAGCAAGCTCTTCCCCTCCCCGTTCAATAGGGGAATGTCGTAAAGGCCTTGGACCGCGTCCGCGGCCTCTTTCACGTCGTCCCGCGCGACATCCGCGGCCCGCTGAATTTGCACGGCCTGAGGATCTTGCGGGTCCCACCCGCGCCTTTGCCACACTTCGAACGTGACAAGGCGCGCAAGCCACCCGCGCACCACCTCGGGCACGGGCACGGGATCCACAAAGGGGACCGCGTAGCGCTTCATTAAGCGCGAATCGATCCACCGGGAAAGTTGCTCAAGCTGCGCGTCCACCCAACCAGGCTGCAAACCCTCGAGCGTATCGATAAACTCAGGCGGCATCACCGTTCTGAGTTTCAGCTCCGCGATCGTAAGGTATGCGGCCACGGCGAGTAGACCTCAGGTTGCGTTACAACGAAACATCAGGTAGGGGTGGCCCGGACCGACCACAGAACGGCCGTGCGGGATCCACTCGTATTCACGCTTGCTCGCAAGCTGCGCGTCCGTAAGCGGGCCGTGATAACTGATATTAAATGGCTCACGGTTGGCAAAAACGAACGCGCCAAGCTCCCCGCCCACGTCCTCGCAGCCGATAAAGTAGGCCGTATCCGAGCCTCCAAGGGAGGCCGCGAATTCGGGGACCTTGATCACCTCGAGATCAAAGGCCGACACCACAAGGGACACGTCCGCACCACCACCCCCCGAGGCCGCGGACATGGCAATCATTTTGGATTGCGTGGCGAGCAAAGCCGGATAGTGCAACGCGGGAGGAACGAAAATCCGCGTGGGCTTAAGCTTGCGGGGATTCTTCCCGTTGGGCTGAGGAATGCCCCCAATAAATGCCAACGCTTTATTGATATTCCCCTGCGCTACATCGATCGTCACCCCGCCGAGCGGCAACGGACCCGGATTGAACGCCGACGCCGTCCCGGTAAAAAGGTTCGCGAACCTCGCCCCCGTGGGGTTCGTGGGGTCAATCGGATGGCCCGTGTTACCCCCCACGTTATTGTGAAAGTAAGCAACCCCGTCATAGGCCACGGGGTTTGCGAGAATCACCCGGGCCAATTCCTGTTGAGGGAAATTCGCCGCAAGCGCACCCATGGTGCGGGCCCATTTGGTCGCAATGGCCACGCCATTTGCGTCCGTGTCCTCAAGCTGAGACTTGAGCATCTTAAGGCCGGAGCCCGTCACATACTGGTGTTCGTATTCAGTCGTAACGGTGGCGAGATCCATGAATTGGGTCTGGCCCTCCGTGCCGTATTCAAGAAATCCGGTTTCCAGGAGCCACAAAATGCGCTCCCTTTTGGTGGAGCAACCCGTGAGCTCACGGGCCGCAGATCTCCACCACTGATCTTTGGTCAGTGACAGATACGTATTTTCAGAAATCACTCGCATGTTCGATTCCAAATCGAACAGGAATGCGGAGGTAAGAAGTGCCATAGCGCCTTAATCCTTTCAGGTTGGAAACCAGGCCTATGGCCTTACTCGTCAAGGGCCACGGAAGTTGGGCCCCCGAAAATTTGCACCCATACACCGTCCGGCTGCACGCCCCACACGCGGCCCGCTACGGACGCGCCCGTTGCCGTCATGGTTACTTCCCAGGAGGACGACAGATAGCAAACGCTGCCAACATCATCATCCGCAACGGGGCCCACGGCGGCATTGCCAAACAGCGCCACGTCAATCTCGGAAAACAAGCGCACCTTTGCCTTACGCACGCCGTCCCCCGTAAACGAGTCCTCAAAAAACCCAACGGGGTGCAAGGTTGCGGCAACCGCACTTACCACAAGCGTACCGTTCGCCTTGTTAAAGGCTGCAACGTTGCCCTTTTCAGCGATCGCACCCGTATTGAGAATGCGTTCGATCCTGGACCATTTCGCAGTCCTTACCTTACGTTCAGCCATGGCTCACACCCTTTCGGACGCTCACGTCCACGGGTGCTCCGAGGACAAGCTTATAATTCGATTTCTCCACGCCCACGGACCGCTTTTCAGCCAGGCCCATTTCGCGATCGAGTTGAGCCTTTGCCTCGGGGGGCAAACGATGGGGCGTAGCGGCCCCCTCGCCTTGCGTAGGGGTCACGCTTGCGGCCGCGGCACGGTCCCCGAGCTTGGGAGAACGAGGGGCCGGGATGGCCCCCACAATCGCCCGCACCTCCGCAAGGGGCTTATTCGCCAGCACCCCAATAAGGCCCGCGGGGAGGTCCGGCCTAGAGCTCAAGAACTCTCGACGCTGTAAAGCC
>Ga0307499_10000506_pt1 | contig 13535 bp, 16 predicted proteins | sample 13_S_MG_FD_201363 | JGI IMG/M metagenome (GOLD analysis project Ga0307499, IMG submission 201363) | Soil microbial communities from Populus trichocarpa stands in riparian zone in the Pacific Northwest, United States - 13_S | ecosystem: Environmental > Terrestrial > Soil > Riparian zone > Trees... | reverse complement strand
CACCGCCGAAGACCCCCTCCCACCCGACCTCCGCACCGCCCTCGCGCTCATCGTCTGATCGCCCCGGCCAACCAGCACTGCGCACTAAATTGGCGGAAGTCAGGTCTGCTCCGCGCAGGGGATGCCGCTGCCGCCCAGCATCTCGCCGACGCTGCCACGCAGCTCGACCACCTCGGCCCAGCCGGCCGCCGTCGCCATATCCTCTGCCTCATTGACCAAGCCGAGGCTGAGCTGGCTGTCCGGCACACTAACGCTGCCCTCGTCGTCGTTGCTAACGCCGTCAACCTGATGCAACACGTCCGCTGCGCCGCCGGCACCGTCCGCCTCCGTGCCGTCCGGCAAGTACTCGGCGAGCGCGTAGCCAACGCCGACGCCCTACGCGCGCTCGATCGCCAGCTCGCCGAGTTCGCAGCCTGACCGCTTGACCGACGGCCGGGGCAGCTGATCATCGAGGGCCGGCAGGAGCAACGAAGAGGACCTCCATTCCATACCTCCCCGAGACATGAAATGATTCCCATAGTATGCCGATCGCGGATCACAAGAATGCGCCAGGCAGAGGACCGCCGCCGGTCGTACCGCCTCGAACTGTCCGCGACGGGTCACGAAATTCGCGTAAATGAAAGGCCAAACGTAGTTAGGTAGCTGCCTCGGAAGGAGCTATCTTGCGTGGGAGACTGCCTAACGGTGAGTTCGAGGTCTAGCGCATCCGAAATTCGTCGGGCAGCAGCCAGCCCGAATCCCAAGCCAGCTTCTTGTCGTGCCTGAATACCCCGATACCCGGGCAGGAAAATCCTCTGATACTCCATATCCTTGATTCGAGGCCCAAGGGAAGCGAATTCAACTCGTATTGAATCGAGATCCTCGACAAAGAGGATGTCAGCCTTGGATCCTGGCGGCGCGTACTTGACAAGATTGTCCAGCAAGGCATGCACGACTGCTCCAATTGCGGCAGAATTGTAGCGTACCCGACCGTAACTAGCGCCAGTGGTTCGAAGGTCTACGTGCTTCTGTTGAGCGTAAGAACGGTAGATTCGATAGTATTTGGTAACGAATCTATGTAGCTCAATCGTTCTCTCATTGCCAAAGGCGAGATTGGGCTGCTCCAGGAACAGGGTAGCGTCAATCTTTCCTATCATAAGTTCAGTGGAGAAGTAGATCGCCCCTTCGGAATCCAGCTTGTCCGCAGCGACCTCCGGCGGATCACCTGGAAAACGCTCCTCAAGAATAGTCTTGACGTGGCCTTGGATTAACTTGATGAGTTGCAAGAAGTCGTGAGACTGGTTGAGCGATTGCTTGAATTCGTCGCGCAGTTCATTGACTATCACATCGAGAGCCTGGCCTGATCGCAGATACTCTTCCAGCACCACTTCCTTGTCCTGTTCGAACCGCAGCAGAACATCGGCGTCCACTGACGCGATCCGGTCTATGGCGGACCTGACCTCTCCTTGCTTAGCCCGAGCTCCCAACTCCTGCCGTCGCCGCCTACTGGCCTGCTTCGTGGAGGTTGGTAGATCTGTCACGGTCAGGCCAAGGACGAGGAGCTCATTGTTGATCCACACATAGTTCATTCCATACTTGCATGTCTCAATCAGCCGAGTTGTCGACAATACCGATGGCGTCGATGAAGTACATGGCTTGGCCCTGCAAAGTCGACAAGTGCGCGGAAGTGGAATAAGCGAACCGTCGACCACCTTGTCTAGCCGTCGCGGAAGCTTGGTCGGTAAGCTCTCTTCAGGAGGACCAAAATGTGCCGTGGGATATGGGAACAATCGCCATGCGGAACGATCACTCAATTGGCTGATGCCATCCTTATGATTTTTATCGCGATCCCTATGATCGCAATGACGCGATCTATTGTGCCCTTGTCTTGGATCGACTTTTCGAGATAGCTGCGCAGTTGAGAGGTCGAGCCCCTCCGAATCGCAGCCAGAGCCTTGGCGACCGCCTTCGGAGAACTCGCGGCAACATCTCCCAACTCTTGGTTCATCTTGGCGATAAAATACCCGACAGAATAACGTCGAAGCAGTAAATCATCCACCTTCTTCTTGTAGGCCAGGTAATCATCTCCTTTCTCAAAAACTGCGTCCGCGAGGGCGAAATAGTCTCGGTTGGTGATGTTCCACGGCTGTGCCGAGTACGCAATCACTAGTTGGGTCGGATTCGTTTGTTTGACGTGTTGAAGTATACCGAGACCTTGCCGCTCTGGACTCTCACTGAGACCAACTCCATGTAGATCGAGGAGAATCAAGTCGAAATGGTCATCTGTTAGCTGAGACACATTTTCGACCTTCGACCAGCGTTCAACGTGATAGCCGTCGCGGGTAAAGAGTCGCTGCGGCGTGAAAGTCTGATCGTCAATTACTAGAAGTCGCGCCGTCTTACGGATGACTTCCAGCGATGGCGGCTTCAGCTCAGCCGGCGCGCGCAACATGGCCAGTAGGCTACCGGACAGCGAAAGCTCTGAGCCGATGGGTACGGGCGAGCCTCCTGGCGGTCCGCGTCGGCGCCCACCGCGCGTGAGCCGGCAACTCAACCGTCGAATCATGAGCTTACCGGTACGAATCGGAGCACTCTTCCATCCGCGGGGCGGGCCTCGCAGGTAGGCAATACCAGCAGTTGCTCCGGCCTCGGTGAGGAGTTTCTCTTCTTGGTCGAGTGCCGGCCCTGCGGGCCGGCCCGCCCGGCCGGTCGCGGCCGCTGCGCGCGGCGCTGGCACGCCGTGCTCGGACCGCATCGGCCAGCGGGCCGAACCCACGGGCCGGACGGACCAGATGAAGCCGTCCCCGAGCTGACGTTGCCGGCTGCCGGGGCGACGTCCTTCTCGCCCGAGAGTGGTTCCAGTCGGACGACCGAAGATCCGCAGTGGCGAGAACGACGCCGCGGAGTGCCACAGCTCCAAGACGTGACCCGCACCCGGCTCGCTTGGAGGACGACGATGAGCACCAGGACCAGGACCACGCGGCAGTGCGACGGGCAGTTGTGGCTGACATTCGAGTGGCCGAAGCCGACCGACCGGGTGCCGGCCTGCTGCGTGGACTGCTCGTGGCGGGGGCGCCGGGTCCGGCGGGGCGCGGCGGTCCGGCCGTGCCCACGGTGCGCAGGGCGGGTCTGGCCGGGTGCGCGGCGCAGCCAGGAGTCACGCGCGGTCGGTGGGCGGGTGCCTGACGGTGTGCGTGTCCTGCCGGGCAGGGCGGCCGGTCAGCTGGCGTCGCTGCGAGATGACCAGGCGTCGGCGGCGACGCGGATCAGCACGAGGTAAGGGTCGCGCTCGTCATCGCAGCGGCGCAGCTGCGCGGCAGCGAGCCGCAGCTGCGCGGCGACCGCTGGCGGCGCGGGCCGGGTTCCGGTGACCGCGCGGAGCCAGGCCAGGGCTGCGGCGTGTGCGTGTATCACCTCGACCGCGCGGTCAGCCGCCTGGTCGGGTGTACCGCACAGAGCCTCGATCAGGGCGTACGCCCGGACACGGTCGCTGCTGGCCATTCACATGCTTCCCCACGGATCGGAACGTCAGGGGTTCCGTAGCGGAACGGGCCTCCGGGTGATCGACCAGCCGCCGCGTCACCCAGGGGCGGAGGATGACGCGGCGGCCGGAGACGTTCGGGCCGGGTGGCCCGGGTAGCGGGTCAGGTGTCCAGGGACTGACCCTGGTCGTCGTAGCCGGGACAGCCCGCCATCAGCGCGGCGTGGAACACGGCCTACTCCTCGTCGTCCGGGCCCGGGCCGCGTAGGTCGTCCAGTGAGGTGATCGGTTCAGGCTTGCCGGCCGTTGCCGACGCGGCTACGCCGCCAGCCGGGTCACTGTCGCATGTGGACATTTGTCGATCTCCTCCATGTCAGGCGGTTCGCTGCGCCGCCGGTCCATCGACGGCGCCGACCCCCTCGTCTGGCACCAGCTGGTCGACGCGCACGCCCAGCGCCCAGGCCAGCGCACGCAGCCGGACCACGTCCACACCGTGCGCCCCGCGCTCGATCGAACTCACGAAATTGCGCGACATCCCCGCCAGACCGGCCAACTGCTCCTGCGACAACTCCCGGTCGATCCGGGTCAGCTTGACCCGCTTACCCATCGCCCGCAGGAACACCCGATTCTGTTCGGGCGAGAATGGCGCACCCCCCACGGCCGACACCGCCCGGACCGACCGCATCTCCTGCCCGGACCCGGTCATCGCGTCGTCTCCGACCGCTCCGACACAAGCGAGTCGACCGGCACCCGCAACGCTGCCGCCAACCGCCGCACCATCCGCACCGACGGGCGAGGCTTCCCCCGCTCGACACCGCCCACCCACTCCGGGTGCTTCCCCACCGCCGCAGCCAACTCCTCCTGCGACCAACCACGGGCCACCCGCGCGTCCTGAACCCGCCGACCGACCAGCCGGTCGTACTCCTCATCACTGAGCGCCACCCGCGGGACCTTCAGCCGCCGCTCCTCCGCCGCGTCATCCAGCCACCCCACCAACGCGCACAGGTCCAGCCGACGCACCGCCACGTAGTCGCTATCGGACTCCATCTCCCACACCAGCCGCGACAGACACTCCACCCCCTCCCGATCCAGACCCACCGGCCCGTAGAACGCCAGCAGATCCCGCACCTCCTGGTCCTCGACACTCCTCAGCAGCCTCACGACGACGCACCCCGCTCCGGCGCCATCGGTGACACGAGCAGCGCTGTGTAGACCTGGCTCGTCGTCACGTCCGTTCCGCACACCGCTGCGAGCAGCGCGTAGGCGAACTCGTCGCCGGACCCCGCGCCCAACCACCGCGCAGCCGCGTCCACCACGGCTACCCGTTGCACCGCAGACAGTCGCGACTCGCGAGCGGCCAGTACGGCGACCGCCGCCAGCCGCTGCGACGCGCTGACGCCGGCGAACTCGCGAGCGGCACAGCTCAGCGCACCAAGCTCACCCAACGCCGCAGCGCCGGCCTCCAGCGTCCGGGACAGCACCGCGCTGTTCGGCCCGAGTGCCCGGGATCTGTCATCCAGCAGATGCGCCAGCGTGTGCGCCCGGGACACTGGCAGCCGCAGCACCAGCTCCGGGGCCGCTGGATCGGCGCCGGCCGACTCGACCACCTCGCCACCGTCCAGCACGACCCGGAAGGGCCGCGAAGCGCGCTCGGTAGGGTCCTTCATTAGGTTCCGCCTCTCGTAGACAGGGGTGGGGCCCAGGCCCCGGCCGGTGTTCCAGCACCGACCGGGGCCGTCCAGATTGCTCGTGTCAGCCGCTATTCGATCGCGGCCGGCACGTCGGCAGAAGGTCCCGAACTAGTCTCCACAGCCAGGAACTCGCCGGTCACACACCAGTCCCGGCAGGGCCGATCTGACAGCAGAAGTTGACAGCAGCCGCTGCCGACGAGGCCGACACTGACATGACGTCTGACCTGCGCGAATAGACGAGTCCAGACGGCCGGAGCCCCCTGTCGGGACCTAGGATCTGGTGCCTTCGGGCATGGGGGTTCGAGTCCCCCTCCCGCACGGACTTGGGCTGACCATGCTCGCGGAGGGCGCTCGCCGGGGCGTCCGTCATGCTGGCCGCGGGGGCCGAGCCCCCGCGGACCCCACGGTGCGGACGCCGCCAGCCCGCAACATGGTCACCGACACGAGCTCGGGCGACCCCCGCTCGCGCGGAGCGCTCGCCGGGTCACTCGTCATGCTGTGGCTTTGCGGATCGGTCCGGGTGGGCGGGAACGGGGGGCGAGGGTGGCGGGGGATTCGGCGGGGTGGTTGGCGGTTCGGGAGGTGCTGCGGCGGGAGCGGTGGGAACTGGGCGTGGCGGCGGCCCGGGAGTATCCACTGTGGACGACGGTGGGCGGGACGCCGTTGTTGTCCACCGCGGCCTGGTTGCCGGGGCGGCCGGTGCCGGTACGGGACGTCCGGCTGGAGTACCGGGGGGATGTCGGGTTCAGCTGGGTGACCGGCGCGGCGGCGGGAGTGGTGCCGGCGCCGTACCGGCGGTATTCAGCGGCGGTGGCGGGGCTGGCGCGGCCGCGGTTGTTCGAGGATCGGCCGACCTACCGGTTGCTGGACGCGGACCTGCGTGCCGAGCCGTTGATGGTGTTCGGGGCCGGTAGCTACTTCGACGGCGTCGACGTGGGCGAGGCGTGCGCGCACGAGTACGTGGCGGCGATGCTCGAGCCGGCCGGGCCGGTCGGGCGCCAGCCGCTGCGCCGGGCGGTCGGTGACCCGTGTGACCCGCGGCGGCGGCGGATCAACGTCGCGGTCAGCACGCTGACGTTGCGGTACGACCGGGGTGCGGACGCGGCCAGCTTCCTGGTGCACCGGCGGGACGGGGCGGCGGTCGGGCACGCCGGGGGCATGCTGCAGGTGCTCCCGGTGGGGATTTTCCAGCCGTCCGGCACCGGGCCGGACGACGTCCGCAACGACTTCTCGCTGTGGCGGTGCATGGTGCGGGAGTTCGCCGAGGAGCTGCTCGGCGAGCCGGAGGTGCACGGGCCCGACGGGGCGCCGGTCGACTACGCCGGCTGGCCGTTCGCGGCCCGGCTGACCGCGGCGCTGCAGGCCGGCCAGGTCCGGGCGCACTGCCTCGGCATCGGCGTCGACCCGCTGACGCTGGCCACCGACATCCTCACCACCGTGGTCATCGACGCGCCGCTGTACGACGAGCTGTTCGGTCGGCTCGCCGGGCGCATCGACGAGGGCACGATCCTGCCGCCGATCCCGTTCGACGCCGACCAGGTCGAGCGTTACGCCCGGCGCGAGCCGATGCAGGCGGCCGGCGCCGCGCTGCTCGCACTCGCCTGGACGTACCGGCACGCCCTGCTGTCCTGAGCCGGCCGCACCCCCTCCGGCGTGGCCCAGCCAGCGGGGGCCCGCACCGAAGGTGACGACAATCATGCGCTAGATTACCGAGCGTAGTCGGGCCGGCCGAGGACGGGGGTTCAGGTGGGCAGGACAAGGGTGTGGCGGCGTTGTTCCGGGCTGGTGGCCGGCGGGATGGTGCTCGCGCTCAGCGCGGTCCCGCCCGGCTGGGCGGCCGCCGGCCCGGCGGCGGACGCCGCGACGTTCCACGTGGTGGCGACCCTCCCGGTGGCGGCCCGGCCGGTCGGCGTCGGGGTCGAGCCATCCATCCGGGCGGTGTACGTGGCCAGCGGGCCGGCCCAGTCGGTCTCGGTCATCGACGCGGACACCGGCCTGGCCACCGACAGCATCCCGGTCGGCGCCGGCGCGAACGGGGTGGCGGTGGACCAGGTCAGCCGCACCGTCTACGTGACGAACACGGGCGCCAACACGGTCAGCATCATCGATGCGAAGACCAACGCCGTGACCGCCACCGTGCCGGCCGGGCCGCAGCCGTACTTCGTCGCCGCCGACCCGCGGGCGCACACCGCGTACGTGACCAACGTCGGCGGCAACACGGTGACCGTGATCGACATGGCGACGGCCAGCGTCCGGGCCACGGTCATGGTCGGCAACCAGCCGGCCGGCGTCGCGGTCGACCCGAACGCCCGGCTGGTGTACGTGGCCAGCTCCAACCTGGGCGACACCATGTCCGTGCTGGACGCCGACGCGGACACCGTGGTGGCCACCGTGACGGTCGGCAGCAACCCGGCCGGCGTCGCGGTCGACCCGGGCCTGGGCGCGGTCTACGTCGCCACCGCCGGCGGCCTGGCCGTCGTCGACACCGGGACGAACACGGTGACCGCGACCGTGCCGGTCGGCGCCAACCCGTACGCCGTCGCGGTGGATCTGACCACCCACCTGGTGTACGTGACCAGCCTCGACGACGGCACGGTCGCGGTGCTGGACGGGACGACCCACGCCGTGCTGCGCACCCTCCCCGCCGGTTCCAGCCCGGCCGGGGTGGACGTCGACCCGCTCGACCACACCGCGTACGTGGCGAATGCGGGCAGCGACAACGTGACGGTCGTCGGCCGCTGGGTGCCACCGGTGGTCACCAGCCAGCCGGCGGACGCGGCGGTCCCGTCCGGCGAGATGGCCACGTTCACCGTGGCCGGCTCCGGCAGCCCGCGACCGCGGGTCCGCTGGCAGCGGCGGCTGCCGACCCAGCAGGGCTGGCACGCCATCCCGGAAGCGGACGGCCTGACCCTCTCGTTCCTCGCCACCGCGCGGCTGGACGGCACCTGGTACCGCGCGGTGCTGACCAGCCCGGCCGGCACCGCGACCAGCGACCCCGCCCAGCTGACCGTGCAGGGCGGGACCCCGATCGAGCCGCCGACCGAGCCGCCGACCGGCCCGCCCCGCTATCCCGGTCCGCAACCTCCACCGTTCTGATCCCGGCCCGACTCCGGGCCGGGCCGGTCGGCGGGTCGGTTGCGGGGCAGGCATCTGGACGGGGGCCCGCGGGCGCCGGCGACCGGATCCGGGTCAGGGGGATCGCGGTCCAGCGGGTCGGAGGCCGTCGAGGGGGCCCGGTGGGAGCCACCGTGGCTCCAGCTGGGTCGGCGGGTGACAGCGGGGGGGTGGTGCCCGCGGACGCCGACGACCGGGCGTCTCGAGCCGGCGCCCGCGGGGGCTCAGGGTTCGGCAGGCGGATCGTCCAGGCCGCCGGACCGGCGTTCCGCCCGGTTCGGTCGGGCCGCTGGCAACTCGACGGCCAGGTCCGCATCAGCCTGCCAACACGCTCCACATCGCCCGCAGCCAACCTGCGCGCCGTAGTCGACAGCCCGGTCGGAGCCGCACCGCGGGCACAACGCCCGCCGCCCGTAGTCACCTGCCAGCGCGGCGGCGGTCGGGTTCCAGGAATCCGTCGCGGCCAGCCGGTACCAAGGATGTCGCTGCATGCCGCACAGTGAATCGCCACCGACCGTGCCCGAGCAGAGGGCAAGACACGTTGCCCCGCCGGACACAGGCCCAAATGCGTGCCCCGAAATGACCCGACCGGCCGGTCGGCCGGCCGCCGGGCCGAACCGCCGGAGGGTCAGTGCAGCAGGGCCGCCCGCAGGTACGGGACCAGCGCCCGCAGCGCCAGGCCGCGGTGGCTGATCGCGTCCTTGTCCGCCGCCGACAGCTCGGCGGACGTCTGCGTCCGCCCAGCCGGCAGGAAGATCGGGTCATAGCCGAAGCCGTTGCTGCCGCGCGGCTCGCGCACCAGCGCGCCGTCCAGCTGGCCGTGTACCACCTGCTCGGTGCCGTCCGGGGTGACCAGCGCGGCCGCGCAGACGAACGCCGCGCCGCGCCGGCTGTCCGGCAGGTCGGCGATCTGCTCCAGCACCAGCCGCAGGTTCCTACCGTCGTCATGGCCGGCGCCGGACCAGCGCGCGGACAGCACCCCGGGCATCCCGTTCAACGCGTCCACGGACAGCCCCGAGTCGTCCGCCACCGCCGGCAGGCCGGTGTGCCGCACCGCGTCGCGCGCCTTCGACAGCGCGTTCTCGGCGAACGTGGCGCCGGTCTCGGGCAGCTCCGGGAAAGTCGGCACATCGGCCAGGCCGACGATCCGCACCGCCACCTCGGGTGCCAGGATCCGGCGCAGCTCGACCAGCTTGTGCTCGTTCCGGGTCGCCAGCAGCAGCCTGGGCGGCGCCCCTGCCGGCCCGGTCACCGGCCCAGGGCGGTGCGCTGCACGACGGTCAGCTCGGCGCAGCCGGCCACCGCGAGGTCGAGCAGCGCGGTCAGGGTGGCCCGGTCGAACGGGGCGCCCTCGGCGGTGCCCTGCACCTCGACGAAGTCGCCATCGCCGGTGCAGACCACGTTCATGTCGGTGCCGGCGACCACGTCCTCCTCGTAGCAGAGGTCCAGCCGCGGCTCACCGTCCAGCACGCCGACGCTGATCGCGGCGACCGACCGGGGCAGCGGGTTCGAGCCGAGCTTGCGCCGGCCGCCCAGCCAGGTCACCGCGTCGGCGAGGGCCACGTACGCGCCGGTGATCGCGGCGGTGCGGGTGCCACCGTCGGCCTGCAGCACGTCGCAGTCGATCGCGATCGTGTTCTCGCCGAGCGCCTTCAGGTCGATGCAGGCCCGCAGGGAGCGGCCGATCAGCCGGCTGATCTCGTGGGTCCGGCCGCCGATCTTGCCGCGCACCGACTCCCGGTCCGACCGGGTGTGGGTGGCCCGCGGCAGCATCGCGTACTCGGCGGTGACCCAACCCAGCCCGCTGCCCTTGCGCCAGCGCGGCACGCCCTCGGTCACGCTCGCCGAGCAGATCACCCGGGTCCGGCCGAACTCGATCAGCGCCGATCCCTCCGCCCAGCGCTGCCAGCCGCGCGCGATCGTGATCGGGCGCAGCTCGTCGGCCGCTCGGCCGTCGGGTCGAGTCATGCGGCAAACCCTAGTCAGCCGCCCCCGGGGCGAGCAGCCGACCCGGCCGACGGCAGACTGCCGGGCATGCACAGCGAGACCCTGACCGTCCGCACCGGTTCAGCCCCGGTGGTGCGGGACCTGACCGAGGAGTGCTCCCGGTTCGCCGCCGGCCAGAGCCAGCCGGACGGGCTGCTGCACGTGTTCGTGCCGCACGCGACCGCCGGGGTGGCGGTGCTGGAGACCGGCGCCGGCAGCGACGACGACCTGCTGGCCGCGCTGGACGACCTGCTGCCGCCGGACCGCCGCTGGCGGCACCGGCACGGCAGCCCCGGGCACGGCCGGGACCACGTCATGCCCGCGCTCATCCCGCCGTACGCGACCATCCCGGTGCTCGGCGGCCAGTTGGCGCTCGGCACCTGGCAGAGCATCTGCCTGGTCGACCTCAACGTGGACAACCCGGTCCGCGAGGTCCGCCTCTCGTTCCTCGCCGGCTGACCTCCGGCCGACCGCTGGGGTGACCGCTGGCTACACCGTGTACGAGCTGCCGGCCGCCACCAACTCGGTCGGGCCGCCGTAGGCGGCGGCGGCTTCGGCGTGGATGACCGTGCGATCTGCCCACGGGGGCACGTGCGTGACCAGCAGCCGGCCGACGCCCGCCTTGGCGGCGTGCTCGCCGGCCTCCCGGCCGGTCAGGTGCAGGTCCGGCGGGACCACGACGTCAGGCATGAAGGACGCCTCGCAGAGCAGCGCGGTGCTGCCCTCGGCGAGCCGGACCAGCGCGTCAGTGACCCCGGTGTCGGCCGAGTAGGTCAGCGCGGCCCCGGCCGCCTCCAGCCGTACGCCGTAGGTCTCGGTCGGGTGGTTCATCCGCTCGAACCGGAGCCGGAACGGGCCCAGTTCGCGTTCCCCCGCGGTGACCGCGGAGAAGCTGAACAGGTCCCGCAGGCCGGTCCGCACCGACGGGTCGTAGGCCACCGCGAGCCGGTCATGGGTGCCGGCCGGGCCGAGCAGCGGGATCCGCGGCCACGGACCGTCCGGGTGGTAGCGGCGGAACACCACGTACGGGCAGACGTCCAGGCAGTGGTCGGCGTGCAGGTGGGACAGCACGATCGCGTCCACCTCGGCCAGCGGCACGTGCCGCTGCAGTTCGCCGAGGGCACCGCTGCCGAGGTCCAGCAGCAGCCGGTAGCCGTCCTGCTCGACCAGATAGCAGGACGCTGCACTGTCCGGGCCCGGGAAGCTACCCGAGCAGCCGACGACGGTAAGCCTCATAAGGCCACTCCTGGCGACGCTCAGGCTCGGACGGCTACGCCGAGCGGGGTGGACTCCACCTGGCCGATCTCCGGACCGAGGAACCGGCGACCGAGGCGGCGGAACGGCTCCGGATCGCCGGTGGCGACGAACCGGTGCTCCGGTGCCGGTGCGTCCTCGGCACGCAGTGTGCCGGACCGCACCAGCACCCGGTACACGTCCTTGGCGGTCTCGTCCGCGCTGGACACCAGCGTGACCCGGTCCCCCATGACCAGCCCGAGCACCCCGGTCAGCAGCGGGTAGTGCGTACAGCCCAGGACGAGCGTGTCGACGTCGGCGGTGGCCAGCGGGGCGAGGTACGACTCGGCCAGACCGAGCACCTGCCGGCCGCTGGTGGTGCCGCGCTCGACGAAGTCGACGAACCGGGGGCAGGCCGCGACGGTCACCTCGACCGCCGGCGCGGCGGCGAACGAGTCCTGATAGGCGCCGCTGGTGATGGTGGCCACGGTGCCGATCACGCCGACCCGGCCGTTGCGGGTGGCCGCGACCGCGCGCCGCACCGCCGGCAGGATCACCTCTACCACCGGCACGTCGTACCGCTCCCGAGCGTCCCGCAGGCAGGCGGCGCTGGCCGTGTTACAGGCGATGACCAGCAGTTTCACGCCGGAGTCGACCAGATGGTCGAGCACCTCCAGGGCGTAGCGGCGGACCTGCGCGATCGGCAGCGGGCCGTACGGGCCGCGCGCGGTGTCGCCGACGTACAGCAGCGGCTCGTTCGGCAGCTGGTCGAGGATCGCCCGGGCCACCGTGAGCCCGCCCACGCCGGAGTCGAAGATGCCGATCGGCGCGTCGCTCACGACAAGGCAGAGTACGCGAGGCCGCTTGCGCAACGCTGACGATGTGCTCGGCGGCACTCGCCACCCGGCCCGTTCGGCCAGGTCGGACATGCCGTCAGCGGTCCCGAACCCAGCCGGAGGCCAGCGACGGATCGGCCCGCAGCATCTCCGCGAGCCGGGCCACCACCCGGCTGGTCTCGTCGGTCAGCGTGACCAGGCCGCGGGTCGGGCCGGGCGGCGGGCCCTCCTGGTAGCCGGGCCGCGGCTCGTCCGGCGGCGGCGAGGTGGCCGGCCGGCGCAGCCGCTCGTCGGAATGGCGGCCGGCGCTGGCCGGCTCGGCGATCCACTCCTGCGACGGTGCCGGGGCGACCGCCGGCGCGGGCGGCCTGGGTGGGTTCGGCGGTGTCACCACGGCGGTTTCCACCATGCCGTCCCGTTCGGTCACCCGGATCACGGTGCGGCCGGGGCGGCCGTCGGCAGCCGCCAGCATCACCGACAGCCCGGGTCGCCGTTGCACCACCCGGGCAACCGCCACCAGGACCTCGGCGAAGTCATCGTCGAGATCCAGGTCGGAAGCCGGTAGGTGCGAACCCCCGTGCTGCCCCCGGCGCGCGAACTCCTCGCGTCGGTTCAGTCGTTCCAAGCGGTCGTTGATATCCGCCACGGCAACCCCCGCATGGTCAGGACGGGACCTTTGCCTGCATGCTGCTGTGTGCTCGCTCTAGCGCTCGATCCAGGACGGCGAGCAGAGCGTCACGTACCGACAGTTTGTCACGCGCATCGAAAGTAAGCACCGGAGTTGAGTCTTCTATTGCCAGTGCCCAGCGGATTGTGTCCAGATCCAGCGGTACGACGCCGTCGAACCGGTTCACGGCGATCACGAACGGTAATCGGAGCCGTTCGAAGTAATCGACAGCCGGGTAGCAGTCGTCCATCCGGCGACAGTCCACGATCACGAGCGCACCGAGCGCACCATGGGCCAGGTCATCCCACATGAACCCGAACCGGTCCTGACCGGGCGTACCGAACAGGTAGAGCTTCAGGCTCTCGTCGATGGTGATGCAGCCGAAGTCCATCGCGACTGTGGTGGTGCGCTTGTCCGGGACGTAGCTGACGTCGTCCACCCCGGCGGCGACCGTGGTCATCACGGCCTCGGTGGTCAACGGGGTGATCTCGGAGATGCTGCCGACCGAGGTGGTCTTGCCCACCCCGAAGCCACCGGCGATAACGATC
>Ga0307499_10000505_pt1 | contig 13561 bp, 12 predicted proteins | sample 13_S_MG_FD_201363 | JGI IMG/M metagenome (GOLD analysis project Ga0307499, IMG submission 201363) | Soil microbial communities from Populus trichocarpa stands in riparian zone in the Pacific Northwest, United States - 13_S | ecosystem: Environmental > Terrestrial > Soil > Riparian zone > Trees... | reverse complement strand
CTTGGGCCGGCTGATGGTGGCCTGGAGCTGGTAAAGCCGGCCGAACTTGCGCAGTTCGGTCCGGAACATGCGGTAATATTGCGCCAGCCCGCGCGGATCATAGCCCTGAATATAGATGATATGGCGGTGCTGGACGCGCACGTAAGTCCCCGGATGATGGCTGACTATAACAGGCTGGGCAGCGCGCCAAGAATTAAATCGGGGGATAAATCGAGAGCTGGACCGGTCCATTGCGATAACGCCGGGTGAGCCGGGCAGGGCCGATATCTACCCGTCCGCCATCATTGCACGTCGAGCGGCTCGGTCCCGGTGACCTGGCCGCTGGCATCGGTGGTGATCTTGTCGACGCGCGCTTCGGCCTGCCGCAGCAATTCTTCGCAACGGCGCTTCAGCGCCTCGCCGCGCTCATAGATCGTGACCGATTCCTCGAGCGGCACCTTGCCGTCCTCGAGCCGCTTCACGATCGATTCGAGCTCCTCGATCGCGCGCTCGAAGGAGAGTTTCTTGACGTCGCCTTGGGTATTTTCGGCCATATCGGGTTCCCGGATGCTCCCGTAAGAGCATAGAATCAAACAATATTTTGCGGGCCTATTGTGGCGGGGATTTACGCGCCCATCAATGTGGTGACATGCGCGGCGACCGACTCTTTCAGCCCCTGCAGGTCGTAGCCGCCCTCCAGCACCGAGACAACCCGTCCACCTGCGCTGGCCTCGGCCTGGTCCATCAGCTTGCGCGTAACCCAGCCGAAATCCTCCGCCTTGAGATTGAGCGAGGCCAGCGGATCGCGGTAGTGCGCGTCGAAGCCGGCGGAGATGATGATCAGCTCCGGCGCGAATTTCTGCAGTTGCGGCAGGATCAGGTTTTCGAACGCGGCGCGGAATTTTGTACTGCCGTCCTCGGAAGCCAGCGGCGCATTGACGATGGTGTCATGTTCGCCGCGCTCGCCGCTGGCGCCGGTGCCGGGAAACAGTGGCATCTGGTGCGTCGAGCAATACATCACGGTCGGATCGTGCCAGAAGATATCCTGCGTGCCGTTGCCGTGATGGACGTCGAAATCGACGATCGCCGCGCGGCCGATGCCGTATTTGCGCTGGGCGTGACGGGCGGCGATCGCGACATTGTCGAAAAAGCAGAAGCCCATCGGCTTGGACACCTCCGCATGGTGACCAGGCGGGCGCACCGCGACGAAGGCATTCTGGTGCGTGCCCGACATCACCGCATCGGTTGCCGCCACCGCGCCGCCGACCCCGCGCATGACAGCTTCCCAGGTGCCCGGCGACATCGAGGTGTCGCCGTCGATATAGATCATGCCGCTCTGCGGCGAGATATGCCGGAGCTCGCCGACATAATGCTCGCCATGGCACAGCGTGACGGAATCCAGACTGCCTTCCGGCGCCTCGCCGCGCGTGAGCGGCTTGAAGCGGTCTTCTCCCAGCACCTCGGCGACCGCGCGCAGCCGGTCGGGACGTTCCGGATGTCCGGGAGGCGTGACATGGTCGAGACAGGCGGTATGCGTCAGAAGCAGCGTCATGCGAAATCCTGGCGTTGAGGCGCGCGCCGGCCGGGGATCGGCTAATCTAGGCGCTTGGAGGCCGCTCGGAAAGGCCCCCGGCGTCAAGCTCAGTTGACCCGGATAATGCGCTCGGCGGCGGTCGGGCTGACCGGGCTGTTCGCCCCAAAATAGACATGCAGCGCGTCGACGTCGTAGACGCCGATCAGCGGTGCGGTTCCCTGGGTCAGCACGGTAAAGCCGTCGCCGCCGACGAACAGGAAATTGTTGACGGTGACGCGATAACGCGCGTCGGGATCGATCGGTTGCCCGTTCAGCGACATGCGTTCCGCCAGCACGCGTTCACCGTCCGGCTTCGCCCCGTCCCATGCATAGCTGAACCCTTTCGACACCTGCAGGATCCTTGGCCGCTTCGGATCGAGCCATTGCTGCTCCAGCATGTCCTTGATCTGTTTTCCGGTCAGCGTGATCGTCACCAGCTGATTGCGGAACGGCTGGCTGGCGAACAGGTCGCCATAGGTCACCGCGCCGTCCTCCCGGCGCGTGACGTCGGCGCGCACGCCGCCGGGATTGGTGAAGGCGATGATCGCGCCGCCTTTCGCCTCCGTGCTGGTTGCGGCGAGTTGGGCGTCGGCGATGATGTCGCCGAGCGGACTTTCGCCGGCAGTGTTGGGCACGCGCGACAGCGTGGCCGTTACCGAACCCGCCGGGCGGTTGGCGATCGGCGCGGCCAGCCGATCATAGGACTCGATCAGCGCGGTTTGCCCGGCGTCCTTTGCAAGCGTTGCTGATCGAACGATGCTGTTATTGGCCGTGGCGCTGACGACGTCGCGCGTGACGGGGTCGAGCTTGAGATCGATCGCAGTGACGAGCGTGCCGTATTTGTCGCCCGAGGTGACCAGCCGCCCGTCGATCTCGCAGACATAGGCGCGGTGGGTGTGGCCGGTGACTACGACGTCGACAGCGTGATCGAACTTTTTCACGATATCGACGATCGGTCCGACAATGCCGGGGCATTCGTTGTAGTCTCCGGGCGAGAAACCGCCTTCGTGGATCAGGACGACGATGGCCTCGACGCCGCGCGCCTTCAGTTCCGGGATCAGCGCATTCACCGTGTCTGCTTCGTCGCGGAATTCGAGATCGGCAACGCCGACCGGCGAGACGAGGCCCGGGGTGCCCTTCAAGGTCAGGCCGATGAAGGCGACCGGAACGCCGTCGAATTCGCGGATTTCGTAAGCAGGAAACACGGTCTTGCCGCTGCTCTTCTCGAACGTACTGGCGGCGAGATAGCGAAATTTCGCGCCCGCGAACGGATGCGGCCCCTGGCATTGGTCGACCGGGTGGCAGCCGCCGTTCTGCATGCGCAGGAGCTCATCCTTGCCCTCGTCGAATTCGTGGTTGCCGACGGCGGAAATATTCAGGCCCATCATCGACAGCGCCTCGATCGTCGGCTCGTCATGGAACATCGCCGACAAAAACGGGCTGGCGCCGATCAGATCGCCGGCCGCAACGAAGATCGTATTCCTGTGTCCCTCGCGAAGCTGGCCGACCAGCGTCGCCATGTGCTCGGCGCCGCCGGCAGGGACGGTGATCTTCTTGGTCTTGTCCTCGGGATCGGCAATCGTGATCCCGCCCGGGGAGGGGCGCAGGTAGCCGTGAAAATCGTTGATCGCGAGGATGCGCAGATCAACGGGGGCGGGCGCCTGCGCGCGCGATGACGCGGCGAGCGCCAGCATGATCGCGAAGGCAAGGATGGGACGGAGGAGGGAGGCCATGGACATCGGTATCGTAGCCCGCATGAGCGCAGCGACATGCGGGACTGGCGGGAGTTGAAAACCCCGGATGTCGCTGCGCTCATCCGGGCTACGCTTGCTCTCTTGACAGTGACATAGCAGCTTGACGGTTTCGCGTCATTGCGAGGAGCGCAGCGACGAAGCAATCCATCTCACAGCGTAAAGAAAGAATGGATTGCTTCGCGGAGTTTATCATCGGGCGCGCATTCGCGCGACCCGTTGGCTCGCAATGACGGCGGTGAGAGCGTGCCTTTTACCCTACCCCTTCTTCCGCTCAAAGAACCCCTTGAACGCGGCGATCGCTTCCTTGGAGTGCAGCCGCTCGCCGAAGTGATGGCCTTCCTGGTCGATCCGGCGCGTCATGTCCTCCGGCGGCAGTCTGATCAATTTTCGCGTGATCGCGACCGCTTCGGCCGGCAGCGCGCAGATCTCGCGGGCCACCTTGCGCGCCTCGGCCTCGGTGTGGCCGGGCGCCACCACCACGTTGACGAAGCCGGCCTCGCGCGCCTCGTCGGCGGAAAACTTGCGGCCCATCACCAGCATGGCGAAGGCGCGCTGGTGGCCCATGGTGCGCGGCATCAGCAGGCTGGAGGCGCCTTCCGGCACCAGTCCGAGATTGATGAACGGCGTCGAGAAGGTCGCGCTCTTGCTGGCCAGTACATAGTCGCAATGGAACAGCATCGTGGTGCCGATGCCGATCGCCACGCCATCGACGGCGGCGATGATCGGCTTGACGTTGTGCGCCAGCGAATAAAGCAGTTTGACGGCGTTGGAAGCGCCGCGCGGCGTATCGGCTTCCGAGGTGCTTTCTTTAAGAAAATCCTCGAGATCGTTGCCGGCGGTAAACACGCCCGAACCGCCCGTGATGATGATGCAGCGGATATCCGGATTGTTCTGCGCCTTGTCGATCGCGTCGCTCATTCCGCGATACATGTCCTGGCTGAACGCGTTCTTTTTCTCGGGCCGCCGCAGCTTGATGACGCGGGTTGCGTCTTCGTCCGACACAATGAGGTGCCCGGTCATTAAACTTGTCCCTAACCACAGGCGGCAACGGCGCCGCTGGCCAATCATCCGGCCACATCCTACATGATCCGGCAAGAGACGAAACTGTCCCGCCCACCGGGGTGACCACGAGGATAACGCAATGCAGCTAGGCGGAATTCATCATCTGACCGCGATCTCGGCGAAGCCGCGGGATAATCTGGCCTTCTACACCGGCCTGCTCGGCATGCGGCTGGTCAAGAAGACCGTCAACCAGGACGACGTCAGCGCCTATCATTTGTTCTACGCCGACGGCAAAGCCAATCCCGGCACCGATCTCACCTTCTTCGATTTCCCGGCCGCGCCCGAACGGCGCGGAACAAATTCGATCTCGCGCACCGGCTTGCGCGTCTCGGGCGAAAAGACGCTGGGCTACTGGCGGGACCGCCTGCGAAAGGCCGGCGCGGTGACCCGCGATGTGATGGAGGTCGATGGCCGGCTGACGCTGCCGTTCGAGGACGGCGAGGGCCAACGTCTGGTGCTGGTCGACGACGGGGGCAAGGGTGCGGCCTCGCCGTGGGAACGCAGCGCAGTGCCGGCGGAGCACCAGATCCGCGGGCTCGGTCCGATCGTGCTGACCGTGCACGAACTGTCGCGGACGGCGTTCGTGCTGACCGAGGTCATGAACATGCGCCGCGTGCGCGAGTACGCCGCCCACGGCGCAGAGATCCATGTCTTCGCGATGGGCGAGGCAGGGGAAGAGCGCGGCCCCGCCGCCGAACTGCACGTGCTCGAAGACAAGGAGACGCCTGTCGCGCGGCAAGGCGCCGGCGGCGTCCACCACGTCGCGTTCCGCACGGCTGACGAAGCGCAGTATCACGCCTGGACGCAGCGCCTGAACGAACTGCGCGTCCCCAACAGCGGCGAGGTCGACCGCTTCTATTTCCGCAGCCTCTACTTCCGCGAACCCAACGGCATCCTGTTCGAGATCGCGACGGATGGCCCGGGCTTCGCGACCGACGAGCCGATGGAAACGCTCGGCGAAAAATTGGCGCTGCCACCGTTCCTGGAGCCGCGAAGGGCGGCGATCGAGGCGGGACTGAAGCCGATTTCGTAGTCTAGCCGAACGTGTATTTCGCTACTACACGTGTTGCAACAGCTCTCTTCGGAGAGGCTATCTTGGGAGCCGGACGATGAGGGCGTTGCCTGTTGTTCTCTGCCTTGTTGCTGGAAACGCTTACGCTGAGGATTTCGTGAAATCTTCAAAGTCAGGTCAGCCGACCCTGATGCATGTTTACAGGTCCTGGAATAAGGACTGCACAAGCAACATTGGAGTTGTGAAGGTGCTCTCCAAGCCGCTCCACGGCACCTTAAAGCCCAGTCATGTAACTTCCACCATCGGTACTAGTCGGCGCAATCCAGAGAGGACGGAGCACTGTCGAGGAAAGTCCACGGACGGCTTTCGCGTGGACTACACTTCAGCCCTAAATTTTCGTGGCACTGACCACTTCCAGATCCAGTTTTCGTACGGAAAGCGAAACACAGACATCGATAACTTCACCGTGAACGTCCAGTAACGAATTCCTGGTCTCGCTAATCTTAGGTAGGCAAATCGGAGCGCGCTCACGATCGCGAGCGGAGCGTCAATGATGGGGACGCTCCTTACGATTCTTTGCCGGTGTTGGCCGCTAGATGCGCCTCAAACGCCCGACGATAGGCGGGCCGCGCTTCGCCGTGAGCAAGATAGGCGGCGCGGTTTGAATACCTATGCAGTACGCCCGATGATTTCAGCCGTAGCAGCACTGACACCATCATCAAGCATCCGCGCTGAACGCGCTCGTAGCCGCGTGCAGTCAATCGCGCTCCCGTTCGGCGACTACGACGCGGAAGCGATCCGCCCCGCCGCGACCTGGCTGAGCTGACGAAGGCGCCCGGCACGACGGGGAGCGAGCGGGCGGCCGTGCAGGCTGATGCGGTTGCGCGCCTCATGCAGATACATGGGTTCGAGGCGGATATTGAGGAGTTCGTCGTGTGAACGAGGCCGGAAGGTGCGGAGTGCAATCCGGGTCGCATGCAGCGCCCGGCCGATGGCGCGCCGGTTTTCGTCGCTGTCGATCCCGGCGATGGCACAGGTCCGCGAAAGCGCGATGAGCGCACGACCCGCCTGGACGACGTTGAAGCCGAGAAGGCTCATCAGGATACGGACGGCCGGCTCGCTTTCGCCGATCCCAAGCAGGCGTGTGCCGAGATGATGGAAACCGACCAGCGCCCCGTGCAGGTTGCGTACGGCGAGATGATATTCATGGATTGCCTGCGAGGTGGTCGCCAGTTCTCGCGGCTTGGGCAGTGCCACATTCCGAAACAGCACCATCCGCTCGAGAGCCATGCGCCGAAGACGCAGCACACTTCGTATCGGCTGGCCGACCTGGTCGACGAGAAAGTGGCCCAGGAAGACGCTGGCGAAAGCCGCCAATGGATAGACATACCAATGCATGCCGCGCCCTGATCCAATCCCGGGGTTTTCAGCTTTCAAATTGCAATGTGGCTTGCCGGCTCAATCAACCCTAACGGTTCGTTACCCTCAAGCGAAATCGCAGTTTCGCCGCCAAGCGGCCGCGAATGTAGTTAACGGCGGCAACTGTCCGATGCGTGTCTACGGTTTCTTGCGCGTGTTGACCGCCAACTGCGCCTCAAACGCCCGCTGATAAGCGGGCCGTGCTTCGCCGCGCGCAAGATAGGCGGCCAGGTTCGGATATTCGGCCAGCAAGCCCGATGATTTCAGCCGGACCAGGACCGACACCATCATCAGGTCGCCCGCGCTGAACGCACCATCGAGCCATTCGGCATCGCCGAGGCGAGCAGAAAGTTGCTTCAACCGGTCACGGATGCGATCCTCGACCAGCGGCAGGCGCTCCTTGCTCCAGGGCTTGTCGCCCTCCAGAAGCCTGGCGGTTACGAGTTCAAGGACCGGCGGCTCCACCGTGTTGAGCGCGGCAAACATCCATGCGATCGCGCGCGCCCGCGCATTGGCATCGTCCGGCAGCAGGCCCGCATGGTGGGTGGCGATATGGAGCACGATCGCGCCGGTCTCGAACAGGCCAAGATCGCCTTCCTGATAGGTCGGGATCTGGCCGAACGGATGAAGCGCCAGATGGGCTGCTTCCTTCATCGCGCGGAACGAAACAAGACGAACCTCGTAAAGTTGACCCGCTTCTTCGAGCGCCCACCGAACACGCGTATCGCGCGCCAGCCCCTTGCCGCCATCGGGCGATCGTTTAAAGGCGGTGATGGTGATGGTCATCGTGGGGATACTCCCTTGGCGGTCATCATCGGCCGCGAGGTGGGCGAGCTGTCAAGGCGACCGCACCGAGATTTCCGTTTCGTAGGATGGGTAGAGCGCAGCGAAACCCATCACTGTCCCGGCCACCATTGATGGGTATCGCTGCGCTCCACCCATCCTACGAACCGTCCGCCCATTGCGGCAAAGGCGTGTATCCGTAGTACGTGGGCGATGCTTTGCCAGCCCGTTGCGCCAAAAAACTAATTTCCTACACCAAATCAACGCGATTTGCCCCGTCCAGCCCCTCGCACAAAAACAATTTCCTTCTCGCCACACCCAAATCACCACTAAAAATCCCGCCGTCTCATCCCTCACGAGGGGCGGATCGCGATCGTCACGGACGCGGGGTGGGATGCGGTGGACGCGGCAGCGTCAGGCGCGAGAAGTTGTTCGCAGGGCGATTATTCGTGAGCGGACACGGCGCGCAAGACGTCGGCGCTGAAGCGTACGGCAAAACCGTGTGGTTCTGGCATCCGTGGCTGGTGTCAAGCTGCCGGTGGCGAATTCGATCCAACCGGATCGATCAGCCATCAAGCCGGCAGCGATGGAGGCAAAAGGAATTCGTCTCCAGGGAGAGCTCGGCATAAGCCGTCAAACCATTGCGCAGGGAATGCCGGCGTGCCTCGGCTGTACCTGTATGCTCGTGTGCGCATCTCACTACACCATTGCACACGAGACCGCGGGTGCAGCAAGCACCCGGCATTCCCTGCTCCCTCCGTCGTGAGGGAAAAGGTTCATGCAAACCTCGGACGCAAACCGCGCCGCGAGAAGGTCAGGTCATGTTTCAACTGCCTCCGGCGTCATTGCGAGCGCAGCGAAGCAATCCATGTCGCGGCATGGAAGCAAGAATGGATTGCTTCGCTGCGCTCGCAACGACGTGGATAAACCGCGGAACGCATGCGCGGAGTATGCCAGCGTTGCGCGTAGCCACGAACGTGCGCGGCGAATTACAGCGCGCAAAGAGTTGCCGACGTGGCGTGGCGCAGCGGAATAGCTGCAGCTTCGCCTTGACCCGCTTACGCTTCGTTCTTTGGCGTGTATTTTCCGAGCACGCATTTGTAGCGCTGCAAGCGCCAGTCGCGGTACGGCCCCTTGGCGAGCCAGTCGGCAATTCCGATCTGCGCGTTGACCGCGCAGGCGCTCATGGTGATGCCGGACTGGTCGCTGGTGGTGACGACCTTTTCGAGACAAAGCTGGCTGTTGCAGAGAACGGCGACGAGAGTGACGAGCATGGTGACCTTCGTTGATAAGGAAATCCAATTCGTTCAGCCAATGCAGGGTTCATGCCAACATCGGTGAACGCCGTTTTTTGGACGCCCCTTACGCGAATCTCCCCGCAAGAACGCACTCTTCCGTAGCCGCGGCTTTTTTGCGCGGGACGGATACCGGCAACGCCGGTGAATGCAGACTGCCTCGAAAGTAGGGGGATTCGCAAAGCGTAGAACTACGGGACCGTGTCGGAATGGCTATCACTGTCTTAACGCTGCAACAGTGCTGATTGCCGTGCTTGGGCGCAGTGATGACCACAAGAACACTTCGTAGGATGGGTAGAGCGACTTGTCCCGCCGTAGCTCGAAGAGCGAAGGCGGAAGCGAAACCCATCACCGGTTCCGAGTAGGTGAATTGATGGGTATCGCTGCGCTCCACCCATCCTACAAATCGGGCACGCGCTACGGTTATTTGAGTTCGCTCAGCACGGCCGTGAAAACACGGATGAACCAGCAAACTCAGAATGCCCCGTTGATGTCGTCCTCGATGGTATTTCGGACTCAATCCCGACATCGCGCCATGTTCGTTTCGCGTTCCACGTGCAGCGCGGTTCCCGCTAGAGAGCAGGATGAGACATTAGTGCAACAACCACCGTCCGACTTTGCGGAAGCCGCATCGTTGGGCAGCGATCGTCTGCGTGTGGAGATATAATCGCATCGACGAATCCGAAAAGGAGTTTTCGATGTCGAAGTTTGCAATTGGCGAGCAAGTCGAGAACGTGGCCAACGATCACGAGACGGGCACGGTTGTCGCCGTGTTTCCGACCGTGGACGGAAGCTTCAGATATGCCGTCGACACGGAAGGTTACGGCACGCTGCAATTCTTCGCCGAGGAGAAGCTGGCTTTGGCCGTGACGAGCGAGGGGGTCACATGACGCGCCGTGCAACCACGCAAGCGATCGCCGCGGCCGAACGGACGGAAGGCGACAGCGATGCCGTGCGGATCAGGCATCAGCTTGACGCCTGGGCGCATGCCTCAAATCGCACGCCTCGATTGGTAGCGACGCCTACGGAAGAAGCCGGCGCTGAATTATCCGGCGAGGCGCCGTTACCGGCGACGAAACGCAGCCGCTCCTCTCCGGCATCCGGCCGCACCAAGGCGGCCAAGGGCACCAAGGCCAAATCAGCCAGGGCGAAGGCAGAAGAGGTCAGGATAGAAGACGCCAAGGTCGCCGAGGCCGGTGGCGAGCCGGAGGCGCCTGACGCGCTGCTGGAGCCGCTGCCGGTTTCTGCAGCACCCGCCGTGCCGGTGGCCGTTCCCGCCACGCCGGAACGCGCTCGCACCAGCCGCGCCTTTGCCCTTGTCGCAGCCCTCGCGCTGGCGACGGTTGCTGCCTATTTTTCGGTCGCGGGCATGGCCGAGATATTTCCCGGCGATCCGGTCGCGGTGATGGTGCTCGCCGGCACCATGGAGGCCGGCAAGCTGGTGATCGCCGGATGGCTGGCTGCGCATTGGCGCCAAACCAACTGGAAAATGCGCACGGTTTTGGTGACGCTGGTCGCCGGCCTCGCACTCATCAACGCCGCCGGCGTGTTCGGCAAGCTGGTCGAGGCGCATGTCAGCGTGGCGGCCACGTCGCGTTCCGGCGTCACCGAGCGCATCGAAGCGCTCGACGCCCGGGTCAAGGCGCAATCGGCTGCGGTTGCCGACCTCGACGGCCGCATTGCGCAGATCGACCGGGCCGTGGACGAGTCGACGCGGCTCGGCCGGGTGACGCGGGCCATCAACATCGCGACACAGCAGCGTGTCACGCGCGACGGGCTGGATACGCAGCGGCAGGCGGCGACCGCAACGCTGGTCGGGCTGCAGGCGCAACGCGCCGCGCTCGCCGGCGAGCGTTCGCGCATCGAGGCATCTGCAGGCCCGATCCAGTATCTCGCGATGATGGCCGGCGTCGCGCCCGAAGTCGCGGTGCGATGGCTGATATTGCTGATGGTGCTGTGCTGCGATCCCGCAGCGATCGCCTTGACGGTCGCTGCGGCCGGCGCGCGCGCTCGCGGCCCGAGGCGAGAGCATGCGTAGCCCGGACGAGCCGCTCATGCGGGCTACTCGCTCTTGATGGCCGCGTTAACGACAGATGAATCATCGAACGACGCTCCATCAGCAACGACTTTGCTGAATCCGATATTTGGTGTATGAATATCTCCCATGAGTTGGGATGCGAAAGACGTAGCACTGCTCAAAGAACTTTGGGCCGCGGGCTACAGTGCCGGTCAGATCGCAAGTCGATTGGGCCACAGCCGCAACGCAGTGAGCGCCAAGCTGAAACGCTTGGGCCACAAGCGGGGTCACAAGCCACCGACGGCTAACCCGAAGATCGTGGCGGTGCCGACGCGAAGACCAGCGCTCGCGGCAGCCTGCGAGCGGCCGGTGGATAGGGTGGTGTCCAGGCCCAAGCCGGTCGCGAAGCAGGCAAGCGAGCCCACCAAGCGTGAGCTTTACGCCATGCTGGCCAATGCGGTCAGGAATACCGGCCCACGCTCATCGCGACGCGGTCGAGAGGATTGATACGATCGATCCGCTGCTGAGACGGGAGCGGAGGCGGGGCATGCTTGCAGCGATCCCGCCATATGCGGGGAGGGCGCACGGGAAGGGGCGCACGCAAACCGGCTACATGGTTCTGCCCTTCGACAATCTTGCGGTTTTGGCGCTCTTGGCCTGTGCGATCCTGGCAAGCGCGGCCTTGGCCTTAGCGGTTTTGGCCTTGGCGGCTTTGGCCTGCGCGGTCTTGGCCGGTTTCGCCTTGCCGCGGTCGCCCCGTGCGGCGAGCTGCTTGCCTTTGTTGGGCGTCGCCTCCGCCTCCTGCGTTTTCGCGCTGCCGCGGCGCGAGACATATTCCTGGCCGTCGATCGGGGCCACATGGGGCGGATCCCGATTGAGATAGGGGCGTCCGATTCCAAAATCCTTGCCGCGCTCGTCGATCCACTTCCAGAGCTTTTCGGTGGAGACCCATCGCTGCGCGCGGCTGTTGCCCTTCACGCTCACGATATCGGCCGCCAGCCCGCGGCCATAGCCGCCACGGAGACTGCCGCCGTGATAGGATCGCTCGGTTGCGGCCTTCAGCCCGGTTGCGATCGATTGACGGTAGTCGTCGCGGAACGCGCTGGTGATGCCTGGTTGCAGTCCAGCCTGCTCCGCCGCGTAGAGCGTATAGAAGAGTTTTAACCTGAAGCTCCGATCCATGCCGCCGATCACGTAGTCCATCATCGGCATGCCGACTTTGTCGGCGGCCTTCGGGTCCTTCCACGCAAAATTCTCGTCGACCCGCTTGGTGAAGGTCCGGGTGACCGTCACCATTTTGCCCCTCCGCTTGATCCTCACCTTCCTCCGCTCTTCGACCTTGATGGCGTCGACCTTCGGCGCCCGTTCGTAGAGCGCCCACAAATATCGATCGATGCAGATCTCCGCGACCAGACATTCCTCGTTGATTTCAAGGGTGCCGATCGTCCGCGGGACGTTGTCGAGGTCCGGGTCAGGCGTGTTCGCCGTTGCCTCGTCGGTGGACGGCAGCATCTGCGACGAGTCGGTCAGCGAAATCTCGAACAGCGATATCGGCTCATAACGATAAGCGTCCGCCGTCGTTGCGGAGACCTTGTCCAGCAGGGATAGGGCGGCGGGCGCGATATCGACGTCACCGATGGAGGCGCTTGCCAGGGCGATGACCTGCGGAATGTTCGTTCGCTCTGTGCGCGCGACGGGCGGCGGATCGTGGCGTTCCACGATCGACTTCGCGCCGGCGTTCTCGATCGAAGCTGCGCCGGTGTTCCCACTCGAGGCCAAGCTGAAGCCTGCGAGCCAGGCAAGACCACAGCTCGCGAGAGCCACGCCCGCGAGAGCGTTGATTCGGCGCTGCGCGCCCGTCGTCAATCGCCATGGGTCCATGATCCGGCCTCCCAAGGCTCCGCATGAGCCTCAATAAAATAGCCAAGCACGCGACGTTGCGCATTCTTCGGATTGCGAAGTGAATGCGCAACGGCCGGAAGCTACCGGATCATCCATTTTTTCAAAGGTGTTGCCTCAATACCACGCGCTGCAGCATGGAACTTGCTGTGCCATTCTGCGACGCAGGCGATTTGGTTGTCATCAGCCGCGAAATGTTTGGCCGGCTTCGCAGCCGCCAATACCGTGACCGGAATTCACGTTCGAAGTTCTTTAAAAGCGTCATCGAGGCGATCGAGAGCCTCCTCGAGAATCGGACGCGGCGTGGCAATGTTGAAGCGCAGCCAGGTTTCGCCGCCTGGCCCGAATTGCTCACCGGGGCTTACGAAAATGCGTGCCCGATCCTTGACCCTTGCCGCCACGTCAGTGGCCGGCAATCCAGTGCCGGAGAAGTCGACCCACGCAAGATAGGTTGCATCGAGCCGCATCGAGCGCGCGCCCGGCGCTGCGCGCGCGATCCTGCTGTCGAAGATATCGCGACTGCCGGTGAGATATGGCAGCAGTGCATCGAGCCAGCTATCTCCGGTTCGCCAGGCCGCCTCGGTGGCGATCATGCCGAAGGCGTTGTAGGAGGCGAGCCCGCTCGCCGCGATCCGCGCATCGATCTTCTGTTTAAACACCGGATTCGAAGTGAAGCATGCGCCAACATGGGCACCTGCGAGATTGAAGGTCTTGGTGGCGGCGACACAGGTGATCAAGCGATCCGCGATCTCGGGCGCGGCCGCCAGG
>Ga0307499_10000503_pt1 | contig 13628 bp, 9 predicted proteins | sample 13_S_MG_FD_201363 | JGI IMG/M metagenome (GOLD analysis project Ga0307499, IMG submission 201363) | Soil microbial communities from Populus trichocarpa stands in riparian zone in the Pacific Northwest, United States - 13_S | ecosystem: Environmental > Terrestrial > Soil > Riparian zone > Trees... | reverse complement strand
CTGCGGGACACCGAGAGCGCCGAGTACGGCAACCGCCTGTCCGAGCGGTACGACGTGCGGCTGTCCAACGCGATCCGCGGCCGGCACGACAACGACGACACGCTGCGGCTGGTGCTGCGCAAGGTGTTCACCCGGTCCCGGACCCAGTTCGCGCTGTTCGTCAAGGACCGCGAGGTCAGCCGGGCGGTCGCCAGTTCGCCGGCCCGGGCCGCGCTCGCCGCGGCGCTGGCGGTCGCGGCGGTGCCGGCGCCGCTGCTGCTCGGCCCGGCCGCGGCGGTGCTCCCGGCGGGCCTGCTGGCGGTCGCGCTGCGCTGCGACGCACCGCTCTACCGGGCCGCGCGACGCTACCGCGGCCGGGCCTTCGCGGTGTTCTGCATGGGGATGCACACGCTGGTCAACCTGACGATCGCGGCCGGCTGCGCGGCCGGGCTGCTGCAGTGGTGGTCCTCGGCGGCCTACCGGACGCTGCACGACCCGGTGCCCCCGCCGACGGAGGCGGCATGAACCCGCCGCGGGCCGGCAGTCCGGTCACCGCACCCGCCGAACACCCGACCGCCCCGGACGGACCAGCCGGCCCGGCCCGGCCGGACGGCCCGGCTCGGCCGGACGGCCCGGCTCGGCCGGACGGTGCGGGACAGTCGGACGGGCCGACACGGCCGGACGGCCCGGGACAGCTGGACGGGCCGGCACAGTCGGACGGGCCGGAACCGTCGGACGGGCTGGCACAGCTGGACGGGCCGGGACAGTCGGACGGGCCGGGACAGACAGGCGACCCGGAGGCCGGCGGGGTGGCGCCGGCAGGGCGGCCGCGGCTGCGGCGGCGGGCCCGGCTGCTGCTCGGGGTGAGCCTGGCGTGGCTGCTGTACGTCCCGACGCACCTGCTGCTCAGCGGCCGGTGGTGGGTATGGGCGATCCCGGACCTGCTCCCACCGCTGACGTTCCTCGCCGTGCCGCTGCTGCTGCTCGCGGCGGCACCGCTGGCCCGCCCGGCCGGCCGGTGGGTCGCGGCGGCGGCGGTGCTCACGCTGGTGCTGGGCGCCGGCCTGGCCGGGCTCAACCCGCGCGCCCTGGTCGGCGGCGGGGACGGTCCGGCGCCGGCCGGGGCGCTGCGGGTGCTGTCCTGGAACACCGGCGTCTGGGACCACGGCGACGACCCGGACCACTTCTACGGCTTCCTGCGGGCCCAGCGGGCCGACGTCTACCTGCTGCAGGAGTACGAGCCGCCGCACAGCGGTGGCCGCGCCGGCGGCACCGCCGAGCAGCGGGCCGCCGAGGTGGCCGCCGACGTGGCCACGCTGCGCCGCAACTCTCCCGGCTTCTCGGTGATCGTCCGCGGCGAGCTGGTCACGCTGACCCGGCTGCCGATCGTGACCACCACCGCGCTGCCGGCCGAGCTTCCCGGCGCGGACTGGCGCACCGTCTACGAGCGGTCGAAGGCGCTGCGCACCGACGTCCGGGTGGGCGGCCGGACGGTGTCCATCTACAACGTCCACATCCCGATCCAGATCGGGCTCGGCCGCAGCGCGTTCAGCACCGCGACCAGAGACCGGTTCGCCGACCGCCGCCGGCAGTACCGGGCGCTGGCCGACGACATCGCCGGCAACCCGAACCCGGTGCTGGTCGCCGGGGACTTCAACACCAGCCCGTCGATGGGCGAACTGCGCACCCTGCGCGGGCGGCTGCGCGACGCGATCCGGGCCGACGGCGCGCTCATCCCGACGTCCTGGCCGGTGGGTGTGCCGGTGCTGCCGCGGCTGTGGCGGCTGGACTGGGCGCTGGCCACGCCGTCCGTGGCGGTGCACGAATACGCCCGGCTCGACCCGCAGGGGATGTCCGACCACCGCGCGGACCGGCTCACCATCTCGCTGCGGGACGCCGGATGACCGCCCGGCGGGCGCTGCGGATCGCCTGCTACCCGCTGGTGGTCGGGTTGCTCGGCTGGCAGGTGTGGCGGGTGCGGGCCGGCCTGGCCGACAGCCTGCGCACCGTCGGGCCGACCCGGGTCGCGGTCTGCATGGCGCTGACCTCGGTGGCCTGGATCCCCGGGTTCTTCTCCTGGCGGCTGGTGCTGGCCGGCCTCGGCACCCGGCTGCCGGTGCCGGTGGCGTACCGGATGCGGTTCCTCGCCATGCTCACCAACTACCTGCCCGGCGGCGTGTGGCCGGCCGTGGCGCTCGCTGTGCAGGCCCGGCAGCGCGGCCTGCCGCCGGCCCGGTTCGCCGGGTCGTTCGTGGTCGGGCACGCGCTCGCCGTCCTGGCCGGGCTGGTGGTCGGGTTGCTGGCGCTGCCGGTGCTGGTCCCCGGGCACCCGGCGTGGTGGCTGCTGGTGCCGGTGGTCGCCGCCGGCCTGGCACCGGTGCTCGCCCCCCGGCAGCTGGGAACGCTGCTCGGCTGGGCGCGCCGGCTGCTGCGGCGTGGCACCGGCCCGGTCCCGCTGCCCGACCGGCGGACCCTGGCCGGCGCGACCGGGGTGGCCGCCGCCGGCTGGCTGCTGGCCGGGCTGCACGTCGCCGTGCTCGCCGCCGCGTTCGGCGTCGGCACCGGGCGGGCGCTCGCGGTCGGGATCGGCGGGTTCGCGCTGTCCGTAGTGGCCGGCGGGGTCTCGTTCGTGTTGCCGCAGGGCCTGGGCGCGCGGGAGGTGGCGCTCGGGCTGGTCCTGAGCAGCGTGCTGACCGGGCCGGCCCTGGTGACGGTCGTCGCGCTGAGCCGGGTGGTGGTGACCGCGGGCGAAGCGCTCGGGATGGCGGCCGGGTTCGGCCTGCTGGTGCGGTACGGCCGGGCCGAGGCGGCGGCACCCGGCGCACCGGCCGGGGCCCAAGCCGGGGCTGGGGCTGGGGCCGCCGCCGGGGCTGGGGCCGCCGCCGGGGCTGGGGTCGGGGTCGGCACCGGGAGCGAAGCCGGGGCTGTGGTCGGGGTCGACGGAAGGAGCGGCTGATGACCGCAGTGCCCGGACCGCGTCCGCTGGTCTCGGTGATCGTGCCGAACTACAACTACAGCCGGACCCTGCGGCTCTGCCTCACCGCACTGCGGAACCAGACCTACACCCCGCTGGAAATCCTGGTCGTGGACGACCGCAGCACCGACGACTCCGTCGCCGTGGCCGAATCGTTCGGGGTCACCGTGCTACGACCGGAGACCAACGGCGGCGTCTCCCGGGCCCGCAACCTCGGCGCCGGCTACGCCACCGGCCAGATCCTCTTCTTCCTCGACTCCGATGTCGCGCTCGCCGCCGACGCCATCGCCAACGCCGTCACCGTCCTCGACTCCGACCCCGCGATCGGCGCCGTCTGCGGCAACTACGACCCCGAACCGCTCATCCGCGACAGCCTCGTCGAGGAGTACCGCAACTTCCAGCAGTACTACGTGCTGGAGGCGGCGGTCGGGCGGCTGACGCACTTCATCCACCCGGCGATCTTCGCGATCCGGGCGGACGTCTTCGCCGACATCGGGCCGTTCAACCCGAGGCTGCGGCGGACCGAGGGCGCCGACTACGGCCAGCGCCTCGGCGCGCGGTACGACGTGCGGCTCTCCCCCACCGTCCGCGGCCGGCACGACAACGACCACACGCTGCGGGTGGTGCTGCACAAGGTGTTCGCCCGGTCCCGGATCCAGTTCGCCCTGTTCCGGCGGGAACGGCAGGTCGGCCAGGTGGCCGCCAGCTCCGGCGCGCGGGCCAGCCTGGCGACGCTGCTCGCGGTCAGCACGCTGCCCGCCCCGCTGCTGGTCGGTCCGCTCGGGGCGGTGCTGCCGGCCGGGCTGCTCGCCGCCGCCGTCCGGTACGACGCGCCGCTGTACCGGGCCGCGATCCGGTACCGCGGCGCCAGTTTCGGCGTGTTCTGTGTCGGCGTCCACCTGCTGGTCAACCTGGCGATCATCGGCGGGGTGCTGGCCGGCCTGCTGCTGTGGTCCACCTCGCGGCGGTACCGCCGGATGCACGACCCGGCGGCGGAGGGGCGGGACGCCAGGTGACCGCGGCCACCGAGCCCGGCGGCCACCCCGCCGCCACCCCGCCAGCCGACCCGCCGCCAGCAGACCCGGCGGCGGCAGACCCGGCCCTGGACGGGACGGCCCCGGACGGGGCAGCCCGGGACGCGGGCGACCAGCCCGAGGTGACCGACCAGGCTGCCGGTAACGGCCGTCGCGGCTCGCGGCGCAGCCGGCTGCTGCTCGGCGTGAGCGCGGCCTGGCTGCTCTACCTCCTGGCCCACCTGCTGCTCAGCGGCCGGTGGTGGGTGTGGGCGATCCCGGACCTGCTGCCGCCGCAGGTCTTCCTCGCCGTGCCGCTGCTGCTGCTCGCGGCGGCGCCGCTGGCCCGGCCGGCCCGCCGCTGGGTGGTGGCGGCCGCGGTGGTCGCGCTGGTTCCCGGCCTCGGGCTGGCCGGCCTCAACCTGCGGGCGCTGGTCGGTGGCGGGGACGGCCCGGCACCGGCCACGGCGCTGCGGGTGCTGTCCTGGAACACCGGCGTGTGGGATCGCGACGACGATGCCGGCACCTTCTACGGCTTCCTGCTGGCCCAGCGCGCCGACGTCTACCTGCTGCAGGAGTACAAGCCGACCGAGACCGGCGGTGAGGTCGGCGAGCTGGCCCGGCTGCACCGCGCGTTCCCCGGCTACTCGATCGTCACCCGCGGCGAGCTGGTCACGCTGTCCCGGCTGCCGATCGTCGGCACCCGGGCGCTGCCCGCCGAGCCGCCGGCCGGCGCCGACTGGCACGCGATCAACGCGCAGGTCAAGTCGCTGCGCACGGACCTGCGGGTCGGCGGCCGGACGCTGTCGGTCTACAACGTCCACATCCCGATCCAGATCGGCCTCGGCCGCAGTGCGTTCAGCACCGCCACCCGGGACCGCTTCAACGACCGCCGGACCCAGTACCGGGCACTGCGCGCCGACGTGGCCGGCAACCCCAACCCGATGCTGGTCGGCGGGGACTTCAACACCAGCCCGGTGATGGGCGAGCTGCGGTCGCTGCGCGGCCGGCTGCAGGACGCGATCCGGGCCGATGGCGCGGTCTACCCCACCACGTGGCCGGCGCGGGTGCTGCCCCGGCTGTGGCGGCTGGACTGGATGTTGATCACGCCGTCGGTCGGCGTGCACGGGTACACCCGGCTCGACCCGGGCGGCCTGTCCGACCACCGGGCGACCCGGCTGCTGATCTCGCTGCGGGACGGAAGGAGCGGCTGATGACGGGTCGGCGGCGTGCGGTGGTGACCGGTGGTGCCGGTTTCCTCGGGTCGCACCTGTGCGAACGGCTGCTGCTGGACGGCTTCGCCGTGGTCTGCCTGGACAACTTCCTCACCGGGACGCCCGCGAACGTGGCCGGCCTGGCCGAGCTCGGCCCGTTCCAGCTGGTCCGTGCGGACATCACCGAGTACGTGCATGTCGGCGGCGGCGTCGACCTGGTGCTGCACTTCGCCTCGCCGGCGTCCCCGGTCGACTACCTCAAGCTGCCGATCGAGACGCTGAAGGTGGGCGCGGTCGGCACGCTGCACGCGCTGGGGCTGGCCCGGGAGAAGGGTGCCCGGTTCGTGCTGGCGTCCACCTCAGAGGTGTACGGCGACCCGCAGGTGCACCCGCAGCCGGAGTCGTACTGGGGGCACGTGAACCCGGTCGGCCCGCGCGGGGTGTACGACGAGGCGAAGCGGTTCGCCGAGGCGCTGGTGATGGCCTACCGCGGCAGCCACCGGCTGGACACCGGCATCGTGCGGATCTTCAACACGTTCGGACCGCGGATGCGCCCGGACGACGGCCGCGCCATCCCGACGTTCATCCAGCAGGTGCTGACCGGTCAACCGCTGACCGTCGCCGGGGACGGCAGCCAGACCCGGTCGGTCTGCTACGTCGACGACCTCGTCGACGGCGTCCTGCGGCTGGCCGACTCCGGCCTCGCCGGCCCGGTGAACCTCGGCAACCCCGAGGAGATCTCCGTGCTCGACCTGGCGCTGCGGATCCGCGACCTGGCCGGCGCCACCGTGCCGGTCGAGTTCGTCCCCCGGCCGCAGGACGATCCGACCGTCCGCCAGCCGGACATCACGCTGGCCCGGACCCGGCTCGGCTGGGAGCCGACCGTGCCGCCGGCCGAGGGCCTGATGAGGACCATCGCCTGGGCCCGGGACGCGCTCGGGGCCGGCAGTCCGGCGGGCGCCCGGTGATCACCCGCCGCGGGCTGTTCGCGGCGCTGCGGATCGGCGGCTACCTGCTGATCTTCGGGTTCCTCGGCTGGCAGGTCTGGCGGGTCCGGGCCGGGCTGGCCGGGAGCCTGCGGACGGTGGGCGGCACCCGGATCGCGGTCGCGGTCGCGGTGACCTCCCTCGCCTGGGTGCCCAGCTTCCTGGCCTGGCACCTGGTGCTCGCCGGGCTCGGCACCCGGCTGCCGCTCGCCGAGTCCTACCGGCTGCGGTTCCTGGCCATGCTCACCAACTACCTGCCGGGCGGTGTCTGGCCGGCGGTGGCGCTGGCCGTCCAGGCGAAGCAGCGGGGCCACCCGCCGGGCCGGTTCGCCGCCGCGTTCATCGGCACCCAGCTGCTCACCCTGCTGGTCGGGCTGGTGGTCGGGCTGCTCGCGCTCCCGGTGCTGGTCACCGCGAACGCGGTGTGGTGGCTGCTGGTCCCCGCGGCCGTGCTCGGGCTGACCCCGGTCGCCGCGCCCGGCCTGCTGCGCGCGCTGCTCGGCGGTGTCCAGCGGCTGCTGCGGCGCGGCGGTACCCCGGTGCCGCTGCCGGACCGGCGCACCCTGACTGTCGCAAGTGGACTCGCCGGCGCCGGCTGGCTGCTCGGCGGCGCGCACGTGGCGATTCTCGCCGCCGCGTTCGGCACCGACGCCTGGACCGCCGCCGCGATCGGCATCGGCGGCTTCGCGCTCTCGGTCGCGGCCGGCGCCGCGGCGCTGGTGTTGCCGCGCGGGCTGGGCGCCCGGGAGGTCGCGCTCGGCCTCGTGCTGGCCACCCTGCTGTCCGGGCCCGCGCTGGTCACGGTCGTGGCGCTGAGCCGGGCCGTGATCACCGCCGCGGACGCGGTCAGCACCGTCGTCGGCTTCGCGGTGCTGTTCTGGCAGCGCCGCTCGGCCGCCCGGGCGGTGCCGGCCACCGGCCCGGGCCCGGACCGGACCGGCCGCGCCGGCACCGTCAGTTGGGTCAACGGGGCCACCGGCCGGCCGGTCGCGGCAGCCGTGACCGAGGAGGAGCCGTGTTGAACCTGGCCGTCCGCGAGCGCCTGCCGGTGCCGTCCCGGCTGGCCGCCCCGGGTGCCGTCCGGCTGGCCGGCGCCGTCGCGCTGCTCGCCGCGCTGCCCCGGGTGCTGACCGCCGGTCATTTCCGCACCTGGGACGAGACGCTCTGGATGGCCCGGTCGGTGCGGTTCTCCGGCGCGGTCGCGGCCGGCAACCCGGTCGACGCCTCCGCGTCCGCGGGCTGGGACCTGGTCACCATGCCCGGCGTGACGACGATGTGGATCGGCTCGGTGGCGCGCGCCGTCTGGTCCGGCGGGCGGCACCTGGGGCTGTGGGCCCGGGGCGCGGGCGCCACCTTCGACTCCAGCCGGTCCGGGCTGGCGCTGGCCCAGCTCGGCGTCGCGCTGGTCACCGCGGCGCTGATCGGGGTGCTGGTACTGCTGGTCGCGGCGTGGGCCGGCCAGCTGGCGGCCGGGGTCGCCGGGGTGCTGCTGGCGACCGAACCGTTCCTGGTCGCGCACGGCGCCGTGCTGCACACCGACGAGTTGATGACGTTCTCCGGGGTGGCCGCGCTGCTGGCCGCCGCCCTGGTCCTCGGCGTCCCGGGACCGACGCCGTGGCTGGGCAGCCGGCGGCTGGCCGCGGCGTCCGGGGCGCTGTTCGGGTTCGCCTGGCTGACCAAGGTGTCGGCGGTGTTCTTCCTCCCGGGCCTGGCCGCGCTGGCCGGCTGGGCGGCGCTGCGGGCGTACCGCGGCCGGGGCGCCGGCACCGGGCCACGCGAACCGCTCCGGGCGCTGCGCCGGCCGGCGGCCGGTTGGCTGGCGGCCGCCGGCGGGGTGGTCCTGGTCGGCTACCCGGCGCTCTGGCTGGCGCCGCCGCTGTCCGAGCTGGCGGTGGCGACCCTGTCGCTCGGCATCGGCGCCAAGGGGCAGACCCAGTTCTTCCTCGGCTCCATCACGCAGACGCCCGGGCCGCTGTTCTACCTGGTCGCGATCCCGTTCCGGATGACCCCGGTGTTCCTGGCCGCTGCCGTGGCCGCCCTGGTCGCGGTCTGCTGGCGGCGGTCGGCGCGCGGTTACGCGGCGGTGCTGGCCTGCGTGGCGGGCCCGCCGCTGGCCGTCGTGAGCGTGGCGCCCAAGCAGTTCGACCGGTACGCGCTGCCGGCCCTCGTGGTGGCCGCGATCGCGGTCGGGATCGCCGCCGGGCCGGTGGTCGCGGTGGCCCGGCGCCGGTGGGGCACGGCGGCACCGGCGATCGCGGCCGGCCTGGCCACGGTCGCGCTGGCCGCGTACTCGGTGGCGGTCGCGCCGTGGGGGCTGGCGTACTTCAACCCGGCACTCGGCGGCGGCGCCGCGGCCGAGCAGAAGCTGCTGATCGGCTGGGGCGAGGGGCTGGAGCAGGCCGGCGCGCTCATCCGGCAACGCGAGGCCGGCCGCTGCGACACCGTACGGATCCACTCCTTCTACGTGCCGGCCGCGTTTGAGTGCGGGTCGCTGGTGAGCATGGCGGTCGGTCCGGACGCCGACGAGCTGGCCGCGGCGGCCGGGGCGACGTACGTCGTGCTGTACGTGAGCGACCGGCAGACCCGGCCGGCGACGTACCTGGACGAGCTGGTTCGCGGCCGGCCGCTGCTCGGCACCGTCACGGTGCGGGGCATCCGGTACGCGGACGTGTACGGCCCGCGCGACGGGCCACCGGGAACCGCGGCCGACAACCGGCCGCACGGACTGCTGCGGGAGCCACGATGACGACGATCTCGCCCGCGGACGTCGACCTGTCGGTGATCGTGCCGGCGAAGGACGAGGGGCCGACGATCGTGCCGCTGTACGCCGAGATCGCGGCGGCGATGGCGGCGCGCCCGGACCTCACCTTCGAAGTGATCTACGTCGACGACGGCAGCCGGGACGACACCTGGGCGCGGATCGAGGAACTGACCGAGAACGAGGAGAAACACGTCCGCGGCATCCAGCTGCGGCGCACGTTCGGCAAGGCCGCCGCGCTGGCGACCGCGCTAGCCAGCGTGCGCGGCTCGATCGTCGCCACGATGGACGCCGACCTGCAGGACGACCCGGCCGAGCTGCCGCGGATGCTGGCCGAGCTGGAAGCCGGCGCCGACCTGGTCACCGGTTACAAGGAGCGGCGGCAGGACCCGCTCAGCAAACGGCTGCCCTCCAAGGTGTTCAACCGGGCCACCGGCTGGGTCACCGGGCTGAAGCTGCACGACCACAACAGCGGCCTGCGGGTGGCCCGCCGCGAGGTCTACGACACGATCCCGCTCTACGGCGAGCTGCACCGGTACGTGCCGGCGCTGGCGCACGCCCTCGGCTTCCGGGTGGCCGAACTGCCGGTGCGGCACCGGCCACGGCTGCACGGCCGGTCCAAGTACGGCTGGGAGCGGTACGCCCGGGGCGCCCTCGACCTGCTCACCGTCGTCGCGATCAGCCGCTACGGCCGCCGCCCGGCGCACCTGCTCGGCGGCGTGGGGCTGCTGTTCGGCCTGGTGGGCACGGTGATCCTCGGATACCTCACCGGCGTCTGGACGTTCACCGACCATCCGATCGGGACCCGCCCGCTGCTCCAGCTCGGTATCCTGCTGGAGATCACCGCGGTGCAGCTGGTCGGGATGGGCCTGCTGGCCGAGCTGATCCTGCACCGCACCAGATCCGCCGACACCGCCTCGCTGGTGACCCGGCGGCTCGGTCTCGGCACCGCCCCGCGGAGCTGGCCGTGACCGGCCGGGTCGGGACCGGCCCGGGCACGACCGGTCCGGGCGTGGCCGAGACGGGCGTGGCCGAGACGGGCGGAACCGAGCCAGGTGGGGCCCGCGCGGGCGAGGCCGGGCTGGGCGGGCGGCGGGTGGCCGTGCCGCGGGTGGTGCTCTGGGCGGCGCTGCTGCTGGCCGTCCGGATCACGCTCGGCGTGCTGGCGGCGGCGCGGCAGCTGTCCGACGGCGACCCGATCCGGGCCGGGCTGCGAGCGACCAACCCGACGCTCGACGCGCCGCAGACCGAGCAGATCTACAAGATCATTCTCGTTCTCGGCGTCGGCTACGGGCTGCTCTACGCGGTGCTCTACGGCCTGCTGGCGGTGCAGCTCTACCGCGGCCGGACCTGGGCGCTGCCGGCCGCCCGGGTGGTCGCCGGGTTGGGGGTGCTGGCCGGGCTGGGTTCGCTCGCCGGCACCGCGCCGTTCGGCCGGCCGCTGGGCGTCGCCCTACTGGTCCTGGACGCCGCCGCGCTGCTGCTGCTCAGCAACCGGCCGGCCCGCCGGCGCCCGGCCCCGGCGCGCGTCCCGGCCGGCCCGCCGGACCCACCCCCGCAGCCGGCGGTCGGCTGACCGGCGCCGGTCAGCGCTCCGCCCCGAGCCGCAGCAGCGCGCCGAGCCAGGACCGGCGCAGGCCGACCGCGATGGCGGCCACCACCACCGCCACCAGCAGCACCACCTCCGCGGCGAGCCGGCCGATCGCCGCCCACGGCACCAGCACCTGGACCGCCGGTACCGGCAGCGCGCCCTGCGCGCCGAGCGTCACCAGCGGGCCGACCAGCAGCCCGAGCAGGACGCCGAGGCCGACCCCGGCCAGCACCCCCAGGCCGGCCAGCACCGCGTACTCGGTCCCGACCGCGGCGGCCAGGCCACGCCGGGGCAGGCCGAGGGCGCGCAACTGGGCGAACTCCACCCGGCGCAGCCGGACCGCGACGCTGGCGTGTACGGCCAGCCCCACCGCGACGGACACCGCCGCGGCCAGCACCAGCAACAGCAGCCCGCTCTGCGCGCCGACCCGCAGCGGCGCCTCGGTCAGCTCGCGGACGGCGCCCACCCGGGTACGGGCGACCCCGCCGACAGCGGCCGCGGCGGCGGCCGCCCACTGCTCGGCCCGGTCCGGCGGGACCGCCGCCCACCACTCGTCCAGCAGCGGCTCGACGTCCCGGGCCGCGGTGAGCGCGCCGGCCAGGGTCGCGTAGTCGGCCAGCGCGGTGTCATCCGCCGGCGCGGTCGGGACGTGCGGCACGATGCCGACCACCACGGCGAGCATCCCGGGACCGCCGAGCCGGAGCGGGATGCTGTCGCCGACCTTGGCGGCCAGCCGGTCGGCCAGCGCCCGGGGCAGCAGCACCGGCACGGCCGCCGCCGGAGCCGCGCCCAGGAACGGCGTGAACCCGCTGGTCGCGCCGACCAGCGCGAGCGTCGCCACGCTGACGGTGTCGCGCAGCAGCACCCGTCCACCGCTGGTCGGTGCCCCGGGTACGGTCCCGGCGGCGGCGCCGGCCGGAGCGGACCAGGCGAAGCCGGCCGGTACCGGCACCGGGTCCGCGCCGCCCGCCCCGGCCCGCGGGTCGTCCACGGTGAGCGTCAGCGCCCGCGACTGCAGCGCGCCGACCCGCAGGCCGGTCGTCGGGTCGGTTCCCGGCGGCAGGCCGCTGCCCGGCGCCGGGAAACGGCTGGCGGACCAGTCCACGGTGAGCCCGACGATCCGCAGCGGGCCGGCCGGCGCCCGGCCGGCGAGGGCGGCCAGGTCGACGGTGGCCAGCCGGGCCGGCTCGCCCACCGCCACCGTGCCCAGGTCGGCCGGCACCCGGACCCCGGTCGCGTCCTGCAGCACCAGCCGCACGGTGGCCTGCGGCCAGATCGCGTCCGGCAGCTCCCCGGCCAGCCGCAACCGCAGCCGCAGCCGGGTCGAGCCGGCCGGCAGCGGCACCCCGGCCACCGGCTGCTGGGCGGCGAGCGGGGCCAGCACCCGGGCCGGCGGGCCGCCCAGCACGTCGGCCCGGACCGGCAGCGCGGCGCCGATCCGGGCCACGTCCAGGGCGAGCACGGTGACCGGCACGCCGGTGCCGCTCGGGTCGCCGAAGCTGTTGTCCGGGCCGCCGCCCAGCTCGGCCTGCCGGCGGGCCGCCGGGGTGACCAGGCCGGCGCCGGGCACCGCGCCGATCAGGCCGCCCTGCGCCAGCGGCGGCCTGGTCGCGGCCAGCACCCGGGCCTCGGCGCCGGCCTGGAACGCGCCCTGGTCCTGCTGCGAGCGGTACCAGGTGGCCTGGTACGACAACCCGAACGCGCCGACCGCCACGGCGAGGGTGACCAGCAGGACCGACCCGGCGGCCCGGCCCGGCCGGCGGCCCACCTGCCAGCCGGCGAGCGCCCCGGTCGGCCCGCGGCCCCGGGCGGCCAGCCGGTCGGCGGCGCGGCCGAGCAGCGGCAGCAGCCGGAGCACCAGCAGCGCGCCGGCCAGCAGGCACAGCCCGGGACCGGCCACCAGCACCGGATCCAGCCGCAACCCGGCACCGGTGCCCAACGGCGACCGGTACCGCCGCAGCTGCCAGTACCCGACCGCCGCGAGCAGGGCCAGCCCCAGGTCCACGCCGCCGTGCTGCAGCGCACCGGCGCGGGCCGGCCGGCCGAGATCCTGCTCGTGCTCGACGAAGGTGCGGCCGCGGCGCAGCGACGGCACCAGCAGCACCGCGGCGAACAGCACCGCCGCGGCCAGCGCCGCCGCCCAGGACTGCGCCGGCAGGCCCGGGTCCCGGTGCACGCCGGCCCGGACGAACGCCGGCGCCCGGGTGATCACCCCGTACCCGGCGCGGGCCAGCAGCGGGGCGGGCAGCGCGGCGACGGCGGCCAGCGCCCCGGCCTCCAGCGCGGCCGGCCCGAGCAGCTGCCGGGTGGACGCGCCGCGGGCGCGCAGCAGGGCCTGCTCACCGGCCCGCCGCTCGGCCAGCAACCGCGCGGTCAGCAGCAGCACCGCGACCGCGAGCAGCAACACCAGCGTGCCGGTGATGGTCAGCAGGCTGCCGGTCACCAACCGCTGCCGCTGCACGGTGCGCAGCGACGCCGGCAGCTGGGTCGCCGCGTAGCCGGACAGCGCGACGTGCGACAGCGCCACGTCGGTGCGGGCCGCCACCGTGCCGGCCCGGGCCCGCAGCGCGGCCAGATCGGCCGGGGCGAGGTCGCGGAAGTCCGGCACCGTCGTCCAGGACGCCTCGCTGGCCGGCACCGTCCCGGCCGCGAAGACGCCCGGCGCGGTGAGCAGCGGCCCGTACAGCGGCGCGACCTGGTACGGGGCACCCGGGATCGGCCAGGCCGGCGCGAACCCGTCCCCGTGCAGGTGGTCGGCCAGCCAGTACCCGCCGCCCGGGTCGGTCACCGCGAACACCCCGACCACCCGGACGGACAACCTCGCGGCCGACTGCGCCTGCGGCACCAGCACCACCCGCCCGACGGTGAGGCCCAGCCCGCGCGCCGCGGCCAGCGGCACCGCCACCTCGACCGGCCCGCCACCGCCCGCTCCCCCGGCCGGCCCGGTGGCGGGCCAGCGACCGGTCAGCAGCCGGACGTGGTCCCCGACGCCGTCGTAGTCGCCGAGGTACACCATCGGCGGGTAGTACACGCCGGGCCGCGGGACCTGATGCAGCTGCGAGGCGACCGCGAGCGTGGTCCGCTCCGGCTGCCGGCCGAACGTCTCCGCCCGC
>Ga0307499_10000501_pt1 | contig 13656 bp, 12 predicted proteins | sample 13_S_MG_FD_201363 | JGI IMG/M metagenome (GOLD analysis project Ga0307499, IMG submission 201363) | Soil microbial communities from Populus trichocarpa stands in riparian zone in the Pacific Northwest, United States - 13_S | ecosystem: Environmental > Terrestrial > Soil > Riparian zone > Trees... | reverse complement strand
AGGTAGCCGCCGGCCGCGGCGAGCGCCTCCCGGTAGCCGGCGAACGCCTCCCAGACCGCCCGGGCCGCCGGCAGCTTGCGGTCCCGCACCGCCGCAGTGGCGCCGTCGGCGAGCCCCGGGTCGGCGGCCATCAACGCGGTCGCCTCCAGCACCTCGGCGGCCGGACCGGACACCGCCGCCGCCCGCTGCTCCAGCTCCGCGGCGGTGTCGGCCAGCGCGGCGGCCAGCCGGCCGACCTCCGCGGCCGGGTCGTCCGGCGCCGGGTCCGCGGCCGGCTCGACCAGTTCGCGGACGAACCGGGCCACCGGCCCGACGACCGTCCCGGCGCTGACCCCGATGCCGCGCAGCTCCCGCATGCCGCCTCCTTGCGGTCGGTCCACCGCGGAGCAACTGGCCCACTGCGGACAGGGACAATCCTGCCGCATCTGATTCCACCGCCGCCTGCATGTCAAGGCCGGATCGGGCGGCGGGCACTGGACGGCCGGCCGGACCGCGTGTTACCACTGCCTGAGCAACGGTCCAATCGTTGTCACATTTGTGAGCAACCCCTGGGAGGCGCGGTGCCCGCGCTGGAAACCGATACCCGGCTCGCCGCGGACAAAGCGACCGCCACCGGCGTGCTCGCCACCATGTGGCGGATCCGGTTGTTCGAGGAAGCCGTCGACGACCTGTTCGCCCGCGGCCTGATGCACGGCACGATGCACCTGTCGATCGGGCAGGAGGCCACCGCCACCGGCGGCTGCCTCGCCCTGTCCGACGGCGACCTGATCACGTCGACCCACCGCGGGCACGGCCACTGCATCGCCCGCGGCGCCGACCTGACCCGGATGATGGCCGAACTCCTGGGCAAGGAGACCGGCTACTGCCGCGGCCGCGGCGGCTCGATGCACATCGCCGACGTGGCCACCGGGAACCTCGGCGCCAACGGGATCGTGGCCGGCGGCATCCCGATCGCGGTCGGCGCCGCGCTAGCGCAACGCCTGCAGGGCCGGGATCGGGTCGCGCTGGCGTTCTTCGGCGACGGCGCGACCAACGAGGGCGCCTTCCACGAGGCGGTGAACCTGGCCGCCATCTGGTCGCTGCCGGTCGTGTTCTGCTGCGAGAACAACCAGTACGGCATGTCGATGGCGGCCACCCGCGCGGCCAACGTGCCGCACCTGGCCGACCGCGCCGCCGCGTACGGGCTACCGGGCCGCACCGTCGACGGCAACGACGTGCAGGCGGTGTACGAGGCGGTCGGCGCGGCGGTGGCCCGGGCCCGGGCCGGCGACGGCCCCACCCTGGTGGAGGCGGTCACCTACCGCTGGAAGGGCCACTCCAAGAGCGACAAGAACCTCTACCGCAGCCGCGCCGAGATCGACGAGTGGCGCGCCCGCGACCCGATCGCCGCGTTCGCCGCCACCGTGCTGGACGCCGGCACGCTGACCGGGTCCGAATTGGACGGTGCCCGGTCGGCGGCCCGGGATGCGATCCGCTCGGCCGTCCGGGAGGCGCGGTCCGCCCCGGCGGCCACCCCGGACGGCCTGCTCGCCGCGGTCTACGCCGACGCCGAGGGGGGCGCCGGATGACCGCCACCGCAGCCGGCACCGTCCACTCCGGACCGAACCCGCCCACCGGCGGTCCGGCCGGGGAGGACGGGACGGCCGGCGACTCCGGCTCGGCCGGCGCTGCGGCCGGTGAAGCCGGCGGTGCCGGTCCGGCCGGCGCGGCCGGCGGTACCGGTCCGGCCGGCGGTACCGGTCCGGCCGGCGGTACCGGTCCGGCCGGCGGTACCGGTCCGGCCGGCGGTACCGGTCCGGCCGGCGGTACCGGTCCGGCCGGCGCGGCCGGCGACGCGGCCGGCGGCGGGGAGCGGACGCTGAGCTACGCCGAGGCGGTACGGGAGGCGTTGGCCCAGGCGATGGCCGCGGACGAGCGGGTCTTCCTGCTCGGCGAGGACATCGGCGTGTACGGCGGCGCGTTCGGCGTCACCGCCGGCCTGTACGAGCGGTTCGGCGCCGAGCGGGTGCGCGACACCCCCATCTCCGAGCTCGGCATCGTCGGCGCCGCGGTAGGCGCCGCGATGGTCGGGATGCGGCCGGTGGTGGAGATCCAGTTCTCCGACTTCACCGCACAGGCGATGGACCAGATCGTGAACCAGGCCGCCAAGATCCACTTCATGCTGGGTGGCGCGGTCAGCGTGCCGATGGTGCTGCGCGCCCCGTCCGGCTCCGGCACCGGCGCCGCCGCGCAGCACTCGCAGTCGCTGGAGGCCTGGTTCGCGCACGTACCCGGGCTCAAGGTGGTCATGCCGGCCACCGCGGCGGATGCGAAGGGCCTGCTGCTGGCCGCGATCGACGACCCGAACCCGGTGTTGGTGCTGGAGCACAAGCTGCTCTACAAGACCTCCGGCCCGGTACCGGAGGCGGCCGAGCGGGTGCCGCTGGGCCGGGCCGCGGTCCGCCGGCAGGGCGACGACGTCACGATCGTCGCCACCGGCGTGATGGTCGGCCGGGCCCTGGACGCGGCCGCCGAACTGTCCGCTTCGGACGGGATCGAGGCGACCGTGGTGGACCCGCGGACGCTCTCCCCCTTCGACGCGGACACCGTGCTGGCCGCGGTCCGCGGCACCGGCCGGGTGGTGCTGGTGCAGGAGGCGCCGCGGCACGTCGGCTTCATGGCCGAGGTGGCCGCCCGGATCGCCGAGTCCGACGCGCTGTACTCGCTGCTGGCGCCGGTGGTCCGGCTGGCCGGGCTGGACGCGCCGATCCCGTACGCACCGCAACTGGAGCGGGCCAGCGTCCCGCAGCTCCCGGATGTCGTCGCCGCGGTCCGCGATCTGGTCCGGGGGTCCTGATGCCGGAGATCCCGCTGATCATGCCGAAGATGTCGATGACGATGTCCGAGGGCGAGGTCATCGGCTGGCGCAAGCAGGCCGGCGATCCGGTCAGCGCCGGCGAGGTCGTCTGCGAGGTACTCACCGACAAGGTCGACATGGAGGTCGAGGCCCCGGTCGACGGCATCCTGGACCGGATCGTCGCCAACGCCAGCGCCACCGTCCCGGTCGGCGCACCCATCGCCTACATCCGCACCGAAGCCGACGACCTGCTCGGCGACCTCTTCACCCCAGCCGGGCCGAACCCCACCACCACCGGTGGTCAGTCCGAGCGGCCGACGCCGCCGTCCCGGCGCGGGCCGAAACCGGCCCTGCCCGGTGCGCGCCGCCGGGCCGGTGAGCTCGGCATCAGGCTGGACGACCTGACCGGCACCGGGCCGTCCGGCGCGATCAGCCTGGCCGACGTGGAGCGCGCCGCCGCCAGGCAGCCGGCCCCCGCCCGCTCGCAGCCGGCCGACACCGGAACCCGGAGCGCCACCGAGCCGGCAGCGACCCAGCCGCCGGCAGCCGGCCAGCCAGCGACAGCGCAGCCGACAGCCGGCCAGCCGGCGGCGGGGCGGCCGAGCCAGCGCCGGCCGGTCACGAGCGGACCGGCGGCCCCAGCCCGCGCGGCGGAGCCGGCGGCCACCACCGCGCCATCGTCCGGTGTGGACCCCGGATTCGCGGACGCGCTCGCCGCGCGGCGGCGGTCGGTCCGGGCGGCGGTGGCCCGGGTGATGACGGCCAGCGCCGCGGTGCCCCAGTTCACCGTGTTCAGCACGCTCGACCTGGCCGCGCTCGACCAGGCCCGGGCCGCGATCCGGGTCGGATGGACCACGCTGCTGATCCGCGCGTTCGCCACCGTGCTGCGCCAGCATCCGGAGCTGAACGCCAACTGGGGGCCGGACGGCCCGCGGGAGCAGCCCGAGATCACCGTCGCGTTGGCCGTGGACACCCCGGTCGGCCTGCTCGCTCCCGTCCTGCCGGCGCCCGACCGTGGGTCGCTGTCCGAATTGGACAGAGCCGTCCGCCGGGTCGCCGAACGGGCCCGGACCGGCCGGCTGCGACCGTCCGATCTGGACGGTGCGACGACAACCGTGTCCAATCTGGGCGGCTTCGGCGTTGACTCGTTCCAGGCGCTGCTCACCCCACCGCAGGCGACGATCCTGTCGCTGGGACGGATCGGGCCGCAGCCGAGGGTGCTGCCCGGTGGCGGGCTGGCCGCCCGGGTCAGCTGCACGGTCGGGCTGACCGTCGACCACCGCGCGGCAGACGGTGCGGACGCCGCTCGGCTGCTGGCCGAACTGGCCGAACTGACCGCCGCGCCGGACCAGTTGCTGGGCGGAGGGTGAGCGGGTGATGGCCGGGCCGGGTTACCGTCATCTGGTGGCGGTCACTCCGGTTGCGGCGGCAGTGGTGCTGGCCGGCGGCAGCGGCACCCGGGTGGGCGGCGACGGCAACAAGGTCTACCTGCCGCTCGCCGGGCGCCGGCTGGTGTCCTGGGCGCTGCAGGCGTTCGCCGACGTGGCCACCGTGCGCCGGCTGGTGCTGGTGGTGCGGCCGGCCGACCGGTCGCTGGCCGAGGAGACCGTCGACCGCGAGGTCCGGGCCAAGGTGGAGATCGTCGACGGCGGGCCGAGCCGGCACCACTCCGAATACCAGGCGCTGGCCCACCTGGCGCCGGCGATCCGGCACGGAGCGGTCGATGTGGTCGCGATCCACGACGGTGCCCGCCCGCTGGCCGGTCGCCGGCTGATCGCCGACACGATCGACGCGGCCCGGGTCTACGGCGCCGCGGTGCCCGGCCTGCCGCTGGAGGACGCCGGCGTGCCGCACCCGACCGCAGGCGTGGTGGCCGAGCCGGCCGGCCGCCGGTTGGTCCGGATGCAGACACCGCAGGCGTTCCGGGCCGGCCCGCTGCTGGACGCCTACGAGTGCGCCGCCCGGGACGGGTTCGTCGGCACCGACACCTCGGCCTGCATGGAGCAGTACGGCGGGCTGCCGGTGCACTGCCTCGCCGGCGACCCGCGCAACATCAAGGTGACCTACCCGCAGGACCTGTTCCTGGCCGAGCGGCTGCTCGCCCTGGCGGACTACCGGGTGTCCTGAATGGGCGACGTCCACCGGGTGGAGCTGGTCTGCGACAGCTGCCGGCAGCTGTCCGTGCACGAACTCCGGTACGCCGGCCGGCTGCTCGCCTCATCCCGCTGCACCTCCTGCGGGTACCGGGTGCGGCACGAGGAGGGCGATCTGCGCAGCGCGTACGTGCAGGACCTGGAGCAGCGGCTGCTGAGCAAGCCGGGCCGGATGGCGCGCCGGGCGATCCGGCACCCGGTCCGGTTCGCCGCCTCGCTGCCCGGCGCTGTGCTCTCCAAACCAGCCAAGATGCTGGCCGAGATCCGCACCATCCTGCGCCGCTGACGCCCCGCCGCGGCAAGGCCGCGCAGCGCTCAGCGGGCCTTGCGGCGGCGGGCCAGAACCGCTTCGGCGAAGGCGAGATCGGTCGCCTGGACGACCGGGAACGCGTCCACGTCACCGTCCACAGTGACCAGCTTGGCCGCGGCCGGCGCGAGCACGGCCAGTTCGTCCGCGCCATCCGGACCGTCCGGGCCGCAGCCGGCGTGCGCCTGGTCGATGAGGATGCGCCGGACCGCCTGCGGGGTCTGGATCCGCACCAGCCGCTCGCGCGGCACCGTACGGGCGATCCGCCCGTCCCGGTCGAGTTCCTTGACCGTCTCGGTGACCTCGACGACCGGGACCGCCGCATCCGCTCCCGCGTAGACGGCTTTCAACACCCGGACGACGAGATCGGCCGGCGCCAGCGGGCGGGAGGCGTCATGAAGGACGACCACGTCGATCTCCGCGGCGAGCACGGCGAGCGCACAGTGCAGCGAGCCGTGCCGGGTGCCGGCCCCGTCCACGACGAGCGCGGCACCGGGCGGCAGCGCCGACGCCAGTGCCGCCTGCACATCCGGCGCGGCGCCAGCCGGGCCGACGATCACAAGCTGGTCAACAACGCCGCTGTCCCGCAACGCCGAAGCGGCACGGGACAGCAGCGGTAGACCATCTAGCAGGCTGAGCGCCTTCGGAACTGCCTGACCTAGCCGCCGACCCGGGCCGGCGGCGAGCACTACGCCCGCTACCGGCACCGCGCAACCCGGTCAGAACGTCGGAAGAAGCTGCCTACGAGGCCAACACCTCGTCGAGCAGCAGCTCGGCCTTGTCTTCGTTGGTGCCCTCCGCCAGCGCTAGCTCGCTGACCAGGATCTGCCGCGCCTTCGCCAACATCCGCTTCTCACCAGCGGACAGACCGCGCTCGCGGTCACGCCGCCAGAGATCACGGACAACCTCGGCCACCTTGTTCACGTCGCCTGAGGCGAGCTTCTCCAGGTTCGCCTTGTAGCGACGGGACCAGTTGGTGGGCTCCTCGGTGTGCGGCGCTCGCAACACCTCGAATACCTTGTCCAGACCTTCCTGGCCCACCACGTCCCGAACACCGACGCCTTCAGCGTTATCGGCCGGAACTTCGATGGTCAGGTCACCCTGGGCTACCTTCAGGACTAGGTACGTCTTCTCGACGCCCTTGATCGCGCGGGTCTTGATGGCCTCGATGACTGCTGCCCCGTGGTGCGGGTAGACGACGGTCTCGCCGACCTTGAAAACCATGTGTCTGTGACCCCTTTCGCTTCTTCTAGGGTAACACGACAGGGCATCCGGCTCGACGTCCAGAGAGCGCCATAACCGCAGGTCAGAGGCCAAGTTAGGGGCGTCGAGGGGTTGACAAGCGGCGCGCCGTCTGCTTCTGGAGTGTCAACATGCCCCTGACCGAGCGCTTTGCACCAGGCCGCGCCGAAGCGCACGCTGGAAGTATGGGTCGCGACGATGACGATCGGCGCCGTGATGGAGAAGGCGGGCCGGTCGATGACGACCCGTTCTCGCTTGACGACTTCGTGGTGCCGGATGACGCCCGGGAGTTGACCGCCGAGCTACGTGCATTGCAGCGGGAACGACGGGTTGAGAGCCGGCGATCAAGATACCGGCGGCTGTTGTTCACCCGGCGCTGGCAGCGGTACGGCTTCTCCGGCCCGATCGTGGTCGGCGTTCTCGTCCTCGTTGCCGGCTTTGCCAGCCTGATGCTGCTGTTCCAGCCGCGCCGGCCGGCCACCCGGCCGGTCCCGCTGGCCACCGGCGTACGCGGCACCGGCCAGGAGGGCGGTCTGGTTCCGGATCTCACCCTGCACCGGTCGGACGGCCAGACCGTGCCGGTCCGGGACTACCGGCCGGCCGTGCTCGCGGTGCTGCCACCGGCCTGCGACTGTGCGGACCGGTTGCGTGTGTTCGGCGTGGCGGCGACCCGGCACCACCTGTCGTTCGTCCTGGTCGGCACCGACCTGCCAGCGGCCCCGGCCAGCCTGGCCGAGCACTCGGTGGTCCGGGCCGGCGAACCCACCGGGCAACTGGTGAAGGTGTACCAGGCGGAGAAACAGCCGGTGCTGCTGCTGGTCCGGGGCGACGGGGTGGTCAACCGGGTGCTCACCACCGAGCCGTCGGCCAACGCGCTGGATGGCGAACTGGCGGTGCTGGTGGCCACCGGCACCGCCGGCCAACGCTGACCCCGCCGCGGCTCGGGGGGTCCGCGGTGGGCGCCACCGGACCGGCGCGATGACGGTTTCCGGCGCCACCCGGGCGCTGGTCCGGGCCTGCCATCCGGAGCCCACGGTCGCGGTCACCGCGGTCGCGACGGCGCTCGCCGCCGCGGCCGGTCGCGGCCCGGCCGGTGCCGCCGCGGTCGGCTCGGCCGTACTGGCCGGGCAGCTCTCGGTCGGCTGGAGCAACGACTACCTGGACCGGCAGCGCGACCAGACGGCCGGCCGGGCGGACAAGCCGGTCGCCACCGGGGCCGTCCCCGCCGCCGGCGTGGGCTGGGCGGCGGTCGCGGCGGCCGTCGCGACCGTCCCGCTGTCGCTGCTGTCCGGGCCGCTGGCCGGCGGGCTGCACCTGCTGGCCGTGGCGTCCGCGTGGACGTACAACCTGCGGCTGAAGGCCACCGCCGCTTCGGTGCTGCCGTATGCGGTGTCCTTCGGGCTGCTGCCCGCGTTCGTCACCGCCGGACTGCCCGGGCATCCGGTGGCCGGCTGGCTGGTCGCCGCCGGGGCGCTGCTCGGGTCCGGCGCGCACTTCGCGAACGTGCTGCCGGATCTGGACGAGGACCTGCGCACCGGGATTCGCGGGCTGCCGCACCGGCTCGGCGTCGGCCGCAGCCGGGTCGCCGCCGCCGTGCTGCTGCTGGCCGCCTCCGCTTTCCTGGCGCTCGGGCCGCCCGGAGGTCCCGGCGTATTCGGGGTTGGCGCGCTCGCGACGGCGGCCGTGGTCGGGGTCGGCGGCCTCTTGCTCGGTGGCCGGCCCGGCTCGGACGCGGGATTCCGGGCGGTGCTGCTGGTGGCCGCCGTGGACGTGGCGCTGCTGCTGGTGTCCGGCGCCGAGGTCGGTTGATCGCGGCGCGGCCCCCCGCAGGGCGGGCGGCGGCCGGTGACTACGCTGTGGCACGACTTGCCGGACCGAGGAGGCTCAGGCCGTGTCTCGTGGATCTTCGGCGGCGCCGACCGGGCGCCGTGCCGTGCTGCTCGTCGCCGGTGTCGTGGGCGGCTCGGCGCTGGCGCTCTCCGGCTGCGCCGCCGGCCAGCTGGCGCAGACCTCGCTGCAGCAGTCGGCCGTGGACGGAGCAGCCGGGCAGGTCGGCTCGATCGCGCTGCGTAACATCACGATCGCGTTTCCGGAAGGCGGGCGCTACCAGAAGGGCGCCACGGCGCATCTCGACTTCGACGCGGTCAACCAGGGTGACCAGGCCGACCGGCTGGTCGACGTCCGCACCGACGCCGCAACCCAGGTACTGATCAGCCCCACCGCGCTGCCGTCCGCGACCGCACCGGCGACGACCGAACCGCCGGCGACGACCGCCTCCGCGACCGCGACCGGCACCGGGACACCGACCGGCACCGGGACACCGACGGAGACCGGGACGCCGACGGACACGCCGACCGGGACGGCGACCGCGACCGGTCCGCCGGCACCGGTCTCGGCGCCGGTGCCGCTACCGGCCGAAGGGCTGGTCTCGTTCGGCGACACCGGCGCGATAGTCAGCCTGGTCGGCCTGACCCGGGAACTGCTCTCCACCGAGACCGTCGAGATCACGTTCGTCTTCGAGCGCGCCGGCGAGGTCACCATCGCGATCCCGGTCGGGACACCAGCGACCCCGCTCCCGCCGCCGTCCACGATCGACGGTGTTGTCGGGGAGTCCACTGGCTGACCTGGCCCGCAGGGTCAGTGGCTGCCGCCGCGGCGGGTCACCCGCTTGGCCTGCCGCCGACGCCCTCCGGCGTTGGCGGTCACCGGCACGGAAGCCCGACCTGACCTTCTCCCCTGGGTTCGGGCCGACCCAGCCCTGGTGACGGGCCGCCGGACCCGCCGCGGTGACAGGACGTGCCGGTGAGTGACGCCACAACCGCACCCGCCAGGCCAACCCACCACCCCCGAGCCGCCGTCCGCGCCGCGGTGACGCCTTCCACCCGCCGGTGACGTCATCGTTCACGCCGGTGACGGATTCGCGGGCCCAGTGATGGCCCTACGCCACCACCCGCACCGCGAGATCGTCACCCGCGAACACAACCCACCACCCGCCACGCGAACCCCGCACCCGAACCGCGAAGCCAGCACCTCAAGGCATCCCACGAGGTGGCAGGTCCGGTCCACGCCGCAGTGACGCCTTCCACCAGCAGGTGACGCCATCATTCGCGCCGGTGACGGATTCGCTTGCCCGGTGATGGCCCTACGCCATCACCCGCGCAGCAGGAACATCACTGACCGCATCAACTCAGCACCGCGTCGGCACCTCACAGCGACCGCCCGGGGACCCGACGCCTCCCGCGCGCAGGTGATGTGGGCGCACCCGCCGGTGACGTCTTCCGGCCGCCGGTGATGGATTCGGGCGGCGGGTGAGGGCCCTGCGCCGTCACCGGGCGGGCGAACCCGTCACCGGCGGGGTGGGTCCGGGAGGTGGGTCCCGCTGGGTGGGAAACCGCGCGGCGGGTGGCCGGATTCGTCGGACCCCGTCGCTACGGTGGCACCGTGGCTAAGACCAAGGACCGGCCGGCGTACCGGTGCGCGGAGTGTGGGTACGCGGCGGCGCGCTGGGTCGGCCGGTGCCCGGAATGCCAGGCGTGGGGATCGGTGACCGAGCTGGGCGCGGTGCAGCCGGGCCTCCGCAAGGTCGCCGCGGGGCCGGTGACCGCGCCGGCCCTGCCGATCGGCGAGATCGACGTCAACGCCGCGCGGGCCAGGCCGACCGGGGTGGCCGAGCTCGACCGGGTGCTCGGTGGCGGCCTGGTGCCGGGCGCGGTCGTGCTGCTGGCCGGCGAGCCGGGGGTGGGCAAGTCGACGCTGCTGCTCGAGGTGGCGCACCGGTACGCGGCCGGTGGCGCGGCGGCCGCGCTGATCGTCACCGGCGAGGAGTCGGTCGCCCAGGTGCGACTGCGCGCCGACCGCACCGGCGCCATGCACGCGCAGCTCTACCTGGCCGCCGAGACGGATCTCAGCGCGCTGCTGGCCCATGTGGACGCGGTCAACCCGGGCCTGCTGGTGGTCGACTCGGTGCAGACGGTGGCCTCCCCGGCGGTGGAGGGAGCGGCCGGCGGGGTGACCCAGGTGCGCGCCGTCGCCGCGGCGCTGATCGCCGTGGCCAAGGAGCGTGGCATCGCGACGGTGCTGGTCGGCCACGTCACCAAGGACGGGGCGATCGCCGGGCCGCGGGTGCTGGAGCACCTGGTCGACGTGGTGCTGCACTTCGAGGGCGACCGGCACTCGACGCTGCGGATGGTCCGGGCGGTGAAGAACCGGTACGGCCCGGCGGACGAGGTCGGCTGCTTCGAGTTGGGCGACGCCGGCATCCGCGGCCTGCCCGACCCGTCCGGGCTGTTCCTCTCGCACCGGTCCGAGCCGGTGCCGGGTACCTGCGTGACGGTCAGCGTGGAGGGTCGCCGGCCGCTGCTGGCCGAGGTGCAGTCACTGGTCGCCACCTCGACCCTGGCCGTGCCGCGGCGCGCGGTGAGTGGGCTGGACAGCGCTCGGGTGGCGATGGTGCTGGCCGTGCTGGAACGGCGCGGCCGGGTCCGGCTCGGTGTCTCGGACGTGTTCGCGGCGACCGTGGGTGGGATGCGGGTCTCCGAGCCGGCGGCCGATCTGGCCATCGCGCTGGCGGTCGCCTCGGCCGCCCGAGATACGGCGCTGCCGTCCGGGCTGGTCGTGCTCGGCGAGGTCGGCCTGTCCGGCGACGTCCGCCGGGTCGGCGCGGTGGGCCGGCGGCTGGCCGAAGCCGCCCGGCTCGGCTTCACCCGCGCCCTGGTGCCGCCCGACTCCGGCGACGGCCCACCCGGCATGCAGGTCACCGAGGTGGCCGACGTCGCCGCTGCCCTGCGCGCCCTGACCGCCGACGCACCAGCCGGTGCGGCGGCCCGGTCCCGGGCCGGCGGGTCCACCGGTGGCGGGCCGGCCGGCCCGTCCGCCGGAGTCTCGGCTCAGCGGCTGGCCGCCGCCGAAGCGGCCCGCGCGGGCGTCGGCATGCCAGCCGGGGCGGTCAGCGAGGCGTCCCTGGCCGCGGCCGAGACCTTTGCCGGAGCCGCCGGCCGAGCGTCCCGCGCAGGTGCCGGGGCGGCGGCCGGGCTGGCGGCGGTCGACGAACTGGCGGCGGCCCACGAACTGGCGGCCGAGCCGGCATGACAGACCGGGCGGCGGCCGGGCAGAGCACTCCAGCACGGGGCCGGAACGCGGCGGTGGCGCTGCTCCGGCCACGCGGCAAGCCACGTTCGGTGGACCAGCCCCGCACCGACGGTGTGCGCCCCGAAACTCCCGGGCCGGACGACCGTAGACTAAGGACCCGCATCGTCGATGGAGTGCAGGAGCGACCGGTGGCCACCGCAGACCGCGAGGACAAGCTGCGGGCGACCCTCGCCATGCTCGCACCCGGTACCGGCCTGCGAGACGGCCTGGAGCGCATCCTGCGCGGCAACACCGGCGCGCTGATCGTGCTCGGCTACGACAAGACGGTGGATTCACTCTGTACCGGCGGCTTCCCGCTGGACGTCGAGTTCTCCGCGACCGGGCTGCGCGAGCTGGCCAAGATGGACGGCGCGGTGGTGCTCAGCACCGACGGGCACCGCATCCTGCGGGCGGCGGTCCACCTGATGCCCGACTCGTCGCTGCCGACGGAGGAATCCGGCACCCGGCACCGCACCGCCGAACGGGTCGCCGCGCAGACCGGCTTCCCGGTGATCTCGGTCAGCCAGTCGATGCGGATCATCGGCCTGTACGTCGGCGGCCGGCGGTACGTGCTGGATAATTCGGCGGCGATCCTGTCCCGGGCGAACCAGGCGCTGGCCACCCTGGAGCGGTACAAGATGCGGCTGGACGAGGTGGCCGGCACGCTGTCCGCGCTGGAGATCGAGGATCTGGTCACCGTGCGGGACGCGATGAGCGTCAGCCAGCGGCTGGAGATGGTCCGCCGGATCGCCGACGAGATCCAGGGCTACGTGGTCGAGCTCGGCACCGACGGGCGGCTGCTGTCCCTGCAACTGGACGAGCTGATGGCCGGGGTCGACCCGGAACGCGAGCTGGTCGCCCGCGACTACATCCCGATCGGCCGCCGGTCCCGCTCGCTGGCCGAGGTGCTGAACGATCTGGCCGCGCTGAGCGCGGCCGAGCTGATCGACCTGAGCCTGGTGGCCCGGGCGATGGGCTACGCGGCCACCCCGGAGGCGCTGGAGAGCCCGGTCAGCCCCCGTGGCTACCGGCTGCTGGCCAAGGTGCCGCGGCTGCCCGGCGCGGTGGTAGACCGGCTGGTCGAGCACTTCGGCAGCCTGCAGAAGCTGCTCGCCGCCACCGTGGACGATCTGCAGACGGTCGATGGCGTGGGCGAGTCGCGGGCCCGCAGCGTGCGTGAGGGCCTGTCCCGGCTGGCCGAGTCCAGCATCCTCGAACGCTACGTCTAGCCCGACCGGCGGCCGTGCACGCCAGCCCCACGAACCTCAGCGCAGGACGAGGGTGGTGGGGGCGCTGTGCAGGCTGCCGATCCGGCCGACCAGGCGGTAGCGGCCGGCGCCGACCCGGGTCCGGGTGCCGGCGCAGGCAGGGTGCGAGGCCAACCCGGACCAGGTGACCGAGTAGCGGTCCCGCTCGCCCGGCGCAATCGCCTGCACATCGGTTCCGCCGCCCGGGTAGCAGTCGTTGCTGGACCACAGCCGGGTCTTGCCGTCGTACAGCAGCACCTCCTGCTGGCTGGCGGCCAGGTCCCGGGTGCAGGTGGTGCCGGACGTGTTCTGCAGGCTGAGCGTGATCTGCGGCTGCGCGCCGACCGGGTAGGCCGGCTTGGCCACCGAGACGGTCAGCGTGAGCGCGGCGTCCGAACAGGCGACCGGCGCGGCCGCCTCGGTCCTACCGCCGGACCCCGGGCCGCCGCCGGAGCTGCCGGTCGGGGTGGCCGGGCCGGTCGGCGTCTCGATCTCGCCGCCGCCCCGCCGGCCCGGGTCGTTCGCGGGTGAGGTGGCGGTCAGCGTCTCGGACGGCATGCCGGCCGAGGAGGTCGGGCCGGCCGGCGAACTGGTGCCGCCGACGACGGCCGCCGAGCCCGGATCGCCGGAGCCGGTGCCGGACGTCAGCAACCAGAGGATGAGCAGCACCACCAGCGCGATGGCAAGCGCCAGTATCCGACGCCGCCAGTAGACCGACGCCGGCAACGGGCCTACCGGGTGCAG
>Ga0307499_10000500_pt1 | contig 13674 bp, 17 predicted proteins | sample 13_S_MG_FD_201363 | JGI IMG/M metagenome (GOLD analysis project Ga0307499, IMG submission 201363) | Soil microbial communities from Populus trichocarpa stands in riparian zone in the Pacific Northwest, United States - 13_S | ecosystem: Environmental > Terrestrial > Soil > Riparian zone > Trees... | reverse complement strand
TGCCAAGGGCATCGCAGGTTAGCTACGCACGGAACGGATAACCGCTGAAGGCATCTAAGCGGGAAGCCGTCCTCGAGATGAGCTCTCCCATCCCTTCGAGGGAGTAAGACCCCTGGTAGACCACCAGGTTGATAGGCCGGCGGTGCAAGCGCAGCGATGCGCTCAGCCGACCGGTACTAATGGGTCGAGGGCTTGACGGATATTTATTTCTTACCCTCTCTTGGCTGTGCAGTTTTCAAGCTCCACCGGGGCCGCGGTCTCGCAAAATTCCGGTGGCGCATAGCGAGGGGGAAACACCTCTTCCCATTCCGAACAGAGCAGTTAAGCTCCTCAGCGCCGATGGTACTTGGAGGGCAGCCTCCTGGGAGAGTAGGTCGCCGCCGGTTTTTCTTCGACTGGGCCGCCCGATCGGGCGGCCCTTTGTCGTTCAGCGGGGCGGCCGCTGCAAATCACTTCGTACGTAGCCGCTCAGGAGTGAACGGCGAAGCGATCGATCGCCGAGCGCCACGACCCCGTGCTGCGCAAGCCGCCGCTGCGCTGGCGGCCCTCACAAGCCTGTGCCGGGGGGGTGACTGGCTCGAGTCCGTACTCGCCGAGCGTCGCGAAATCGATTACCAGGTCGGCGGCATCCGCCAACTGCGTGCCGAGGCTTTGCTGTGTCTTGAATTTCGTATCGAACATAGGTTCGACTCTACGGCTGCTTCCGGACGGCATCGGATTTCTGCACGGCGTTTTGCACCTCATTGCTCTTTTTTACCCGTTTTGCAGGGCTTTTAACTTGCCCGAATGCAAGGACGAGAGCGGCCGTCTGGGCTGGTTTCTCGACGTTGGGGGAGTGCCCGGCGCCCTGGATCAGCTGGGTCTGAGCGCTCGGGACCGTGGCGCGGTATTCCGCCAGCCTGGCTGGGGGATCGTTGATGATCTGCTCCTCGGCGCCCATGATCACGAGCAGCGGCTCGCCGGCTTCCTTCATCCGCTGGTCCAAGGGCTCTTCCTTGGTGTAGTCGTCGAAGCCGGTGGGGGAGTCGTCGTAGGAGCTGAAGGTCATCCGGTCGACGTCTTCGACGAATTCATCGGGCACGTCGAATCCAGGGGCGAATGCAACCTCGAGGCCCTTGCGGACGGCGAAATCGAGCTTGATGCGCCAGAAAGCGTCGCCGATCACCGGCGTGAAGCCGAGCTTGGCGACGAGTCCGAGGTCGCCCTCTTCATGCGTCGGCGGCGTGTCGACGATCACGACCCGATCGACGAGCTGAGGCGACTGCTGAGCCAGGGCCACCGCCACCGCTCCGCCAAGGGAGTGGCCGACGACCTCAGCGTTGCGCACACCGAGCTGGCCAAGCACCTGGGCGACGAGATCCGCCTGATTGGGAACGGTGTAGCCCGACGTCGGCTTTTCGGAGCCACCATGGCCCAGCAGATCGACCGCGATCACCCGGTGGGCACGGGCAAGGCGTGGAAGCATCCCGTCCCAGTAGTTGATCGCGCAGGTGAAGCAGTGGATGAGGACGATCGGGCTGCCCCCGTGCGGGCCCTTTTCCACCACCTGGAGATCGCCTCCCGGCAGGCTGACGATGCGGCCTCCCGGTTCGGTCACCCCGGCCGGCTTCGTTTCCGCGTCGGTGACCAGCGCATTGACGCCGAGCAGGACTGCGAGAACGACAACAACCCCAATCAAGATTTTCCAGCCTCGTCTCATTGCGCCAGTACCCTAACCGGACCGATGGAGAAGTTCGTAATCGAAGGAGGCGCGCCGCTTTCGGGCGAGCTGACGCCGGCGGGAAACAAGAATGCGGCCCTGCCGATCCTTGCAGCCTGCCTGCTGACGGACGAGGAGCTGTTACTGCACCGAGTGCCTCGGATCCGCGATACCGAAGCGCAGATTGCACTGCTCGAACGCCTCGGCGTCGAGGCGGCCTGGGTAGCCGACAACAGCCTGCGCCTCTGCGCAGCACCGGTTTCGCACGTCGCCGTCGATGAGGATCTCTCCAAGCAGATTCGCGCCTCCTTCCTGCTCGCCGGACCGCTGCTGGCACGCTTTGGCGAGGCGCGCATGCCACCGCCCGGCGGCGACTTCATCGGCCGCCGCCGCCTCGACGCCCACCTCGATGCCTTCGCCGACCTTGGTGCCCGGGTCGAGGGCAACCGCTGGATCGAGCTGAACGCCCCGTCCGGAGGCCTTCGTCCCTGCGCGATCTTCATGGACGAGCCCTCTGTGATGGGCACTGAGAACGCGCTGATGGCCGCGGCGTTGACGCCGGGGCCGACGACGATCTCCAATGCGGCATGTGAGCCCCACGTCCAGGACCTCGCCCGCTTGCTGAGCGCGATGGGCGCCGAGGTCAGCGGGATCGGTTCAAACGTGATGACCGTGCACGGACGCGATCGCCTTGGCGGCGCCGAGCACACGATCTCCCCCGACCACATCGAGGTGGGTAGCTTCATGGCACTCGCCGCCGCCACCGGCGGCGAGCTGCGGATCCGCGACGCCGCCCCGGCCGATCTCGTCATGGTGCGGCGCCAGTTCCGCCGCCTCGGGCTCGAGTCGACCATCGATGGCGATGACGTGATCGTGCCGCCGGAGCAGCGGCTGCAGATCAAAGCCGACATCGGCGATGCGATCCCGAAGATCGAGGATGGGCCGTGGCCGGCCTTCCCGGCTGACCTGACCTCGATTGCCCTGGCCCTGGCGACGCAGGCCGACGGCGAGATCCTGATCTTCGAGAAGATGTTCGAGAACCGGCTCTTCTTCGTCGACAAGCTGGTTGCGATGGGCGCTCGGATAACGCTCTGCGATCCCCACAGGGCGATCGTCAGCGGTCCGAGCCGTCTTCACGGCGAGCGCGTCGAGAGCCCCGACATCAGGGCCGGGATGGCGATGCTCATCGCCGCTTTGGCGGCCGATGGCACCTCGGAGATCGGCAACATCCGCCAGATCGACCGCGGCTACGAGGCGATCGACGAGCGCCTGCGCGGGCTCGGGGCGCGGATCGAGCGCGTCTCGGCGGAGATCCCGGCTTAGGCTCCCAAGAAGGCTTTCAGCGCCCACTCTCGTAAGGTCAGGCGCATGATCCACCCGATCCCACCCGGGACGCGCGACATCCTCCCCGACGAGATACGGGAGCTGCGCCGCCTGCACCTCGCGATGATCGAGGTCTTCGAAAGCCGTGGCTACGGCGAGGTCGCGACGCCGGCGATCGAGTACGACGAGGTCCTCGCCCGCGGGGACGGGCGGACCGCGGCCTCCGCGTACCGGTTCTTTGACGAGAGCGGCGATCTGCTGGCGCTGCGCTCGGACATGACGGTTCCGATCGCCCGCCTTGTCGGCTCGCGCTTTGCCGAGGCAAAGGGACCATTGCGCTTCTGCTACCTGGCCAACGCCTACCGGGCGGTGCGTCCGCAACGTGGCCAGATGCGCGAGTTCGCCCAGGCCGGCGTCGAGCTGATCGGCGCCCCCGCGCCGGAGGGCACGGTCGAGATCGTCGAGGTGCTGGAGGCGGCGCTCGACGCCGCCGGGCTCGACCGCGCGGTGATCGGCCTCGGCGACGCCGATCTCTACCGGCAGCTGCTGGCGGAGCTGGACGTGCAGGGGGAGTCGCGTGACGCGATCCTCGGACGCCTCGCCGCACATGACCTGGTCGGGCTCGAGGCCGAGCTCACGAGCGCCGGAATCGGCAAGGTTCAGGTGGATACCTGCGTCGCGCTCTCGCAGCTGCGCGGCGGGCGGGAGGTGCTGGAACAGGTGCGCGCGCTCGGTAGCGAGGCTGTGGAGCGGGCGATCGCCCGCCTCAGCGAGACCTTCGAGGCGCTCGAGCGGCGCGGCGCCGCCGGCCGGGTCCAGGTCGACTTCGGCCTCCTGCGCGACCTCGGCTACTACAGCGGCGCGATCCTCGAGGTCTACGACCCGGCGCTGGGCCACGTGTTGGGCGGCGGCGGACGCTACGACGGGCTGCTCAAGCGCTTCGGCGTCGATCTGCCGGCGGCGGGCTTCGCGCTCTACCTGGAGCGGGTCCACGTCGCCCAGATGGAGGAGGAATCGCGGCGGGGGGGATCCCCGTGAGCGTCGAGGTCGCCGGCACGGCCGTGGCGAAGGCGGACGGCCCGCTGAAGCTTGCGGTGCCCCGCGGCGCCCTGCTCGAGGGGACCCTCGACGCGCTCGATGCCGCCGGCGTCGACACCGCGGCGGCGCGGAGCGGCTCGCGCGCCCTGATCTTCCCCGGCGACGAGATCACCCTCGTGACGATGCGGCCTTCGGACGTGCCGACCTATGTCGAGGCGGGGGCCGCCGACGTCGGCATCACCGGCAAGGACGTGCTGCTGGAGCAGGGCGACCGCATGGTTTACGAGCTGCTCGACCTCGGCTACGGACGCTGCCGCATGGTGCTGGCCGGCCGCAAGGACGACGAGCGGCTGGGCGAGTCGCAGCGGCGGCTGGGGATGATGAGGATCGCGACGAAGTACCCGCGGATCGCCGAGCACCACTTCGAGTCGACCGGCCGGCAAGTCGAGACGATCGAGGTCAAGGGCTCGGTCGAGCTGGCGCCGCTGATCGGCCTCGCCGACGGCATCGTCGACCTCGTCGCCACCGGGCGCACCCTGGAGGAGAACGACCTCGAGGTGCGCGAGGAGATCGTCGAGTGCACCGCCCGCTTCGTCGCCAACCGCGTCGCCCACAAGCTGCGCGCCGCGGAGATCGACGGATTGACCGCGCGGCTGCGGGAGGCGGCGGCGGGGTGAGGATCGAACGCTTCGATTGGGAAGGGGCGGAGAAGACCGCCGCCGCCATTCGCCTTTGGGATCCGGAGCCCGATGAGAACCCGGATATCGCCGACGCTGTAAACGAGATTGGCCAGGACGTTAAGGAGAACGGCGACGCTGCCCTCGAGAGGCTTACCGCGCGCTTTGACGCAACCGAGCGAATGCCAGAGTCGCTACGTGTAGATCCGGCTGAGGCAGAGAACGCACTGCAGGCCATCGACCCCGTCCTCCGCGAGGCCCTGAAGGTGGCTGCCGTGAATATCAGGGCCGTCGCTGAGGCTCAGGTGAGCGATGCGCAGCGCGAGGTCCGTCTTGCCCAGGGCCAAACGGTGACGATGCGCGAAGTGCCCGTTGCTGCCGCTGGTATCTACGCGCCCGGCGGCAGGGCCATCTACCCTTCGAGTGTCCTCATGTGTGCGATTCCGGCTCAGGTTGCCGGGGTTGAGCGTGTAGCTCTGGTTTCCCCTCCGGGGCCCGAAGGGCGTATTTCCGAATCGATCTTGGGCGCGGCTGCTCTCTGTGGCATCGATGAGATTTACGCAGTCGGTGGAGCACAAGCCATTTTTGCTCTTGCTCACGAGACTGAGACGATCGCTGCGGTCGACGTCATTGCCGGCCCTGGGAATACCTGGGTGCAGGAGGCGAAGCGCCAGGTGATCGGAATGGTTGGAATTGATTCCTATGCCGGTCCCTCCGAACTAATGCTTGTTGCGGGTCACGACACTGATCCGGAGTGGGCTGCTCTTGACCTCTGTGCACAAGCCGAGCACGGCGCTGACAGTCCACTGGTGGCGGCGGCCGTTGAGGAACACATTCTTGACGAGATCAAAGCCGTGACTGAGGCGATGGCGTCTTCGCGCCCATCGGTTGCCAATGCCCTGCTGGCTCTCGTACAGGTGCCCGAGACCGAGGCTGCCATTGCGCTGGCTAACGCCTATGCCCCAGAGCATCTAGAGCTTTTGGAGGAGGATGCAAGCCTGATGGCCGACAAAGTCACGACTGCAGGCTGCGTTTTCGTCGGCCGGTTTGGCGCAACTGCCTTTGGTGACTACGTCGCCGGTTCAAACCACGTATTACCCACGATGGAAACCGGACGCTTCGCCGGCCCGCTCGGTCCAGGGACTTTCCGCCGTCGCATGTCCACCGTGAAGATCACCCCCGACGCTGCCAGGGCCCTCGCCCCACAAGCCGATACCCTCGCCCGCGCCGAGGGCTTCCCCGTACACGGCGAGTCGGCGATGATTAGGGCGAAGGACGCTTAGCCATGGCACGGACCGCGAAGAGAGGGCGCAGCACCGCCGAGACGCAGATCGAGCTCTCGCTCGACCTCGATGGCGGCGCGTCGAACGCCGCGACCGGCGTTGGCTTCCTCGACCACATGCTCGACCTGCTCGCCCGCCACGGCAAGCTCGGCCTGAGCGTCGAGGCAAAGGGCGACCTCGAGACCGGGGCGCACCACACGGTGGAGGACGTCGGCATCGTGCTCGGTCAGGCGCTCGACGAGGCGCTCGGTGACCGCGCCGGCATCCGCCGCTACGGCTCGGCGCTGGTGCCGATGGACGAGTCGCTGGCCGAGTGCGCGATCGACATCTCGGGCCGGCCGCTCTGCGTCTTCGACGCCGAGCTTCCAACGACCTCAATTGCCGGCTTCGACTCCGAGCTGGCCGAGGAGTTCTTCCGCGCCGTCGCCAACGGGGCGAAGCTGACCCTGCACGTCTCGGTCCGCCACGGCACCAACGTCCATCACATGATCGAGGCCTGCTTCAAGGCCTTCGCCCGAGCGCTGCGCGTCGCGGTCTCGATCGACCCCGAGGAGACCGGCGTGCCCTCGACCAAGGGGACGTTGAGCGAATGACGGCGCGCATCTGCATCCTCGACTACGGGATGGGCAACCTGCGCTCGGTCGAGAAGGCGCTCGAGCACGTCGGCGCCACGGCGACGATCGCCAGCGACCCCGGCGCGATCCGCGCCGCCGACGGCCTGATCCTGCCCGGCGTGGGAGCCTTTCCGAAGGCGATGGAGCGCGTGCGCGAGCTCGGGCTGGACGAGCTGGTCCGCGAGCGTCGCGACGCCGGCGTGCCGGTGCTGGGCATCTGCCTCGGCCTGCAGCTGCTCTTCGAGGCGACCACCGAGCTCGGTGGGGCGGTGGGCATCGAGATGCTGCCGGGCGGGGTCTCCGAATTGCAGGCCGACGGCCTCAAGATCCCGCACATCGGCTGGTCCCCGGTGCGTTGGGAGAAGAGCTCGCGCCTGATCGAGGGAATAGAGAGCGAGACGCCCTTCTACTTCGTCCACTCGTTCGCCCCGGCGCCGCTCGAGGCCGATCTGCTCGGAACCGCCGCCTACGGCGCCCGCTTCGCCTGCGCGGTGGAGCGCGACAACGTCTTCGGCGTCCAGTTCCACCCCGAGAAGTCGAGCGCGGCCGGCCTGCGCCTGCTCTCCAACTTCGCCGGGATCTGCGTCACTGCCCCCGCGGCGGCGTGATCCTCTACCCGGCGATCGACATCCGCGGCGGCCAGGCGGTGCGACTGCTACAGGGCGACTACGAGCGCGAGACCGCCTATGACGCCGATCCCGTCGACGCGGCGAAGCGCTGGGCCGGAGAAGGAGCGGAGTTCCTCCATGTGGTCGACCTCGATGGGGCGAAGGCGGGCGAGCCGCGAAACCTCGGCGCAGTTGCACGAATCGCCGACGCCGTCGAATGCCCGATCCAGGTCGGAGGGGGTCTGCGCGACGCAGAAGCGGTGCAACAGGTGCTCGATGCCGGCGCGGCGAGAGTCGTGATCGGCACCGCGGCCCTCAAGAATCCGGAGTTCCTGCAGGCGATGCTGGAAGCGCACAGCGAGCGGGTGGTCGTCTCAGTGGATGCCCGAGCCGGGACGGTCGCCTTGGAGGGTTGGACTGCTGCAGGTGAGGAAAAGGCGGTCGATGCGGTAGCGGCTCTCAGCAAGCGAGGCGTCGCTCGATTCCTCTGCACCGCAATTGAAGTCGACGGAACCATGGAGGGCCCCGCAACCAACCAACTAAGCGAAATTGCAGCCGCCACCAGCGCCGGTGTAATCGCCTCTGGCGGCGTAGGCACCCTTGACCACCTCACATCCCTTGCAAGCTCTGTGCCAAACCTTGACGGCGTGATTGTCGGTCGAGCGCTCTATGAGCGGAAGCTCACCGTCGTAGAGGCCATTGCGGCGCTTCGTACGTAGGCCCCGGGTGCCCTCCCACAGAAGCTCATGTTCAGACAATTTGAACCGAGCGAACGGCCCCAGCTGCGCGACGGCTTCTGGGGGAGGGCACCCGGGGCCTACCCTTACGCATACCCATGGTTCTAAAACGCGTCATCCCTTGCCTAGACGTCGACGCGGGCCGCGTCGTCAAGGGCACCAACTTCGTCGGCCTGCGCGACGCCGGCGACCCGGTCGAGCTGGCCGAACGCTACGACGCCGAGGGCGCCGACGAGCTGGTCTTCCTCGACATCACCGCCTCGCACGAACGGCGCGACACGATCGTCGAGCTGGCGCGGCGGACGGCCGACAACGTCTTCATCCCGTTCACTATCGGCGGCGGCATCCGCTCGGTGGAGGACGCCCAGGCGGTGCTCGACGCCGGCGCCGACAAGGTCTCGGTCAACTCCTCGGCGCTCGCCAGGCCGCAGCTGCTGAGCGAGCTCTCCGACCACTTCGGCGCCCAGTGCGTGGTGCTGGCGATAGACGCGAAGCGCGAGGACGGCGGCTGGGGCGTCTACGTCAACGGCGGCCGCAGGCGAGTGGAGGACCGCGATGCGGTTTCCTGGGCGCAGGAGGGCGTCAAGCGGGGGGCGGGAGAGATCCTGCTGACCAGCATGGACCGTGACGGCACCAACGACGGCTACGACCTGGAGCTGACCCGGGCCGTCGCCGACGCGGTCGCGGTTCCCGTCATCGCCTCCGGCGGCGCCGGCAAGCTGGAGCACCTCAGCGCGGCGATCTCCGATGGCGGCGCGGACGCCGTCCTCTGCGCCTCGATCTTCCACTACGGCACCTTCACCATTCGACAAGCTAAGGAGAAGTTGGGTGCCGCTGGCATTCCGGTCCGTCGATAGATAGTCCGGGTGTCCCTCGAGCCGGCGGATACTCAAAACGGCGGTCTCGGAGCCGAGGATCTCGAAGCGGTCGAGTTCGTAGGGGTGTTCGCGGTCGGCGTAGCCATGGATCTCGGTGGTGGCGCCCACGTAGCCGGTGGCTTGGACGGCGGCGACTTCTTCCTTCAGCTGCGCGGCGTCGAGCTCGGTCAGGTCGAGGTGGGGGATGGTGTGGGCGTCGAGCTCCCAGCCCGCCGCGATCATCGCTTCGACGTTGCTCGGGCAGAGGTCGGAGCCTTCGGCCTTCAGGTTGAGCACCCCCGCCCAGCCGTGGCGGCGCAGCTCCGGCAACGCGTAGGTGAACTGCGGCCGGTAGCCGTCGTCGAAGGAGATGACGACCGGCTTGGCCGGCAGCGTGCCGCCGTGGTACCAGGCTTCCTCGACCTGTTCCAGGGTCACCGCCTGGTAGCTGTGCTCGTCGAGCCAGTCCATCTGCCGGTGGAAGACGGGACGGGTGACGTAGAGGTCGGGATAGGGCTCGTCGGCCAGCGCCGGCCCCAGCACGTGGTACTCGAGGATCGGCACGGGGCCGGCGTAGGGGCGCCAGTCGGGCTGCGGCGTCGCATTGCGGACCTCGCCCGACCCTGACGTCGAGGATTGTGATCCATGGCCCTCTTCCTGCTGCGGTTTCGCGCTCCGCTTCGATGCGCGCCGTTGCTGCCCCCGGAGCCGGCCGCGATCACGGTCCCGACCGCCGCGATGGCGATCACCAGCGAAGCCGCGGCCATGGCGCGCTGGCGGCGCACCTGACGCCGCCGCCACTCTCGCCTCGCCTTGCGCTCGTCGACCATCCGGGAAGGCGATCATGGTAGGGATGGCGGATGGCGACGATCTCCACCGACAGGCTCGGCGACGCCCTCGAGCGCGCCTACCCCGAGCTGGCGACGGTGCGGGCGGCGAGCTCGACCCCCGTCTACCTGGTCGGCGGCGCGGTGCGTGACCTGCTGCTCGGTCGCGGCCGTGCGGACATCGATCTGGTCGTGGTCGGCGACGCGGGCGCGCTGGCGGCCGGCCTCGGCGCCGAGCCGGTGGAGCACGAGCGTTTCGCCACTGCGAAGGCGCTGCTGGACAGCCACGAGGTCGACATCGCCACGGCCCGGGCCGAGACCTACTCGGCGCCGGGCGCCCTGCCGGACGTGGAGCCGGCCGGCGACGTCGAGACCGACCTGCGGCGGCGCGACTTCACGATCAACGCGATGGCGGTGCCGCTTGCCGAGCCCGGGCGATTGATCGACCCTTACGGCGGCCTGCCCGACCTCGAAGCGGGCCTGCTGCGGACCCTGCACCCGGGCTCGCTCGAGGACGACCCGACCAGGGCGCTGCGCGCCGCCCGCTACGCGGCCCGCTACGACTTCGAGCCCGAGGCGGAGACCGCCCGGCAACTGCGCGACGCCGACCTCGAGACGGTATCCGCCGATCGCCGGCGGGCCGAGCTGCTGCTGATCGCGGCCGAGCCGACGGCGCCACGAGCGTTCGAGCTGCTTGCCGAGTGGGGGCTGGTCGGACTGCGCGAAGGCGGGGTCGAGCTGGCACAGCGAGCTCGCGATCTCCTTGCCTCATTCCCCTGGAGGGGTGAGGTCGAGCAGGCGCCTGCGCTGCTCGCGGCCGCGCTCGGCCCATCCGGCAGGGAGACCGAGCTCGCGACGCAGAGCCCCGAGAGCCCCTCGCGGGCGGTGGAGTTGGCCGGCGGCCACGACCGGGTGGAGCTGCTGCTCGCCCGTGCCCTCGGCGCCGAGTGGCTCGATCGCTACATAGGGGAGTGGCGGCATGTGAGGCTCGAGATCGACGGCGAGGATCTGATCCGAGCGGGGATCCCGGAGGGCCCGCGGATCGGTCGCGGCCTCTCCGCGGCACTGCAGCACAAGCTCGACGGCAAGGTCGCCGGGCGCGAGCAGGAGCTGGCAGCGGCATTGGAAGCCGCTGAGGGGTCCGAATGAGGTGGGAAGAGCGGCAGGGGATCCGCTGGCTCGCCGCGGACCTGCCGGGTGCGCAGGCGGCCTTCTCCACCCGCTCGGCCGGGTCGATGAAGGAGAGCCACGCTCCCATGGCCACGGCTCTCGGGATCTCCCCGGACTCGATCGTCAGCGGGCACCAGGTGCACGGCTGCGAGCTCGCCGTCCACGCGGCGCCGAGCACGGAGACGCCCGAGGTCGACGGTCACGTGCTGAGCGCCCCTGGCCCGACCGGCCTCGTCTACGCCGCCGACTGCCTGCCGGTCGCCGTAGCCGGACCGCGGGGCGCGGCGATCCTCCACTGCGGTTGGCGCGGCCTCGCCGCCGGGATCGTCGCCCGCGGCTGCGCTGCGGTAGCAGCGACCCACGCGGCCATCGGCCCCGGGATCGGCCCCTGCTGCTACGAGGTCGGCGAGGAGGTGCTCGACGCGTTCGGTCGGCTCGGCGACGGGATCGCCTCCAACCGGATGCTCGACCTGTCCGAGGTCACGCGGCGGCTGCTTTGCGAGGCCGAGGTCGAGCAGGTCGAGTCGGCTGGCCTCTGCACGCGCTGCGAGGCCGAGCTCTTCTTCTCCCATCGCCGCGACGGCGGCCCCGGCCGCCAGGCGGGCCTCGTCTGGCTCGAGCGGGAGGCCGGCTGAGGTGCCGGGCCTGATCCACGGCCTCGAGCCGGCGAGGATCGCCGCCAACCTGGAGCGGGTGCGCGAGCGCGTCGGCGCCGAGGTCGAGATCCTCGCCGCGATCAAGTACGTGCCGCTGGGGGAGCTCGGCGCGCTCGTCGAGGCCGGGGTCGAGCTGGTCGGCGAGAACCGCCAGCAGGATCTCGAGGCCAAGCACGAGCGCTGGGGCGATGCCTTCGCCTGGGACTTCATCGGCAACCTGCAGAGCCGCAAGGTGAAGCGGCTGCTGCCGCTCTGCCGCCTGATCCACTCGGTCGCCAGCGATTCGGCGCTGGAGCAGCTCGGCCGCCACGGCGGGCCCGAGAGCGAGGTCCTGGTCGAGGTCAACGTCGCCGGCGAGCGGGGCAAGGGCGGGGTCGACCCGGCGCAGCTCGGCGACTTCATCGAGCGCTGCCCCGTGCGGGTCTCCGGGCTGATGACGATGCCGCCCTTCAGCCTCGATCCGGAGGACTCGCGGCCGCATTTCGCCCGCCTGGCCGAGCTCGCGGCGGAGCACGGGCTGAGCCGCCTCTCGATGGGGACCTCCCAGGATTGGCCGGTGGCGGTCGAGGAGGGGGCGACGATCATTCGCCTCGGAACCACCCTTTACGCTTGAGAGCAGCCATAATCTGTAAAGGAATCGGCTGCTCCAGGTTGAAAGAGCGCAACCATGGCATTACGAGACACGTGGCATAAAGCGCTGGTCTACTTCGGCCTTGCCGAAGAGCACGATTACGGGCCCGAATACGAGGAAGACTTCCCCGAGACCTCCGAAGAGGAGATCGAAGCCCGGCGCGAGTCGGGCCAGGTGCGGCGGCTGCCGACCTCGCGCCGCTCGCGGCGCGACGAGATCGACGACATCTTCGCTGACGACGAGCCGATCTCCGCCAGCCGCACGCGAACGCTGCGCCCGGTCGGCGAGGACTCCGACGTCAAGGTCCACCTCGTCATCCCACGCAACTTCAACGACGCCCAGCAGGTCGCCGATCAGTTCAAGCGCTCGGTTCCGGTGATCCTCAACCTGCAGACCACCGACCACGAGCTCTCCAAGCGAATGATCGACTTCTGCTCCGGCCTCACCTACGCGATGGACGGCGGGATGCAGCGGATCGCCGAGAAGATCTTCCTGCTGACGCCGCGCAACGTCGAGGTCTCGGCCGAGGAGAAGGCCCGGCTGCTCGACAAAGGCTTCTTCAACCAGTCCTGAGTCCGAATAGTCTCCCGGGCCATGGTCGTAGGTTTCTGTGGCTCCGGCAGCATGGCCGCCGCGTTAGCGCGCGGCTGGGCGGGCGCGGGGGGGCCGATGCTGTTCGCCGACTCGGGCTCCGGGCGGGCCGCCGAGCTGGCCGCCGAGCTCGGCGGCGAGGCTGTCGAGTCCAACGCCGAGCTGGCCGAGCGAGCCGACGTGGTCGTGCTTGCGGTCAAGCCGGTGAAGCTGGCCGACGTCGCCGGCGAGCTGGGTGCAGCCCAGGCCGTCGTCTCCCTGCTGGGCGCCACCTCCCTGGAGGCGGTCAAGCAGGCGTTCCCGCACGCCGAGGTGGGCCGGGTGATGCCCAACCTGCCGGTCGAGGTGGGGAGGGGCGTGCTCTGCATCTGCGGCGACTTCTCGCCCGACCTGCGCGAGGCCCTCGGCCACCTGGGACGGGTGGTCGAGCTGCCTGACGAGCAATTCGACGCGGCGACGGCCGTGATGGGCTGCTCGCCGGCCTACTTCGCCCTGGTCGTCGAGGCGCTCGCGGAAGCGGGAGCGGGGGAGGGCCTCGACGCTGAGCTGACGCGCGAGCTCGTCGTCGAGACCGCGCTTGGCACCGCCGAGCTTCTGCGCAGACGGGATCCGGTCGACGTGCGCACCGCGGTCGCCTCGCCGGGCGGCAGCACCGAGGCCGGCCTGGAGGCCCTCGACCGCGAAGGAGCGCGCGACGCATTCGCCGCCGCGGTGCGCGCCTCGCTGGAGCGGATGCGCGGATGATCGCGCTCGCGCTCACCCGCCAGGACGTGGCCGACTACGTCGCCGCGCTCTTCCTCGTCTACATCATCCTGATCCTGATCAGGGTGCTGATCTCCTGGATCCCGCGCATGCCGTACAACCCGGCCCTGCGCGCCGCGCTCGACTTCGTCTCGCAGACCACCGACCCCTACCTCAACCTGTTCCGCCGCATCCTGCCGCCGATCGGGGGCGGCGGCCTGG
>Ga0307499_10000499_pt1 | contig 13677 bp, 13 predicted proteins | sample 13_S_MG_FD_201363 | JGI IMG/M metagenome (GOLD analysis project Ga0307499, IMG submission 201363) | Soil microbial communities from Populus trichocarpa stands in riparian zone in the Pacific Northwest, United States - 13_S | ecosystem: Environmental > Terrestrial > Soil > Riparian zone > Trees... | reverse complement strand
GCAGTGCCGGCGACGGCGCCGGTCCGGACGGTGGCCGTGAGGTACGGGGCCAGCCCGCCGGAGCGGACCACCGCGTACAGCCGGACCGCGCTGCCCGGCACCACGTCCTGGAAGCGGAGGGCCACGCAGTTGGTGGCCGGGTGGCCGGGCACCAGGCCGTCGAGCGCGAACAGGGTAGTGACACCGGCATCGGCGGACAGTTCGACGGCGGTGGACGGCCACCGGAGCGCCGGCTCCGGGGCCGGCTGCCGCCGGGCCGGCGCCGGGACCGCCAGCGCGGCCATCAGCGCCACCCCGGCCAACGCCCACGGCAACGCCCGGCGCCACGCCCGGGCGTGGCGCGACGCTGCTCTCCGCACCGTGTCCACCCCATCGCCTTCGTCGCCGAGGTCACTGCCGCGCCACGCTGCGGTCGTCCACCGCCGGCTCCGCATCCCTGGCCGCGCCGGATGAAGCGGGCGTTGCGTGGTGGCCGGCGCCCGGACCCGGCACGAGACTCCAAGCGCGCTGTGTCACTGATTCGCTCGCAAGCTCACTCACGTCTGGGCTTCCCAGATGAGGTTGAGGTCCAGGGTGCCGCCCTGGACGCCGTCGCCCGCGTTGCTGGGCAGCGACACGGTGATCCGGTAGGCACGGTCCTGGCCGGACGCGGTCGGCTGCCACGGGCTGGTGGCCGGCACCCCGGACGCGAAGGCGGTCCGGAGGGCGAACACGTCCGTCGTCTCCGCTGGGAGGATCGTGGCGGTGTTCGTGTTGAAGCCGGCCGCGCAGTCCCCGTAGCCGCCGTTGTCGGCCGTCTCCACCTTGATCGTGACGGTGCCGCCGAGGTTCTTCACGTCGTCGCTGTAGGCCCCGGCGAACAGCTTGACGGTGGCGGTCACCGTGCCGGTGTAGGTCACCAGCACGCACTGCACCACATCCTGGCCCGGCACCAGGGTGCTGACGTTGATCAGCTTGAGGCCGCCGCTCCGCTCGTTGTCGATCACCACGGAACCGGCCTGCACGTGGTTGTCGGTCGACGTCTGGGCGGTGAACGCGCCCTGGGAGGCCTGCCAGACCAGCACGCCGCTGCCGAGCATGCCGATCACCAGGCCCAGCGGCAGGAGCGCCATCCGGCGCCGCCCCGCAACGATCCGTACCATCGCAGCCTCCCGCACCTGTGCGTGTCGCGTGCCGTGCCTCCTTGTCATCGGCCGAGCGCAGCCGAAGGTGAACCGGCCGCGCTCACCGTCAGGCCGACCGGGCCGGACCTGGGTGGCACCGCTGCCTCCTCCGCGCACCGGGCGGCTCGCCGGTGGGGCCTGCCGCTCCCATCGAGAATCGGCCGGCGCCGCGGGAAGCTGAGCAGTTGCCGGGTGTTCGGCCCGGGCTGCCGGGTCAGGGCCGGCCGCCGCCCCGGCACAGCCTGGTGGGTCAGCTGGCGGTCGGCCGGCCGTCGGGTCGGGCCGGCTCAGCGGTGTCCGGGCGGCCGCGGGCGGCCAACCGGGCGGTACGCGGGTAGCCGGTCAGCTAGGCCCCGGCCGGGCCGGATCGAGCCGCCGGCAGGCCGAGTCCAGCATCGCGTGCACGATCGGCGAGTGCAGCAGCCGGACCGGGCCGAAGTAGAGCCGCCCGCGCCGCCCCTTCAGCCGCACCACGGTGGTCACCCGGACCAGCGAACGGGCCGTGTCCACCCCGACCCCGACCCGGAAGTCCAGGTGCACGTCGTCGGCGACGATCAGGGCCTCCTCGCCGACGACCTCGCGGACCGTGAACACCGACCGGCCGGCCCGGGGCACGCCGATCATCGGCACCAGCAGTTGGCGCAGTCCCAGCAGCGCCCGCACCGGCACCGGTGCCCCGGCGACCGAGAACACCTCCGCCGCCCACCGGGCCGGATCCGCCGGTGCCCCGGCCGGCAGCGGCGCCGCCGCCACGTCCACGAAGTCCGGCCGCGGAATGTCCCGCAGCGCCGCCGACACGAACCCTGGCATCTCGCCCATGGTGGCGACGCTACGCCGGAGGGACCCGGCGGCCGTGCCGGGTCCGGCGGCCGGGCCGGCGGTGGCCGCCGGGCCGGTGCACCGCGGTGGCTACGGGGCCAGCAGGCGGACCGGCGCGGGTTGGCCACTGACGCCGAGGGTGTCGCCGGCGCGATCGACCAGCAGATAGGTGCCGTCGTTGCCGGGCTCGATCCGCCACTCGGCGGCGTGGCCGGCCAGGGTGGGCCCGCCGGTCCGGAGTGTCCCGAGTGGACGTCCGGTGTGGACGTTGACGATCCGGTAGTAGCCGTCGGTCGTCGGGACGAACCGCCATTGCTGGCAGCTACCGGTCCGCCGGCTGGTGCCCACCGTCCGTCCACAGGAGAGGGTCCGCTGGCCGGTGCCGTCGGCGATCAGGACACCGCCGACCGGGGCCACCCGGAACTGCTCGCAACCGGCGCCGGTCGGGGTGACGGTCTGGATCAGCGCGCCGGCGCCGCCGCACCCGGCCGGCGCGAGCACCCGGCCGGCCAGCCGGTTCTGGACCTGCAGCCAGCCGTTGTCGGTGCGCACGAACCGGTACTCCTGGCAGGCGTTGGCCAGCCAGCCCCACTGCGCCACCCGGGCGCCGTCGGCGTTGACGCAGCCGGCCACCTCGGCGACCTTGTTGCTGAACCGGTTGCCGAGGCTGACATACCCGCCGTCGCGGTCGTCCGGCCGCCACTGCTGGCACGGGCTGCCGGTGCCGACCGCGAGCGCGATGTCGGCGCCCTCGTAGCCGCAGCCGACGTTGGCCAGCACGGCACCGCTGGCCCGGTTCACCAGCTCGACGTAGGCCGGGCCGCGGCCGAGCTGCTGGCTGCCGGAAAGCGGGTCGCCCAGCCGGGCCACCCGTCCCGCCAGGAGACCGTCCGCACCGAGAGCTTCGGTGTGCCGCGGTCGTAGCGGTCGTAGTAGTGGTGGGCGAACAGGTCGACGCCGGCCCGCTGGTAGACGTCGGCGCCACCGGTGCCGACGAACTCGTTGTAGCCGCGCAGGATCTCGGTGCCACCGCCGGCGAGCATGCTGACTCCGCTGGCGTCCTGGTACGGCCCGGTGATCTGGCCCGAGCGGCCCACCACGACGCGGTAGTCGGAGTTCACCCCGCGGCAGCAGAAGTCCAGGCTGACGAACAGGTAGTAGTAACCGCCGTGCCGGACGATCGACGGCCCCTCGATCGACGCGCCGCCCCGGGACGCCAGCGCGTACAGCGTGGTGTCCACTGTGGACAGAAGGCCGGTACGGGCGTCCAGCCGGCGCATCTTGATGCCGTCCCAGAACGAGCCGAACGAGAGCCAGGGCACGCCGGCCGGGTCGACGCTGAGGTCCGGGTCGATCGCGTTGAAGTCGTCGGTGCCGCTGCGCGACCGGAGCACCAGGCCGCGGTCGACCCAGCCGAAGCGCGGGCTGTCCGGGTCCAGCGTCGGCGTGGTGGCCAGGCCGATCACCGAGTTGTTGGTGCCGAACGAGGATGCGGCGTAGTAGAGGCGGTACTCGCCGTTGACGTAGTTGATGTCCGGCGCCCAGAAGTCGCCCGGCGTCAGGCCCAGTTCGGCCACCACCCAGGCCGGCGGGGTGCTGAACACCGGGCCGAGGAACGTCCAGTGCACCAGGTCGGTGGACCGCCGCACCGGCAGGTAGGTACGCGTCGCGATATCGCCGGTGATGATCTCGTAGTAGTACCGGCCCTGCTTGATCAGCGTCGGGTCGTGCGCGATCGGGTCCGCCGACGGCGCCCCGAGCACCGGCTGCACCGCCTGCACCGGGTCGCCCGGCTGCGCCGGCTGGGCCGGGCTTGCCGGGTTGCCCGGGTGGGCCGGTTGGGCGGCCGGCGCCGGCGCGGCCGCGAGCGCGGCGGGTGCGGTACCGAGCGGCAGCGCCAGCGCCGCCGCACCGAGCAACCAGATCCGGAACCGAGCCACCACTGGCCCCCTTACCGTGACAGCGGACTGCGCTGGCAGCCTCGCACGCCGGTGCCGCCGGTGGCCAGAACGCCCGCCGTCTTCGACAGTTTCGACGCGCCGCGCCCTGGATTTCGCGACGCCGTCAACGCCCGCCAGCCCAGCCGGCGAGTGATGGCGGGTCCGGTCGGGCAGCTGGATGCGGCGCCCGCGGTCGGGATCCGCGGGCGCCGCGAGTCGGCGTGGCTCGGGCCGTACGGCGGGGCGGCCGTAGGGCGGGGTGGTCGCCCGGCCCGGGTGGGCCGGACGGTGCGACTCAGACCGTACGGAGGGATTCGGTGGGGGAGAGGCGGGCGGCCCGGATCGCCGGCAGGATGCCGGTGATCGCGCCGATGACGATGGCCGAGCCGATCCCGCCGGCCCAGGCGATCGTCGGGATGACGATCGCCCAGTCCTTGCTGGCCGCGTAGTAGGCGGTGGCCAGCGCGCCGAGCCCGACCCCGGCGAGGCAGCCCAGCACGGTGAGCAGGATCGCCTCGGCCAGGAACTGGGTGCGGATCTGGCCCCGGGTGGCACCCAGCGCGCGCCGCAACCCGATCTCGGACCGGCGTTCCAGCACCGAGATGATCATGATGTTGGCCACCCCGACCGCGCCGACCAGCAGCGCGACCGCGCCCAGCCCGATGAACAGCCCGTTCAGCGCGCTCTTGGCCGCGGCCCGGGCGAGCAGCGTGCTGGACGGCCGGCTGACCCGTACCTCGTTGGGCGACTGCGGGTTGGCGGTCTCGGCCAGCACCGCCTGCACGGCGCTGACCTGGTCGGTGTGCGCCCGCACGTAGACGGTGTTGGCGTGCCCGTCGAAGCCGAGGTACTGCCGCGCGGCCGGGAAGCCGACCAGCACGGCGGTGTCCAGTTCGGGCGCGAGCGTGGCCGGGTGCAGGATGCCGGCCAGGTAGAACCACTGCTTGCCGAGCCAGATCCGTTCGGCCGGGTAGACCCGGTCGATGCCCAGCCGCTTGGCCGCCTCCGCGCCGAGCACCGCGACCGGCAGTTTCGCGGTGGCCGCGTTCAGATACCGTCCATGTGCGACGGTAGTGCCCACTGTGGACGGTAGGCCGACGCTTGCCGCGAGCACGCTGAGGCCGTTGGTGTTGACGGCCGCGATGTGCGCGTTGCGGTAGGCGTTGGCGGTGACCGTGCCGGTCTGCTGCACCTCGGTGACCGGGCCGATCCGGCCGATCATGCCGGGCGCCGCGAACGGCAGCTTGGCGGTGTCGCCGCCGAACGTCTGCCCGTTGGTGAGCGTCAGCAGGTTGGTGCCGAGCCGGTCGATCTCGTCCAGCAGGCCGGCCTGCGAGGACGCGGAGAGGCCCAGCACGGCGACGATCGAGGCGACGCCGATGGCGATGCCGAGGGCGGACAGCGCCGCCCGCAGCCGCCGGGTGCGCAGCCCGACGCTGGCCACCCGGATCAGGTCGGCCGGCCGCAACCGGGCCGGCGCCAGCGCGCGCCCAATGCCGGCCGGTTCGCCGCGCTGCGCGCCGTCTTCCCTCGGCCCCACGCGGCGGCTTCGTCGGCGCACTGCCCCGGTCCGGACGCCGCGGCGCTCCGCTCCGCTCACTGAACTGTCCTTTCTGGATAGACGGTGGCGGCGTAGTCCGGGTACGCGGTGTCGGTGACGATCCGGCCGTCCCGCATCTCCACCTGCCGGGGCAGCCGGGCGGCCAGCTCGCGGTCGTGGGTGATCACGATGATCGTCGCGCCGGCCGCGTTCAGCTCGACCAGCAGCGCCAGGATCGCCTGCCCGGCGGCGGTGTCCAGGTTGCCGGTCGGCTCGTCGGCGAGCACGATCGCCGGCCGGCCGACGAGCGCCCGGGCGATCGCGACGCGCTGCCGCTCACCACCGGACAGCCGGGTCGGCCGGAACCGGGCCCGGTTGCTGAGCCCGACCCGGGCCAGCGCCTCGGCCGCCAGCCGCCGCCGGACGGTCGCGCTGGCGCCGGCGTAGAGCATCCCGTCGGCGACGTTCTCCAGCGCGGTGGCGTGTTCGGCCAGGAAGAACTGCTGGAACACGAAGCCGATCCGGGTGGCCCGCAGCGCGGCAAGCTCCCGGTCGGACAGTCGCGCGATGTCCAGCCCGTCGATCCGGACGGTGCCGGTGCTGGGCCGCTCCAGCGTCCCGATCACGTGCAGCAGCGTGCTCTTGCCCGAGCCGGACGGGCCGACGACCGCGACCAGCTCGCCGGCCCGGACGCCGAAGCTGACCCCGGCCAGCGCCGGCACCGGCGGCTGCGCCGGGTAGGTCTTGGTCACCGCGTCCAGCCCCAGCACCGGCTCACCCAGGGTCGCAATCATGAGGCGGCCTCCGGAGTGAGCATCGCAGCGAGCGCCAGCGAGTGAGGAGCGGAGCGGAGGAGGCCGCCGGGGAAGCTGGTCATGAGGCCGGCACCACCACGTGCTGGCCGACGGCCAGCCCGGCCCCGGTGACCTGCACCAGGCCGGCCGAGTCGTCGAACATCCCGAGCGTGACGCCGACCAGCTGCCGGCTGCCGGCCCGGTCGACCTCCACCGCGTAGCCGCCGCCGGCAAGTGCCAGCAGCGCGTTCACCGGCACGGTCAGCGCGTTCCGCACGGTCCGGGTCACGATCGTCACGGTGACCGAGGCCTGGTCCAGGCTGCCGGTCTCGGCCGGCTTGGTCGGTCTGATCGTGATCGGCACGGTCGGCGGGTCGTCGTTGTTGCCGTTCGGCGAGTCGTCGCTCGACGGCGTGGTGGCGACCCGGCCCACCGCCGCCACCACGCCGGGCGTGCTGCTGCCGTCCGGCAGCGTGATCGTCACCTTGCTGCCCTTCGGGAACTGCTCCTGCTGGGTGGCGTCCAGGTCGATGGTGACCTCGCGGGCGGTCGAGCTGGCCTGCAGCGCGACCGCCGCGGGCCCGGCCTGGGTGCCGAGGGTGACCGCGACGCTGGTGATCCGGACCGCGCCGGGCAGGAAGACCGCCTGGCCGAGCGGCAGCGTGCCGGTGTCGTCCAGGTCGAACGCGTCCTGCAGGTCCTTCAGCGCGGCGACGGTGGCCGAGTCGAACTCGTCCGAGGTGGGGTCGAGGTCGTCGCTGCTGGCGTAGCCGAGCGCGACCAGCGCCGCGTTCAGCTGCCGTACGTCCGCGCCGGTCATCCCGCTCGACAGCGCCCGGTACGCCGGCACCGAGCCGCGCAGCAGCAGCACCGCGGCGCCGTTGACGCGGTAGAGCATCTTGCCCGCGGCGATCACCTGACCGGCCGCCGGCAGCCAGGTGTACGTGCCCTGCGCCTGGTTGACGATGCTGTAGCTGCCGGCGTAGCCCAGTGTCGCGTCCTCCTGGTCCTGCGCGGACAGCGTCCGGCGGGTCACGGTGGCCAGCGAGGTGGCCGCGGCGCTGTCCGGGCTGGTCGCGCCGGTGCCCGCGGCGGCCCGGGTGCGCAGCGGTCCGATCCCGGCGGCGGCCGACCCGGCCGCCGCCAGCGCGACCACCGCGATCACCACGCCGCCGGTGACGGTGGCCCGGCGCCGGTGCCGCCGCCCGTGCCGGCCGGCGGTGGCCGCCGCCCGGTCGGGCTCGATGGTGGGGGTGACGGTCACGAGTTGCTCCCGACCCGGGTGGTGTCGCCGCCCGAGGAGCCGACCGAAACGCCGCCCGGCCCGGTGCCGCCGCCCGGCCCGGGGCCGCCGGGGCCGCCATCGGGCCCGGGCACCAGCTTGCGGCAGGTCGCGTCGGCGGCCCGGAACTGGGGGGTGTTCGGGTTCAGGCCCTTGGGGAGGCCCAGTTCCGTGCTGTTGCCCTTGAACTTCGGGTCCGGGAAGTTCTTGATCCCGTGCGACCGCATGCACTTGGAGTAGGCCAGCGCATGCTGCTGGGCCTCGGCGGCCTGCTTCGGGTCCGGCGGCGGCCCCTTCGGCCGGACCGAGTCGCAGGCCTTCTCGGCGGCCTTGAACACCGCCCCCTTCGGGTCCACGCCCAGCGCGCCGGCATCGATGCCGATCCCGCCATTGCTGCCCGGATCGGGGAACTTCGGTACGCCGTGCGCGCGCATGCACTGCGAGTACTTGACCGGGTCACCGGTGAACCCGGACGGTTGGGTGGTGGCCGTGGCGCTGCTGGTGGCCAGGCTGGCCACGCCGGTGCCGGACGAGTCGCTGCCGGCGCAGCCGCCGGTCAGCAGGGCCAGCCCGGCCAGCGCGACCGCCGCCGGCCCGGCCCGCCGCGGCTGCCGGGGGATTGTCGAGACAGGCATTCCATCACTCCCTGGCTGGAGGTGGGCGGCGGGTGGCCGCCCTTGGTATGCCGTTCTAGCCAGCCGGCGGTTACACCCCGGAAACGATCACTGTTACCGCCACGTAACCCGTGAGCAGGCATTCTGGAGCTCGCCATGCCCGTGCGGCGGGGCGGCCGGAACCATCGGCCGGCCCGCGCGGGCCCGCCGCGACCCGTGGAGATCGCATCGATGAGGGTGCTGCTGGTCGAGGACCACGCCGAGCTCGCCGAGACGGTGGCGGACGGCCTGCGCCGCGAGGGTATGGCCGTCGACCTCGCCGCCGACGGGCCGGCCGCGCTGGCCCGGCTCGACCTGGTCGACTACGAGGTGGTGCTGCTGGACCGGGACCTGCCCGGGCTGTCCGGGGACGAGGTGTGCCGGTCGATCGTCGCGGCCGGGCGGCCCAGCCGGGTGCTGATGCTGACCGGCGCCGGCACCGTCCGGGACCGGGTGGCCGGCCTCGGCCTCGGCGCCGACGACTACCTGCCCAAGCCGTTCGCGTTCGTCGAGCTGGTGGCCCGGATCCGGGCGCTGGCCCGGCGCGCCCAGCCGCCGCTGCCGCCGGTCCTGACGCACGGCGAGCTGCGGCTGGACCCGGCGCTGCGGGTCGCCACCCGGGCCGGCGCGCGGCTGCCGCTCACCCCGAAGGAGTTCGCCGTTCTGGAGTTGCTGCTCACCGCGCAGGGCCGGGTGGTGCCGGCCGAGGAGCTGCTGGACCGGGTCTGGGACGAGATGGCCGACCCGTTCACCGGCACCGTGAAGGTGACGATGAGCCGGCTGCGGGCCAAGCTCGGTGACCCGCCGGTGATCGAGACCGTGCCGCAGGCCGGATACCGGATCTGATGGCCACGATGCGCGCCCGGTCCTGGGCCGGGGTCCGGTTCTGGGTCACGGCCCGGCTGCGGCCCTGGGTCGGCGCCCCGCTGCGGACCCCGGCCGCCATCCGGCTGCGGTCCCGGGTCGCCGCGCGGCTGCCGCGGCGCACCGTGCGGCTGCGGCTGACCGTGCTGTACGCCGCCCTGTTCCTGGTCTCCGGGGCGGCCCTGCTGGCCATCACCTACCTGCTGCTGACCCACAAGCTCTTCGGTGGGGCGGCCACCCTGACCGTGCAGGGGGCCGGCCCGGGTGGCCCCGGCCCGCCGCCCGGCGCGGCCGGGCCCACCAGGGTGGTCGGTGGCGCCACCGGCACCGGCACCCCGCCGCCGTTGCGCCAGGTGCTGTACCTGTCCAGCCTCACCCTCGGCGGGATGCTGGCAGTGTCCATTGTGGCCGGTTGGCTGATGGCCGGCCGGGTGCTGCGTCCACTTCGGACGATGACGGTCGCGACCCGGCAGATCTCCGAGGCGAGCCTGCACCGGCGGCTTGCCGTCACCGGCCCGGGCGACGAGCTGAAGGACCTGGCCGACACCATCGACGGCCTGCTCGGCCGGCTGGACGCCGCGTTCGACGCGCAGCGGGACGCGCTGGCCGCGCAGCGCCAGTTCGTCGCCAACGCCTCGCACGAGCTGCGCGGCCCGCTCACCCTGGAACGGGCCGCGCTGGAGATAGCGCTGGCCGATCCGGACGCCGGTGCGCCGGCGCTGCGGTCCACCTGCGAGCGGGTGCTGGCCGCCAGCAAGCAGCAGGAGCGGCTGATCGACGCGCTGCTGGTGCTGGCCCGCGGCCAGCGCGGGCTGGACCGGTCCGAGCCGGTCGACCTGGCCGCGGTCGCCGACGAGGTGCTGCTGGCCCGGCAGGCCGAGATCTGCCGGCGCGGCCTGCAGGTGTGGACCGGGCTGCACCCGGCGGCGGTGCGCGGTGACACCCGGCTGGTCGAGCGGCTGATCGTGAACCTGGTGGACAACGCGATCCGGCACAACCTGCCCGGCGGCCGGGTGGAGATCGCGACCGGCACCGGCACCGGCCGGGCCGTGCTGGCGGTGACCAACACCGGCCCGGCCGTCCCGCCGGCCGAGGTGGACCGGCTGCTGCGCCCGTTCCAGCGGCTCGGTGCGGACCGCGTCGACCACAACGACGGCCACGGCCTTGGGCTGTCCATCGTGGCCGCCATCGCCGCCGCGCACGCCGCCGAGCTGCGCGTGCACCCCCGCCCGACCGGAGGCCTCACCGTCGAGGTGCACTTCGCACCACGCTGACCGGCGGCCACCCGGCCGGGCCGGTGCCGGCCGGTGCCGGCCCGGTCAGCTGGTGTCGGCGCTGAGGTGGCGCAGGGCGCTGGTGGCGAGCGCGGTGACCCGGAACAGGTCCTGCTCGTGGCGTGGGTTGACCTTGGCCATCTGCTCGTAGACGGTCAGCGCGTACTGGGTGAGCTGGCGGACCTCGGTGCCCCGCCGGTCGCCCTGCGACTTGGCCAGCAGCAGCGCCAGCCGGGCCGAGGCGTCGGCGGCGAGCATGGCGAACTCCGGGCCGCTGGGTCGCAGCGCGTCCGGGGTGGTCGTCACGAACCGGTGCCGGAGCTGTTCGATCGCGTACTGGGCGCCGACCGTCGCCGGATCGGGTAGCCGGCCGCCGGCCGCCTCGGCGTAGTAGGTGATCGACGCCTGGGCGGCCTCAGCGCCCTCGTCCGGCCGGCCGACCAGATCGAGCAGGGCGGCGTGGTTGTAGAGCTTGCCGGCCAGTTGCTCGGCGTTCACCCAGTTGTCCGGGTCGTCGGCGTAGAGCCGCTCGATCGCCGCCAGAGCCGCGAGGCTGTGCTGCACGGCCCGGCCGCTGCGGTCCCGCTGGCGCAGCCCGGCCAGCGCCCGGGCCGCCTCCTGATCGGCGGTCTTACGGAGCCGGGCCCGTTCCCGCTCGGACAGCGAACCCGGCTGGGTGCCGCCGGCGCTGCCCGGGTCGGCAGCGGGGCGGCGCCACCACCGGCGCCGCCCGGCCGCCGGCGCGGCGGTCGAACCAGTGGCTGACTCGCTGGCCGTGGCGGCCGTGAACCTGTCACTGTCTACATCGGACGCGAGGAGCTGGCCGTCCACGGTGCCGACGTAGAGCGCGCCGCCGGACACCGACGGGGACGAGACGAAGCTGTGCCCGGGGTCGCCGCCGCCCGGCAGCGCGCGGCGGCGTACCTCGGTACCGGTCGCCGGGTCCAGAGTGACCACGGTGGACCCGGTCTCGCCGCACTCGACCAGATGCACCCGGCCGTCGGCGAGGGCCGGGGCGGAGAGCACCCGGCCGCTGAACTCGCGCCGCCACCGCGGCCTGCCGGTGTCGGCGTCCAGCCCGGCCACCAGCCCGCCGGCCAGCTGGAAGCCGTACGGGCCGGCACCCTCGGCGGTGCGCTCGGCGCAGACCACCAGCAGGCCGTCGGCGACTCCGGCGGTGCCGAACCGGAACAGCGCGCCGGGCACCTCGACCCGCCAGCGGCTCCGGCCGGTGCCCGCCTCGACCGCCCGGACGAACGAGCCGAGCTCGGCCACGAACAGCAGCCCGGCACCGGCCGCGACCGAGCAGGCGTTCCCGGCCGCCGCCGTGGCTGTCCACAGTGGACGGCCGGTTTCCAGGGCGAGGGCGTGCAGTTCGCCGTCGCAGAGGTAGACGGTACGGTCGATGACCAGTGGTGAGGACAGCAGCGCGCCGCGGGCCGGCGGGCTCTGCTGGTCGCCGGCGATCAGCCGGGCACCGGTCGGGTAGGCCCAGCGGCGCTCGCCGAAGGCGGCGTCCAGCCCGAGCAGTTGATGGTCCGGCCCGCCGACCAGGACCAGCCCGCCGGCCACCGCGGGCGACGTGGTGCTGCCCTGATCGCCGGTGCTGACCCGCCAGCGGATGGCACCGGTGCCCGCGTCCAGCGCGACCACCTCGCCGCCGGCGGTACCGAGGTAGACCGTGCCGCCGGTGACCGCCGGCGAGCAGTCGATGCCGGCGCCGATCGGCCGCGTCCAGCGGGCCCGGCCGGTGGCGAGGTCGACCGCGTGCACGGTGCCGTTCAGGCTCGCGACGTAGCCGGTGCCGTCGGCGATGACCGGGGACGACTTGACCCAACTGCCGGTGTCGTACGCCCAGGCCCGCTCAGGTGCGACCGTCCCGGGATACCAGCCGGTGCGGCCCGGGCCGCCGCGGAACATCGCACCACTGTCCAGGGACATCCGGGCTCCTCACCCACCTGCCTCCGGACCAGCACCAGTGGGGCCGCCACCCGGGGGCTGCGCCGGCAGCGTCAGTTCTGGCTGATGATCGTCCCCTCGGTGGCGAGCGGGTGCCCGGCCGGCGCGGCCGGGTGTGCCGCGAGCCCGGCGCCGATCAGCCCGGCCAGTGCGGCGAGCAGGGCAGTGGCGAGCAGTGCGCGTACCCGCGCCGGGCGCCTGGCGATCCGCAGCCCAACCTTGCGCATGGCAACCTCCCGGCACCCTGATCAACGCGACCGTGCCGACTCTAGGCCGCCCGACCCGTGCCGTCCCAGCCGCCAATGTGGTGGATTGTGCGGCCTGTCAGCTGCGCCGGGCGCGGGCCCGGCGCTTGCCCTCGTGCATGGCCTGTACCCGGGCCACCGGGATGGTGCGGCCCTCCTCGACCAGGTCCCGGGGGAGCGGCTGCGGCGCCGGCAGTTGCTCGGCCCACGGGTCGCGGTCGCCGAGCGCCCGCACGGCGGTGTGCACGGTGAAGTCGGCCGGGGTGATCCGGTCGAGGTCGTCCCAGCCGACCGGGAACGAGACCGGGGTGCCGGGGCGCAGCCGCGGGCTGTACGCGGCCACCACGGTCGCGCCGCCGGCCCGGGTGGAGTCGAGGAACACCTTGCCGCCGCGGTCGTCCCGGATGAAGGCGGTGGTCGCGAGGTCCGGATCCAGCCGCTCGGCCCGGGCCGCGACCGCCCGGGTGGCCGCGGCCGCCTCTTCCAGCGTGACCGGCTCGGCGACCGGCACGAACACGTGCACGCCCTTGGCCCCGCTGGTCTTCACCGCGCCATCGAGCCCGGCGTCAGCCAGTGCCTGCCGGATCAACCGGGCCGCCCCGACCGCCGCCCGGAAACCCTCCACTGTGGACTCGGCCGCGCTCGGGTCAGCCGGCTCCGGCGGGTCGAGGTCGAGGATCAGATAGCTCGGGCGCTCCCACTGCCCGACCTGGACCAGCGTCGGGTGGTACTCGACCGCACGCTGGTTGGCGAACCAGAGCAGCGTGCGCCGGTCGTTGCAGAGCGCGTAGGAGACCTCGCGTTTGGACGTCTCGGCCCAGCGCTGCACGGTGCGCACCCAGTCCGGGGTGTACTTCGGCACGTTCTTCTGCATGAACGGCGGCTGGCCGCGCAGCACCCGGCGCACCGACAGCGGCCGGTCGGCCAACACCGGGATGATCCGGTCGGCGACCGCGTCGAGGTAGTCGACCAGGTCGCGCTTGGTCGCGCCCGCTCCGTCGAACAGCGGTTCGTCGAGGTTGGTCAGCGCCACCCCGTCCCGCGTCTCGCCGCTCACTGTGTCTCCCGTTCGCTTCGCGGAGCGCCAGACGCGGCGTCTTCCCTCGGCACCGCGCGGCGACTTCGTCGGCGCGTTGCCTCAGTC
>Ga0307499_10000495_pt1 | contig 13855 bp, 9 predicted proteins | sample 13_S_MG_FD_201363 | JGI IMG/M metagenome (GOLD analysis project Ga0307499, IMG submission 201363) | Soil microbial communities from Populus trichocarpa stands in riparian zone in the Pacific Northwest, United States - 13_S | ecosystem: Environmental > Terrestrial > Soil > Riparian zone > Trees... | reverse complement strand
GCGCGGCCACCGGCGGCCGCCGCTCAACTGCGACCGGCGCCACGGCCGGGCCGGCGCCAGTCGGGCCGGCCACGGCCGAGCCAACCACAGCCGGGCCGGACACAGCCGGGCCGGGCGCGCCGGCCGTCCCGGCCGGGTCCGGCGGCGGACCGGCCGGCCGCAGCGGCCGGCTGGCGCGCGCCCTGGGCCGGGTCGGCGAGACCACAGGATGCTCCTTCCGCATGCCCCCGGGACCACCCGGGCGCCTGCGGCGACTATAAGCCGGCCCGCCGCGCCGGCCCGCCGCGGCTACTCGGCGACGTACTCGTTCCAGTCCTTGTACCTGGCCACCTCGCCGGCCGCCGCGGCGGAGAAGATCTCCATGATCTCCTTGCTGATCGGGCCCGGCTTGCCGGTGCCGATCTGCCGGTCGTCCATCTCGGCGATCGGCACGATCTCGGCCGCGGTGCCGGTGAAGAACGCCTCGTCGGCGAAGTACAGGTCGGTGCGGACCAGCGCGTGCTCGACGACCTCGTAGCCCTGATCGCGGGCGATCGTCATCACCGAGTCGCGGGTGAGGCCCTGCAGCAGGCCCTCCTGCACCGGCGGGGTGATCAGGGTGCGGCCCTGCACGATGAAGATGTTCTCCCCGGTGCCCTGTACCACGTTGCCGGCCGGGCTGAGCAGGACCGCCTCGTCGTAGCCGGCCTTGAGCGCGGCGACCTTGCTCAGCGAGGAGTTCACGTACTGGCCGGTGCCCTTGCCGGTGGGGGCGATCGAGTTCTGGTTGATGTGCTGCCAGCTGGACGTCACCGCCCGGCAGCCCCGCTCCAGCGCCTCGGTGCCCAGGTACAGGCCCCACGGCCAGCAGGCGACCATCACCTCGACGTGGCTGGGCAGCGGGTTGAGGCCCATCTCGCCGTAGCCGAGGTAGATCAGCGGGCGGATGTAGCAGGACTCCACCTCGTTGATCCGGACCGTCTCCTTGGTGGCGGCGACGATCTCTTCCGGGGTGAAGCCCGGGTCCATCAGGTATAACCGGGCCGACCGGAACAGCCGGGCGATGTGGTCGGTCAGCCGGAACACGGCCGGCCCGCGCGGCGTCGCGTACGCCCGGACGCCCTCGAAGACACCCCAGCCGTAGTGCAACGTCGGGTTCAGCACGTGGATTTTCGCGTCGTCCCAGTCGACGAGCGTGCCGCTCATCCAGATCTTCTTTGTTGGCGTGATAGGCACAGCCGGCTCCTTCGACGGAACTACGAGGACTTCCTACGATTCCACCACAGGCATAACCCGTGGCGATACCGGGATCAACTCGCTGGCTGCGTACTTGGCGTACTGGGCGTCGGCGAGTGCTGGCTGGCGAGGGCCGCGAGCCGGTCACCGATGAGGTCCGTGCCGCCCGGATCGGCGTGGTCGCGGGTGGCCAGATCGAACGCCACCGCGGCTTCGACCCGCCGCGCCTGGTCGCCGTGCCCGAGGTGATCGAGCAGCAGCGCCACCGACAGTACCGTCGCGGTCGGGTCGGCGCGGCCGGTTCCGGCAATGTCCGGGGCGCTGCCGTGCACCGGCTCGAACATGCTCGGGTTGGCCCGACTGACGTCCAGGTTGCCGCTGGCGGCCAGCCCGATGCCGCCGGTGACCGCGGCGCCGAGGTCGGTCAGGATGTCGCCGAACAGGTTGTCGGTGACCACCACGTCGAACCGGGCCGGGTCGGTCACGAAGAACATCGCGGCCGCGTCCACGTGCTGGTAGGCCACCGTGATGTCCGGGAAGGCCCGGGAGACATCCTCGACCGTGCGCGACCAGAGCGAGCCGGCATGCGCCAGCACGTTCGTCTTGTGCACCAGCGTCAGGTGCCGGCGGGGCCGGGCGGCGGCGCGCTGGAACGCGTCCCGCACCACCCGCTCGACGCCGAACGCGGTGTTCAGGCTGACCTCGGTCGCCACCTCGTGCGGGGTGTCCTTGCGCAGGATGCCGCCATTGCCCGAGTACGGGCCCTCGGTGCCCTCGCGGACCACGACCATGTCGATGGCGGGCTCCCCGGTCAGCGGCGAGCGCACGCCGGCGAACAGCCGCACCGGGCGCAGGTTCACGTGGTGGTCCAACTCGAACCGCAGGCGCAACAACAGGCCGCGTTCCAGCACCCCCGGCGGCACGCTCGGATCGCCGACCGCGCCGAGCAGGATCGCGTCGTGCCCGCGCAGCTCGTTGATCACCGAATCGGGCACCAGTTCCCCGGTTCGGTGCCATCGGGCGGCGCCCAGGTCATACATGGTGGTCTCGACGTCGGAGATCACCTCACGGAGCACCTTGAGGCCCTCCGCGACCACTTCAGGGCCGATGCCGTCGCCTGGGATGACCGCTAGCTTCATGAGCGGCAAGGCTACCCGGCCCGCTGGTCCGGTTTGCGCCGCCCGGTCGCGCGTCGCACTGGTTCACCTGGGCGGATGGACGGCACCGGGCCGGCCCCGGCGGCGGGGCGCCCCGGCCGGGTGGCGCGGACGCGAGAGGGCCCCCGCGGCGGCTGCCGCGGGGGCCCTCTGCGTACGTACTACTCCCAACGGCTAGGTCACGGTCAGGACCACGCTGTTGGAGAACGCATCGGCGTAGTTGTTATCGCCGAAGTAGTGCGAGTAGATCGTGTACCGGCCACGGGCCAGGTTCGGCAGCCGCAGCGTGACCGACCCGGTCGTGGTCGTGCCCTGAACAAGCAGCACACCCGGCGTCCGGGAGACCTGGACCGTCCCGGTGGCCGCCGGCCCGGAGGTGGGCGCGATGGACACCGTGGCGTTGACCGCGGTACCGGCCCGCACCGTTGTCGCGCTCAGCGTGAGCTTCGGCGACGACGGCTGCTTCACCCGGACCACCTGGGCCCGGGAGCCGTCCTTGTTGTGGTGGTGGATCAGCAGCAGGCCCTGCGTCTTGTCGGCCCTGAACGTGGCCACGTCCTTGCGGACGCTCAGCGTGTGGCCGGGCTGGTCGAAGAACAACACGCCGGACGAGCCGCCATCGCCGGCGGTGATCGCCGGGCGGGTGACGTCGATGGTCAACTGCGGGGAGAACTGCGCGGTCAGCCCCACCGTGTCGACCGCGTCGTTGTGGTAGGCGCTGAACGTCGCCAGCCCGTAGTTGATCCGCCGGTTCGCGCTCGTGATGCCCAGCGCCTTCAGCGGCACCGACATCACAGCACTGTCACTGTCGAAGACGTCCGTGTCGAAGTTGCCGGGGGCCGTGTTCAGGAACCAGAAGTTGTTCCCTTCCGCGTCCTCCAGCAGATCGCCGGTGTTCAGGTCGACAGCCTCGGTGCCGAGCAGGTCCGAGGTGGCGCTGAACCGGGTGGTGAACAGGACCACGTCCGGCGCGCCGTCGTGGTTCAGGTCGAGCACCACCTCGAAGTCGCTGAACCCAGCGGGGGTACGCCACGGCCCATAACTGCTGACTCCGAAGTACAGGAGCCCCTCTTCCAGCGGGTTCCCGGCGGCGGCGGCGATCGCCGGTGCGTCGGTGGTGACGCCGAGGTACTTCACGTCCGTCGACCGCTCGTCGGCGAACGCGATGCAGCCCTCGACGACCGCGCCAGTGCAGGCCGGCAACTGCGGGCTCGTCGCCTGCAGGCCGAACCCGCTGACCATCGAGTCGACCGCCTCGGTGTCCTCACCCTGACTCACGCCGTGCCCGGTCAGCGCCAGGTCACCGCTGACCACGCCGCCCGGTGGCAGCACCAGCGAGCTGGCCTGGGTCACCGTGGACGCCGGCCGCGGCGCCGAGTACACCGGCACCCGCAGCGACGGCCGTTGCGAGTCGGTCGCGTCCAGTACGACACGTCCGCTGGCGTCCGCCATGAACTGCCGCGGCGCGCCGGCCTGCTCGACCTCGACGGTCGGGTCGATCGTCTTGGTGAGCGTGCCCGGGTCCGCGATCGTCATCGTGACATCGAACGTGGTGGTTGCCCGCGGAGCCAACGCGATCTTGTTGTCCGCCGGGTTGCCGGCCTTCGACTTCACCGAGTAGACGACGCCCGGGATCTGGGTGGACGGCACGTACGACAGGTTGTACGCCGCCGGCGTGACGCCCTTGTTGACCACCTTCACGGTCTTGGTGAGGGTGACCGGCGCGGTGACCGCGACCGGGCCGAACGAGACGCTGACCGCGCCCGGGTCGTTCACCACGTAGGCGAGCACCTGGTTGTCCAGGGCCTGCGGGACGTCGACCCGGCCGGCGCCGACCCGGTTCGGCGCGTACTTGTCGCCGGTGCGGTTATCGCCGGTGAAGATGTCCTTGTCGGCCGTGTTCATGATGTTGGCCTTGACCTCTTCCGGCGTCCAGTCCGGGTGCTTCGACCGGACCAGCGCGGAGACGCCGGCGATCATCGGGCTGGACATCGAGGTGCCGGACAGCGACTTGCCGTCGCTGCCGGTGCCGACATCGGTGGAGAAGACCTGCACCGAGACGCCGGTGACGTCCGGCTTCAGGTTGCCGGCGCCGTGCGTGCCGCGGGACGAGGAGGTGTAGACCTTGTCCGCATTCTGCGGCAGGCTCTGCTTGACGCTGTTGCGCAACGTGTTGCCGAGCGTCGCCGAGACGCTCTCGCCCAGGTGCGGGCGGATGATGTCGGCGGCGCTCTTCACGATCAACACGCCGGGGATGTCGGCGTCGCCGGTGATGCCGGCGGCGAACGACTCGGAGTCGTCGGCGAACACGAACCCGACCGCGCCGGCGGCCTTGGCATTACCGGACCGTAGCGCGGAGCCGCAGCGCCGGTCGGTTCCCTCGGTCCACTCCAGCCAGGCGATCTTGCCGGTGAAGGTCCCGGCCGGGAACGCGTCGCAGCCGTCCTTGTTGTTGGTACCCAGGTTGTTCGGGTCGAACGTGCCCGGCGGTGCGGCGAGCACGCCGGTCAGGTCCGGGCTGGTCGCGTACGGGAACGCGACCGAGACCTCGGCGCCGTAGGTGTCGGCGATGCCGCTCGGCGAGTTGACCCTCAGCCCGTCCAGCACGGCGAAGCCGTCGTCGCCACCGGAGGCGGCGATGGTGCGGACCGCGTTGCCCGGCGAACCGCCGACGTCGTACAGGTCGCCGCCGTTGCCCATCGCGGCCACCACGACGGTGCCACCCTGCGACAGCCGGTTGGAGGCGACCGAGTCGCCGTCCTGCGGCGAGCCGAAGTCCGAACCGAGCGACATGTTGACCACGTCGAGGCGGTCGGTGAAGTCGCCGTCACCGTCCGGGTCGGCGGCCCAGTCCAGCGCCTCGCCGACGACGTTGGTCGAACCGGCGCAGCCGAACACGCGCAGCGCGTAGAGCGCGGCACGCGGAGCGGCGCCGGGGCCGATCTTCATCGTGGAGAACGGGGTGGTCGAGTCGTACGGGCCGGTGTAGGTGCTGCCGTTCGCGGCGACACCGAACCCGGCCGCGGTACCGGCGACGTGCGAGCCGTGCCCGACGGTGCTGTCCGGGCCGCTGTACTTGCAGTCGATCGGGTTGGGGTCCGGGTGCGGGATCCCCTGGAATGGGAACACCGGGTCGACGCTGTTCGGGTCGGCGTTGTAGGTGTCGCCGGCGAAGTCGAACCCGCCGACCACCTTGGCGGTCGGGAACTGGCCCGGGATCGCCTCGGTGGTGTTGATCGCGTCGAAGGCCGCCGGGGTGCCGGCGCCGCCGAAGATCGCGTGGGTGTAGTCGATGCCGGAGTCGATGATGCCGACGGTGACGTTCTGGCCGAGGTCACCGGTGGCCCAGCCGGTCGGCGCGCCGACCAGCGGCATGCCGCCGGCGTTGCTGACCCGCTTGGCGGTGATCGGGTAGACGGCCTTGACGCCGCCGAGGCCCCTGATGGCGCTGGCGAACTTGGCGTCGGTCTGCACAGCGATACCGGCCATGATGTTGTGCATCCGGTAGAGCACCGTGGACTTCGGCGCCACCTGGGCGACCCTGGCCGCGACGCTGTTCTGCATGGACGTCACGACGCCCTGCTGGGCCTTGGCCGCGGCCTTGGCGGCGGCCTTACCGCGGCCGAGCGCGCCCTTGTAGCTGTCCTGCGTGGCGCCGGTGTTGAGCTCGAGCAGCAGCGCCACCGGGCCCTTGGTGGGCAGCGTCGCGGTGCCCTCGGCTGGGGTCTTCTTGGCGTTCTTCGTGCCCAGACCGCTCAGCGGTGTCGACGCGACGTCGACCTTCGCCCCCTTGACCTTCGATGAGATCGGCTTCGCGTGGGATGACTTCGGTGCGGCACCGACCGGACTGCCACCTCCCTGGGAGATGAGCACCCCCCCGGTCAACGCCGCGAGAGCTACCAGCGGCACGGCACGCCGCCTGGTCAGCCCCCGGAGATACGAACGACTCACGGCCACCCTCGCAGGCAGGGATCTTTGACCGTGCGGACGCTCGGCGTCGCAGCGCGCGCCCCGCTCCGCCGCGGGACACCGGTCTACCTGCCGCGCCGGAGACGATAACGGTTCGTAGCCGGTTGGCGAAGCAGGAACCGAAGAATTCTCCCCGGTCGTGTCGAAGCTGTAACAAGAACGGCGAACGGAGCAGTCAAGCCTACTCTGCCGCCAGATCGGCGCTACGCACAGCAGTCGCTCCGATCACAGAGCGTATATCGGCGAGTACGTCCGCGGGTACGGCAGTGTCCACCGAAACCGTCATCAACGCCTCGCCGCCACGCCGTGTCCGGCTGACCTGCGCGCCGGCGATGTTGATGCCGGCCGCGCCGAGCCGCTCGCCCACCGTGCCGACCACACCGGGGCGGTCGGCGTAGCGGAAGAACAGCAGGTGGGCCTCCAGCCGAAGGTCGGTGTCGAACCCGTCGACCTCGACCAGCTTCTCCACCTGACGGGGCCCGGTGAGGGTGCCGGAGACGCCGATCTGCTCGCCGGTGGCCAGCACGCCGCGCACCGAGATGAGGTTCCGGTATTCGTCACTCTCCGCATACGTCACCAGGCCGACGTCGACGCCCCGGTCCTTCGCCAGCAGCGGCGCGTTGACGAACGTGACCTGCTCGGCGACCACGTCGGTGAAGATCCCCTTGAGCGCGGCGAGTTGCAGCACGCTGACGTCCTGGCTGGCGATCTCGCCGCGGACCTCGACCGTGACGCTCTGCGCGACGCCGCCGGCCAGCGCGGTGAAGATCCGGCCCAGCTTCTCCGCCAGCGGCAGGCCCGGCTTGACTGCCTCCGCGACCACGCCGCCGGCCTGCACGTTCACCGCGTCCGGGACGAACTCGCCCTGCAGCGCGAGCCGCACCGACCGGGCCACCGCGAGCCCCGCCTTGTCCTGCGCCTCGGCGGTGGACGCGCCCAGGTGCGGGGTGACGACCACGCCGGGCAGCCCGAACAGGGGGCTGTCGGTGCACGGCTCGGTGGCGAACACGTCGATGCCCGCGCCGGCGACGTGGCCGGACCTGATCGCGTCGGCCAGCGCCTGCTCGTCGATCAGCCCGCCGCGGGCCGCGTTGACGATCCGGACACCCTTCTTCGTCAGGGCCAGCTCCCGGGCGCCGATCAGACCGGCGGTCTCCGGCGTCTTCGGCAGGTGGATCGAGATGAAGTCGCTCTCGGCGAGCAGCTGGTCGAGGCTCAGCAGCTGGACGCCGACCTGCGCGGCCCGGGCCGGCTGCACGTACGGGTCGTACGCGACCAGCCGGGTGCCGAACGCCGACATCCGCTGCGCGAACAAGATCCCGATCCGACCGAGGCCCACGACCCCGACGGTCTTGTCCGCGACCTCCACCCCGGTGAACTTGGACCGCTTCCACTCCCCCGACTTCAACGACTTGTCCGCGGCCGCCACGTTCCGGGCCGTGGCCAGCAGCAGCGCGACCGCGTGCTCGGCGGCGGAGACGATGTTCGAGGTGGGCGCGTTCACCACCATCACGCCGCGGGCCGTCGCCGCCGGCACATCCACGTTGTCCAGCCCGATCCCGGCCCGCGCGATCACCTTCAGCCTCGGCGCCGCCGCAAGGGCCTCCGCGTCGATCTGGGTGGCGCTGCGCACCAGCACCGCGTCGACGTCGGCCAGCGCCGGCAGCAGCGCGGCCCGGTCGGCGCCGTTCACAGTGCGCACCTCGAACTCGCCGGCCAGCACCTCCATCGCGGACGGGGCAAGCTCTTCAGCGACCAGCACAACCGGCTGCAACATGCAACATCTCTCTCAGTCGACGACGAAACGCCGGAGGCGATCTCCGCCACGGCCCTGGCCATCGTAACGATGGACGCTTAGGCCGGTCCGTCTCGGCTACGGCGCTCCCAGGGCCTGGCGGAAGACTCAGCGATCACCATCTGCCGATGGCAACTGGCTGGACCCGGACGACCTACGCAGGCACAAACGCCTGTCAGACGCCGGCCTCACCAGTCGGCTCTCCGAGGAGGCGCTCCAAAAGATCAGCCAGCGGTTGGCCGCCGCCATGTGACCTGACTTGGCTCAAATTAGTGTCCATCGGATCGTCGGTCGATGGCGTGGAGTGCGTCTTGGAGGTCGTCGGGTAGGGGTTGTTCGGCGGTGATGGTGTGTGGGCCGGCTTGGATCTCGACGGTGCGGTAGCGCCGTGTGGTCTGGACGAACTTCTTGATCGACCAGCCGGTGGCGTCCTCGATCCAGCGGCTGACGGCCAGGGCGGCGAACACGATGCTGAGGTGGGCTTCGATGGAGTCGCGCTTGTGGTGGTAGATGGGGCGGGCTTGCAGGTCGTGTTTGGACATCCGGAACGAGCGCTCGATCTGGAACAGCCGGTGGTAGGCGCCGATCACGAACTCGGCGGTGACCGGGGTGCCGTCGGGGCAGGTGGCGAGGTTGGTGACGTAGCCCTTCAGCCCGGCAAGTGACCGGGCCTTCGCCTCCAGGGCCCGGTTGACGGTCTTGGTCGCACCAGACAGCTGGATGAACCGGTTGCGCTTGACCGGGGCCTTGCCGGCGACGGCGTTGGCGGCTTTGGCGACCTGCTGGTCGATCCCGCGCAGCGTGCGGCGGGCCCGGTCGGCCTTGTATTGGTAGTAGATGACCTGGTCCCGACGCTTGTCGGCGGGGCCGGCGGGCCAGGGTTGGGTGAAGATGTGCCCGTCGGGGATGTCGGTGCCGGGGTGGGTCGTGCGCCACTGGTCGACGACGTAGGGGACGTCGGGGATGCGGGCGCCGAGGATGAACGACAACTCGGCGGCCTCGATGGCTTTCTGGTTGGCCGCCGACACCATGCCGGCGTCGGCCACGACGGTGACGTCCGGCAACTGGTGCGCGGCCATGAACGCCTGGATCGTCGGGATCATGGTGGTGGTCTCGGCTGCGTTGCCCTCGAAGGCGTTGACCATCAGCGGGAACCCGCCAGCGTCGGTGAGCAGGCCGATCGTGACTTGCGGCTCCAGGCGGCGTTCCTTGGAGAACCCCGGCTCCCGGAACCCATCGCCGGTATCGGTCTCGAAATAGAGCGTGTTGGGTCGGCCCGGGGCGCGGTGGCAGCGTTGCTGCTGCTCCGTTTCCCCGGGCCGCCCGCCGAACCCGCCGTGCGCCTTTCAACGCAACGGGCTCTCCACGTGGGTGGTGCCGTTCAGGCGGGCGTGGTGGTCGGGTCGTAGGGGCTGGGGATGCGGGTGCCGCGATACCAGTAGCGTTCGATGCGAACGCGGGTGGGATCGAACAGTTCGGCGCCCTGGGTCGTGATGGTGTTCCAGCTGCCGTCTGGGCGGCGGAGCCATCGTTTGACCTTGGTCCAGTTCCAGCGGTGCTGCTCGCGTTGCCAGGCCACGAATCTCCGCCAGGTGAAGTACCGCAGGAAGGAGAACCGGCGCCCGGCGATCGCGTGGCGGAAGTAGTACGTCCAGCCGCGCAGCGCCGCGTTGACCTCGACGATCACGTCCGCCAGTGGGCGTGGGGACCGGCGAGGGGTCAGGTTGCGGATGGTCTGCTTGATCGTCGTGAACGCCTTGTCGGCGATGAAGACCATGCAGAACCACTTGCCGCCTCCACGTCGTTTCCTCCACTGGATGTGGAAGCCGAGGAAGTTGATCCCCTCGCTCAGGTGCGTGATCCGGGTCTTGGGCTGCGACAGCCGCAGCCCGAGCACGGCCAGCACCTCGGCGGCCTGTTCGGTGAGAGCGACGGCGTCGTCCCTGCTGCCGTTGGTCATGATGACGAAATCGTCCGCGTAGCGGACGATCCGCCAGTTGCCCATCCCGTGGAGCACGCGGCGTCGGCGCGCCGACTGGGTGGACTGCGCACCGCCTTCGGCCCACGGGGACATGATCGCCTCGTCCAGCGCGGACAGGGCGATGTTGGCCAGCAGCGGCGAGATGATGCCGCCTTGGGGTGTCCCCGTGCTGGCGGCTTCCTGGCCGAGGTCGGTCAGGACCCCGGCTTTGAGGAACGCGCGGACCAGCGCGACGGTCTTTCTGTCCTTGATCCTCGCCCGCACCCGGTCCAGGACGACCTGGTGGTCGATGTTGTCGAAGCATCCTTCGATGTCCGCATCGACCACCCACCGGTAGCCGCGTGAGGCGTAGTACTGGATCTCGGCGACCGCGTCGTGGGCGCGCCGCCTGGGCCGGAACCCGTAGGAGACCGGCATGAAGTCGGCCTCGAATATCGGCTCCAGCACCATCCTCAAGGACTGCTGCACGACCCGGTCGGTCACGGTCGGGATCCCCAACGGGCGGGACTTCCCACCCGGCTTGGGGATCAACACCCGCCGCACCGGCGCCGGCCGATACGTTCCGTCCTTCAGGCTGGCGGCGATCCCGGACAGGAGCGCCCCGATCTCGCCCCGCTGCTCGATCCCGCGCACGGTCACGCCGTCGACCCCAGCAGTGCGAGCCCCCTTGTTGCGTGCCACGTGCTCCCAGGCCACCAACAGGTAGTCCGGGCGCGACACCAGATTGAACAAGTCCCCGAACCGCAGACCGCGGTCGGTCTTCGCCCACCGGTGGTACTTGGCCTGCATCCGCGCTACCCGCTCACCGGCCAGGTCCACCGGCAGGCGGGCGTCGGAGTTCACCGACGCGCCTCGCGCCATCACAGCACCTCCTACCCACCCTCGCTGCCGCCCTCCCGATGTGTCCGGCTCTCCCGGACTCGCAGTACTACGGCGGCTCCGCCAGCCCCCACGCCGATCGGTCGACGACGAACCCAGCCACCCCACCGTGCTGGCAGCACGCCCAGGTGGCAGACCCGGGGGCCTTCCCATGTTCACTCGCTGTTCGCTCACCGAAGGAGGCACCCGGCTATCTGCCTGCGGCACGCATCGGCGGCTACTCCGTAGTCCTTCGCCGCCGACCCCACCCGGGAATGGTCACTCGCACCCCGGGCAGGCCACCCACCCACCACTCCGGCAGGTGGCTCACCGCGCCCGCCCCATATCCGCAGGGTTTGAGGCGGTCCTACGTCAAGACAGGTGATCACACCGGTTCCTCGCGTATACCTCTCCGGCACGCTCGCCGCACTCACGCCATCCAGCGGTACTGACGCGACACGGCTTTGTCGGGGCTGCTCCCCGCCCTCCCGGTCGTCTCCCCGGTCAGACTGCCCCCAGCTCCACGGCCCCAGCTACGGCCAGGACCACGGTGGCGGTCTCTCACCCCCACTCGAACAACAAGCGCCTCATGGCGCACGCTGACGTCATAGAGGACCAGGCTCGCCGGGCCCAACGCGCACCGGGCCGCGCACGCCGCGGCCAGAGCAGCACGCCAGGACGGCTGGGCGTAGACCGGCAGCCGGCGTTTCAGCGTCGGATACGACCAGGGTTCGACACCGACTTCCTCCAGCACCCGGGCGCTGTCCAGCTTGCTGGACGGTTCGATGATCCGAGCCAGCACCAACTGCCGGAACACCTCATCGCCTTCGCTGGCGGCATCGAACCCGAGCACATCGAAGGCCTGCCCCAACGCGTCCCACAGGTACGCCATCCGGCTAGAGGTGATCGGCAACGGCCCACCATCGGCCACACCCCGCCCAGCACGCCCGCCGATCCCCAAGTCCAGCTCACCCTGACCGGCCACCAGCCGCTGCCGAGCAGCAGCCTTCAACAACTCCAGGCGGACCTCATCATGAGCCGAACCGATGTGCTCGATATCCCGCGACCCACGCCGGTTGGAGTACACGATCTGCACCGCCGTGGCACCCGAGGCCGTCCTCACCGTGCGCACGAACGGAGACACCCGCCCACCCTACGGCCGGCCAGCCCCAGGATTAGTGTCCAAATCCAGACCCCGCCACCCACGAAACCCCAGGTCACAGCCCCACACCCGCGAAACCGCCATGATCGTGAGCCAAGTCAGGGCCTGGCGGAAGACTCAGCGATCACCATCTGCCGATGGCAACTGGCTGGACCCGGACGACCTACGCAGGCACAAACGCCTGTCAGACGCCGGCCTCACCAGTCGGCTCTCCGAGGAGGCGCTCCAAAAGATCAGCCAGCGGTTGGCCGCCGCCATGTGAACCTCGATGTCAGCCCGCCACCGGCCGCAGGATCGATTCGGCGAGATCAGCGAACGCAGCCCCGCCGGCGGCTACATAGTCATCCCGGTTGAATACTCCCACCGAGTCATCACTCCCACGCATCTTGAGGGTGTTCCTCAGTTGGCTGGCCAGCATCCGCCCCTCGAGGCGTGCGTCATCGGCTACCAGCGTCACGGCCCGCCTGGCTACCTTCGGGTACTCCGGAATAACCCAGATCCGCGCCGCACCGGGCATGCACACGTCGACAAACCGGCATCCACGGAAATTCCACGTTCGCCAACGAAGCTCCCGAGAAATCCACGTCGCGCATTACCGCGGCAGGCGGCTCTCCGGTAAATCCAGGCCATCGAACAGGACACGTGCCAGGTCGCCGCTGAAGATACACCCCTGAATCGCCCTGCTGACGATCAGACCTCAAGCGCGCTCCAAGGCTGGGTTATGCCGCCGGCTCAGCTCCTCGACGAGGATCCCAGAACGGTGTTCCCCGCTTCTCCCAGCGAGCCAACAGCGCCTCCGCACCCTGTGCGACCGTAAAACGGCGCTCCGACTCGAACACTGGGACGGCCTGCAGGAATTCGACGTGGACACCGCTCGGCAGGGACAGCGCGGGCAGGATCTCGCCCATCTGACGCAGGATCAGGAATGTGCTCATCTCGGACCCAGGCCAGAGCGGACCGTCTGCAGGGACGGTATGGCCGTGATCGACGGTTTCGCCCTCGCGCCGCGCGAACAAGCCCAATGCGGCCAACGCTGAGGCGACATCATCGCGGCCTGGCAGCAGCCCAACGAAGTACTCGATGCGGTGGCCGCCGGCCTCCACACCGGCCACCTCCTCACCACTTGCGCCGACCGTCGCGTAGAGATCGACGCCCTCACCGTTCGTCGACGCATCCCACTTGTAGATCTCGATCTCATACCCACCCGCACGGAACACCGCCTTCCGGGACGGCTCGCCCCAACGGGCGCGGTACAGATCGCCAACAGCGTCAACCACGTTCACTGCTGCCCTCCAAAGGCCACCAGACACCCTCCGAGCGTGCTTGAGATCTTGGCGGCGGGTCGTCGTGATCTTGGTCGTCTGCCCGAGCAGATCGGCAGCAGCAGGTGCAGCGCCTCGATATGCTCAGGCCGCTTGACCACAGCCCAGACCATGTCGCTACCCAGCTGCTGCTTGACGGCCTGGACCACGTAGCCAGTTGCCGTATCGGCATGAATAACGTCGGCCGGGCCAGGCCCTTACCGTCCGACTGTCCTATACCAAGGAGCAGTTCAGCAAGACCATCAGCTATGGACAACTCCGCGCAGCAGTCACCACTCGCTACATTTGGCAAACCTGAACGCCGATCACTGCGGCAATCTTGCCAACGCCTTGCGGGCCTCGCCCCGCACCCAGGCCCGTTGGTCGCCGAGCTTGCGCGCCAACGCCGGTCGAGCG
>Ga0307499_10000493_pt1 | contig 13867 bp, 13 predicted proteins | sample 13_S_MG_FD_201363 | JGI IMG/M metagenome (GOLD analysis project Ga0307499, IMG submission 201363) | Soil microbial communities from Populus trichocarpa stands in riparian zone in the Pacific Northwest, United States - 13_S | ecosystem: Environmental > Terrestrial > Soil > Riparian zone > Trees... | reverse complement strand
ATCAGCTGCGCGACTTCTTCCGGCAGACCGTCGCGAGGAAGAACGTGACCAGTGGCTCGACCATGTGCTCGCCGCCGGAGAACACGGCCTTCTGCCTTTGACTCGAGCTTTGTCGATCACGTTGATCGGGGTTCCCCTCTTGGCCATAGGCCTCCGGATCGGCCGCACCGGCAAAAAGTCCGCGGCTAAGTGAAACGACCAGGAGGAGGTTTGCCCGGACCGCCCTAGGCGACGGCGAGATCGTCGAAGCGGTGCAGCTCGGCGACCGGGACGCGGGCGTGGACGAGCACCCCGTCCTCGCGCTCGGTCCGCTCCAGGTTGCCGGCGACCTCGTGCAGCTCGTGCAGCCGCGCACCTTCGCTGTATGGGAAGAGCAGCTCGACCTCGGCCAGCGTGTCCTCGAATGCCCTCTCCACCCGCTCCAGCAGCTCCCCGACTCCCTCGCCGGTCAGGGCCGAGACGAGCACGGCGCCGGGGTGGCGCAGCAGGGCGTCGTCGCGTTGCTCGCGGTCAAGCAGGTCGGCCTTGTTGAGGACCAGCAGGCACGGCTTGTCACCGGCGCCGATCTCCTCCAGCACCGCGTCGACCGCGGCCAGGTCGGCGAGGCGACGGCGCTCGGGCGCGGCCGCGTCCACGACCTGCAGGATCAGGTCGGCGAGCACGGTCTCCTCCAGCGTCGCCTTGAACGCCTCGACCAGCTGGTGGGGCAGCTTCTCGATGAACCCGACGGTGTCGGTGAAGAGGTAGTCCCTGCCCGAGAGCGCGACGCTGCGGGTGGTCGGGTCGAGCGTGTGGAAGAGCCGGTCGCCCACCCCGACGGCTTCGCTGCCGGTGAGCGCGTTCAGCATCGTCGACTTGCCGGCATTGGTGTAGCCGGCAAGAGCGACCCGGGGCAGCGAGGAGCGCTCGCGCTGTGCACGCATCACGCCGCGGTTGCGCTCCAGGCGGCCGAGCCTGCGACGCAGCGCGGCGATCCGGTCGCGAGCGAGGCGGCGGTCGGTCTCGATCTGGCTCTCGCCCGGGCCCCTGGTGCCGATGCCGCCGTCCATGCGGCCGGCGCCGAGGCGCTCCAGGTGGGTCCAGAGGCCGCGCATGCGGGCCATGTTGTATTCGAGTTGCGCCAGCTCGACCTGCAGCTTGCCCTCTGCAGAGTGAGCGTGGTCGGCGAAGATGTCGAGGATCACCGCGGTGCGGTCGATCACCGGCACGCCGAGCGCCGCCTCGAGGTTGCGCTCCTGGCGTGGCGCCAGCTCGTCGTCGCAGGCGACGAGGTTCGCGTCGCACTCGCCGATCAGCTGCTTCACCTCGGCCAGCTTGCCGCGACCCAGATAGCGGTCGGGGTCGGGGGCGGCTCGCTGCTGCAACGCCTCGCCGGCGGTCGCCACGCCCGACGTGCGCAGCAGCTCTTTCAACTCGACAAGCGGATCGCCTTCCTCACGGCCATCGGCGACACCGATCGCGAGGGCGCGCTGGCGGGCACGGGGATTGGAGACGCCGGCGCCTCCCAAGGCGTATCGCGTCTGCTTGTTGCGCCCGTTCCTGGATCGGTCCACTCGACCTGATTGTAGGCGTCGGTCCAGCCCGGATAGGCTGTGCGGCTGTGAAGGTCTTCGTGACGGGAGGAACCGGCTTCATCGGCGGCGAGGTCGTGCGCCAGCTCCGCGCCCGCGGAGACGAGGTCGTCAGCCTCGTGCGCAGCCCGGAGAAGGCCAGCGGATTGACCGCACAGGGCTGCCAAATCGTCAGCGGCGACCTCAGCGACGGCGAGGCAATCCGCAGCGGCATGGAGGGCTGCGACGGCGTCGTCCACGCCGCCGCGATGTACGAGGTGGGGATTCCCGCCAAGCAGCACCCGGCGATGTGGGAGGCCAACGTCGCCGGCACCGAGCGCGTGCTCGAGGCGGCGCGCGAGGTCAAAGCTCCCAAGGTCGTCTACGTCTCGACCTGCGGCATCTTCGGCAACACCCACCGCCAGGTCGTCGACGAGGCCTACGAGCACCCCGGCAAGGAGTTCACCTCCTACTACGAGGAGACCAAGCTCGAGGCGCACAAGCTCGCCAAGCGGATGATCGAGGACGGGCTACCCGGGGTGATCGTCCAGCCGGGCGGCGTCTACGGCCCCGGCGACACCTCGCAGGTCGCCGACCTGCTCGAGCAGTTCTTCGCCGGGCGGCTGCCGCTGCTGCCCTTCCCCGAGCTGGGAATCTGCCTGACCCACGTCGAAGACATAGCCGGCGGCATCCTGCTCGCCCTCGACAGGGGCCGCGTCGGCGAGACCTACGTCCTCAGCGGCCCGGTGACGACGATGCGCGAGGCGATCGAGACGGTCGCCACGGCGACCGGCCGCAAGGCGCCGAAGCGCGCGATGCCGACGGGGCTGCTGAAGGCGATGACCCCGTTCGGGCCGCTGGTCGGCAAAATGATGGGCCAGCCGCCGAACCTGCGCGAGCTGATCTCCTCCGCCGACGGGGTCACCTTCTGGGCCAGCCACGAGAAGGCCAGTCGTGAGCTCGGCTACGCGCCGCGCGGGCTCGAAGAGGGGCTGCGCCAGACCCTGGAAGCCGACGACCGCTTCCCGGCGCCCGTAGCGGCCTGAGCCGCCCCGGATCCGATGCGGGTAATCGATGTCATGCATCTCGGGCGTCCGCACGTGATCGGCTGCTGGCAGGTTGGAGAGGCGCTGGTCGATCCAGGTCCCGAGTGCTCGGTTTCGAACGTGCTCGAGGCACTGGGCGACGAGCGGCCGCGGGCGCTGCTGCTGACCCACATCCACCTCGACCACGCCGCCGCGACCGGCGCCCTCGTGCGCCGCTGGCCCGAGCTCGAGGTCTACGTGCACGAGCGCGGCGCACCCCACCTGATCGACCCCTCGAAGCTGCTGGCCAGCGCCGAGCGCCTCTACGGCGATCAGATGGAGCGCCTCTGGGGCGAGATCGTGCCGGTGCCAGAGTCCAACGTGAAGCCGCTTGCCGGTGGCGAGCAGGTGCTCGGCATGCGCGTCGCCTACACCCCCGGACACGCCTCCCACCACGTGAGCTACCTGCACGAGGAGAGCGGCACCGCTTTCGTCGGCGACATCGCCGCGGTCTCGATCCCCGGCGTCGACCTGATCGTCCCGCCGACCCCGCCGCCGGACATCGATGTCGAGGCCTGGCTCGACTCGATCGGGATCGTCGAAGGCTGGCGTCCCGAGCGGCTCGCCCTGACCCATTTCGGTGCGACCGAGGACCCCCTCCCCCACCTCGCGCTGGTGCGCGAACGCCTGCGCGAGGAGGCCGATCTTGCTCGCGAGCTCTCCGAGGACGACTACGAATCCCGCCACCGCGCCCGCGTCGCCGAGAGCGCCGCGAACGAACAGGCGGCGGCCGAGATGATTCAGTGCGTCCCGCCCCAGTACCAGTGGCGCGGCCTCGACCGCTACTGGCGCAAGCGGGCGGAGCGCGAAGCAGCCTAGGAGAGGTGCTCGCGCATTCGCTCGACCGCCTCGCTGATGCGGTCGTCAGGCGTCGTCAGGGCGATGCGGAAGAAGCCCTCGCCGCTCGGCCCGTACATCGAGCCGGGTGAGACGACGACGGCCGCCTCTTCGAGCACCAGCTCGGCGAAGGAGGTCGAGGTGTGGCCCTCGGGCACCGGCGCCCAGACGTAGATCGTTCCCTTGGGCGAGCTGACGTCGACGCCGATCTCGGCCAGCGCCGCGACGACCAGGTCGCGGCGGCGAGCATAGGTCTCGTTCATCCGCTCCAGCGGGCCGGCCGGGCCGTCGAGCGCCGCGACGCCGGCGAGCTGCACGGCCTCGAACATGCCCGAGTCGACGTTCGTCTTCAACCGCCAGTAGGTCTGCACCGCCTCGGTGTTGCCGAGGATCGCGGCGCAGCGCCAACCGGTCATGTTGTAGCCCTTGGAGAGCGAGAAGACCTCGACGCCGACCTCCTTGGCGCCCGGGGTGGCGAGGAAGCTGGGCGCGACGTAGCCGTCGTAGGTCGTCTCCGAGTAGGCGTTGTCGTGGACGACGAGGATCTCGTGCTCGCGGGCGAAGGAGACCACCAGCTCGAAGAAGCCCTCGGGGACGACGGCCCCGGTCGGGTTGTTGGGGTAGTTGATGAACATCAGCCGCGCCTTTGCGGCGACCTCGGCCGGCACGGCGGTCAGGTCGGGGGCGAAGCCGAGCTCGGGCACCAGCGGCAGCAGCTCGGGCGTGGCGTCGGCGAGGATCGGGCCGCCGGTGTAGACCGGGTAGCCGGGGTCGGAAGCCAGCGCGACGCCCCCCGGGTCGAGGAAGGCGAAGCAGAGGTTGTAGATGCACTCCTTGGCGCCCAGCGCCGGGATCACCTCGCTGCCGGGGTCGATCTCGACGCCGAAGCGGCGCTCGTAGAAGCGCGCGATCCCCTCGCGGAACTCCTCCCGCCCGCGATTGCTCGGGTACTGGTGCGTGCCGGGGTCGGCGACCGCCTCCTGCATCGCCTTGACGACGTGCGGGTAGGTCGGCTCGTCCGGGTCGCCGATCCCGAGGCTGATCACGTCGATGCCGGCGGCGCGCTTGTCGGCGATGCGGCGCTCCAGCTCCTGGAACATGTAGGGAGGTATCGCCTCCAGGCGCTTGGACGGGTCTGCGATTCCCACGGGCGCGGAATCTATTCGGTGAGGGCGGACAGCGCCCGCACGAGCTCCGGCGAGAGCTCGCCTGAGCAGATCGGCTCGGCCCAGCCGCTGAGGCGGATGTCGAGCTCGTCGGAGATCTCGACCTCGAGCTCGCCGCCGTCGAGCTCAACCGTCAGCGGGCTGGGCGCGCCGCGCAGGAAGGCGGTCACCGCGGCGCCGCTGGCGCCGGTCCCCGAGGAGAGCGTCTCCCCCACTCCGCGCTCGAAGATCCGCGCCCGCACGCGGTTGCCGTCGATCCGCAGGAAGGAGACGTTGGTCCGGTTGGGGAACAGCTCGTGGCCTTCGATCGGGGGACCGATCGAGGCCAGGTCGAGCTGCTCGAACTCATCGCCGACGACGATCGCGCACTGCGGGTTGCCGATCGAGACGTGCTGGAACTCCCATGTCCTCCCCCCCGCCTCGAGCGTGCCTTTGCCGTCCGCACCGCCGGAGGGGAAATCCTTGGAGGTCGTTGCCGCCCTGCCCATGTCGACCGAGCAGGTGCGCTCGGAGGTGATCGTCGGCGTGATCGTGCCGGCGACCGTCGAGATCGAGAACACGTCCTCGTCGGTCCAGCCGTGGCGGCGCAGGTAGAGGATCGCCTCGCGCGCCCCGTTGCCGGAGAGCTCGGCCTCCGACCCGTCCGGGTTGAAGATCCGCAGTGCGGCAACGAACACAGGGTCCGCGCTGGGCGAGAGCAGCAGCACCCCGTCGGCGCCGACGCCGAAGTGCGGGTCGCAGATCCGCCGCGCCCGCGCCGCCGTCAGCTCCCACGGTAGCGCCTCCACCTCGACGATTACGTAGTCGTTCCCCAGAGCCGTCCACTTCTCGAATCTCACGTGGGCAGCCTAGAGAAGGGCGAGACCCGTGGCGTCCAGGACCGCGAGCTCGCGCTGCAGCAGCCATCGTGCAACATTTTCACAAGTTTTCGATTAGCTTGAGAAAATTCAAACTACTTTGAAAGGACAAGCACGATGGCGAAAAACGGATACCTGACGGATGCCGAACTCACGCCGATTCCGGGTGGCGAGCTGGCTAAGGAAGCGGCGGCGGCGTGGAATGCGCCCGGCGGCCCAGGCGACGCCGGGTTGATGCCCACCGGTCCCGAATCGAGCTACCGCACCTACGCCGGCCAGGTCAAGCAGCGGAACTACTGGTGCGGCAAGGGAACGTGCGGAAACGCGGCTGTTCCCGGCACGAGCAGCCACGGGTTGGGCCATTGCGTCGACCTGAAGGAAGAATGGATGCGCCGCTGGATCGATGAGCACGGGGCCGCATACGGCTGGAAGAAGGTCGAAGCGCCGACCGAGTGGTGGCACGTCAACTTCGTCGGCGGAGCCAGGATCCCGACGTTCAGGCCGATGAAGAAGGGCTCGCGGGGGGCCCGCGTCGAGCGGATGACCAGACGGCTCGCGTTCATCCACAAGCGAGGCGGCCACGCCTACCTGAAACGACCTTTCGAGCAGTTCACGGACGAGGTCGAGGAGGCGGTTCGCGCCTTCCAGAAGGACCAGAGCCTCGAAGTGGACGGGATCGTGGGTTCGAAGACCGCGGCACGGATCAACGGGGTCTTCCAGCAGCAGTTCCACAAGCGAGGTGGAGAGGCATGAAAGAGCGCTGGAGTCTGCTATGGGCGGCGCGATTCGTCGCCAAGTGGGAGGGATTCGTTCCAACCGCCTACCTCGACGAGATCGCCTCCCCTCCCATCTGGACGATCGGATACGGACACACCGGCAACGTCCGCGAGGGTCAAACCGTGTCGAAAGACCAGGCTCGCAGGATCCTGGCGGAGGACCTGCGGGGCGCAGCGAGGACGGTGGCGGAGAAGGTGAAGGTGCCGCTCTCGGTGCGCCAGCGGATCGCCCTCGTCTCGATCGTCTTCAACGTGGGACCCGGAGCCCTCGACGACACGCATCTGATCAACGACCTCAATGCCAAGCGCTACAAGGCCGCCGCCGATCGTTTCCTCGAATGGGACCATGCCGGTGGCGTCGTGGTGGAGGGCCTGAAGCGACGCCGCGAAGCCGAGCGCTGGATGTTCCTGCACGACGGCAAACAGGCACGCAAGGTGCCGGTCACGACGCCCGCCAAGCTGACGAAAGCATGATCGAATCCGCGACTTGGGGATCGGTCAGATCGGTGCGGTCGATCGTCGTCAGGTTTGGGATCTTTCGCATCCAGGTGAGCTGGCGGCGGGCGTAGTTGCGCGAGCGTTTCTTCATCAGCTCGACGTCGCCGCCGAGCAGCTCGTCGAAGCCGAGCGCCTTGCGGGCGGTGCGCGACGGCCCCAGCTCTTCGGCCCGTCGCACCTCCTGCTCGGCGCCGCCGACGACGATCGCCTCGGTCCGCAAGTCGATGCGCTCGTACAGCTGCGCGCGATCCATGTCGAGGCCGAAGATCGTCGTCGGCAGTCGGGTCTCCGGCGACCAGAGCTCTGAGTCCTCGCTTTCCGGCGGCGCCTTGACCAGCGAGAGCTCCGCCACCGCGGCCCGCAGGTAGAGCCCCGTCCCGCCGACCACGATCGGCCGCCGCCCGGCTGCCAGCGCCCGGTCGATCTCGGCGTGGGCCAGCTGCATGTAGTCGCCGACCGAGAACGGCTGCGTGATCGGCACGAAAGAGACGAGCCGATGCTCCAGCCTCTCGCGCTCTGCGGCCGAAGCGACACCCGTGAGCACCTCCAGACCTTCGTAGACCTGCAGCGCGTCACACGAGATCGCCACGGGGTCCTCACCGACCTTTCGCAGCTCGTCAGCAAGCGCGATCGCCACCCCGGTCTTGCCGACCCCGGTCGGGCCGAATATGCCGACGACGTTCAAACCGGGATCGGCTTGACCGATACCCCGCTCAACGTCGTCGAGGTGGCGGCGTCGATCTCGACCATGACGAGCTCGCCGCGCTCCACCACCCCGTCGAAGTTGACCGTCTTGTTGTGTCTGGTGCGCCCCCGCAGCCGGGTCGGGTCGGTGCGGCTCGGCCCCTCGACCAAAACCTCCATCTCGCGCCCGACGAACCGCCGGGCGCGCTCGGTGGCACGCCGCTGCACCAACTCGACCAGTCGCTCCATCCGCTCGCGCTTGACCGGGTGCGGCACCTGCTCGTCCATCGTCGCCGCCTCGGTCTCGCGCCGCGGCGAGAAGACGAAGGTGAAGGCGCTGTCGTAGCCGACCTCCTCGGCGACCTCGAGCGTCTGCTCGAAATCGGCCTCGGTCTCACCGGGGAAGCCGACGATGATGTCGGTGGTGATCGCGCAGTCGGGAACGTGCTCGCGGATCAGCGCGACGCGATCCATGTAGCGTTGCCGGTCGTAGGTTCGGCGCATTCGTTTGAGGATCCGGCTCGAACCCGACTGCAGCGGCAGGTGAATGTGCTCGCAGAGGGCCGGCAGCCCGGCGTGGGCGCGGATCACGTCCTCCTTCATGTCCTTCGGGTGCGGGCTGGTGTAGCGGATGCGCTCGATCCCGTCGACCGCGTCGATCCGCTTCAGCAGCTCGGCGAAGCCGATCCGCGACTCGCGCGGCAGGTCGCGGCCGTAGCTGTTGACGTTCTGGCCCAGCAGCGTCACCTCGAGCACGCCGTCGCGAGCTAGAGCCTCGGCCTCGGCGACCAGCTCACCGGGATCGCGGCTCTGCTCCCGTCCTCTGGTCGAGGGCACGATGCAGTAGGCGCACTTGCAGTTGCATCCCTGGGAGATCTGCAGCCAGCCCTGGAACTCGCGCTCGCGGCGCGCCGGCAGGTGGCCGGAGAAGTCCTCGAACTCGAAGTAGCCCTGGGCGCTCAGCGAGTCGGAGTTGAGGAACTCGGCGAGGCGGTGGATCTGGCCAGGGCCGAACGCGACGTCGACGAATGGGAAGCGCTCGAAGACCTCGTCCTTGACCGACTGCGCCCAGCAGCCGCCGACCCCGACCACCCGCTCGGGATCTTCGGACTTGAGCCGCTTGGCCTCGCCCAGGTGGGCGATGAAGCGATTGTCGGCCGACTCCCGGATCGAGCAGGTGTTGAACAGGATCAGATCGGCGTCCTCACGACTCGCGGCGGCCTCGTAGCCGAGCGCCTCGAGCATCCCCTGCATGCGCTCGGAGTCGTGCACGTTCATCTGACAGCCGAACGTCGTCACGTGATAGCTGGGCATCTGCTCAGGGTACTGACGGTGCGAGAGGCAAGCAGGTCGGGGGAAGCAGGAAGTGCGGTGAGGGGAGCGCACTTAAGTGCGTGGCCCGAGCCGACCGACCGATGACCCCGAGATGCGCCGCCTATCGCACCGTCAGTACGCCTTCCATGCCTGCTTCGGCATGGCCGGGCACAGTGCAGAGGAACGTGTAGGTGCCGGGCGCGAGATCCGCGGACACCGAGGTCTTGCCTTCCGTGATCGTCTGGGAGACCGCGATCTCCTTGCCGTTCTGCTCGATGGCGACATCATGTTCCAACGGGGCCGGATTTTCGAAGTCGATCGTCACCTTGCCCGGCTTGCTGGTCAAGCTGGCCTTGTCGAAGGCGATCTGGCTCGGGTCAGCCGCCAACTGCAGCGTCCCGCCGGGGCCCTTCGCGCCGGCTTCCGAGTTGGCTTTCCCTCCACCTTCGGATTTGGCTTCCCCGCCCCCCGCGGACTCGCCGCCGGAAACCGGCGACGCCTCCTCTTCTTCAGCCTCCTGGCTGGCCGCCGTGAGCTCGCTCGCTCGCGCCTCCTGCTCGTCCTGGCCGTTGAGGATGGCGAAGGTCGTCGCAGTGCCGATCAAGGCCACGAACCAGAGCGCGACCAACGGGCCCATGCGCCCAGGGAATCGCTCGAAGCGCAGGCCGGCAATGCTCACCACCACCGCGGAGGCGGCGAGAACCCCGCCGCAGATGTAGAAGATCGTGGCGTCGTCCATAGCGCTGCGGAATCCTATCCTCGACTGCGGCGCCCCGGTCGGCTGGTCAGCGGGCGTAGCTGGTCGCGCGACTCTCGCGGATCACCGTGATCTTGACCCGCCCCGGATATGAGACCTCGCGCTCGACCGCGGTGGCGATCTCGTGCGAGATCAGCGCCGCCCGCTCGTCGTCCACCTCCCCCGGGTCGACCATCACGCGGATCTCTCGCCCCGCCTGCATCGCGTAGACCTTTTCGACCCCCCGATGCCGCGCCGCCAGCATCTCGAGCTCGCGCAGGCGGGAGACGTAGCCCTCCAACGTGTCGCCGCGAGCCCCTGGCCTGGCGCCCGAGAGGGCGTCCGCGGCCTGCACGACAACCGCCTCGACCGTCTCCGGCGCCACCTCGTCGTGATGGGCCTCGATCGCGTGGGCGACCGCCTCGCTCTCGCCGTAGCGGCGGGCAAGGGCGGCGCCGACGTGGGCGTGGGTGCCCTCGACTTCGCGGTCGGCAGCCTTGCCGATGTCATGGAGCAGCGCCGCCCGCCTGGCGATGTCGGCGGCGGCGCCCAGCTCGAGCGCGATCAGGGTCGCCAGATGCGAGGACTCGACCAGGTGGCTCAGCACGTTCTGGCCGTAGCTGGTCCGGAACTGGAGCCTTCCCAAGAGGTCGATTATCTGCGGGTGAAGGCCGTTGACGTTGGCGTCGAGCATCGCGCGCTCGCCCTCTTCGACGATCCGCTCCTCGATTTCCTGGCTCGCTTGTTCGAACGCCTCCTCGCAACGGGCCGGGTGGATGCGCCCGTCAGCGACCAACCGCTCGAGCGTCAGCCGAGCGATCTCGCGCCTCGTCCCGTCGTAACTCGAGATGCGCACCGCCGACGGCGTGTCGTCGATGAGGATGTCGACCCCGGTGAGCCGCTCGAGCGCGTGGATGTTGCGCCCCTCCCGCCCGATGATCCTGCCCTTCATCTCGTCGTTGGGCAGCCTGACCAGCTGGGTGGTCGTCTGAACTGCGTACTGCCCGGCGAGGCGCTGCGTGGCGGCGGCGAGGATGCCACGGGCGCGGCGCTCGGCCTCCACCCTTGTCTCCTCCTCGATCCTGCGCAGCGTCAGGCCGGCCTGGCGACGCGCGTCCGCCTCGATCTCCTCCAGCAGCAGCCGGCGCGCCTCCGCCGCGGTCAGCGAAGCGATGCGTTCCAGTTCGGCGCGCCTCAACTCACCGAGTTGAGCGTCCAGCGCCTCCAGCCGGTCCAGAACCCGGTCGGGCTCCGATCCGTTGCCGCGTGAATAAATCCACGACGGCATGCTGAATCTCATCTAGCCAGAGGGTACTCCCATAGAACCGCTTGTCTAGCCCCAGGACTAAGCGGCCTCGGCGACCGGGGGGGTCTCCTCAGCCGCCGGCGCCGCTTGCTCCTCGGCGCCGATGCCGAGGGCGGTGCGGATCTTCGCTTCGAGCTCGGCCGCGATCTCCGGGTTCTCGGCGAGGAACTGTTTTGCGTTGTTGCGCCCCTGTCCGAGCCGGGTCTTGCCGTAGGAGAAGAACGAGCCGGATTTCTGCACCAGGTCGTGCTCGATGCCGAAGTCGATCAGCCCGCCCTCGCGCGAGATGCCGACGCCGTACTCGATATCGAACTCGGCCTGGCGGAAGGGCGAGGCGACCTTGTTCTTGACGACCTTGACCCGCACCCGGTTGCCGACCGCCTCGGTCCCTTCCTTGAGGGTCTCGATGCGGCGGATGTCGAGGCGCTGCGATGCGTAGAACTTCAGCGCCCGGCCGCCCGGCTGGGTCTCGGGCGAGCCGAACTGGACGCCGACTTTTTCGCGGATCTGGTTGGTGAAGAGGCAGACGGTGTTGGTGCGGTTGAGGTTGCCGGCAAGTTTGCGCATCGCCTGCGACATCAGGCGGGCCTGCAGCCCGACCGTCGTGTCCCCGATCTGGCCGTCGAGCTCGGCTTTCGGCGTCAGCGCGGCGACCGAGTCGATCGCGACCACGTCGATCGCCGCCGAGGCGATCAGGCGGTCGGCGATCTGCAGCGCCTGCTCACCGTAGTCGGGCTGGGAGACGAGCAGCTCGTCGGTGTCGACGCCGATCCCGCGCGCGTAGGTCGGGTCGATGGAGTGCTCGGTGTCGATGAAGGCGCAGATCCCGCCGCGGCTCTGCGCTTCGGCGATGATGTGGTAGATCAGCGTCGTCTTGCCCGAGGACTCGGGGCCGAAGATCTCGACGATTCGGCCTCGTGGCACGCCGCCGATGCCGAGCGCGAGGTCGAGCGAGAGCGCCCCGGTCGAGATCGCGGCGACCTTGACCGTGGCGTCGGCGCCGAGCCGCATCAGCGTGCCCTGGCCGAAGTCGCGCTCGATCTGGGTCACAGCCGCCTCGAGCGCCGCGTCCTTCGCTTTGGCCTCCTTCGAGGCATCTTTCAGAGCCGCTTTCTTGTCTGCCATCTCTTTCACCTCACTGCCGCCCGCTTGCGGGCAGCTCGACTTGCGCCAGCGGGGTGTACTGCGCACCCTGCGGCTGGAGTTGTGAACGGTAGAGCGTCAATCGGACGCCACCGAAGGGCCGCAGCAGCTCCTTCGGCAAGGACCCGGGAGGCTTCGAGACACGGGCTGGACGTTTGGAGCCGCGTTCCTCGCGCCGCACCCTGGCAACCGTCACGTGCGGCCAAAAGGGACGCTTCTCCGGTTCGTACAGCCGTGCGCCGGCCAGCTTCTCCTGCAGCTCCGCCTGCATGGCGACCACGCCGGGCGAACCGGCCGGGAGGGCGAAGAGTCGCGGCCGTCCGCGCTCGGGCCGTTGCGCCGGCTCGTCCAACGCAATCGATGGCGCCGGGCCGGTGCACGACTCGACGATCTCCGCCAACCGCGGGATTTCCTTCTCCGCCGTCCAGCCGAGGAAGGCGAGGGTGACGTGCAGCGCCTCCTCCCGCACCGGCCTCAGCGCCGGATCCGCCAGCTCCCGCGCGCCCCAGGCGGCGATTCCCGACCGCACGGCGTCGGGAAGGTCGAGGGCGACGAACAGCCGCGCCCGCGGGCTCTTCAGCCTCTCCTTCGTCATGCCGCCGACCCTAGGGGGTCGCGACGCGCGGGTTGCGCCTCAAATCTAAAAAGTGCGCGCAGCCTTCGCTACGGAAGCGAGTCTTCGCCGCCGAGCAGGCCCCTCAGCATGTGCATCGCAACCAGGGCCGAGCGCTCGCGGATGTCGGCACGGCCACCCGGGATGACCGGGTCGCGGGCGATGCTCGCCCCCTCGCGCAGGCGGGCGTCGAAGCAGACGTAGCCGACCGGCTTCTCCTCGCTGCCGCCGTCGGGCCCCGCGATTCCGGTGATCGAGAGGGCGACGTCGGCGTCGAAACGCTCCAGGGCGCCCCTGGACATCGCCTCGGCGACCTTGACCGAGACCGCGCCGTGCCGCTCGATCAGCGCCGGATCCACGCCCAGCAGCTCCGCCTTCGCCTCGTCGGAGTAGGCGACGACGCCGCCGGCGAAGTAGGCCGAGGCCCCGGGAAGGTCGGTGATCCGCGCCGCCAGCAACCCACCCGAGCAGGACTCGGCCAGGCCAAGACGGTGCCCCTCGAGCAGGCGGGCGAGCTGTGAGTCGATCGTCTCACCGTCGAGGCTGAACAGGTTGCGGCCATGGCGCTCGGCCAGCCCGGACCGCACCGCCTCGGCGATCGCCGTCGCCTCGGCGCGGTAGCGCACGTCGATCTCGATCTCGCCTTTGCGCAGGCAGGTCGTGATCTCGACCGCGCCCAGATCCACCCCCTCCGCCTCGATCTCACGCAGGCTCTGGGCGATCTCGGACTCTGGGATCCCGAACATGCGCAACGTGTAGGCGAGCAACGGCGCCGCGCGCTCGAGGACCGCTTGCACCGACGGTGACTCGACGGCCCGAGGCCACATCGGCTGCAGCTCGCGCGGCGGGCCCGGCAGGACGACCACCACCCGCTCGCCCGCCGGAACGACCAGGCCCGGCGCCGTGCCGACCGGATCGAGCGGCAGCGAGCCCTCGGGCACCATCGCCTGCTTGCGATTGGCCTCCCGCACCGCCTCCTCGTCGAAGCTGAAGCGGCGGGCGAAGTTGCGGATGATCTCGCCGATCTTCGCCTCCATCGCCTCGTCGAGGACGAGGTCACGGCCAGCGAAGCGAGCGACGATCTCAGCGGTCAGGTCGTCGGCGGTCGGGCCAAGCCCGCCGGAGGTGACGATCAGGTCCATCCCCTCGGCGGCCAGGAAGCGCAGGGCGGCCTCGAGGTCCTCCGGCCGGTCCGCGACGACAAGGATGTGGGCGACCTCGACGCCCTGTTCGGCCAGCCTCTCGGAGATCCACGGCCCGTTGCGGTCCGCGATCCGCCCGGTGATCACCTCGGTGCCGGTG
>Ga0307499_10000492_pt1 | contig 13888 bp, 8 predicted proteins | sample 13_S_MG_FD_201363 | JGI IMG/M metagenome (GOLD analysis project Ga0307499, IMG submission 201363) | Soil microbial communities from Populus trichocarpa stands in riparian zone in the Pacific Northwest, United States - 13_S | ecosystem: Environmental > Terrestrial > Soil > Riparian zone > Trees... | reverse complement strand
GTCGCCTTCCACGAACGGATCATGCTCGCATCCGGGAACCAGCTCGGGCGGGCGATCGTGCATACGGTGCATGCCGAGGCCCGGCACAGCCCGCGCTACGTCGGCCACTCCACCCTGGCGCACCGCCAGCAGTCCAACCGACAGCACCTCGCGGTGCTCCAGGCGATCGAGGCCAAGGACGGCGACGCGGCGGCTTCCCTGATGGCCGACCACATCGCGACGTCCTGGCGGCAGCGTCGCCCGCCACGGCGATCCGCACACTGACGCCCGCCGCGTCGCGACCGGGCCGTCGAGCACGTCCAACCCGCCGGCCGCGGTGACACGCGCGACGAGAACGTGGCTCGCCCGGTTCGTCCCAGCTCGCGGGTGCCAAGGGCGCCCGCGAAGTTCGCGTCGGCTCGACGCCCGGCGCCGGCAGCGCGGGCGTGCTGGCGAGCCTCGGCTCCGCCAGGTGTCAGGTCGGCGCCCGCACCGCTGGCAAGCGCCGACTTCGCCTCCCTGAGGGCCAGACCTCTGATGATTGACATCAGACATCATACGACCTACGTTGCGGTGATCCTCGGCCGCCGGAGTCTCCGCAGGCCGCCGTCCACAGGAGTGAGCAGTGAAGATGCAGCGACGTCTGTGGTTCGCCGCCGTCGTGACGGCGTTGACTCTGGCGGGGTGTGGGAGCTCCTCCGACAAGGGGAACTCCAGCTCATCGGCAGGATCGGGCGAGCTGACCGTCTGGGTCGACGCGGCCCGGCTGCCGGTGGCACAGGCCTACGTCAAGGAGCATCCGGACAAGAAGGTGAAGATCGTCACCTTCGACGGCGACGGCAACGGGGCGACGAGCCTGCAGACGAAGATCCAGCTGTGGAACAGGACCGGCAACGGATGGCCGGACGTCATCTTCAGCGAGCAGGTCAACGACCCGGTATGGATGGCGCAGAAGCCGTTCGAGTTCGCCGCGCCGGTCAAGGGCCTCATCCCGGACAACCTGCTCAGCCAGTGGCCGGCGCCGTCGACCGCCCAGTGCACGGTCAACGGCACGCAGTACTGCGTGCAGGACAACCTCGCCCAGGTGGTGCTCTGGGTCAACAAGAAGCTGATGGACAAGTTCCACTACACGGTGCCGAAGACGTGGCAGGAGTGGGCGGCGCTGGGTCAGAAGGTCGCCACCGAGCACCCCGGCTACATCGTCGGGACCGTCGGCGAATCGTTCAGCCACTGGATCTACCTGTGGGGCAACCAGTGTCCGCTCGAGCAGTTGAAGGGTGACAACAACCTTCTGATCAACTCGTCTGACTCGCACTGCACCCGGGTAGCCACCCTGCTCGATCCGCTGATCCAGAACGGGACGGTTCCGCCGCTGAGCGTGTTCACGCCGGACTTCGCCAAGAAGTACGGGGGCGCGGACGACAAGGTTCTGCTGATGCCGGGTCCGAGCTGGTACGCGCAGGCGGTGTTCGATCAGACGCTGCACGTTCCCGCCGGGCGGATCACGGCTGCGGCGCCGCTGCAGTGGGAGAGCGAGACGCCGGTCACGACCGGCCAGGTCGGCGGTGGCCCGTGGATCATCTCGAAGCACTCCAAGAACCTCCAGGGTGCCGCGGACTTCGTGATCTGGGCTACTACGGTCTTCAACCCGACCGGCAAGGAAGCCCGGCCCGGCTATCCGGCCTACGCCCCGCTGGCCGTCAAGTGGCTGGCGGCGCAGGCGAGCAACAAGTACTACGCAGCCGATCCGACGCCGGCGCTGCAGGCCGCCGCAACGCAGGTCTGGCAGGGCTGGAACCTGGTCACCTACCCGGATCAGCCGGTCTGGTCCAACACGGTCGTCACGCAGCTGGTCGCCGGAAAGTCGCTGAGCTCGCAGCTGCAACCGCTCGGCGACGCCCTCGCGAAGGCGGCTGAGGCGGCTGGGTATGCGGTCACCCGCAACTGACGAGGAGATCGGCGGACCCGCCGCCTCCTCGCCGCGCGCGCAGGCCACGCGCAGGCGTGGCCTGCGCCGCGCGCGGGGGCTCCCGTTCGTCCTGCTCTACCTGCCGTTCCTCATCATGTTCGGCATCGGCCCGATGATCTACGCGGTCGTCCTCGCCTTCACCAGCGACGCCGGTGACTGGACCGGTTTCCGCAACTTCACCCGGACGATCCACGACTATCGCTTCCTGCCCGCGTTCCAGCACATCCTGCTCTACACCAGCGTGTGGCTCGGCTCGCTGATCGTGTTCGTCGTCGGGCTCGCGCTGGTGCTGCACGGGCGCGCCAACCACGTCTCGTCGGCCTTCCGGTTCCTCTTCTACATGCCCGGCGCGCTCGCCGGCGCGGCGTCCGTTCTGGTCTGGTTGTTCATGCTCGACCCTTCCGTCAGTCCCGGGTCGTTCCTGCTGCGCCACGTGCTCGGATCGGACCTCTTCGTGCAGTCGATCGCGCCCGGGAAGCTGCCGTTCATCTTCGCGATGATCGCTTTCTGGACCGGGGCCGGAGGCTGGATCGTGGTCATGTACGGCGCGCTGAACACGATCCCGCACGAACTGGAAGAGGCCGCGCGCATCGACGGGGCGGGTCCGGTGACGATCGCGCTGCGCGTGAAGCTGCCGCTGATCCGCAAGTGGATCGCCTACATGGCCATCCTCTCCTTCGCGACCGGGACGCAGCTGTTCGTCGAGCCGCAACTGGTGAACCAGGCGAGCCTCGGCATGGTGCCCGACACCTGGTCGTCGAACCAGCTGGCCTACCAGCTCGCCTTCCGGTACGGGGACTTCAACGGAGCCGCCGCCATCTCCGTCGACCTGCTCATGATCGGGCTGCTCGGCGCGGTGCTCGTCGTCACCCGCACCGGACTGTTCAGGACGGAGAACTGATGCGGTTGGCAGCACGCGGCGTCCGGTTGGTGATCCTCGCCGCCTTCGGCCTGTTCTTCGCGGCGCCCCTGGTCTGGCTGATCCTGGCGCCGACGAAGTCCGACGAGGCGCTCGTCACGAGCGGCCCGTTCTCGTTCGGCAGCTTCCACCAGGTCGCACTGGCATGGAAGCACCTGGACGCCTTCAGCGACCACATCTACCGCGGGTGGATCGGCAACTCGCTGCTGTATGCGATCAGCGCGACCGCGATCGTGCTGGTGACGGCGATCCCGGCCGGATACGGCCTCGCGCTCGGGGACTTCCCGGGGCGCCGGCTCGTGCTGACGCTGACGCTGGTCGTGATGATCATGCCGGCGGCCGCGTTGGTGCTTCCGATCTTCCTCGAGCTGAACTCGCTGCACCTGATCGGGAACGTCCTGTCGGTCATCCTGCCGTTCGCGTTCTTCCCGTTCGGCGTCTACCTCGCGTACCTCTACTACGCGACGGCGATCCCGCGCGACCTGCTCGACGCGGCGCGGGTCGACGGCTGCGGCGAGTGGTCGACGTTCCGCCACGTCGCGCTGCCGCTGGCCAAGCCGGTGGTCGCGCTCGTCCTGTTCTTCAGCTTCGTATCCGTCTGGAACAACTTCTTCTTGCCGTACGCCGTGCTCGCCGACTCCTCGAAGTACCCGATCCAGGTCGGCCTGTCGGCCCTGCTGTCGTCGACGCCGTCGTTCAACCCGGCGGTCGGCGGCGGTGGTCAGCAGTTGGAGATCTTCCGGCCGGAGCTGGCCCTCGCCACGTTGCTCGCGATCGTCCCCATCTCAATCGTGTTCATGCTGTCGCAGCGCGCACTGGTCCGCGGGCTGGTCGGCGGGGGCGTCAAAGGGTGATCCGCGGTCGTTTCCGGCTGGGCGTCTGATCGAGGCCACCGGGGTGCTGGCGGCTACCTGCCGTCCCAGCGTCACATCGCCAGACGGCGTGACCGTCGGCTCCACGGAGGTTTGCCATGAGGATCACCGGCTACCGAACCCTGACCACGGTGCAGGACTGGGAGCGGCCCGTGGGCGACGCCAACGGCGTCTTCCCGGACGGGGTTCTGGAGGTCCAGCTGGTGCTGGTCGACACCGACGAGGGAATCACCGGCGTCGGGATGGGGTCGCACACCGAGTTGGACCGCGTGTTCGCCGCCATCGAGGGCGAGGATCCGCGTGCCACCACCGCCCTGTACGACCGGATGCTCCGCCATGCGTTCAAGAACGGCCACGCCGGCTCGATCTTCGGCACGATCGGCGCGCTGGACACCGCGCTGTGGGACATCAAGGCGAAGGCCGCCGGGCAACCGCTGTGGCGGCTGCTCGGCGGCCGGGAGCGGACCGTGACCGCCTACGCCTCCGGCCTGGACATCGCGCTGACCGACGACGAGCTCGCCGCGCTGTACAAGTCCTACGCCGAACGCGGGGTGTGGGCGGCCAAGCTGAAGGGGGGCCTGGACGTCGACCGCGACCTCGCGAGGCTCACCCTCGTTGGTGACATTCTCGCGGAGGCGAACCCTGGCCGGCGGCCCAGCCTGATGCTCGACGCCAACGAGTGCTGGACCCGCAAGCAGGCCGTGCGGCACGTGGCGGCACTGGAGCGGGCCATCGACCTGACCTGGGTCGAGGAGCCCGTCCGCCGCTGGGACGCCGACGGGATGGTCATCGTGGGACGCGCCGTCCGGGCGTCGATCGCCGCCGGGGAGAACCTCAGCGGCCTGGAACAGTTCCGGCCGCTGCTGGCTGCCGGCGCGGTGGACATCGTCCAGACAGCATCCGTCTGGGGCGTCACCCACTTCCTGCGGGTCGCGGCGCTGGCGCACGCCCACGATCTGCCGGTCAGCCCGATCGGCACCACGCCGTTGTGTCTGGTGCACGCGGCGACCGCTGTGCCCAATCACATCGCCAGCGAGTTGCAGGACCTCACGCCGCCGACCGGACTGAGCCTCGACGTGTCGGTCGAGGACGGCCTGTTCGTCCTGGGCGACAGCCCCGGGCTGGGACTGAGCGTGGACGAGGCCGCCATACCCGCGGTCCCGGACCGGGCGGGAGTGCCATCCCCGCAGGGGCCACACGTCAGGCCGGGGAACGCCGGACGCCGGTTCGACGCCGATCCTCCGCGCTGAACGCGCGCCGAACCCGCACAGCTCGCCGACGTGTGACGTGACATGCCGAGAATGTCTCGCCGATGGGTACCCGGATACTGGCGACCATGACTTCCGTCGAACCCGTGAGTTCGGTTGACGTCATTCGTCCGGGTCGGCGTCGCGTCGTGGTCGTGGCGTTGGTGACAGTGACGGTTGGGCTCGTTCTGGCGGATTCGGCGATCGTGACGCTTGCGCTGCCGCAGATTCTGCGGCATCTCGGCGGGACCGTGAGCGGGGTCGCGTGGGTCCTGATCAGCTACAACCTCGTGCTCGCGTTGCTCGTCGTCCCGGCGGCACGGTTGGTCAGCCGCCGGAATGCCGCCGCCCTCAGTGCCGTCGGCATCGCCGTCTTCGCCGGATCGTCGGCGGCGTGCGCGCTCGCCGGATCCATCGGCGTGCTCATCGCCGCGCGCAGCGTCCAGGCGGTGGGTGGCGCTCTCGTCGTGGTGGCCGGCCTCGAACTTCTCGTGACGGCGCTGGGCGAGCGCCGCGGTGTCGGCCTGTGGATCGGTGCCGGGGTGATCGGGACGGCGGCGGGCCCGGTGGCCGGCGGCGTGCTGACCGAGGCGATCAGTTGGCAGGCGATCTTCGTGGTGCAGGTGCCGTTCGCGGTGCTCGCCGTCCCGGCCGCCCTCGCCCTGCGCGGGAGGCCCGAGGTGTCGACGGCGACAACGCCGGTACCGCCAGCTCGGCATCGGCCGGAGGCGGCCGCGAACCTCGCCCTGGCGCTGCTGTCGGCGGCGTTGACGGCGGCGCTCTTCCTCGTCGTGCTGCTGCTGGTCGAGGGGTGGCGACGGTCGCCGCTGACGGCCGCCCTGACCGTGTCCGTGGTGCCGATCGCGGCCGTGGCCGCGGCTCCCATCGCCCGGTGGTTCCAGGCGGGCGCGATGCCCAAGGCGGTCGCCGGTTGCCTCTTCATCGCCGGGGGCCTGGGCAGCCTTGCGCTGCCGCCGTCGTCCGACCTGGGCTGGATGATCGCCCCGCAGGTGCTGGTCGGCCTCGGCCTCGGCCTGACCGTCGACGCGCTCACCGCGCGGGCGCTGCGCGACCGGCTCCCGCGTGCGCTGCACGGCGGCTGGACGATGGCCGCCCGCCACGCCGGCGTCGTCCTGGGACTGGTGATTCTCACTCCGGTCTTCACCGCGGACCTTCGCGACGCGCAGGTACCGGCACAGGAAGCGATCGCGTCGCTCGTCCTCGACGCGCCACTCGCCGCGGCGGACAAGATCGCCCTCGCGCAGGCGTTGGGCACACAGCTGAGCGCCGAGGCGGGGCGCGTCCCCGATCTACACCCGGCGTTCGCCCAGCTGCGGCTCGCCGGCGCGCAGAAGCTGGCCGCCGAGCAGCTGGAACACGCATTGACGGGTCAGCTGGAACGCGCCGCCTCGCGCGCGTTCCGGGACTCCTTCGGCATCGGCGCGCTGCTCGCCCTGGCCGCGCTGATCCCGCTCGTTCCGTTCCGCCGCCTTGCCGGCGGTCCCGCGCCGGCGCCGGACACCGGAAGTGTGCCGTCGTGACGAGGCGACCTGGTCAGGCGCTGCTGCCTGCCGTCGCGGTGGCGCTTGTCGGCGGCGTCCTCGGTGCGCAGGTGGCTGCTGGCGGCGGTGACTTCGTCCCGGCCCGGGCCCGGAACCCGTGTGTGGCTCGGAGCGTCGCGGTCGTGTCGGACGGCGTGCAGGCGCTTGGGGAGAGGCTTGTCCTGATCGGACTGGACGGCGCGGCGTGCTCCCTCGGTGTGACCCGGGAGGCGCTCATCCTCGACCTCGCCGGCGGCGGCCGGCCGTCCGACGCGCAGGTCACCGCGCTGCACGGCGGGTTGCTCGGCGCGGTCGACCGCCTGTCCGGGGACGGGGCGCTGCCGAAGGCGTCCGCGCTGGCCGAGGAGGTGGTCGCCACGGCTGACCTGCCGTGGCTCGTCGAACAGGGCATCCGGCTGCTGCCGGACGCCGTGATCGACGGCGTCGTGAAGACAGATGATGTCCTGCGCCGGACCGTCGACGGACTTGATCTGCGTCAACTCCTCGCCAACGTCAGCGACCCGGACGCGCTCACCGATCAGCTCAACGCCGCCGTCTCGAAGGCGGTGAAGGAATCGGTCATCGCCCGGCTGAAGGATCTGCTCCCCGGCTGACCGGCAGCGCGGAGTTGAATCATCCGAAGCTCATATAACTTGACAGCGATTCGTCCGAGCGGCCGTGGGTGTCTTTCAGGCGGTGGCCGACCCGGTGCGGCGCCGGCTGATCGACCGGTACGCCCACGCGGCGATCACCCGCCCGCACGTCGTTGGCGCGGCGACTGCCATGTTGGCGGCCAGACTTTTGCGCTACCGAACCCAACACCCCGCGGCCACGCCACCGAACATCGCATATCGATGACTCCATTCAAGCCTTATAGGCTTCCTGCGCCGTCGGCGATCGTGACCGGCGGCGTCACCAGTAGAGAAATTCCACAATCGCGATGACATCGACGGCGCCTGCGCCACGCTTGCGGCAACTCACTCAGTCTCTTCCCCTTGCCGCTTGTCCTTTCGAACGTCATCCTCCATCGTCTTCCAGTGCTCCTCCTGAACAGGATCGAGCGGTAGCATTGGAAATCCATAGAGGAGAGACTGAGTCAACTCTACCAACTCTCCGACGAGCAAGGACGGCAAGGTGTCGAAGTCGCGAAATGCTACGTCGATGGTGAAGGTCCAGGCGGACTTATTGTCCGTGAATGCTATGGCCAGGCACCTGTAGACAGACGGGGACTCGACGAAGTATACGATCAAGAAGACGCGTGCGATATCCGAGCGCCGTTCGTGCAGCCACTCAGGTCGACCATTGGCACTCCAAGGCATGTCTCTCGCCACGGACGTCAGCCGCGCCAGGTCGGCAACGGACAACTTCTTTATATCCCCACGCACCGGGCCGTTGCCGACATCGACAACCGGCCAGTGGCGAAGGTGCTGGGGAGCCTTGCCGCGCAACATCAGGAACCTCCATAACTCTTGATGTAGATAGGAGTGTCCAACTCGATTGTAGAGGACGGATCACTGGCCCTTTTGAGTAGCTCGAAGCGCCGATGGTTGCCGTCCGCTAGTGTCTTCCCGTTGGGATATGTCCGCATGTACAAGCCGTCTTTGGGTTTGAATACCGAGTCGAGCAGTTCCTGATCAGTCCTGGCGCTGGCGAGGCCGGTCTTCACTGGTTCCCCGTCATTGCCCTTCTGAATCCTCGTGAGGTCACGGACTGTAGCATTCGCGGCGGGGATCTCGTTGTCTAGGGTCTTGAGGGTGCGTTCGGCGTCGGTGATCTCGCCCTTGGCTTTGAAGAAGTCACGCAGGAAGTCGATGCCCTTGTGGACCAGGCCCCAGAGGCGGTCGACGAGGCGGAGGCCGGCTTTCCATTTCCATGGGGCGCCGTACTTGGCCAGGATCTTGCCGGCGATGCCGCCGGCGAAGGACAGCAGGACCGCGCCGGCAGTTTGCAGGCAGTCGGACAGGCCGCCTTCGGTGATGCAGCCGATCGCGGTGCTGACACCGAGGACATCGGCGGCGATCTTGACCATTTCACGGCCGATCCCGAGCAGCTGCTCCCGCTTCTCCGCGGCGTGGATCTTCGCCTCGTAGACGTGGCGTTCGCCGGCGACGACGGCCGGGGGCTTGGGGTGGTAGACGTCGATGTCGCCCAGGCCCTGCTTGTCGGTCACCCCGGGGGTGGGCGTGGTGTGACCGGTCTTCGGGTTCCAGCAGCCGCCGTCGGCGCCATTGGTGCACAGCAGGCCGGACGGGTCGGAGTTCGTCACCGGGTTGTCGTCGGCGTACGTGTACCCGTTCAACGCCTGCGAGTCGGCCGGATCGAGCGCCGGATCAGCTGAGATGAACCGGCCCGTCTCCGGGTCGTACTTGCGCGCACCCAGATCAGACAGACCCGTCGCCGCATTGGCCGGCGCGTTCAGGAAGCCGTGCGTATCCGGCCACGGCCCGCCCGTCGTCGCGCCCAGCGGGTTGCCGTACGGGTCGAAGCTGCGCCGGGTCACTGCGAAATTGCCCGCGTCCACGCCGACCTGGGTCGTGCCGTGCTGGTCACTCATCAGGTAGACCGGGTTCGCGCCGCCGACCCGCAAACCGACCGTGACGCCGGCGTGCGTGTAGTACCGGGTCCCGACCACCGCACCGGTCGAGGCGGTGCGGGTCAGCTCCTCGCCCGGCAGGTACAGCGTGCTGCTGCCCGGGTCACGCCGCAGCAGCACGTTTCCGTCCGCGTCGTACACGTACCCGGAGACGCCGGCCGGGGTAGCGACGGTGGCGAGCCGGTTCTCCGCGTCCCAGCTGAGGGTCTGGCTGCCGCTGGGCAGGTTGCGGCTGATCGTGTTGCCGGCCGCGTCGTACCCGTACGTCGCCGAGGACGTGCCGGCTGGCCCGGTCGTCGTGCGGCCGGTCAGCGTGTGTGGCTGGCCGCCGCCGGCCGTGCCGTAGGCGTAGGTCGTGGTGGTGTCGCCGCCGCCCGCGCCGGGGAGCGCGTGCTGGGTCTGGCTGGTGCGCAGCCCGGCCGGGTCGAACGTCCAACTCGTCCAGTAGGGCTTCGGCCCACCGACAGTCACATGCCCGGCAGCCGTGGACGGGTCCGCGGTGCAGGCGCCGGTGGCCGTCCACGCCTGCGACAGCCGGGCCAGCGCGTCGTAGCGGTAGCACTCCGCCTGGACCGGGGCCGACGACCCACCCATGGTGTCGGCGCGGCGGGTGATGTTGCCGACCGGGTCGTAGGTGTAGGCGACGCTGTCCAGTTGCGGATCGGCGGTCGAGGCGGACAGGTTGACGTTCGTGACACGGCGGGTCTGGGCGTCGCGGTTGTAGGTCAACTGGGCCGCACCGGTGGCGGTGCCGAAGGTGAACTGCTGCGGCTCCCCGAACGGCGTGTACACCGTGGAGTTGACGTAGTCGATGCTCCCGGCGGTGCTCTTGGGGTTGCCCAGCGGGGTGTAGGTGGTGCCGATGAGCTCGCCGGACAGGCCGCCGCCGGGGGCCGGCTCGACCCGCTTGGGCAGCCCGGTCGACGTGTAGCCGAAGCTGGTGGTGTATAGGCCGGACAGGCCGGTCTCGGCGGCCGGGATCTGCACGATCAGGCCGATGGGATGGCCACTGCCGTCGTAGCCCTTGACACCGGACAGGTAGTTCCCGTCCGGGGTGAACCGGGTGCTGAACGACAGCTTCCCCGCACCGCGGGCCAGCGTGTCCCAGGTCCAGGAGGCCAGCTTGGTGCCGCTGGTGGAGCCGGCGAACTCGGCGGTGCGGCGGCCCAGCACGTCGTAGGTGTATGCGAGGGTCTGGCCGCGGCCGTCGGTGACGGCGGCCAGGTCGCCGGTGTCGTCGTAGCTGTAAGTGGTGGTGCCGGTGTCGGGGTCGGTCTGGCTGGTCTTGCGGTCGGCCAGGTCGTAGCCGAACGTCCAGCTCCGGTTGTCCGGGTCGGTGACCCCGTCCTGCTGCCCGAGGACGGTGTAGTGGTAGGTCGTGGACTGGTAGGTGCCGCCGGTGACCACGCTGCCGGTGATGGTCGGCGCCGCCGTGTACTGACGGACCTCGGTGGTCTGGCCTCGGCTGTTGACCAGCGTGGTGGCGGTGACGCCGCCGCCGGGCGGGACGACCGTGACGCGGTCGCCGCCGTACACGGTCCGGGTCGACCAGGTCGCGGTGAGGCCGTTGTAGTCGGTTGCCAGTAGGGGCCGGCCGGTGCCGTCGTAGGCGGTGATGGTCCGGCTGTTCACCGCGGAGTCAGCGGTGGAGATGAGAGTGGTGGCCGGCGCGCCGCTGGTGAACCACCGGTTATTGCTACGCACGGCCCAGCCGTGCGAGTCGTAGAACGTGTCGGCGACGACCCGGCCGCCGCCCTCGGCCTCGCTCTGGGTCTGGCGCAGTTGCCCGAGCGCGTCGTACAGCTCGACCGTGGTCGCGTAGTGGAACGGGGTGATGGAGTCGCCGGAATCGATCAGGGTCTTGGTGGTCACCGCCAGCGGCCCGTTGCCCCGCACCAGGTAGGCGTAGGTGACCGATGGGTCCTGCGTGGCCATCTCGTGGCTGGGCAGCCACGTCGCGGTCAGCCGACCCAGCGGGTCGTACCTGGCGTCGGTCTTGAGGCCGGCGACGTCGATGGTTTCGACGGTGGCGCCACGCCCCGGGTCCACCGTCGTGGTGCTCGTCTGGTTCTTGGCGTTAGTGGTGACGACCTGGGTCAGCGTGCCGCCGTCCGCCGGGGTGTAGGCCAGCGTGGTGGTGCGCCCGGTGGTGTCGGTGCCGGAGGTGTAGACGGTGCTGGACTTCGCCCGTCCACCGGCGTCGTAGGTGGCGGTAGTGACCGCGTAGTGGATCGTGCCGCCGGTGTTGTCCGTCGCGTTCTCGGTCCGGGTGGGGTCGCCGGCGCCGGGGACCTGCCCGAGCGAGGTGGCGCCGTCGTAGTAGGTGCGGGTGTCGGTGAGTACCGGGGTGGGCGCGGTGCCGGCCGGCGGGCAGGCCTGCTGGGAGGTGATGGTCTCCGCGACCCGGTCCCGGATCCACGACGTGGTGTTCTCCGCGTACCGGCGGGTGGTGCAGATGTCCGCCAGGCCGTCGGCGGAGTCGGTGCTCGCGACCAGACGCCCGTCGGTGTCGTACCGGTTGGTGACGGCTCCGGTACGGATGCCACCCGCAGCCAGCACGGTGACGGTGCGGGTCCTCGCCGTGCCGACCACCCTGGCGACCAGCGCGGACAGGCCGCTACGTGCTCGCGAGGCGGTGGTCGCGACCGTGGTCGGGTCGGTGATGGTCGTGCTGATCTCAGCGCTGCTGTCGCCGTTGAAGGACTGGACCTCGCGCGGCGTGTTGGCGTATGCCTCGTTGTCGGCGACCGACTCGCCGAGCGAGTCGGTCACGGTGGCGCCGCTCATCCCCCGGAAGTAGGTCGTGCGGGTCAGCGTCCGGGCATCCGGGACGCCGCCAAGGCTGTTGCCCGGGTTTCCGGTACGGACCTCGACCTGGCCGTAGCCACGGAACTGGCCGAACGTCCGGTTGGCGGGCTTGACCAGTTCGTTGTCGTCCAGGTGCCAGGCGGGGTCGCCGAGGTAGGCGTACTTGGTGACCTGGGTCGGGGACAGCGCGTTCGGTTCCTGGACGTCGACCTCGGTGGCCAGGTACTTGTGGAAGTAGTCGAGGGTCGGCGTGGCCTGGAACGGCAGCGTCCAGAAGACCGGGAAGCAGAGCTTGGTGTTGCTGGCCGGGCTGGCCGGCACGTTGGTCGCGGTGCATTCGGGTTGGCTGTAGGTGACCGCCGTGACCGAGCCGGTCTCGCTGGTGATGCTGGTCAGCCGCCAGTGCAGCATCTCCGGCTGGCTGTTGAAGCCGAACACCCGGTTCGCAGTCAACTGCCCCGCGAACGTGACCGCGGGCAGCGCCGCCGTCGTGCCGTCCGCCGCGTGGCCGGTCCGGGTGATCGAGTTCAGGAACAGCTCGGGATCGCCGGCGGTGGGGAAGCTCTGGCCCAGGGCGTAGGAGTCGACCGGCTTCATGGCCGAGCCGGCGCGGTACTGGGTGGTGATGGTGGTCAGCCGTTTCGTGGACCAGAACGTGGGCGCGTTGTTGTTGCACGTGACGCCCTGCTTGCACTGTTGGTCCTGCGGGGTGTCCGGCCACTTGCCCGCGTTCGCCGCGGTGAACAGCGCAGGGTCGCAGGTGAAGGTTGCGGTCGGGACGCACCGCTCGGCCGTGTCGAACGCGACCTGGTCCTGTGCGGGGCTGCCGTAGATCGAGCCGCCGGTCTTGCGCAGGCCGTAGTCGATGTGGTCAAGCCAGCCGCCGCGGGTGTAGAGCACGCCGGAGGTGGTCTTGTTCGCGCCGTAGTAGTTGGCTTCTTTCTGGTAGTAGTAGACCGCCGCGTTGCCGTGCGGGTCTTCGACGTAGTCGAGGTTCCACCGCCACGCCTGCGGGCAGGAGGACGCGGCGAATCCGTCCGGGTTGTTGCACGGCTCGTTGGTGTGGGCGCCGTAGACCGGGACCGTCCAGGTGCCGTTGGTGACCAGCTGGTCGGTCCAGCCCGGCGGGCGCTCGAGGCCGAAGTAGTACCGCGTGCCGTCCGGCTTGGTGATCCGCCAGTGCTCGCCGTCGTGCGCGCCGTTTCCGCCGCCGGTGAGCAACTCCACCCGTTCGCCGTTGTCGCTGGCCGCACGCCAGCCGTGGCCATCGTCGTCGAGCACCAGCGGGGTGGACTGCCCACCGAGGTTCATGGTGACGACCTGCCCGGCCCAGCACAGGTCGTAGGTCTTCGGCGCGGTGCCCGCGGGGTCGTCGGCGCAGGAACGGTACGTGCGCTCGATGTAGCCGGGCGAGTAGTCCCAGCCCTCGCCGACCCAGGACGGCTGGTTGTTCGTGGAGGCGACTCGGCCGTCCACCCCGGCCGAGCTGTACGACAGCGCCACCGACGGCGCGACCGTTCCGGAAGCCGCCGGCGGGACTGTGATCGGGTACGACCAGTTGAACGCCCCCGAGGCGGTCGAGACCGACCACGTCCCGCTCGGCGACAATGAGCTGGCGGTGAAGGCGCCATTCGACCCGGCCGGTCCGGCCACCGCCGCCAGCACCACCGGCGACCTGCTGACCGCCGCCGACACTGTCGTGGCCGTCGCATCGTTCGTGGACGGCAGTGCGGTCTGCACCCGGCAGGCCCGTACGGCCGGGGTGGTCAGCGCGCAGGCCGGCAACCGAACGAGGTGCGCGCGGGAGGCCCACCCGGCGCTGGCAGCGTTGCGGAACGAGCCGTAGTCGACGGCCACCGACGACAGCCCATGTGCCGAGCCGCCGGTGATCGCGAACAGCACCCCGCTGACCCCGGCCCGCTGGGCGGCGGCCGGATCCGTCACCCGCACGTGGAGGCGT
>Ga0307499_10000491_pt1 | contig 13911 bp, 17 predicted proteins | sample 13_S_MG_FD_201363 | JGI IMG/M metagenome (GOLD analysis project Ga0307499, IMG submission 201363) | Soil microbial communities from Populus trichocarpa stands in riparian zone in the Pacific Northwest, United States - 13_S | ecosystem: Environmental > Terrestrial > Soil > Riparian zone > Trees... | reverse complement strand
GTCGAGATAGACGTCGCGGTGCACCCGATCGGCCTGGACCAGGGCGTCGAGCGCCGCGGGGTCATTGCGGTATCGCCCCATCCGGAGCATTGTAGAATCGTCAAATGATTGTTTTCGATCTGCTTTGCGGCGAGGGCCACCGCTTCGAGGGCTGGTTCGGCTCGGCCGCGGATTTCGCCGCGCAAAAGGAGCGGCGCCAGCTCGCCTGCCCGGGCTGCGGAAATGCGCAGGTCGAGCGCGTGCCGTCTGTCTCGCGCGTCAATCTGGGTGCGCCGGAGCCCCAGCCGGCGGGTAGACGGAGGCGGGCCCAGGAGCCGGCGGGGACGCCGTCCCAGGGGCCGGGGGCGCCGCAGCACGTCCCCGAGATGGAGGGCAAGGATCCCTTCGCCATCGCCCAGATGCTCTATTCGCGCATGCTGGACGAGCTTCTCACCAAGACGCAGGACGTCGGCAAGGATTTCCCCGCCGAGGCCCGCAGGATCTTCTACGAGGAAGCGCCCGCGCGCGCCATCCGGGGCGTGGCGAGCGCCCAGGAGCACGACGAGCTCCTGGACGAAGGGATCCCGGTGGCGCGCCTGCCGCTGCCGCCGGGCCAGCTCAACTAGGTTTTTCTAGGCCGCGGTCTTCTAGGCCGCGGTCTTGTAGACGGCCGGCATGGCCAGGGGCCGCTCCACGGTCCGCTTCCCGGCGCGCTCGATGATGATCCCGATGACGTCGAAGAACACCGTGTCCGGCGGGGTGCCGATGTCGCGCATCCAGTAGTCGAGCTGGCGCTCGGGCAGGCGCAGCCGCTCCGCGAGCCGGTCCAGCCCGCCCATCATGGTGGCCGCGCGCCGGATGGCAATCGCGCGCGCTGCAAGCTCGTTCTTCATGCGTCTCCTGTGGGGTGCGCCGAGAGCATGGCGGTTCGACCCCGATGCCTCAAGTCGCGATGTGCCGCTTCGTGCTGTAAGGATGCGGCGTCACGAAAAGTCGTCAAGGCATGCAATCAGTATTATGTCAAATAATCGATTATGCCCCGAAGCCGTCCTGCGGATAGGAACAACACGTCAGCCCTGCCCCAAGCATCTGGTTTGGAGCGATCGATCTTTATCTACGTCATAACAGCGTGTTACGGAGCTAACCTGAGAGCCGACTTTACCTTGCGGGCAAATTCGCCAGCATTTCGGCCGAAAAGAGCTTCGGATTGAGCGGATGGCGGGAAAGAAGGCGACGCTCGACCATGCCCCGCGCGAAGGAAAGCCATTCCCGCGCCTTGGCCGGATCGCGGTCGATCGTCCCGGTCTGGTATTTAGGGGCCAGGCCCATTGCGCCTAGAGCACGATCCAAGGCGATCTTCTGGAGCGCGTCCGCGAGGGCTTCGAGCTCGTCCCGATCATCGACCGGCATAGGGCGCTCGAGAAGGCGCTCGAGCACCTCGGCGTTGGCGGCGTACTCCACCGCGCGAAGCGGGGCTCCGCCGGCGTAGGCGAGCCAGCGCTCGGGAGTCCGTGCGCCCTGCTCCGCCAGCCAGCGCAAGGCGGCGGCTGGCAGCGGGACCGGCACGGCGAGGGCGACGCAGCGGCTGCGGATCGTCGGCAGGAGCTGCGCCGGCCGGTGCGCCACGAGGAGGAACACCGCGCCTGCGGGCGGTTCCTCGAGCCCTTTAAGCAGCGCGTTGGCGGCGTTCGGATTCATGTCCTCCGCCGGATGGACCAGCACGACTCGCATCCGCCCGCGGTGCGAGCCCACGTTCAGAAAGCCGTCCAGCTCCCGCACCTGCTCGATCCGAATCTGGACGCTCGGCTTGGCTCGCTTCGCCGGCGCCTCGGCCGCGTCGTCGGGGTCACCCGCCATCTCGCGGGCGAGCGCTTCGGGCTCCAGGCGGCGGAAGTCGGGATGGCTGCGCGCGGCGAACCACCGGCAGCCTTCGCAGCGCCCGCACGGCCTGTGGGCCAGGTCCTCGCACAGCAGGAACTGCGCCGTGTGCTCGGCGAGCGCCAGCTTTCCGGTGCCGCGGGCCCCGTGGATCAGCAGGGCGTGCGGAAAGCGCTCGGTGCGCCCCTTCAGCGATTCGAACAGCGGCTCGTTCCAGGGATGGATCATTTGAACCATCAGGAGAAAAGCAGCCCTCGCTCCAGGCTTTTGCGGATAGTCGCCATGTCCGCGGCCGCGTCGATGATCCGCATCCGCGCGGGCTCGGCCCGGGCGCGCGCGAGGTAGGCGTCCCGCACGCGCTGAAAGAACGCTTCGTCCTCGCGCTCGAAGCGGTCGAGCTTCTTCCCCGAGCCCGCGAGGCGCTTGCTCGCCACTTCGTAGCTGCAGTCGAACACGAGCGTGCGGTCGGGCGCGAGTCCGGGATGGGCCGCGGCGCTCAGCCGCTCGATGAGCTCGAGCGGCACCCCCTTGCCGGCGCCCTGGTAGGCGTAGGTCGCGTCGAGGAACCGGTCGCACACCACCCAGCTTCCCGCATTGAGCGCGGGAACGATCACCTTGCGCACGTGGTGCGCCCGCGCCGCGAAGATGAGCAGCGTCTCGGCCATCGGGTCCAGCGCCTCCTCGAGGATCACCCTGCGCAGGTGCTCGGCGAGGTCGGTGCCGCCGGGCTCGCGGGTGACGATCGCGTGCCGGCCGGAAGCGGCGGCGACCGCGTCCGCGATGAACTGCAGGTGCGTCGACTTGCCGGCGCCATCGACGCCCTCCAGGGTGACGAACCGTCCCGGCGCGCTCACTTCGGCGGCCGCCGCAGCTGGTAGCGCGAGACGGCGCGGTTGTGCTCGTCGAGCGTGCGGGAAAACTGGCTCGAGCCATCGCCCCGGGAGACGTAGTACAGCGCCTCGGTTTTTCCGGGACGCAAGGCGGCGCGCAGCGACGCGATGCCGGGCATGGCGATCGGCGTCGGCGGCAGGCCGGCGCGCGTATAGGTGTTGTACGGCCCGTCCTCGATGAGGTGGTTCTTCTTCAGGTTGCCGTCGAACGAGTTGCCCAGGCCGTAGATGATCGTCGGGTCGACCTGCAGGCGCATGCCGATGCGCAGGCGGTTCACCAGCACGCCGCCGATGAGGTCGCGCTCCTCGGGCTTGCCCGTCTCCTTCTCGATGATCGAGGCCATGATCAGGGCCTCGTAGGGCGTCTGGTAGGGAAGCTCGGGCATCTTCCCGTCCCATTCCTTCTTGAGGTGCCGCTGCATCGCGAGGTACGCGCGCCGCAGCACCGCGAGGTCGCTCGAGCCCTTGCCGAAGAGATAGGTGTCGGGAAAGAACAGGCCCTCGGGATGCGGCTCCGGCGCCTGCAGGCGCCCGAGGATCTGCGTGTCCTCGAGCCCGGCGGTGTCGTGGCGCAGGTCGGGGCTCGCGTCGAGCGCGGCGCGAAACTGGCCGAAGGTCCAGCCCTCGATCAGGCGCACCTCGGCCTGCGTGACGTCGCCGCGCGTGAGCTTCTCCAGCAGCTCGGTCGGGGTCAGCGGCTCGGCGATCTCGTAGCTGCCGGCCTTGATCGCGCGCTCCTTGCGCAGCGCGCGCGCGAGGGTCTCGAACTCGACGCGCCGCGGGCGGATGCCGGCGCTCTCGAGCGCGTCCATCACGCCGCGCAGGCTCGCGCCGCGCGGAATCTCGACTTCCACCGGAACGTTGGCCAGCGTGAGCGGCGCCGAAACGTACCAGGCGGCATAGCCCGCCACGCCGAGCAGCGCGAGTAGTGCGAGACCGAGTAGGGTTTTGAGGGTTTTCAGAGAATGCCGCACTCTAAAATCGGCATTTTACGATGGGAGTACCGTACGCACCGTTGTTGCGGAGCAGACGCTAAGGTGCAACGCATCCGCACCTGCCGGCAATTCGGCGAGGGGCTGGCGCACCAGCTAGCCGATAACGGAAACACTCGAACGCCGGTAAGTCCGCGGCGAGCTAGAAAGCCTTGCTCACTTCGTTCGAATGCACGCTCTCGCCGAACGAGGTGTTGTAGGCGGTCACGACGAAGTAGTAGGTCGTGCCGGACTGGAGGCCGTTAGCGGTATAGGTCGTAGTGCCCGGCGGAACGCTCGCGATCGCCGTCTGGTAGGAGCCCGAAACCGTCGAGCGGTAGACCTTGTACCCCGCGAGGTCGGACTCGTTGTTCGGGTCCCAGTCGAGCGTGAGCGATTGCGTCCCGGTCGAGGAGCCGCCGCCCGGGGGAGGCATGCCGTTGCCGCTGCCGCCGCCGCAGGCAGCCAGCGCTATGGCGACCGCGGCAAGGGCAAGAAGCCGGACTGACGTTCTGGCCATTCTGTCCTCGCTATCGAATGCGCAGGTTCTTCGGCGCCGCCGGCGCAGGGGCCGGTGGCGCAGCGAGTTTCTTCGTCGCGGCGAGCGTCCACCCCGGGTTTGTGCCCTCGCCCGCGTACGCGCCCCGATACAGGAATGTCCCCTTGGACGTCCGGTTGAAGTCCACGCTGTACTCCGTGTGAGAGGTGAACTTGCTCATGTCCAGGGCGGTGGCGCCCTTCGCCGCGCTCCCCGCCTTGGGATAGAAATCCATGGGGAAGGTCAGGGAGGGCAGGTTCACGTAGTTGCCGGCGTTCGCCATCGTGGCGACGATATTGTCCTTTGCGGTGGGGGCGTTGATTCCCGTAGGCGCAAAGACCAGGTTGCCCGTCACGAGCGAATCCGCGAGCGAGCCTCCGTTGGTGACAGAGATTCCGGCGACGTTGCCATAGATAGTGTTGTTGTAGACGTACGCAAGCCGTAACGGCAGGTCGTGGTCGTGCAGGGCAATGGCGGCGAACGTGCCGCCTACGAAGATATTGTCGTGCAGCGCTAGCTTGCCCGAGCCTTGGAACAGGGATTCTCCGTCCGCGTTCTGGAAGAAGAAGTTACCGTAGATTTCGTAAAGGTCGCTCGATCCCGGACCCGAATTGGGAAAACCGCCGACCAGCAGATTCGGCCGCGGCCCGTCGATCATGGCCGCATCTATGCCGAAGCTACCCTGCGCTTTGCTTTTGATCCATACGTTGTTGCGGATGATCGTGCGGTGCGGATTCGGGTCCAGGCCCGCGGGCAGCGCATACGGCGCCTGCCACTTGATCTCGGTGTTGTAGCCGACCGTGTCCTGGATCAGGTTGCCTTCGATCAACCCATTGATGAACGGCGAATCGCCCGTGGAATTTCCGAGGTACATGCCGGTTCCCGCCCCGATGATCGTGTTTCCGCGGATCGTCCAGTTCCAGGCCGTACCCTTGGTCGATATGCCGACAGTGCCCTGGCTCGCCCCCTGCCCCACGAGGGCGCAGTTCTCGACCAGGATGTCGTGCGTGGTCCCCCTGGCGTTTATCCCGTCGATCGCTTCGTTGAGCGCGCTGTCCACCCGCAGATTCCTGATCGCGAGGTAAGAGACGCTGTCGAGCTGGACTAGGTTGCAGCAGCGCGGATTCGCGGAACTAACGGTGATTACTGCGGGTGGCCCCGACACCGGACCTTGAATCGTGATCCATGCCGAGGGGGTGCCGTTGATCCCGCTGATGGAGAGGAGGGGGTAAGTTCCGGCCGCTAGGTTGAGCGTATCGCCCGGGTTCAGGGCGTTGACGAGTGTCTTGTAGTTGGACGGATTCGCGCTGATGGTGCCCGCTTGAATGCCTGTCGCGCAACACACAGACAGCGCCAAAATTCCCGCTAGGCCGACGACCCGCATGTTTGGACTCTTTATGGAGCGCATGACGACGACGTAATCAAGGCCGATGCTACTGGCCGAGTTCCACAGGCGTCAATTCAATCGGCGGCCGACAGAGGACAAATCCACCACAGTCCACCGGCGCAGTTAGTTTCGCACGTCCATCCAGCGGCACTATTCCCCTCTTCCGCTTACGGATAACTGCAATGCGCACGTCCAGGCTGGATGGGGCGCTGGGGTGCTCAGCTTCAGTTGTCACAGGTCAGTTGCCTCTCTCAGGTTTCGTTACCTTAGAATTGGCTCTCTACGATGGAGTGCGCGCGACTTTCCCGCTACGGCCTGCTCTCGGTGCAGGGCGTCGACGCGCGTGAATTTCTCCACGCGCAGCTCACGAACGACATCCGCAGCCTCTCGCCCGAGCGCGCCGCGCTCGCGGGCTGGTGCTCGGCGAAGGGTCGCCTGCTTGCGACATTTCTCGTCATCCCGGCGCCGCAGGGCTTCCTGCTGCAGCTCGCGCGCGACCTCGCCCCGGCGATTGCGAAGCGGCTGTCGATGTTCGTCCTGCGCTCGAAGGTCAAGATCGCCGACGAGAGCGATGCCTGGGCGCAGAGTGGGTTCTGGGACGCCGATCGAGAAGTTTCGAAAGTGGAATGGAACGATCAAATCGGCTCCGTCCCGGTAGGCGACAAGCGCTTCCTTAGGCTCGAGCCCGCCGCATCCGCGTCAGCCGAGTGCAAGGGCGACGAGGAGACCTGGACCCTGCAGGAAATCCGCGCCGGCCGACCGCTCATCACGGCGGCGACGCAGGACCAGTTCGTGCCGCAGATGGTGAATCTCGAGACCCTCGGCGGCGTCGACTTCCAGAAAGGCTGCTATCCCGGCCAGGAAATCGTCGCGCGCGCGCAGTACCGCGGCCAGGTGAAGCGCCGCATGGTGCGTCTGCCGGCGCCGCAGGGCGAGCGGCTGCGGCCCGGCCAGGACTTCAACGGCGGCACCGTGGTGGACAGTGCCGGCGGCGAGCTGCTCGCCGTTATGCCGTTGTGAACCTGCCGGCATGAACCACTACTACGTTTACTACAAGATCGCCCCGGACCAGCTAACCGGGTTCCGTGAAGCCGTTCAGACCCTATTCAAGACCATTGAAAAGCAGTGCGGCGTGCGCGGCCGCTGGATGCGCCGGCGCGACGACCCGTCGACGTACATGGAAGTCTACGAGGAGGTGAAGGACGCGGCGGCGTTCGAGGCGCTGCTCGAGCGCGAGGGCGCGAAGCTCGGCGTCCAGCGTAAGCTCGAGCGCTTCGTGAACGCAAGCTGATGTGCCTCATCCTGCTCGCCTGGCAGGTCCCGGGCCGCCACGCCCTCGTGGTCGCCGCGAACCGCGACGAGTTCCACGGCCGGCCATCGGCCCCGGCCGCTTTCTGGGAAGACCAGCCCGCGATCCTCGCCGGGCGCGACCTCGAGGCGCGCGGCACCTGGATGGGCATCTCGCGCGGCGGCAGGTTCGCTGCCGTGACCAACTATCGCGGTGGGACCGAAGCGCGTGCGGCGCAGTCGCGGGGTGCTGTAGTAGCGAATTTCCTGAAAAGCAACGAAAGCGCGGGCGCCTACATCCAGTCGTTGTTACCCAAGGCAGACGCCTACAGCGGCTTCAACCTCATCGCGAGCGACGGAACCGAGCTCTGGTGGATGTCCAACCGCGACAGCGCGCCGCGGCGGCTCGAGCCCGGAATCTACGGGCTGGGCAACCTGCTCCTCGATTCGCCCGACGTCGAGCCCAGAAAGCGCCGCTTCGCGGACGCGCTCGGCCCGGGCGCGGCGGTCGAGCCGCTCTTCAGCGTGCTCGCCGAGGCGCGCATCGTCGATCCGATCTACGGCACGCGCTGCTCCACCGTGTTTTTCGGCAGGCGCTACGTGGAGCGCTCGTTCGCGCCCGACGGCGCGGAGCAGGACACCCTGCACTACGAGCTCTAGAGCGCCCTGCGCATGTCGACGTGGGGGATGCCGGCGTCCATGTACTCGGTGCCCTCCTCCACGAACCCGTGCGCGCGGTAGAACGCCGTCGCGTGCACTTGCGCCGACAGCACGATCTCGCGATCGCCGCGGCTGCGCGCCGCGTCCACGAGCCCCTTCAGGATCAGGCTGCCGACCCCGCGGCCGCGCCACTCCTTCAGTACCGCCATGCGGCCGATGTGCCCGTCGGGCAGCAAACGCCCTGTTCCCACCGCAACCCGATTTCCGAAGGCCACGGCGTGGAGCGACTTCGCATCCATCTCGTCGAGCTCGATCGCGGCCGGCACGCGCTGCTCCTCGACGAACACGGCGAAGCGGATCGGCGCGGCATGTGCGCGCGCTCGTTCCCACGGCAGGAGCTCGATTCGAAGGTCGGTGTGCACCAGTCGCGAAAAGTATAATGGCCCCATGAAAAGCCTCTGGAGCGACGCGGAAGCGGCGCAGTTCACCGGGCCGCTCGGCCCGCGCGTCTATACCTCGCGCCTGCTCGGCCGCGACCGCTCGCTCGTGCTGCACGGCGGAGGCAACACCTCGGTCAAGCTGCGCGAGAAGAACCTCTTCGGTGAGGAAGAGGACGTGCTCTACGTGAAGGGCAGCGGCTGGGACCTGGAAACCATCGAGCCGGCCGGCTTTACGCCGGTGGCGCTGGCCTATGTGCGCAAGCTCGCGGGGCTGGCGCAGCTCTCCGATCCGCAGATGGTGAACGAGCTCAACACGCACATGCTGCGCGCCGGCGCGCCGTCGCCCTCGGTCGAGACCATCCTGCACGCCATCCTGCCGCACAAGTACGTCGACCACACCCATGCCGACGCGGTGCTCTCGGTGTCGAACGCGCCCGACGGCGAGAAGCGCATCCGCGAGATCTACGGCGAGCGCGTGGTGGTGATCCCCTACATCATGGCCGGTTTCGACCTCGCGGCCTATTGCGCGCGCGAGTTTCCGAAGCAGGCGGGCAAGAACACCGTCGGCATGGTGCTGCTCTCGCACGGCGTGTTCTCTTTCGGCCCGGACGCGCGTAGCTCGTATGAACTGATGATCGAGCTCGTCTCGATGGCCGAGGAGTACCTCGCCCGGAAGAAGGCATGGCATACCGGTTTCCCCCCGGGGGTTTCCCTGGGAGTGAAAAGCGAATCCGCTTCGGCGTTCAAGCGGGAGGACGTCGCGAAGCTCAGGCGAGCGATGTCCGACCAGGCGGGCTTTCCGATGGTCCTGAGACTCAATGAGAGCGAGAAGTTCCGCAGCTTCGCGCAGCGGCCCGACGTCGAAAAGCTCTCGCAGCAAGGCCCGGCGACGCCGGACCACGTGATCCGCACCAAGCCTTTCCCGATGCTCGGGCGCGACGTCGCCGCGTACGCCGGCAGGTACCGCGAGTACTTCGAGCGCTTCTCCGCCAAGGCGAAGGAAAAGAAGACCATGCTCGACGCAGCGCCGCGCATGGCGCTCGACCCCGCGCTCGGCTTCGTCGCCGCCGGGCGCACGGCGAAGGACGCGGCGATCGTCGAAGAGCTCTACGACCACACCATCGACGTGATCCTTCGCGCCGAGTCGCTCGGCGGCTGGCGCGCGCTCGATCGGCAGCACACGTTCGACATCGAGTACTGGGACCTCGAGCAGGCGAAGCTGCGCAAGGCGGGCTCCCCGCCAGCCTTCTCGGGCGAAGTGACGCTCGTCACCGGCGCAGCCTCCGGAATCGGCAAGGCCTGCGTCGAATCGTTCCTCAAGCGCGGTGCCGCGGTGGTCGGGCTCGACCGCAACCCCGCGATCGAAGGCACGTGGAAGCGCCAGGATTTCCTGGGCGTGACCTGCGATCTCACCGATCGAAAAGCGATAGAGGAATCCCTGGACAAGGCCGCCAGGCGCTTCGGCGGTGTCGACATGCTGGTGCTGAACGCGGGGATCTTCCCCTCCTCCCAGTCGATCCAGGACATTCCCGCGGAGAGCTGGCGTTCCGCGATGGCGGTGAACGTCGAGGCGAACCTCCTCGTCATGCAAGCCTGCCATGCCCTGCTCCGACTTGCGCCGCGCGGCGGGCGCATCGTGGTGATCGGCTCGAAGAACGTTCCGGCGCCCGGGCCCGGCGCGGCCGCCTATTCGGCCTCGAAGGCTGCGCTCAACCAGCTTGCGCGCGTCGCGGCGCTCGAGTGGGCGCAGGACGGCATCCGCATCAACTCGCTCCATCCGAACGCGGTGTACGACACCGCGCTCTGGACCGAAGAAGTGCTCGCCTCGCGTGCCAAGGCCTACAACCTCACCGTCGAGCAGTACAAGAAGAACAACCTCCTCAGGACCGAGGTGGCTTCGAAGGACGTGGCCGAGCTCGCCGCCGAGATGTGCGGCGTGCTCTTCGCCAAGACCACGGCGGCGCAGGTTCCGGTCGACGGCGGGAACGAGCGCGTGGTCTGATGTCCGGGGAAGTTCAGCCTATCCGCTGGCGCGGCGACCGCCTCGAGCTCCTCGACCAGCGGCTGTTGCCCGACAAGACCGAGTACATCGTCTGCCGCAGCGCCGAAGAGGTCGCGCAGGCGATCCGCGACATGGTGGTACGCGGCGCGCCGGCAATCGGTTGCGCTGCCGCCTTTGGAGTTGTCCTGGGGAAAGGAAGCAAAGCGACGTACGAAATCCTCGCCAAGAGCAGACCGACTGCGGTCAACCTCTTCTGGGCGCTCGAGCGCATGAAGAAGGCGAAGGACCTCGAGGCTGAGGCGCGCGCGATCTTCGAGGAAGACCTTGCCGCCAACCGCGCCATCGGCAGGCTCGGCGCGGAGCTCATCCGGGAGCGCTCGCGCGTGATGACCCATTGCAATACCGGCGCGCTCGCGACCGCAGGTTACGGCACGGCTCTCGGGGTCATCCGGGCTTCCAAAGGCAAGAACATTTCGGTGATCGCCAACGAAACGCGCCCCTATCTCCAGGGCGCTCGCCTCACCGCGTGGGAGCTGGTGCAGGAGGGCATCCCCTGCACCCTCATTACCGACAGCATGGCCGGTCATCTCATGAGCCGGGGCGAGGTCGACGTGGTAATCGTCGGCGCCGACCGCATTGCCGCGAACGGCGACGTCGCGAACAAGATCGGCACCTACCCGCTCGCGGTGCTGGCGAAGCGCCACGGCATCCCCTTCTATGTCGCGGCGCCGCTTTCGACGTTCGACCCGAAAATCCCCGACGGCTCGCAGATCCCGATCGAGGAGCGCCCCGCCGCCGAGGTCACCGGCTACCGCGGCACGCGCTGGGCGCCGGAAGGCGTGTCGGTGCGCAATCCGGCCTTCGACGTGACGCCAGCAGAGCTCGTCACCGCGATCATCAGCGAGAAGGGCATCGCGTCCCCACCCTACCGGGAGAGTATTGCCGCGCTTCTGAAGTGATGCCCTTGTCCACGCGGTGACGGCGTTGCCCAAATTCGTAGCGCTGTACGCGGCGATGTACGCCGCCTACGGCGTCGCTTCGCCTTTCCTCCCCGCCTTGGTCAGTGGACGCGGGCTGTCGCCGCAGGAGATCGGGATGGCGCTCGCCGCGGGCACCGCGGTGCGCCTGGTCTCGGCGCCGCTCGCCGGCCGCATCGCGGACCTCGTGCAGGCATTGCGGGTGATGCTGGTGGTCTCGATCGCCACTGCGGCCCTGGTGACCCTGGGCTATCTCTCGGCGCGCGGATTCTGGATGGTGCTCGCCGTGATGGTTCTGCACGCGTGGGCGCTCGCGCCCATGACGGTGCTGGCCGACGCGCTGGCGCTCGGCGCCCGTAGCTTCGAGTACGGCCGGGTGCGCGGCACCGGCTCCGCGGCGTTCATCCTCGGCACGCTGGTCTCGGGGCAGGCGATCGGCGCGTTCGGCCTGCAGGTGATCGTGCCCCTGCAGGCGCTGCTTCTCGGCGCGGCGGCCCTCACCGCGGTTCGGGTGCCGGAGATCGAGCACCGCCCCAGGCCGAGGCCGGAATCGAGCGTCGGCGCAGGCGCAGCGCTGCGCGCATTGTTCCGAATTGCGCGCTACCGGAACCTGGTGCTCCTCGCGGCGCTCGTGCTCGGGAGCCATGCCATGCACGACGCCTTTGCGGTGATTCGCTGGAGCGCGGCGGGCGTCAGCCCGGAGACTTCGAGCCTGCTGTGGTCGGAGGCCGTCGGCGCGGAGGTGCTGGTGTTCTGGTTCATCGGTCCGGTGCTGGTGCGGCGGCTGACGCCGGCCGGAGCGATGGCGCTCGCCCCCGGGGCCGGCGTGCTGCGCTGGGGAGTCATGGCGCAGACCGCCGACGTGGCCGCGGTCGCACTGGTGCAGCCGCTGCACGGATTGACCTTCGCGCTGTTCCACCTCGCCTGCATGCGGGTGCTCGCGCGCACGGTGCCGCCGGGATTCGAGGGCACCGCGCAGGCGCTCTACGCCACGGTCGGCGTCGGCGCTGCGAGCGCGCTTCTCACGCTCGCCTCGGGCTCGCTCTACGGCTCGCTCGGACCGCAGGCATTCTGGTTCATGGCCGGCCTTTGCGCCGCCGCGCTTCCCTTGACCCTGACGCTACGAGGCGCCTGACGTCCCTACCAGGGGATCTGCGAGCCGTCGTGGGAGAAGAACTTGCCGGAGTCTTCGCGCCGCAGGCCGGCGAGCACCGTGCGCAGTCCGCGCACCGAAACCTCGGGCGTGAGCGGGGCGCCCTGCCCACCCATGTCGGTGCTCACCCAGCCCGGACTCAGCGCGGCGACGATGACGCCGCGCGCCCGCAGCGTTTCGGCGAGCGCCTTCGCGAGCAGGTTGAGCGCCGCCTTGCTGGTCGAATACGGCAGCGTCATGCCGCTTGTCCGAGAGATCGAGCCGAGGCCGCTCGACATCACCGCGATGGTCTTGCGCTCGCTAGCCGCGACGTTGTCGACGAGCGCCTCGATCACCGCGGCCGCGCCGAGCAGGTTGACCCGCAGGATCTTCTCCCAGTCGGCGTAATCGAAGCTGCCGAGCGCCATGCCGCGCTTGCCGATGATCCCGGCGTTGCAGAAGAGCACGTCGAGCGGCTCCCCTTTCAGCCGCGCCGTGAGCGTCTTCATCTCAGCGAAGTCGGTGACGTCGACCTTCAACGATTCCGCCCCGATCTTTTTCAGGTCGCCGTCGCGCACGGTGCCGATGACGCGCCAGCCCTCCTGCGCGTACTGGCGCGCAAGCTCGAGGCCGAGGCCGCGACTGGCACCGGTGATCAGAATCGTCGACACGACCTTCTCATCCTAGGCATGAATCTCCACCGGCGTGTACGGGGCGACGAGGTCGAACAGCTCGACGATATCCGCGTTGCGCATGCGGATGCATCCGATCGAGCCGGGCTTGCCCATCTCGGCGGAATCGGGAGAGCCGTGGATGTAGATGTAGCGGCGCATGGTATCGACGTCGCCGAGGCGGTTCCTGCCTGGCTCGCAGCCCGAAAGCCACAGGATGCGCGTCAGGATCCAGTCGCGCCCTGGGAATTTCCCGTGGAGCTCGGGGGTCCAGACCTCCCCGGTCGGGCGCCGGCGCACGAACACCGCGTTGAGCGGCTGGCCGGCGCCGATCTTGGCGCGCACGATGTGCCGGCCGCGCGGCGTCTGCAGGCTGCCGTTCTTCTCGCCCGGGCCTTTCTTGGCCGTCGACACCACATAGGTTTTCAATACGTTGCGCTTCCCGTCGCGCAACACCAGGGTTTGCTTCGGAATGCTGATCTCGATCTTCATCGGCGTGAGGCAAAAAAGCCGCTGAGGAGCGCACCGCATTCCGCGGCCAGCACCCCACCCTGAAGAAGGGCATGATGATTCAAGCGCTTCTCTTCAAAGAGATTGACTGTGCTCCCCGCAGCGCCGGTCTTGGGATCCGCGGCGCCGAATACCACGCGGCGGATGCGCGCATGGAACATGGCGCCGACGCACATTGCGCAGGGCTCGAGCGTTACGTAGAGCGTCGCGCCGACCAGCCGGTAGTTCTTCCGCGTCGACGCGGCTGCGCGCATCGCCTGGATCTCCGCGTGCGCGGTCGGGTCGGCGGCGGAAATCGGGCGGTTCCAGCCCTCGCCGATCACCTTTTCGTCCAGCACCACCACCGCCCCGACCGGCACCTCGCCTTCGGCCTGCGCGCGGCGCGCGAGCTCGAGCGCGTGGCGCATGAAGTGTTCGTCGGACTGCGCGTCGCTCACCACGGCAGGGACTTGTAGAGCTCGGGCTTGAACCCGACGACCAGCTTTCCGTTGAGCTCCACTACCGGCCGCTTGATGACCGAGGGCTGCGCCAGCATGAGCGCGACTGCTTTTTCCTGGTTCAAATTCTCTTTCTGTGAATCGGCGAGCTT
>Ga0307499_10000490_pt1 | contig 13921 bp, 11 predicted proteins | sample 13_S_MG_FD_201363 | JGI IMG/M metagenome (GOLD analysis project Ga0307499, IMG submission 201363) | Soil microbial communities from Populus trichocarpa stands in riparian zone in the Pacific Northwest, United States - 13_S | ecosystem: Environmental > Terrestrial > Soil > Riparian zone > Trees... | reverse complement strand
AACTCGACCTCCGGATTCCAGGCCGTCTACGATCAGATGGCCAAGCTGAAGGACGCCGCGCGCAAGAGCGGCCTGTTCATCGTGTCCGACTCTGACCTCGACTTCAACCAGCCGGTCGTGCGCATCTCCGTCGACCGTTCCAAGGCCAGCGATCTCGGCATCAACATGGCGCAGGTCGGCGCCACGCTGCAGACGCTGCTGGGCGGCAATTACGTCAACCGCTTCAACCTCGAGGGACGGTCCTACCAGGTGATCCCGCAGGTACCGCGTGGCATGCGGCTGTCGCCGGAATCGCTCGGCGGCTACTATGTGCCGACCAACACCGGGCAACTGGTGCCGCTGTCGACCATCGTGTCGATCGAGACCGCCACCGATCCGAATTCGCTGACGCACTACAACCAGCTCAACTCGGCGACCTTCTCGGCCGTGCCGATGCCGGGCGTGACGGTGGGGCAGGCGGTGGACTTCCTGGAAGGCGAAGCGAAAAAGCTGCCTGCCGGCTTCGGTCATGACTACCTGGCCGATTCCCGCCAATACGTGCAGGAGGGTAACCAGCTCGCGATCACCTTCGGTTTCGCGCTGGTCATCATTTTCCTGGTGCTGGCGGCGCAGTTCGAAAGCCTGCGCGATCCGCTGGTCATCATGATCAGCGTTCCCATGGCGATCGTCGGCGCGCTGATCCCGTTGTTCTTCGGCGTGGCGACCATCAACATCTACACCCAGGTCGGGTTGCTGACGCTGGTCGGTCTCATCACCAAGCACGGCATCCTGATGGTCGAGTTCGCCAACGAATTGCAGCTCAAGGAAGGTCTCGACAAGCGTTCGGCGATCGAAATGGCGGCCCGCATCCGGTTGCGTCCGATCCTGATGACGACGGCGGCGATGGTCACCGGCCTGATTCCGCTGCTGACGGCGACCGGCGCGGGCGCGGCGAGCCGCTTCTCGATCGGTCTCGTGGTGGTCGCGGGCATGTCGATCGGCACGCTGTTCACGCTGTTCGTGCTGCCGGCGGTCTATGTCTGGATGGCCACCAACCACCAGGCGAACGCCAGCTCGGAACGGACCAAGGAGATCGAGGATTTCGATCTCGAGCGATCGGGGCTCAAGCCGACCTGAGCCTTTCCCGCAGGATAAAAAGTTGCGAGCGACGGCAGCGGAAATCGCTGCCGTCTTTTTTTGTGTCCACTTCCGGCAACGATCGCTAAACTCTCCATTCCAGAAGAATGGAAAACAGGGGGCACGATGACGAGCGACTTTCCCGCCGGCAACTACCGCTTCAGCCCGGCCGTGTTTCAGTATTCCGGCGGGGTGGCCGCCAATCCCGGTTATGAGATCGAGCGGGTTCGGTTCGACAAATGGGTGCCGCTGGCCGAGGGCTTTGCGCAGATCGCAAACTACATTCAGGCGGCGGGCAGGCCGCTGACGTCGTTCTGCGCCTGCGAGCTGCGCTCGCCGGCCGCCTTCACCGACGAGGGATTTCGCAATTTCAACCTGCACTACGTCAAGACGCTGGCGGAGTGGGGCGTCTATGACGGCAAGACCAACCCCGTCGCGCGCAGCAACGTCTGTCCGGAGATCGATCCGCCGGCCGAGCCTTCATTCTATGCATTTTCATTCACGCGGCCGAGCCAGGGCACGACGCCGAGTTTTGTCATCGCAGGCAGCGGCGAATCGCAGGAAGGCAACGCCAGCTATGCCGAGCGCACGGTGCGCTATCGCGATATCAGCCCGGAGGGCATTGCAGAGAAGGTCCGCTATGTCGTCGGCGTGATGGAGCAGCGGATGGAAGCATTCGGCGCCGGCTGGAAAGATACGACGGCCGCGCAGACCTACACCATCCATGATTTCCACCCGGTCTTTGCCGATGCGCTGGTTCGCCGCGGCGCCGCGCGGGCTGGATTGACCTGGCATTTCGCACGGCCGCCGGTGATCGATCTGGAATATGAGATGGATTGCCGGCGGGTGTCGCGGGAAGTGGTGATGTAGATCCGGCGAAGTTAGCGGCGGAAGGTGCGCTCCCTCGCCCCGCTCTTGCGGGGAGAGGGTCGGGGTGAGGGGCTCTCTCCACGAGTTCACCTCTATCGATAGACCTGTACCCCCTCACCCGGATTGCTTCGCAATCCGACCTCTCCCCGCAAGCGGGGCGAGGTTAAGGAAGCACCATCACCTCTCCCTTGGATCCAGCGCGTCGCGCAGGCCGTCGCCGACCAGGTTGAACGACAGCACCACCAGAAAGATCGCCAGCCCCGGCCAGACCGCCATCCACGGCGCATTAGTCAAAAAACGTTGCGCAGCGTTGAGCATGCTGCCCCAGGATGGCGCCGGCGGCTGCTGCCCGAGGCCGAGGAACGATAGTGCTGCTTCCGCGATGATCGCGGCGGCGATCGACAGCGTCGCCTGCACCAACAACGCCGGCATGATGTTGGGCAGAATGTGAAACAGCGCGATGCGCCAGCGCGGATTGCCCATGGCGCGTGCGGCCTCGACATAATCCTCGACCTTGACGCTCATCACCTGGCCCCGCGTCAGCCGCACGAAGATCGGCGTCGCCGAGATGCCGATCGCGATCATCGCGTTGCCGAGGCTCGGCCCCAGGAAGGCCGCCAGCGCAATCGCGAGGATCAGGAACGGGCAGGCCAGCATCGCATCCGTCATGCGGCTGATCAGGGCGTCGATGAAGCCGCCGCGGTAGCCCGACAGGAGACCGAGCGGCACGCCGATCGAAAGCGCGATGCCGACCGAGATCGCGCCGGCCAGCAGCGACGCCCGCGCGCCGTAGATCACACGGGCAAGGATGTCGCGGCCGAGTTCGTCGGTGCCGAACCAGTGCAGCGCGGAAGGCGGCTTGCGCACCAGCGACCAACTCGTCGCGATGGGATCATAAGGCACGACCAGCGGCGCGAGCAAAGCGAGCAGGGCGAACGTCGCGACAACGACGAGGCCCACCACCGCCCCCTTGCGCTTGAACAGCCGGCGCAGCGCGCGCCGCGACGGGCTTTCCAGTTCGTCCGGGACGATGGCAATTGTGCCAAGCGTGGCGTCGGTCATGACTTACGCCCTCATCCGCGGATTGACCAGGACATAGGCAATGTCGGCAATGAGATTGAGCGTGATGTAGATCGTTGCCGTCGTCAGCACGACGCCCTGCACGACGGCATAGTCACGGTTGAAGACCGCGTCGACGATCAGCTTGCCAAAACCCGGAATCGAAAAAATCTGTTCGGTCAGCACCGCGCCCGATAGCAGCGTGCCGAGTTCGAGTGCACCCAGCGTAATGACGGGTGTCAGCGCGTTGCGCATGGCGTGCTTGAGAATGACCGAGCGTTCGGAAAGGCCCTTGGCGCGGGCGGTGCGGACGTAGTCGCTTTCCAGCACCTGCAGCATGGCGCTGCGGGTATGCCGCATCAGGATCGCAGCGATCGCATTGCCCAGCACAAAGGCCGGCATGATGGTGGATGCGAGGCTCGCGCGCCAGTTCTCGGAGAGCGGCACATAGCCCGACGCCGGCAGCCAGCCGAGTTCGACCGAGAACAGGAAGATCAGCATGATGCCGAGCCAGAAGTTCGGCGTCGAGATGCCCCATAATGCGAACAGGTTGGCGCCGTAGTCCCACGCCGTGCCCTTCTTCACCGCCGAGACGATGCCTGCGGGAATGCCGATCAGGAAGGCGATCACGATCGCCATCGACGCGACTTGCATCGTCACAGGCAGTTTCTGCGCGATCAGCTTCAGAACAGGCACCTTGATGCGCAGCGACTCGCCGAGATCGCCCGATAAAACGCCTTTGATCCAGTAGGCATATTGGATCGGGATCGGTTGATCGAGCTTGTACTGCTCGCGAATTTGCTGGATGACGGCGGGATCGCGCTCCTCGCCGGCCATCACCAGTGCTGGATCCCCGGGCAGAAGATGCTGAAGCGAGAAGATGAGCACCGACACGAAGAACAATGTCGGGATCAGCTGCAGGATGCGCTGGCCGAGGAAGTTCAGCATGGCGCGATCCTCGTCTTCGCCGCGCTCACTTCAATTTCAGTCCGACCACTCGCACAAGCCCGTCCGGCATCTGCCTGTAGCCCTCGAGCTTGGTGGTGTGCGCGATCAGGAGCTTGGGATGATAAAGATAGATCAACGGCTCGTCGTTCAGAACGACCTTGGTCAGTTTCTCGTAGATCGCCATGCGCTGGGCCTGGTCGTTCACGAGGCGGGCCTCTTCAAGCGCCTTATCGGCTTCCGGGTTGGAATAGCCGCCGTCATTCTGCGGTGCCTTGCTATGCAGAAAGACGTAGGCGTTGCCGTCCGGATCGATGCGCCCGCTCCAGGGGATGAGGAAGGCCTGGAATTCTCCAGCCTGGGCTTGCTTGAACGAGGTCGCGAACTCGATGGTCCGGATCTTCAGGTCGATGCCCACTTCCGACGCCATCGATTGCAGGACCTGCGCAACGGCCTCGTTCTCAGCGCCCAGCGGCACCATGAGGTCGACGGTGGCCGGGAGGCTTACGCCAGCTTCCTTCAACAAGGCCTTCGCCTTGGTGACGTCGCGAGGTTTGACCGGAAATGCCTTTTGATAATAGGGATGGTCGGGGCTGACCCATTGATTGCCGGGGAAGAACTCGCCGTTGAACACGACCTGATTGAGTGCCTCGCGGTCGATCGAGAGGTCGAGCGCCTGTCGCACCTTGACGGACTGACTGAGCGCGCCCTTGTTCTTGTCGTTGGCGACATTGATGGTGAGACCCATGTAGCCGATCGCCGGCGCGGTCGACAATTTCAACTTGCTGTCGGAGCGAACGGCCTTGATGTCGGTCGCCAGGACGCGTTCGATCAAGTCAAGGCCGCCTGATTTCAGGTTGGCGAGTCGCACCGTGGAATCGACGATAGGCAGAAACACCACGCGATCGATGAAGATGTTTTCCTTGTTCCAGTAGTCGGCGAACTTTTCGAACACCATGCGATCCTGCTGCACGCGCTCGACGAACTTGTAAGGCCCGGCGCAAACAGGATGCTGGCCGAACTTGTCGCCTTGCTCTTTGGCGGCCTTCGGCGACATCATCATTCCTGCACGGTCGGTGAGTTGTGCGATCAGCGGTGCAAACGGTGATTTGAGCACGAGCTTGATCGTCAGGGGATCGACGACATCGACATGGTCGACTGTCGCCAATTCCGGTTTGCGAAACGAGGTCGGCAGCGTCAGATGACGTTCAATCGAAAATTTGGCGGCTTCGGCATCAAAGGGCTCACCGTCATGGAATTTGACGCCGGGCCTCAGCTTGATTGTCATCTCCTTGCCGTCGGCGGAAGTCTCGTGTGACAGCGCCAGTTGCGGCACGATATTGAGCTTTTCGTCGATATCGAACAGCTTGTCGCAAACTGCCGCGAACACGATGCGGCCGACATAGGTGCGGCTGATCGAGGGGTCCAGGACGTCCGGATCCTGGGCAATGCCTATGCGCAGCGTGCTCTGGGCGTGCACGACCGCTCCTGACGACAGCAACGCTGCTGCGGCAAATGCCAAACGCAAGAATTTCATCACTGACGATCCCATATCCGTTAACTCGCCGTTGTTGTGGTCCCGACCATATCAACCCCGTCGTGCCCTGCACCTTCCGTGCCTTTGTTGAAGGCTGCCACCAATTTTTCCAACGCGGGTGAAAAGCCGCTGTCCATTGCCATGATCGACTCCGGTGGCGGCAGTTCCGCCGTGCGGTGGCAGGCTGTGGCATGTCCTGCACCATCCGCGAGCAATTGCGGCACTTCAATGCGGCACCGGTCGATCATGTCGGGACAGCGCGTATGGAAACGGCAGCCCTTTGGCGGATCGAGTGCACTCGGCATCTCCCCTTGCAGCACAATTCGGCTGCGCTTTGCCCGCGGTTTAGGCACAGGAATTGCCGACAGAAGGGCCCGGCTATAGGGATGCCGGGGAGCTGCGAACAGCGCCTCGGCATCCGCGGTCTCGACGATCACGCCGAGATTCATCACCGCGACGCGGTCGGCGATGTGCTTCACGACCGCAAGATCATGCGAGACGAAGATATAGGCGAGGCCGAGCCGGTCCTGCAGGTCGCGCAAGAGATTGAGGATCTGCGAGCGGATCGAGACGTCGAGCGCCGACACCGGCTCGTCGCAGATCACGAGTTTCGGCTCCACGGCGAGCGATCGCGCAATGGCTATGCGCTGGCGCTGGCCGCCGGAAAACTCATGCGGATAGCGGCGGGCGAAGCGCGGCTCCAGCCCAACCAGCCGCAGCAGTTCTTCAACCCGCTCGCGCCGGCGCGCAGCCGGCACCAGATCGTGCAGCGCCAGCGGCTCGGTCAGGATCTGGCTGACGGTCATGCGCGGGTTGAGCGACGCATAGGGGTCCTGAAAGATGATCTGCGCGTCGCGGCGGAAGGCGCGTAATTCGTTGGCGTCGAGCGCACCGAGGTCGCGGCCTTCGAAGCGCACCGTTCCGGCATCCGGCTCGATCAGCCGCAGCACCAGCCGGCTCACGGTGGATTTGCCGCAACCGGATTCGCCGACCAGCGCCAGCGTCTTGCCGGCCTCGACGGTGAAGCTGACGCCATCGACCGCCTTGACATGGGCGGTGGGCGTTCCGAACACCGAACGCGCGGCGACGAAATGCTTCACCAGACCGTCGACTTCGAGCAGGACGGTCATGACACCAGTCGCTCCAGCGGTGCACGGATGCAGCGCGAGGCGTGGCCCGTGCCCACGATGGCCAGCGGCGGAGGCGCGGCGATGCAGGTTTCAATGACGAACGGACATCGCGCGGCGAAGCGGCAGCCGGCCGGAGGGTTCGCCATGTTCGGCACCATGCCCTCGATCGTCGCCAGATGCGCGGCGCGGCGTCCGAGCCGCGGGATCGAGCCGAGCAGGCCGACGGTGTAGGGGTGCTGCGGGTTGGCGAAGAGCTCGTCGACCGGGGCACGCTCGACGATCTCGCCGGCATACATCACCGCGACCTCGTCGCAGACTTCGGCGACCACGCCGAGATCGTGGGTGATCAGAATGATCGCGGCGCCGCTGGCGGCCTTGAGTTCGCGCATCAGATCGAGGATCTGCGCCTGCAGGGTGACGTCGAGCGCGGTGGTCGGCTCGTCCGCGATCAGGAGGCGCGGGTCGCAGGCCAGCGCCATCGCGATCATCACGCGCTGGCGCATGCCGCCGGAGAGCTTGTGCGGATATTCGTCGATCCGCTTGTCGGGTGAAGGAATGTGGACGCGGCGCAGCAGGGCGATGGCGCGTTCGCGTGCCTGTCGCCGCGAGCCGCCGCGGTGGCGAAGGATGGTCTCGATGATCTGGTCGCCGATGGTGAAGCTCGGATTGAGCGACGTCATCGGCTCCTGAAAAATCATCGCGAGCCGGTTGCCGCGGAGGTCGCGGAGGGTTTCGTCGGGGACATCGAGCAGATCAAAACCGTCGAAGCGGATTGAACCGGAGACCTCGGCGGAGCCCTTTGACAACAGCCCCATGATGGCGAGCGAAGTTACACTCTTGCCGCAGCCGGATTCGCCGACCAGCCCAAGCGTCGCGCCATGGCCGACGCTAAGGTCGACGCTATCGACGGCATGCGTGGTGCGGCCGTTGTCGCCATGGAAGACGACGCGCAGGCCCTCGATTTCGATCAGCGGGCGTGCCGTCATGTGTTGCGCGCCATGGCGGCCTCGATGGTGGCGTCAATAACGGCGCGGTCGGTGATCCCTGCGGGATTGCTGCGCGTCGGCATGAATTGGCGGAAATGCACCCAGCGCTCGCGGCTGACCTGTTCCAGCCGCTCGAGTTCGGCAAGTGGATCGGTATGGTCGTCGACGCGCAGGTCGAGATCGGACCACTCTTCCTCGCGCTGGATCACCAGCGCGGCCGATTGCTTGCCGCGCTTGTCGCCGCCGGCGGCTTCGCCGGCCTTCATCGCCACGATCAGCCGCTGCGCAAAGGGCAGGGCGGCGTTGTCGGCAAAGGCTCGCGCCGTGTCTGACAGTACGGCCTCGCCGGCCAGCATGTTACCGGCGAGCGAGAAGCCGTCGCCCTGGATGCTTCCACACCAGTCGATGCACTCGCGCCCCGTATGCGCGGCGATGCGTCCCTTGATGTCCATGACGTGCAATTGCCGGCTCTCGCGGCCGGCGTCCGAGGCGATCATCGTGTCGATCACCTCACGCGGCGATTTGCCTTCGCGCAGCAGCTTTACCCCGTCGATGCCGTAATAGGGATTGACCAGCGCCTGCGTCGCGATGCCGCCGATGCCGGGGGCAATGTGCGGCACGCGCGCGCCGACCGCGAAAAACCTGGTCGCGACGGCGATGCCGATTTGGCCGGTGAGGGGATCGCGGGCGATGATCGACCAGGTCATCCTGTCTATTCCCTGACTATCGTCCCGCCGCGTAGCCCTGCATGCCTCTGGGATTGGCTGCAGCGCGGCGGCGGCGGCCAACCTTTGAGGCGGCGGTGAGCCGGCCTTCCGACCAGTCGGGGCCGATCTCGACCACGTGGCCGCGGCTTGTCAGGGTATCGACGGTCGCCTTCGGCACGCGGTTCTCGACCACGAGCACGCCCGGGCGCGCGGTGCGCGGCCAGAACGAGATCGGGAAATGTTCGGAATGCCACGCCGGCGCGTCGATCGCTTCCTGCAGGTTCAGTTTGGCATGGACATGCCGCAGGAAGAACTGCGTGGTCCATTGATCCTGCTGGTCGCCGCCCGGCGAACCCCAGGCCATGTAGGGCTCGCCGTCGCGCAGCGCCATGGTGGGCGAGAGCGTGGTGCGCGGACGCTTGCCGGGCGCCAGCGCCGCCGGATGATCTTCCTCCAGCCAGAACATCTGCGCGCGGCTGCCAAGGCAGAAGCCGAGTTCGGGAATCACCGGCGAGGACTGCAGCCAGCCGCCGGACGGCGTCGCCGAGATCATGTTGCCGGCCTGGTCGATGATGTCGAAATGCACGGTATCGCCGCGCACTTCGCCGAAGCGGCCGACGGTCGGCTCGCCCGCGCCCATGGCGCCGACCGCCTCGCGATGGCCTTCGGCGCGGCGCAGTTTTACGACCGAGCCGAAACCTTCCACCGAACCGGGCAAGAAATCCAGCGAGGCTTTGTCTTTGGAAATCAGCTTGCGGCGCTCGTCATTGTAGGCGTCGGACAGCAAGGTCGCGATCGGGATGTCGGTGAATTTCGGATCGCCATAAAACTTCTCGCGATCGGCAAAGGCGAGTTTGGCGCACTCGATCTGCAGATGGATGAATTCAGGCCCGGCGGGATCGAGCCCGTCGAGCTCAAAGCCCTTCAGCAGCGCGAGCTGCTGCAGCATCACGGGCCCCTGGCTCCAGACGCCGGGCTTGCAGACGGTGTAGCGGCCATAGTCGTATGTGAGCGGCGCCTCGACGGTCGGCTGCCAGCGCGCCATGTCGTCGGCCGAAAGGACGCCGCGATGCGGCGAGCCGGAGACGTCCATCACTTCCTGCGTGCGGCAAAACTTGTCGATCGCTTCCGCCACAAAACCGTGCGACCAGGATTTCCGCGCGCGTTCGATCTGCGCGACACGGTCGGAGCCGGCGCTTTCGGCTTCTTGCAGGATGCGGGCGTAGGTTTCCGAGAGCTGCTTGTTGGTGAACAGTGTGCCGGGCCTCGGCACCTCGTTGTTCGGCAAATAGACGGCGGCTGATGTCTTCCAGTGATTGCGGAATAATTTTTCGACGATCTGGATCGTTGCCGCGGCGCGCTCGACCAGCGGATAGCCGTCACGGGCATAGGCGATCGCGGGCTCCAGCACGTCGCGCAGCCGCATCGTGCCGTAATCGCGCAGCAGCAGCATCCAGGATTCGAACGTGCCGGGGACGCAGGCGGCGAGCAGGCCGGTGCCGGGCACCATCTCCAGGCCTTCGCTCTTGTAGTGCGCGATGGTTGCCTTCGCGGGCGCGGGGCCTTGTCCGCAGATCACTTCGGTGTGGCCGCGCTTGGTGTCGTGGACGATGATCGGCACGTCGCCGCCGGGACCGTTCAGATGCGGCTCCACCACCTGCAGCGTGAAGGCGGTGGCGACGCCGGCGTCGAAGGCGTTGCCGCCTTTTTCCAGGATGCCCATACCCACGGCGGTCGCGATCCAGTGCGTCGAGGTCACGACACCAAAGGTGCCTTCGATTTCGGGCCGGGTGGTGAACGGATCGGGATTGATGTTGCTCATGGGAGTCCAATTCCGTGGTATCGAGATGCGGGCGCACTTGACCACAGGCGAGGCTGGATGCCAACCGCTGGGATGCCACGCATTGCACCCATCTCCGTGATCATGCCAAAGCCGTGGCTTCAACCGGATGGTTGACGGCGTGGCAGGCGACGCCGTCGATGAGTAGCGGCGCTTCCTTCCGGCAGAGGTCGAACGCCAGCGGGCAGCGCGGGTTGAAGGCGCAGCCCGGCGGGGGATCGATCGGATTGGGAATTTCGCCCTTGACCGGAATGCGCTGGCGTCCGGACATCGCGAGATCGGGAACCGCACCCAGCAGCATCTTGGTGTAGGGCATTTTGGGATTGGCGAACAGCTCACGTCCTTCCGCAATCTCGACGATGCGGCCGAGATACATCACCCCGATCCGGGTCGCCATATGGCGGACCACAGCGAGGTTATGGCTGATGAAGAGATAGGTCAGGCCGAACTTGTCCTGCAGGTCGCGCATCAGGTTGAGGATCTGCGCCTGCACGGAAACATCCAGCGCCGAGGTCGGCTCGTCGCAGACGATGAATTCGGCTTCAGATGCCAGCGCGCGCGCGATCGCGATGCGCTGGCGCTGGCCGCCGGAAAACTCATGCGGATATTTCAGGCCGTCGTCGGGATGCAGGCCGACGACGCTCAACAATTCACCGACGCGCGCGCGAATATCGCGCTCGCCCTGGATCAGGTCGAAGGCGCGGATCGGCTCGGAGACGATGGCATCGACCCGGAAGCGCGGATTGAGGCTCGCATAGGGGTCCTGAAAAATCATCTGGATGCGGCGGCGCAGCCGCTGCCGCGCCTGGGCCTGTTTCGCATTCGTCATCGAGATGCCGTCGATGATCACTTCGCCCGAGCTCGGCGGCAGCAATCCCACCACCATCCGCGCCACGGTGGTTTTGCCCGAGCCGGACTCGCCGACGAGCGCGAAGGTTTCGCCTTTCTTGATATCGAAGGTCACGCCGTCGACGGCCTTCAAGAATTCCAGATGGCCGCCTTCCAGCACGCGGTTGAGCCAGGGCTTTGAGACGTCGAACACGCGGCGCAAGTTTCTGACGTCTACAAAGGAGGCCGTCATGCCGCGGTCTCCGTGGCCTTGTCGTAGAGATGGCAGGCGACCGCATGCGAGCCCTGCCTGATCGGCTCCGGCCGATCGACGCGGCAACGGTCGAACGCAAAGGCGCAGCGCGGATTGAACGAGCAGCCGGGTGGAATGGCCGACAGCCGCGGCATCGATCCTGGAATCTGCACCAGCCGCTTGTCTTCGCCGGCCAGCGTCGGGATCGCGCCCATCAAGCCCTTGGCGTAGGGATGCAGCGGATTCTGCACCACGTCCTGCACCGGGCCGATCTCGGCGATCCGACCCGAATACATCACGGCAACCCGGTCGGAGGTCTCGGCGATCACGCCCATGTCGTGGGTGACCAGCATCACTGCCGTGCCATGATCGCGCCCGAGGCGCTTGATCAGCGAAATGATCTGCGCCTGCACCGAGACGTCGAGCGCGGTGGTCGGCTCGTCGGCGATGATCAGCTCCGGTTCGGCGCAGATCGCCAGCGCAATCACGACACGCTGCCGCATGCCGCCGGAGAACTCGTGCGGATAGGCGTCGATGCGTTTTTCCGGCGCGGGGATGCCGACCTCGGCGAGCAGGTCGATGGCACGCTTGCGCGCCGCGGTCTCCGAGAGATTCATGTGGGTCCGGATCGTCTCGACGATCTGGTCGCCGATCCGGTAGAGCGGATTGAGGCTGGTCAGCGGATCCTGGAAGATCATGCCGATCCTTTTTCCCCGGATGCGGCGGATTTCTTCCGGCGGCAGATGGTCGATCCGCATTCCCGACAGATAGATCTCGCCGCCGGCGATGCGGCCGGGCGGATCGATCAACCCGATGACGGCCAGGCCCGTGACTGATTTGCCGGCGCCGGACTCGCCGACCACGCCGAGCACTTCGCCCTTGGCGATGTCAAAGGAAATGCCGTTGATGGCGCGCAGCGTGCTGCGGCGGGTGAGGAATTCCACCTCGAGGTTACGCACGGAGAGAACGGGTACGGTCATCGGAGCTTTGGATTGAGCGCGTCGCGCAGCCAGTCGCCGAGCAGGTTGATGGAGAGGATCAGCCCCGCCAGCGCAATACCGGGGAAGGCCACGATCCACCATTCGCCGGCGAACAGATAGTTGTTGCCGATCCGGATCAGGGTGCCGAGCGACGGCATGGTGTCGGGCATACCGGCGCCGAGGAACGACAGCGTTGCCTCGGTGAGGATCGCAATCCCCAGGTTGATGGTAGCAATGACGAGGATTGGCCCCATCGTGTTCGGCAGCACGTGACGCAGCATGATCTTCGGCGCGGGAAGGCCGATTAGTTGCGCAGCGGCGACATAATCCTTGTTCTTCTCCACCATGACGGAGCCGCGCACAGTTCGGGCATAATGCACCCATGTGCTCAAGCCTATCGCCGCCACCAGCACCGCCAGCGTGGTCATGGCGTCCAGCCGATTGCCGAGCACTGATTTCGCAACGCCATTTACGAGCAGTGCGATCAGGATCGCGGGGAAGGTGAGCTGTACGTCGGCAATGCGCATGATTATGGTATCGACCGCGCCGCCGACATAGCCGGCGATCAGGCCGAGCGTGATGCCGAGCGCGCCGGCGAGCACCACGCCGAGCACGCCGACCACGAGCGAAATCCGCAAGCCGTAGAGAATGGCGGAAAACACGTCGCGGCCCTGTTCGTCGGTGCCGAGCAGGTATGGGCTCTGGCCGTCGGCGGTCCATAGCGGCGAGATCCGCGAATTCATCAATTGCAGCTGCGCTGGATCAAACGGGTTCTGCACCGCGAGCTGGGAAGCAAATAGCGCGAGCAGAAAGAATAGAGCGGTGACGACGGCCGCCGCCATGGTCATCCGCGAACGGCGGAAGGAATAGAAGATATCGCTGTCGAGCGCGCCCTTCAGCCAACCCGTGCCGGAACGCGTCGGCTGCGCGCTCGGCTCTGCTCGGTGTGGCACTACGGCGTCGGACATTGCATGATCTCGCTTATGACGGACGGCTAATGGTCGAGCGCAAACGCGGATCGACGACGGTGTAGAGGATATCCACCGCCAGATTGATCGTGACGAAGATCAGCGAAATCATCAGCAGGTACGCGGCCATGATCGGGATATCGACGTTCTGGATCGCCTGTACGAACAACAATCCCATGCCTGGCCACTGGAAGACGGTTTCGGTGATGATCGAAAAGGCAATAACCGAGCCAAATTGCAGGCCGGCCACGGTGATGACCGGAACCAGCGTGTTCTTGAGCGCATGGCCGAAATGGACCGCCCGCGTGGTCAGGCCGCGGGCGCGAGCGAAGCGGATATAGTCAGTACGCAGCACTTCGAGCATTTCGGCGCGCACCAGCCGCATGATGAGGGTCATCTGGAACAGGCCGAGCGTGATCGAGGGCATGATCAGCGCCTTCAGACCGGAGAGCGTGAGTAGCCCCGTGGTCCACCAGCCGAGCCGCACCACCTCGCCGCGGCCGAACGAGGGCAACCAGCCCAGTGTCACCGCGAACAGATAGATCAACAGAATGCCGATCAGGAAGGTCGGCAGCGAGATGCCGATCAGTGACACCGCCTGGAATATCTTCGCGAGCAACGTGTCGCGCCTGAGCGCGGAATAGACGCCCATCAGGATGCCGAACACCATCGAGAACAGGGTGGCGCAGATCGCCAGCTCCA
>Ga0307499_10000489_pt1 | contig 13929 bp, 12 predicted proteins | sample 13_S_MG_FD_201363 | JGI IMG/M metagenome (GOLD analysis project Ga0307499, IMG submission 201363) | Soil microbial communities from Populus trichocarpa stands in riparian zone in the Pacific Northwest, United States - 13_S | ecosystem: Environmental > Terrestrial > Soil > Riparian zone > Trees... | reverse complement strand
ACGTTGGGTAGGTAATCCGGCGGGAACCTCGTACCTAGCTGCTTGAGGAAGCCGAGAAACTCCCGCCACCGCTTGCGATCCCGGAACCGGTAGAACAGCTCGCCGCTGGCCAGATCCAGCGCGGCGAACAGGTGCCGCACGCCGCCGGTTCGGGTGTAGGTGGCCCGCCGCCGAGCCGGCCGGCCCACCGGGAACCAGCCCCGGCCCGGGCGCGGCTGGAGGTTGAGCGGGCCGAACTCATCGACGCAGATCACCCGCCCGTCGGCCGGCGGCCGGTCGTAGAGGGCCAGGATGCGAGCCATCTTGGCGGCGAAGTCCGGGTCACGGCTGGCCTTCCACGTCTTGGTCGCCTGCCAGCGGATCCCGGCGTCGTGCAGGATCTGCCGGACCGTCTCGGTGCTGATCTCGACCCGCTCGCGGGCGGCCAGGTGCTCGACCAACTTGGCCAGGCTCCACGTCGTGAACGGCAGACCCAGCCGGACCGGCGGAGCCTTGGCCGTCCGGCAGATCAACTCCCGGACCGCGGGGCCGAACCGGCGCGGCCGGCCCCCGCTCCATTTTGGGTCCAACGCCGCGAACCCCGAGGTGTTGAACGCGTGGATCACCTCCCGCGCGTACTCCGCCGTGGCCGCGAACATCGCCGCCGCCTCAGCCGCACTCCGACCCTGGAACGAAGCCAGCACGATCCCCGCCCGACGCAACCGGACCCGATCCCGCGCGGTCCGCGTGATCCTCACCAACCGCTGCGCCTCAACCGGGTCCAGCGCACGCACGAACACCTCAGGCTGACGAGCCATCACCACCTCCAGCCCGACAGCCTCCCGACCCCGGCCCGGCGGATCAACCCGACACGATTACACCGCCAACGTTTCCTGACGCGGCACTAGATCGTGGGTGAGGTGTGGCCTCGGGTGTAGTACTCGAAGAGGAGGCCGCCGACGGTGGCCATGATGAGCGCGAAGGCGATCACCAGGAGCCAGATCTCCCAGAAGGCGAGCGCGAGGCCGCTGACCGCGGCCGACAGCGCGATGCCGAGCGGCCAGTAGCTGCCCGGGCTGAAGAAGCCCAGCTCGCCGGCGCCCTCGGCGATGTCGGCGTCCGGGCGGTCCTCCGGGCGCGGGTCGATCCGGCGGGCGACGAACGCGAAGTAGCTGCCGACGATCAGCGCCAGCCCGCCGGACAGCGCCAGTGCGGTGGTGCCGGCGACCTCGACGTGACCGGTCGCGCTGTCGCCCGCCGTCCAGACGCCGTACAGGATGCTGGCGCCGAACAGGAACGCGGCGACGCCGAGGAAGATCCTGGCTTCGATCCTCACCGGGTGCCTCCCTGCCCGTGGCTGGTCGCCGCCTGCGGCTGCTGCGAGGGCGCCCGGTTGGCCCGGCTGGTGTCGAACGGGTAGGTCGTGGTCGCCTCGGGCGCCTGCCCGATCGCGGTCAGCGCCTTGCTCTGCCGGTCCTGGTCGGCATTGCCGAACCGCTGCAGCGCCGAAAGGTAGCGTTGGTAGTCCTCCGGGCTGACCACCCGCACTTCGAAGTTCATCTGCGAGTGGTAGGTGCCGCAGAGTTCCGCGCAGTGCCCGACGTACGAGCCGGTCTGGGTCGCGGTGACCTCGAACGTGTTCACCTGGGTGCCGGGGAACACGTCCCGCTTGAACAGGAACTCGGGCACCCAGAACGAGTGGACCACGTCGCTCGCCCGCTCGATGAACTGCACCTTCTTACCGACCGGGATCACCAGGATCGGGATCTCCGTGGTGGTGCCGATGGTGTAGAGGAACTCGTTGGTCTGGGTGTCACGCATGTCGGTGTAGTCGAACTCCCAGTTCCACTGGAAACCGACCACGGTGATGTGCGCGTCCGGGTTCGCGCTGACCTTGGTGATGTTGTTCTGGGTGATCGCGGTGTAGTAGAAGAGCACCGCGATGATCAGGAACGGCAGCACCGTATAGACGATCTCGATGGGCAGGTTGTATTTCGTCTGCTTCGGCAGCTCGTCGTCGCGCCGCCGGTAGACGATGACCACCCAGAAAATCATGCCCCAGACCAGCACGCCGACGGCCAGCGCGGCCACGCTGGACCAGGTCCACAGCACCCGCATCTCACGGGCCTGCTCGGTGACCCCGCGCGGCCAGCCGAAGCGGAGCTTGTCTTCCAGGTCGGCCCGGGAACAGCCGGCGGTCGCCAGCGCGACCAGCACGGCGAGCAGGCTCAGCCGTACGTACCGACCCGATTGACGACCCACGTCCCGCGCCTCCACACGCCTGCGATGACCCGCGCCACCGGAGTACCTGACGTCCGGGGCGAAGATTACTCGACCTGGCCTTTCGCACCCGGCGCGGGTACCCGTGTCGCCGGGTAGCGTGGTCGCCGTGCCCGCCCAGGTGCCCGAGCCGGCGCGCGGCCCAGCGCCGCGGCCGGCGGCAGCGGCACCCACGTATCTGGACGCGGCGGCCGCGGCACCGCTGCACCCGGTCGCCCGGCAGGCGCTGCTGGCCGCGCTGGACGACGGCTGGGCCGATCCGGCCCGGCTCTACGGCGCGGCCCGGCGGTCCCGGCTGCTGCTGGACGGCGCCCGCGCGGCGGTGGCCGACTGCCTCGGCGCCCGGCCGGACGAGGTCAGCTTCACCGCGTCCGGGACACAGGCCGTGCACCTGGCCGTGCTCGGCGGGCTGGCCGGCCGGCGCCGGTCCGGCGACCGGTTGGTGCACAGCGCGGTCGAGCACTCCAGCGTGCTGCACGCGGCGGAGCGGCACGCCGCTGCCGGCGGTTCGGTCGAGTCGGTCCCGGTCGACCGGCTCGGCCGGGTCTCCCCGGCCGCGTTCGCCGCGGCGGTGGGCCGCCCGGGCACCGCGCTGGCCAGCCTGATGTCGGCCAACCACGAGGTCGGGACGGTGCAGCCGGTGGCCGCCGCCGCGGCGGCGTGTGCCGGCGCCGGGGTGCCGCTGCACGTGGACGCGGCCCAGTCGGTCGGCCGGGTGCCGGTGCCGCCCGGCTGGTCGATGCTGACCGCCAGCGCGCACAAGTGGGGCGGCCCGCCGGGGGTCGGGGTGCTGGTGGTCTGCACCGGCACCCGCTGGGTCTCCCCGGTGCCGGCGGACGAGCGGGAAGGCGGCCGGGTGCCCGGCGCCGAGAACGTGCCGGCGATCGTGGCCGCCGCCGCCGCGCTGCGGGCCCGGCTGTCCGAAATGGACGCGGAGGCGGCCCGGCTGCGCCCGCTGGTCGACCTGATCCGCGGCCGCGTCGCGGCCACCGTCCCGGATGTGGAGGTGGTCGGCGACCCGACCGACCGGCTGCCGCACCTGGTCACCTTCTCCTGCCTGTACGTGGACGGTGAGGTGCTGCTGCACGAGCTGGACCGGCTCGGTTTCGCGGTCTCGTCCGGCTCGTCCTGCACCTCGTCCACGGTGACGCCGTCGCACGTGCTGGCGGCGATGGGCGTGCTCTCGCACGGCAACGTCCGGGTCTCGCTGCACCGGGACAGCACCGAGGCGGACGTGCACCGCTTCCTGGACGTGCTGCCGGGTGTGGTCGCCGAGCTGCGCGCCGCCGCCGGCGTCACCGGCCTGTGACCACGCCCGAGCCCGCGCTCGTCCTGGACTGCCTGGGGCGGCGGTGCCCGCTGCCGGTGATCGAGCTGGCCCGGCGGATCGACGCGGTCGAGCCGGGCGCGGTGATCGGGGTGCTCGCGGACGACCCGGCCGCCCGCCTCGACATCCCGGCCTGGTGCCGGATGCGCCAGCAGGAGTACCTGGGCGAGGCCGAGGCGCCCGGCGGCCCGCTCTACCTGATCCGCCGCACCCCCGCGTGACCATTTCGGCGCCATGCGTGAACGTGCGGGGCGCCGGGCCGAGGCACCCCCGCGGACGGGTAATACTGGTGCGGACCTCTCGTCGACCGATCGGATGTGAGCCTTCCGTGTGTGGCCTGTTCGGCTACCTGTCCAACGACGGCACCGCGAAGGAGCTCCGCGACGACATCGCGGCGGCGCTCGAACTGGCCCGGCACCGCGGCCCGGATGAGGGCGGCACCCAGGGCGACGCCGACACCGTGCTCGGCTTCCGCCGGCTCTCGATCATCGACCTGGACCGCAGCCACCAGCCGCTGCCGTACGACAACGGCCGGTACTGGATGCTCTTCAACGGCGAGATCTACAACTACCTGGAGCTGCGCGAGCGGCTCACCCGCGAGTTCGGCGCCGAGTTCGCCACCCAGGGCGACGGCGAGGCGATCGTCGCCGGCTACAAGTACCTGGGCGAGGGGATCGTCGACCACCTGCGTGGCATGTTCGCGTTCCTGATCTGGGACAGCGAGGAGCGGGTGCTGTTCGGCGCCCGCGACTGGTTCGGCATCAAGCCGATGTTCTACTTCACCGACGAGCGCGGGTTCTTCTTCGGCTCGGAGAAGAAGTCGCTGCTGGCGCTCGGCCGGGGCGCCGAGGAGGAGCTCGACACCCGCGCGCTGCAGCACTACCTGACCCTGCAGTACGTCCCGGAGCCGGCGTCGATGCACCGGCGGATCCGGCGGATCGAGAGCGGCACCTCGTTCACCGTCCGTCCCGGTGGCCAGCTGGAGACCAGGCGCTATTTCAAGCCCGCGTTCCCGGTGCGGCCGGCGGACGACCCGCAGCGCCGGTACGACGAGATCACCGCGGTCCTCGAGGACTCGGTGCGGATGCACATGCGGGCCGACGTGACGGTCGGCGCGTTCCTGTCCGGCGGCGTCGACTCGACCGCGATCGCCGCGCTGGCCAAGCGGCACAACCCGGACCTGATCACCTTCACCGCCGGCTTCGAGCGGGCGGGCTACAGCGAGGTCGACGTCGCGGTGAAGTCGGCCGAGGCGATCGGCGTCCGGCACATCACCAAGGTCGTCTCGGCCGACGAGATGATGCAGACGCTGCCGCTGATCGTCTGGTACCTGGACGACCCGGTCGCCGACCCGGCCCTGGTCCCGCTCTACTTCATCGCCCGCGAGGCCCGCAAGCACGTGAAGGTGGTGCTCTCCGGCGAGGGCGCGGACGAGCTGTTCGGCGGCTACAACATCTACCGCGAACCGCTGTCGCTGCGGCGGCTCAGCTCGCTGCCGGCGCCGGTCCGGGCCGGCCTGGCCGGTGTCTCGAAGCGGCTGCCCACCGGTATGCGCGGCAAGGACCTGCTCCGCCGCGGCGCGCTGCCGCTGGAGCAGCGCTACTACGGCAACGCCCGCATCTTCCGCGACGACGAGCTGGGCTTCCTGGCCACCCGCGACCCGGCCGTCTCGTTCCGCAACGTCACCGACCCGATCTACGCGGCCAGCTCCGGCTACGACGACGTGACCCGGATGCAGTACGTGGACCTGTTCACCTGGCTGCGCGGCGACATCCTGGTCAAGGCCGACAAGATGACGATGGCCAACTCGCTGGAGCTGCGGGTGCCGTTCCTGGACACCGAGGTGTTCCGGGTCGCCTCCACCCTGCCGGTCGAGCTGCGGATCACCCGCGACGCCAGCAAGGTCGCGCTCCGGCGGGCCCTGCGCGACATCATCCCGCCGCACGTGCTGGACCGGCGCAAGCTCGGCTTCCCGGTCCCGATCCGGGTCTGGCTCAAGGACGTCATGTACGACTGGGCCCGCGACATCATCACCAGCAGCCAGACCGAGCACCTGATCGACCGCCCGTACGCGCTGTCCCTGCTGGACGCGCACCGGGCCGGCCCGCACGACCACAGCCGCAAGCTCTGGACGCTGCTGGTCTTCATGGTCTGGCACGGCATCTTCGTCGAGGAGCGGATCAAGCCGGAGATCCCGGCCACCGTCTACCCGGTCAGCCTGTAGTTCCCGCCGGCTCCGCGGGCGCCACCTCGGCCCGCGGGGCCGGGCCGGCCGGGTCGGGACGGGGAACCCGGACGGCCGGGCCGAGCAGGGCGAGGGTCAGCAGGCCGGCCACCAGGTAGAGGCAGGCCTGCCCGTCCAGCAGCGCGGTCAGGCCGACCCGGTCGCCGAGCAGCCCGCCCAGCAGCACCCCGACGCCACCCAGCGCCGCGCTGGTGGCCTCGGACGCGCCGGCGACCCGGCCCAGGTGGCTGGCCGGCGTGCTCGCCTGGGCCACCGTCAGCATCCCCGTCCCGAGGGCCATCGCCGGCACCCCGGCCAACACGAACAGCGCCACGTACAGGCCGAGCGCGGTGCTCACCGCGGGCGCGTTCCAGGTGGCCAGCAAGATCACGCCGATCGCGAGCAGCCCGTAGCCGAGCATCGCGGCCGGCCGCAGCCGCCGGCCCAGCCAGGCCAGCGCCAGCCCGCCGAGCACCGCGCCGATCGCCTGCACGCCGCGCAGCAGCCCCACCGCCGCGCCGTCCCCGTCCAGCCGGCGTTCCACGAACACCACGAACAGCACCAGGAACAGCCCCTGCGCGAGCTGCCCGATCCCGTTGGCCACGAACACGGTCAGCAGCGGGCGCGACCGCCGCACCACCAGCAGCCCGTCCAGCCAGCTCCGCAGGAACCCGCCCGCCGGCCCGGCCACCGCCGCCGGCCGCCGGACCCGCACCAGCGTCACCAGCGCGCCGGCCAGTACGAACGTGACCGCGTCCACCAGCACCACGCCGGGCAGCCCGCCGAGGTCGAACACCACCCCGCCGAGCGGCGAGCCGACCAGCCGGGCGGCGTTGTCGCCGACGCCGAGCAGCGCGTTGGCCGCCGGCAGCCGCTCGGCGCCCGCGATCACCGGTACCAGCGCGAACGAGGCCGGCCCGGTCAGCCGGGCGAGGCAGGACTGGGCCACCGCGACGGCGACGACGATCCACAGCTGGCCCCGCCCGGCCACGGCGAGCAGCGGCAGCAGCACCACGGCCTGCACCAGGTTGACCGTAATCAGCGTCCGGCGCGGGTCCCAGCGGTCCACCAGCACGCCGGCCACGCTGCCCAGCAGCAGCGCCGGCGCCAGCTCCGCGGCGAACACCGCCGAGGTGGCCAGCGTCGATCCGGTCAGCGCGAACACGTACACCGGCAGCGCGATCATCAGCAGCCAGTCCCCCGCGGCGGAGACCAGCCGGGCCAGCCAGAGCGCGCCGAAGTCGCGATCGCGGGCAAGTGGGGTCATGCCTGCTCCTCGGGTAGCGGGAAGGCGTTGAGGTCCAGGTGGACGGGCTTCGCGCCGGCCGGTGGGTCGGTGCGGGTCAGGCCGATGTAGGGCCGGATCAGCGCGTCCAGCGCGGCGGTCAGCGCGGCGAGCTCGTCCGGCGTCATCAGCAGCGAGAACCGGCTCAGCTCGGTCGCGTCCAGCCACTCCTGGCCGACGCTGTCGGCGCGGCGCAGGAAGGCGTGGGCCAGCTCGGCGTCCTGGTCGACCTGCATGCCGGCCAGGGTCTGCTGCATGGCCAGCGCCGCCGGGTCGCCGAGGTCGGGATCGAGCGCGAACCCGGTCGCGGTGGCCTGCCACGGGCGCTCCCGACCGTCGTCGGCCGGCGCCGGCTCGACGAAGCCCCAGCGGGCCAGCTGCCGCAGGTGGTAGCTGCACGCCGACGCCGACGCCCCCACCGCGTCCGCGCACTGGCTTGCGGTACGCGGCCCGTACGCCATCAGCTGGTTCAGCAGCGCCACCCGGACCGGGTGCGCCACCGCCGCCAGCGCCCGTACGTCGGTGATCGTCCTGCGCTGCTCAGGCCGGCTCATCCACGCTCCAATCTGAAAGAGTTCTTTCAGATTGGAGCACACGCCTGGTCAGATGTGAAGGACTTCTTTCAGATCGACCGGGTCAGCACGAGCCGCGCTGGAACGAGACCTGCCAGCCCGGCACGGCGGCCCAGTCGGACGAGGCGATCGACGCCTGCGCACACGCCATCGCCTGCACCCGGGCCACCGCCTGCGCGGTGCTCGGCGAGCGCTGGTCCAGCGCGGGCGGCACCGCGTGCACGTCGGTGGCCACCACCCAGAGATGCCGGCCGCCGTAGAACGCCCGGGTGCTGGCCGGCAGCGCGGCGAAACCGGCGCCGTCGGTGTCCACCGAGACGAACCAGGGCCGCAGGTCAGCCGGGAAGTTCAGGCGCGGGTCGCCGGTCGCGCCGGCCCGCTTGATCACCGGGAAGGCCACCGCGGCGGTCGGCGCGCCCCGCAGGTAGCCGCCGTACTCCACGTCGGTGTGCAGCGTGTCGAGCGGGTTGCCCTCCTCGAACGTGCCGGTCTGGGCGAGGAACATGAACCGGCCGCCGGTCGCGGCGAGGGTGCCCCAGTTGTCGGCGGCGGCGGCCGTGTCCAGGTCGGCGAACCGGCTGCCGTCCGGGCGGGTCAGCAGGTCGGCCGGCCGGTACAGCGCCGCGTCGCCGAGCCGGGCGCGGATCAGCGCGTCGAACTGGGCCGGTCCGAACCCGCTGCTGGCCGCGAACCCGTTCTTCAGCTCCACCTTGACGATGATCAGCGGGTGGCCCGGGTGGGCGGCGTGCCAGCCGGCGATGTTGTCCAGGCAGCCGCCGAGGTCCTGGTTCTGCGCGCCGCCGCGGACGCAGTTGTTGTTGCCGGCACCCAGGAACGGCAGGTCGTGCGCGACGATCCAGCGCCGGAACAGCGTCCAGACGTCGATCTCGATCAGCTTCGGCCCGGGGTCACCGCTGCTCACGGCGGTGTCCAGGGCCGCGGTCAGCGACGGGTAGGTCGCCTTGTCGTACGTGTTGTGCACGCCGGTGCCGGTGACGTCGCCGAGCCTGGTGGTCGGCGGCGGCGCCGCGCCGGCCACGCCGGGGATCAGGGCGGCGCCCAGCGCCACCGCTCCGACTGCTGCCACCGTCGCCAGCCACCTGCGCATGCGGCCAGCATCGGTCAACCCCGACCCGGACGGAAGCCCCCAACCAGGCCAGAACCGCACCCGTCAGACAATCGTCGCTGCCCGGTCACCCGGACGCCGACCACCCGCAGCCCGGGGCTGGCCGCCCTGGCGGGCAGCCCAACGGCCGCCGGCCGGCGCCGGGAGCCGCCGCTGGCCGGGCGCGCCGACCGGGAGCCGCCGCGGGGCCGGGATCAGCTGGGCAGGTAGGCGCGTACCTCGTCGGCGGCGGCAGCGCCGTAGGCCGCGCCCAGCCGCTCGGCGAACTCGGCCGGCTTGATCACGTACTCCTGGGTGCCCACGGTCTCCAGCACGTACGTCGCGAGCAGGCTGCCGATCTGGGCGGACCGCTCCAGGCCCAGCCCCCACGACCGGCCGGCCAGGAAGCCGGCCCGGAACGCGTCGCCGACGCCGGTCGGGTCGGCCTTGGTGGTCTCCGGCGCGGCCGGCACGTGCAGCTCCGGCTCGCCGAACTGGGCGATCCGCACCCCGTCGGCGCCACAGGTGGTGATCCGGGCGCCGACCTGGCGGAGCAGCTCGTCGCCGGACCAGCCGGTCTTCTGCTCCAGCAGGCCCAGCTCGTAGTCATTGGTGAGCAGGTACGAGGCGCCGTCGATGAGTTGCTTGACCTCGTCGCCACCCATCCGGGCCAACTGCTGGGACGGGTCGGCGGCGAACGGGTAGCCCCGGTCGCGGCACTCCTCGGTGTGCCGGACCATCGCGGCCGGGTCGTTCGCCCCGATCAGCACCAGGTCGAGCGTGCCGACCCGGGCGGCCACCGGGGACAGCTCGATGTTGCGCGCCTCGGACATCGCGCCCGCGTAGAACGAGGCGATCTGGCACATCTCCTCGTCGGTGGTACAGACGAACCGGGCGGTGTGCGCGATCTCGGAGACGTGCACCGACCCGCAGTCGACCCCGTTGCGCTCCAGCCAGCCGCGGTAGTCGGCGAAGTCGCTGCCGACCGCACCGACGAGCACCGGCCGCAACCCCAGCTGCCCCATCCCGAACGCGATGTTGGCGGCCACCCCACCGCGGCGGAGCACCAGCTCGTCCACCAGGAACGAAAGGGAGACCCGGTGCAGGTGCTCCGGCAGCAACTGCTCGGCGAACCGGCCCGGGAAATGCATGAGGTGATCGGTCGCGATCGAACCAGTGACGGCAATGGCCACGAGAAGTCCTCAGCTGGTGAGTCGGAGACCGGCGGACACAGCCTAGCCGCTGCGGCCGGAGGAGCAGTCAGGCACGATGCTACCCAGGGAGACCCATCGCAACCCGGAGTAGCCGCAATCTCGGCGCGGCGGTCGGCGCGGCAGGATGACCGGTATCCGAACCGCAAAAGCTGGAACCAGCAGAGCTGGCGGGCCGTCCAATCGGGAGCGTTTCCGACGTTGCCGACGTAGCCGGAGCCCCAGATGACCGAGCTTCCGCCCAACCCGGATGACCGTCCCGCACTGCGCCGGTTCTCCCGTCGGCCCGAGCAGCCGGCTCCCCCACCTCAGCAGCCCGCTCCGCAGTACCCCGCACCTCCGCCGCCGAACACCCCGCCGTCGAGCTGGCCCGAGCCGGCACCGGCGGGCCGCCCCCGGCGCGGCATGCTGCTCGCCCCACTCGTCGCCGCCATCGCGGTGGCCCTGGTGGCCGGCGGCATCGTCCTGCTCCGGCACAGCGGGGCGGACGCCGGCAGCCCCCCGCAGCTCGCCCTGGTCGACGCGGCCGTCCCGGCGGAGAGCCAGGCGGACGCGGCCGCCGCGGCCGGCACCGCGCCGATGCCGGCACTCGGCGGCGGCTACACCGTGGAGGGCAGCCTGCCCACCGGTCCGGCCAAGGCCGCGGTGCGCACCCTGCCGGCCGGCCAGGCCACCGCGGCGGCGGTCGAGAAGCTGGCCAGGGCGCTCGGGCTGACCACCACCCCGAAGCGGGTCGGCGGCGCCTGGACGGTCGATGACGGCGACCGGTCGCTGCGGGTGATAGACGGTGGCGGCTGGCAGTGGCTGTACGACAACGCCCGGCGCTCCACCGGCGGCGGCATGGCCTGTGACGTGATCGTCAACGGCCGCCGGCTCTGCCTGCCCGGCCGGCCGCTGCCCGGTGGCGGCACCGGCAAGGTGACCCCGATCGACCCGCCGGCCGCCAACCCCGGCGATGAGGACGGCAGCGGTTCGTCCGGCCCGGGCGGCGGCAGCAACGGCAGCTCCGGGTCCGGCACCGCCGGTGCGCCGGACAGTTCGACCGGCAGCTACCCGGGCGGCGGCTCGGCGGATGGCTCGACCGGTTCCGGCGGCACCGCCGACCAGCCCGGTACGGACCCGACCACGGTGCCGGGCGCCCCTGCCGCCGGCTCCGGCGGCGGGACTGCCGCCGGCCAGGTGGAGCCGGCCACCCCCAGCCCCGGGGGCACTGTGGTCGCGGTCCCGGCGCCCGGCGGGCTGCCGCTGCCGGTCGAGCCCACCGGGCCGACGCCGGACGAGGCCGCGGTGCGCTCGGCCGCCACCTCGGTGCTGACCGCGCTGGGCCTGGGCAACGCCGAGATCCGGGTGCAGACGTTCCCGGCGATAGCGATCGTGACCGCCGCACCGGTGGTGGCCGGGCTGCCGACCGCCGGCTTCGAGGTGCGGCTTCAGTACAACGCGAAGATCGAGCTCGCCGGCGGCTCGGGCTGGCTCGCCACGCCCGTCACCGGCACCGAATACCCGCTGGTGAGCGCGCAGAAGGCGCTGGACGCGCTGCCGAACCCGGAAATCGCCCGGGTCTGCACGGACCGGATGCCGGCCACCTGCGCGATCCCGCAGCGGGTGATCACCGGCGCCCGGCTCGGGCTGGCGCTGCGGCACGACCAGCAGGCCGGCCCGCTGCTGGTGCCGGCCTGGCTCTACACGATCAAGGGCTCCGACCTGCCGCTGACCGCCATCGCGGTCGACCCGAAGTACATCAGCCCGGGTGACAAGAAGAACCCGCCGCCGGCCGACCTGCCCACCTCCGGCCCAGGGCGGCCCATCCCGCTGCCGCCCCAGCCAACTAAGTAACCCGGCGCGACATAGAAGGGCCGCACCCACCGGTGCGGCCCCTCCTCACTGCTATCCCAAGCCGGACGCCACCCGCCTGCTAATCGTCCCCGTAGCCGACCGAGCCGGATCGCCCAAGCGAGAAGGCCGCACCCACCGGGTGCGGCCCCTCTCACTGATCTCCCCGGCCGCCAACCGAAACCGACCGCACCGCGGGGCCCGCGGGGGCTCGGCCCCCGCGGCCAACATCTAACGATCGCCCCCGGCGAGCGCCCCCCGCGAGCACACCTCGCCCAAGATCGTTAATGGAACGAGTCGCCACACGCGCAGGAGCCGCCGGCGTTCGGGTTGTCGATCGTGAAGCCCTGCTTCTCGATCGTGTCGACGAAGTCGATGGTGGCACCGGTGAGGTACGGCGCGCTCATCCGGTCGACCACGACCTCGACGCCGCCGGTGAAGTCGTTGACGACGTCGCCGTCCAGCGACCGCTCGTCGAAGAACAGCTGGTAGCGCAGGCCGGAACAGCCGCCCGGCTGGACCGCGATGCGCAGTCGGAGGTCATCCCGGCCCTCCTGGTCGAGCAGCGCCTTGACCTTGGAAGCGGCGCCGTCGGTGAGGATGACGGTCTTGGTGACCTCAGTGGTCGTCTCCTGGACAGTCACGATCTTCTTCTCTCATCTAGACGGACGCTGACCGAGCGGGTGTTGACACAGATCAGTTGATGGCAACGCTGGCGGCGTCACGCTGCTTCCCATCGTACGTGCCGTGCTCCGGCGCGCCCCGGAACCTCCGGGCAGATGTCACGTTGCGCGGTGTGTCGGTCAGCACGCTGAACCGGTCCCGGGAATCGGTACCGATGCGGCAGGCTTGTCCGGATGGAGCCAACCGGCGCCCGGCGGGCCCGCATGACGGCACGGAGGAAGGCACGCATGACCACGGCCGATCTGGACCTTGACCTGCCCGCCGGCGTGTCGCCCACGCCGCTCGCGCTGCTCCTGCTCGGCCGCGGCAGCGACCCGGAGTCCGAGCGCGGGGTGGACTGCCCGGGCGACCTGCCGGCGGCGTCCGACCCGGCCCTGGCCGATAGGGCCCGTACCGCTCTGGCTACGCTCGGTGACCGTGCGTTCGTGCTGGGCCATCACTACCAGCGGGACGAAGTGATCCAGTTCGCCGACGTCACCGGCGACTCGTTCAGGCTGGCGCAGCAGGCGGCCGCCCGCCCGGCAGCCGAGTACGTGGTGTTCTGCGGCGTCCACTTCATGGCCGAGAGCGCCGACATCCTGACCGGGCCGGGGCAGCAGGTCATCCTGCCCGACCTGGCCGCCGGCTGTTCGATGGCCGATATGGCCGGCTTCGACCAGGTCGAGGAGGCCTGGGCGGTGCTCGCCGACGCCGGCCTCGCCGACGACACGGTGCCGGTCAGCTACATGAACTCGTCCGCCGCGATCAAGGGGTTCACCGGTCGGCACGGCGGCACGATCTGCACCTCGTCCAACGCGAAGCGGGCACTGGACTGGGCGTTCGGGCCGCGCGGCGGCGAGCGGGTGCTGTTCCTTCCCGACCAGCACCTCGGCCGCAACACCGCGGTGCTGGAGCTGGGCATGTCCCTGGACGACTGCGTGCTGTACGACCCGCACAAGCCCGGCGGCGGGGTGACCCCGGCCGCGCTGCGGGCGGCCCGGATGGTGCTCTGGCGCGGGCACTGCTCGGTGCACGGCCGGTTCAGCCGCGAGTCGGTGGACGCCGTTCGGGAGCGGGTGCCCGGGGTGACCGTGATCGCCCACCCGGAGTGCCGGCACGACGTGGTCACCGCGGCCGACGTGGTCGGCTCCACCGAGGCCATCATCCGCACCATCGACGCGGCCCCGGCCGGATCGAAGTTCGCGGTCGGCACCGAACTGAACCTGGTCCGCCGGTTGGCGAACCGGCACCCGGACAAGACCGTCGTGTTCCTCGACCGGACCGTCTGCTACTGCTCGACGATGAACCGGATCGACCTGCCGCACCTGGTCTGGGCGCTGGAGTCGCTGGTCCGCGGCGAGGTGGTGAACCGGATCACCGTCGACCCGGCCACCGCCGGGTACGCCCGCGCCGCGCTGGACCAGATGCTCGCCCTGCCGTAGCACGGGGC
>Ga0307499_10000486_pt1 | contig 13971 bp, 13 predicted proteins | sample 13_S_MG_FD_201363 | JGI IMG/M metagenome (GOLD analysis project Ga0307499, IMG submission 201363) | Soil microbial communities from Populus trichocarpa stands in riparian zone in the Pacific Northwest, United States - 13_S | ecosystem: Environmental > Terrestrial > Soil > Riparian zone > Trees... | reverse complement strand
GCGCTGCACGGCCAGCAGGCGCTCGACCTCCTGCACGCGACGGCCGGCGGCGGCGTCGCGGTGACCGACGCGCAGCTTGAATCGGCACGTCGCACCCTGCGCCGGGCGGGCTTCACCACCTCGCCGGCCGGCGCCGCTGGGCTGGCCGCGTTGTTGCTCGCGTCAGCCCGCACCGGCCTGGTAGGGAGTAGCCATGTGGCAGTCTTGACCGGCTGAGAGCGCCCTGCGGGCCGCCGGCTGAGCACGGCCGGGCTACCGACGTTCGGCCGCGACCAGGGCCGGGGTGCTGGTCATGCCAGAGCAGGAACAACAGGCCACGACTCGGCGGTCGGCTTCTCGCCATCGGCGAGGACCCCACGGAGCCGCGTTCGCCGTTACCGGCGACCCCGCACCGGCCCCCTGTCATCCCGAGACCGGCATTCTGACCGTCAGGAGTCGCGGATCGACCGGGGGTTGTCCCGCGTGCTGAGGTCCAGAACCACCCGTTCGCCGGTCGACGCGGCGATCGCCGCCGCGAGCCGTTCCCAGTCCGCCTTGCGCAGGCGCCCCGCGTCGGCCAGATGCCGACGGCCACCGCCGGACAGGCACGCGTACAGGGCGACGACCGGATCGTGCGGCGTGGTATCGAAGATCATCCGGTCGACTGCCGACCAGCGCAGATCGGCGTACGTCACCCATTCGACCGAGCCGGTCACGGTCCTTCGGCTGTTGCGTAGCACGAACCCGTCCCGGTCACAGGTGAACTGAACTGCCTCGGTCCACACGGTCACCGGTTCGGCCCGCGGTGCCGGGACCGCTCCTCCTGGGCGGCCACGCACCGCCACCGCGCCGGGGTGGCGGGACGGGACCGAGTCGCCGGGCCGGGGCGGCGGGACGGGGACCGAGCTGCCGGGCCGGGGACGCGACCGGCTACGCCGCCACCACCTGAGTCTCATCAGACACTCCGTCCGGCGCTCGTCGGCCCGGCGCAGCGAGCGCGACCGATTCCATGACAACTCTGATATATGGTGAACCCGGTCGGACCGCTTACACCAGGGGCCACCAAAGCGACCGGTGCTCGAACGGCTACAGGCGCGAGCCTTCGATCGTCAAGGCGGCCGAATGCGCGCGGTGGGGCTCGGGCCAAGGCTTGGCGTTCGCGCGAGCGCCGGATGGATCTGGTCCGGTTCACCGGCGAGTGGGTCGTGTACTACACGCTGATCGCGATCGGCTGCGTGCGATGGGGCTGACCGGCGGATCAGTCGGCGGGGCAGGTGCGGTGGGGGTTGGGGACGGTGCCGTCGATCAGGTACCGATCCACTGCGTTGTTGATGCAGGGGTTCATCGGGTAGGCGGTGTGGCCGTCGCCGTCCCAGGTGAGCAGGTGGGCGTTGCCGAGGATGAGCCGCAGGCGCTGCGCCCAGGCGTACGGCGTGGCGGGGTCGTGCCGGGTGCCGACCACCAGGATGGGGGTTGCGGTGGCGGCGTGGACCGCGGGCAGCGGCCGCTGCGGGCCTTTCCACTGCTGGCACTGGAGCAGGCTCAGCGCCTCACCTCTGCCGAAGAGCGGATACTTCGCCGGCCAGTCGGCGAGCGCGGAACGTGCCTGGGCTTCGGTGATCCGGTCGCGCTTGTCGACGCAGCGGATCGTCAGGAAGGCGTCGTCGAAGTTGTCGTACGGGTCGGGCGGACCTTTCAGGCTGTCCCGCAGCGCGAACAGTCCCCCGGCGTCGCCGCCGTCCGCGTCGGCCAGGGCCGTCACGAGGTACGGCCACCAACCCCGGACGTACAGGGCGGCAGTCACGACGTCCAGCACGGTGTCGTCGCTGGCTTTGACCGGCCGCCGGTCCCGCAGATCCGGGATCGGAGCGGCCTTCGCCTTGGCCAGCAGCTGGGTCAGGAAGGCACGCGGGTCGCGACCGAGCGGGCAGTGCTCCTGGCGTACGCAGTCCGCCGCGAACCGGTCGACGGCGTTCTCGAACCCGCGCGCCTGGTCCTCCTGGTTCGACAGCTCCCCCGCGGTGGGGTCGACCGCGCCGTCCAGCACGAACGCGCGGACCCGGTCCGGGTAGAGCGTGGCGTAGACGGCGCCGAGCAGCGAGCCGTACGAATGGCCCAGGTAGGTCAGCTTCGGCTCACCGAGAGCCTGCCGGAGCAGCTCCATGTCGTGTGCCACGGCCGTCGTGTTGTAGTCGGCGAGGCGGTCGCCGTACTTGGCGTAGCAGCTGTCCGCCGCGCGGACGGCCTCGGCCAACGCCGCGCTGTAGCCGTTGTTCGCGGCAGTGTGCGTGCCGGTTGTGTCCTTCGGTTTGCTGGGTACGCACCGCACGGGGTCGGACCGGCCGACCCCGCGCGGGTCGAAGCTGACCAGGTCGAAGCGCCGCAACAGGTCCACCGGCAGTCTCGACGCGAGGTAGCTCGCGAACCCTGCGCCGGACGCGCCCGGTCCCCCGGGGTTGAAAACCAGTGAGCCGATCCGGTCGGTCTGGCCGGCCATCCGCGCGCGTACGACGAACATCGGCAACGTCCGCCCGCCCGGCTTGGCGGGGTCCACCGGGACAGCGAGCGTGCCGCAGGAGTAGGACACCACGCGGCCGGGGGTCGGCTCCGGCTTCAGCTGCCGGGTCGTGCAGCGGGACAGGACCAGCCGCGGTGCCTGCACACCGGCTCCGGACCGGCCCGGAGACCGGCTCGGAGACAGGCTCGGAGACCGGCTCGGAGCGGGAGAGCCCGGCGAGCCAGCTGGGCCGCCGGTACAGCCGACGACCATCAGCGCCAGCACGCACACCGCCGTGGCACGGACCCGCCACCACCCCGAACCCGCCCCGCGCCGCATCTCCCCACCCTTCCTACCGGACGGCAGCTTGTCGCGGTGTGACCGGCGCGGCACTGGCGTTGTCGAGGCCGCCGCTGCCCTCGGCAGGACCGCGGATCAAACCCTACTGACCTTGTTGAGCGAACCAATCGCGTGCGGCCTGCCTCAAGGGGCATTTCTTCGGTCGCCCATGGCCCAGGCGACGCCGTCGCCACAGCCCATCCCGCTCGATCCGGGCTCTGTCCTCCGCGGTCAGAAGCGGTGCCTGCGCCGGGCAGCGCTGCTCTCACGCCAGGGCAGCGGCGGGCCCGATCCGCCGTGCCGTCGCGGTAGCTGGGGCTGCTCAGACGGCTCGGACTTCGGCGAGCCGGTCGACCGCGAACCGGTCGGTGCCGCTGGGGTCCCAGCAGACGGCGGCCTGCCATGCGGACGACGCCTGCGCGGCGATGTCGTACGCGTCGTCGTCGAGACCGGCGGCGTTGTGCGGCAGCGCCAGGTCGAGGTCGGGGACGTCGACGTGCGACTCGTCCCAGTCGATCATCGCGACGCGATCCGCGGTCATGCGGATGTTGCCCGGGTTGGGGTCGCCGTGCACGACGCAGGTCGTACGACCGGTGAGTCGCGCCCACGCTGCTCGGCATCGAACGACACCCTCAGGCGGCATCGCGCCGAGGTCGACCTTCGTCCCGGTCCCGGCGTGCAGCAGGTCGGTCGACGATCGCCAGCCCGGGCGTTGCGGCCAGCCACGCGTGAGCCGGTGCAGCTGGCGCAGTGTGTCGGCGACGCGCCGCCAGTCGGCTTCGGTCTCGGGCGGTCCGCCCGCAACGTAGGTCATCACCACCAGACCATCGGCGAAGTGCCGGCCGTCCGTGGTCGGGATCGGCACCGGCACCGCCATCCCCGCACGGTCCAGGTGTCGCAACAGGTCGGTCTCCCAGGCGAGATCGGCATCGCTGCGCCGGCCGAGACGACCGACCGCGAGGCGCCCGTCGAGGCGCACGCTGCACACCTCGTTGACGCCGACTCCGCCAGTGAGCGGTTCGCCGCGGACGACGCCGTCACCCCACTGCTCGAGTGCCTCCCATCCCACCGGCCACATCTTCGCGGCGGGTCATGAAACGCTCAACGCGATTACGAACTCGGCCCGCGCGCTACCAGCGCGGCGATCACCAGCAGGGGTCCGGCGGAACGCGCCCGCCGGGCAGCCACGCGGCCGCCCGGCGGGCGCACCGGTCACGGCACGTCGATCAGGCCGACCGGCGGCACCTGCACGGTGCGGGCCCCCGGCGTACCGCCGAGGATCACCTTGCGCAGGCTGGTGTTGTTCGAGGTGCTGCTCTCGTACAGCCGGTTCTCCGGGTTGGCCACGATCTGGATGTAGTACGTGCCGTTGGGCACGCCGGTGATGTCGAAGGCCTGGCCGGGCAGGCTCTGGATGTAGGTGTCACCCCACCCGACCGGCAGCTGCTCCCGGATGGACAGCGCGGTCTCCCCGGAGCAGGTGCTGAACCCGAACGTGCCCGGCTTCCACGCCGCGCCCCGGACCAGCAGGTCGATGGGGTCGGTCGCGCCCAGGCAGAACGCCTCCTTGCCGCTGCGCACCGCGAGCCGCTGGCTGGCGTCCAGCAGCCGGTAGGTGGCGAAGTCGGTGAAGTGCCAATGGTTGTGGCCCGGCCGGCGGTCGTACTCGAACGTCCCGGTCGGCGCCGAGCCGACCTCCTGGCCGTTGGCGTTGTAGAAGTACTGCACGGCATCCATCACGTCGGTGCCGGACCGGCGGAAGCCGTCGACGATCAGCGGCGACGGGCCGGCGTTCCACACGTTGGCGGCGAAGACCAGCTGGTCGGCGCCGTCCTCGTTGCTGGTCGTAATGCCGAACGCGGGCACCGCGCGCAGGTCCGGCCGGGCGTTGGCGGGCCGCACCCGGGTGGCCGTCGGCCGGGTCCTGGCGGGCTTCAGCGCCGGGCCGGACCCGGCCCGGTCGGGCAGCCGCGGCGCGGTGCCGTCGAGATGCAGGGTCAGCCCGCCGCGGGTGCGCGCGGTGCGGGCGCGGGCCAGTTCGGCGGCGGCCGCGGTGCGGGCGCCCGAGCCCGCCGCGCGGGCCTTGGCGCCGGGCTGGCCCGGGGCGCTGGTCGACGGCGGGTTGTCCACGTCGATGGTCTCCACCGTGAACGCCGCGCTCACCTGGGCCGCGGCCGCCGGGATGGCGAAGAAGCGGCGGTAGGCGGGGTTGATGCTGACGTCGAGGGTGTAGTCGCCGTCCGGGGCGTCGAGGCCCTGGTCGAAGGTGTCGAGGATCAGCTGCTCACTCCACCCGGCCTGCAGCCCCCACATGCCGCCCAGCGCGAACGGCGCGTAGGTGCCGCACATCTCCGGGTACGGCGAGGTGGCCGGGGCGTCCGGGCGGGACCGGACGGCCAGGAACGAGTTCGGGCAGAACGTGGTGTCCTTGTCCATCACCACCCGACCGTCCGCCCCGGTCAGCCGGATGTGCAGGAAGCTGGACAGGCCGTACAGGTCCTGCACCAGCCCGGCCGGCAGCGGGGTCAGCGTCTCCCGGTTGCCGGTCCGGGTCACCCGGCTCGCGGTGACCGGCCGATCGTACGAGGGCCGGGACGCCCGGATCTCCACCGGATTGGCGCCGGCCTGAATGTGCATGCCCAGGTCGAAGAAGAAGATCGGGTCGCCGGGGAACCGGTGGTACGTGACGTGCGGGGCCACCGACACGAGCCCGAGCGCCGGGGCCGCGGCCGGCGCCGGGGCGGCCCCGACGGGCATTGCCGTGACCGCCGCGGCCACGGCGATGGCGGCACCGGACAGAACGAGTGACCTTCGCAGGATCGAGCGCACAGAGCACCTCTCGTCGCAGGAATGATCAGATGTCCTGATGACGGCAGCGGCGTGCCCGGATGTTGCCTCGACCGCGCGTGCCCGCCCATTTGGGTCGATGGGTGGCCCAGCCCTTGACGCCCGCAGGCCGAACCCTCAGGCAGTGGCAGGAAGGACGATGACCTTGCCCGAGAGGGCCCCCGCGGCGGCCCGGGCGTGCACGGATGCCAGGTCCTGCAGCGGGACGCGCTCGGCGACGTCGACGGTCAGCTCGCCCCGGTCCACGCGCGCGACGAGTTCCGACAACTGCCGGGCGTCGCTGCGGACGAAGAGGTCGATGGCTCGCACACCGCGCTCCCCGTCGGCCGGGGCGGGCATCCACACGGTGGTGCCGACCACGACGCCGCCGTCCCGGACCAGGGCGGCCAGCGCGCTGAACTCGGCGGGGTCGATCGGGGCGAGGTTGAGCAGGACGTCGACCGGCCCGGTCACCGCGGTGGTCACTGCGGTGGTGGTGTGGTCGATGACCTCATCGGCGCCCGCCGCCTTGACGTGCTCGCTGCTGCGGGGGCTACCGGTGGCGATGACGTGGGCGCCGACCGCCTTGGCCAGCTGTACCGCGTAGCCGCCCACGGCTCCGCCGGCGCCGCTGATCAGGATCCGCTGCCCGGCCGTCAGCTCGGCGTGGTCGAAGAGCGCCTGCCATGCGGTGAGACCGACCAGGGGTAGCGCGGCCGCGTCGGCGAGCGGGATCTTCATCGGAGCCGGTGCCAGGCTCTCGGCGGGCGCGAGGACGTACTGCGCCGAGGCGCCGTCGACGACGAACGGCAGGAAGCCGACGACCCGGTCACCGACCTCAAGGCCGCTGACGCCCTCGCCGAGTGCGTCGATCGTCCCCGCGACGTCCAGGCCGGGGATGTGCGGCAAGGTCAGGGGCATCGGGCCCCGCATGAAGCCCGCGCGGATGTTGCCATCGACCCCGTTGAACGTCGTCGCGGCGACCCGCAGCCGCACCTGCCCTGGGCTCGGCACCGGCTGGTCGACGTCCTCGTAGCGCAGGACATCGGGGTCGCCGTACTCGTGGAATCGAACTGCCTTCATGGGAAGCGCCTCGCTCTCGATGAGACCCTTGCTTCGAACTTGAAGCACTTGGTCAAGCTAACAGTGCTTCGAAAGTGAAGCAAGTACTTCAAAGATGAAGCAAGCGATAAGGTGCCGCCATGCCGGACACGCCGCCACCCCTGGATGCCGTCCAGCTGGGCGCGTACTTCGCCCTCATGGAGGTGGCGGGTCTGCTTCGACACGCGGTCGAGCAGCAGCTGCGCGAGGCCGGCGACCTCAGTTACGTGCAGTTCCAGCTCCTGGCGCGTCTCGGCCTCGACTCACCGACCGGCAGCGAACGCATGACCGACCTGGCTGACGGCGTCGTCTACAGCCGCAGCGGGTTGACCTATCAGGCAGGTCTGCTCGAGAAGGCGGGCCTGGTCACGCGGGCGCCCGCCGCGGACGACGAGCGGGGGGTCATGGTCACGATCACCGATGCTGGGCGGGGGCTGCTGGCCACGGTGCTGCCCGGTCACATCGAGGTCCTGCGTCACCAGCTCTTTCAGCCGCTGTCGCGCCGGGATACGGAGGCGCTGGCTGACCTGCTGTCGCCGGTGCGCGACCACATGCGTTCGGCGCCGCCCCGGTCGGCGGCGGCTCGCCGCCGGCGATAACACCCCGTCCTACCTCGCGGGCGGGACCAGGACCTCCATGCCCGGGTTCGTTGGTATGAGCCATTTGTCGAACCAGGCTCGGGTGCGGTTGAGCAGGTCGAGTTGGTGGTTGCGTTCCCGGATGGAGTGGTTCTCTCTCGGGTAGACGACGTATTCGTGCCGGACGCCGAATCGACGCAATGCGCGGTGGAGGTATTCGGCCTGGGACAGCGGCACGTTGGTGTCGTCGGCGCCGTGCACGATCAGCACGGGGGTACGGATCGCGGCGGCGTACGAGATCGGGCTGAGTTCGTCGTGCCGGTGTGGGCCGGGGCCTTCCCAGCCGGTGCTGCCGCCGAGCGCGGTCTCGAACACGCCCCATTCGCCGGTCGCGGCCAACATGCCCCAGTCGCTGACACCGGCTCCGACCACAGCGGCGGCGAACCGGTCGGTGTGCCCGACCGCCCATGCGGCCAGGAACCCGCCGTGGCTCCAGCCGCCGATTCCCAGCCGGTCCGGGTCGGCGACCCCATCGGCGATCAGCAGGTCGATCCCGCTCAGGATGTCGGTCCACTCGTCCTGGCCGACCGCACCGGCGACGCTGGCGGCCACGTCGTGTCCGTGGCCCTGACCGCCGCGCGGGTTCGGGAGGAAGACCGCGTACCCGCCGTGGGCCAGCCACTGCCCCGACGGTGCCCAGTTCAGCATGAATTCGTCGGCGTACCGGTCGTAGGGGCCACCGTGGGCCAGCGTCACCAGCGGGAATGGGCCGTCCTGCCGGGAGCGGCCCGGCGGCAGGATGAGCAGCCCGTCCAGGGCCAGCCCGTCCGATGCCCGGTACGACAGGCGTTGCTGGGTGCCCCAGCCGACGGCGCGCAGTTCCGGTCTGGTGTCGGTCAGCCGGGCCAGCCGGGCGCCGGGCCGGCCCGCGTAGACGTCGTGGGGTTCGTCAGACCTGCTCACGACCGCAGCGACGACCTCGCCGGCCCGGTCGGTGGTGAGCTGCTCGACCAGGCCGCTGTCCCGCCAGATCTCCACCAGCCGGATCTCGGTCAGCCGGGGTTCGTCGGGAACGAGCCGGTGCACCGCGGTATCCAGGCCGTCGGCGATCACCACCAGCGGCGCACCCCGGTCGACCTGCACCAGCTCGGCCGGGCAGGCCGGTAGCCCGGCGGTGAGATTGCGGTGTGCCACGGCTGGGCCGATATCCGGGACCACGACATCGAACACGGCGGTACCTGCCTGCAGGCCGGGTGGGGTCAGCGCCAGATACGCCAGGTGCCAGCCCCCGCGGTGCCACCAGACCAGCGAATGCGCGTCCGCGGCGGCAGGACCCAGGTCGCGGCTGACGCCGGTGTCCGGGTCGAGCAGGTGCAGCGCGGGTTCCAGCAGGCCGGGATCCAGCTCGGGTGTCGACCAGGTGAGCACCGCCAGCGGCCCGCCGTCGGGCCGCTGCACCACCTCGACCACGTGTCGATCGCCGAACCGGGCCGGCCCGCTGAGCTGCCGGGTCCGCAGGTCCAGCAAGCGCAACCGGGCCGGCCGGGTGCACCCGCGGACCTGGGCGTCATCCCGGTCGCGTTCGCGCTGCCGGTCCCGTTCGGTCGGCTCGTCGGCAGCGATGATCGCGACCAATCCGGGATCGGCCAGCGGACGGTGACCATCGACTCCGCCCAGCCACGCGGTCAGCGCCGGCGCGGCGCCACCGACGCGCGCGACCCGGTGCAGTTGGGCCGTGCCCGGCCCGGACCGCTGCGACCGGAAGAAGATCGACTCGGAGTCCGGAGACCACCGCGGGCAGGACAGCTGCGCCGCGGGCAGGTCCAGTTGCCGTGGCGGCACCCGACCGTCGACAGCCGCCACCCACAACTGGCTGGTCGGCAGCTCACCGGCCTGCCCCACCGGCGCCAGCACATACACCACCCACCGGCCGTCCGCGGACACCACCGGCGACGACGGCACCCGACCATCAACCACCAACTCAGCCGTCAGCTCCGGCCCCACCCGATCCCTCCGTGTTCCCACTCGGCAGCATCACCAGCGTCCAGCAGTAGTCGATCAACCGCCACCCGGCACCACAGCGGCCTTCCCGCCGGGGCCGGGGCCCGGGTAGGACCGACGCGCTTCCGGCCGAAACCGAGGTGCGGACCGTGGGCGCGGTGGTGTGTGATCGGGATGTGACGACTGTGTTGGGCAAGCCGGAAGTCGACGGGCTGGGCGAGGCTGTGGGCGTGCTGCGGGAGTGGCAGTACGAGGGGGCGCCGATGCAGCTGCATCCGGGTGACCTGGGCTGGTTCTGGCGGTTCGGGGCGGAGGCGACGGCCGCGGCGGTCCGGACCTGGAGCCGGGACGGGCGGATTCTCGCCGTCGGGCTGCTGGACGGTCCCGGGCTGTTGCGGCTCGCGACGGCGCCGGACGCTCAGCGGGACGAGGAGCTGGCGCGGCAGCTGGTCGACGACGTGACCGAGCCCGAGCGCGGCGTACTGCCGGCGGGGAAGGTGGCCGTCGAATCGCCATCGGGCACCCTCGTCCAGGACCTGCTGTCCGAGGCCGGCTGGAACACCGCCGAGCCGTGGACGCCGTTGCGCCGCAGGCTCACGGAGCCGGTGCAGAGCCCGGGCGTGCGGGTCGAGGTGGTCGGGCCGGAGCAGGCGCACCTGCGGGCCGCCGTACAGCGGGCGTCGTTCGACAACTCGACGTTCACCGACGAGCGCTGGCAGGCGATGGCCGCCGGACTGCCGTACGCCGAGGCCCGCTGCCTGGCCGCGTACGACGGGCAGGGCAACGCGGTGGCAGCGGTGACGGTGTGGTCGGCCGGTCCGGGGAAGCCCGGGTTGCTCGAGCCGATGGGCGTGCACCGGGAACATCGCGGTCACGGCTACGGCACGGCGATCACCACCGCCGCGGCGGCCGCACTCCAGCAGCTGGGCTCGTCCAGCGCGATGGTCTACACCCCGAGCTCCAATGTCGGCGCCGTCGCCACCTACCGGTCAGCCGGCTTCCAGCAACTGGCTGAGATCCGGGACCAGTACCGGGCCGCCTGACCGCCACCGGGCAATCGAGGCCGACCATCGCGCACCGGCGGGTCGGTCAGGTCGGCCGTCGGGCGGCGAGCAGTACCTGGGGACGGGCCGGGGGCTGCTCGGGGAAGCGCAGCTGGCAGACGACCTCCAGGCCGGCGCCGGCGAGGAGGCCGGCCAGGTCCTCGGGTTGCCACAGGTGCGTGGTCCAGGACACGGGCACGCCGCCGTAGGCCTCGGTGCGTTGCACGTCACCGTCGCCGACGTGGGTGCCGATCAACGCCTGGCCGCCGGGGACGAGCGCGGTGGCGAACGCCGCCAGTACGTCGGGCAGCACGTCGCGGGGAAGGTTGAACAACGACCACCAGCCGAGCACGCCACCCAGGGATGCCGGGGCGAGGTCGAGCGCCGTCGCGGAGGCGACCTCGAAGCGAAGGTGCGGGTACCGCCGGCGCGCGTGCGCGATCATCTCGGGCGACAGGTCGACACCGGACACCTCGAGGTCCAGCCCGGCAAGGTGGGCGGTGACCGTGCCCGGACCGCAGCCGACGTCGAGGACCGGACCGAGGCCGCGGACGCCCTCGGCGAAGGCCGCGAGCCCTGCTCTGAGCCACGGCTCCGGCGCGAGGTCCCCGAGACCGAGCCGGACATATGTGCCGGCGACCCGGTCGTACGAGGCCCGGACCAGATCGAGATCAGCCGGCTGCCGCACGCAGGCAAATCTAGTGCGCCGCCGCCAACGAAACACGTCGCCGCGCGGTGCTGCCACACTGGCGCGATGGGCAGGCCGCAGACGGTCGAGGAGTACATCGACGGCTTTGCCGGGCCGGGCCGGGAACTGCTTGAGCAGCTGGGCGCGCTGGCCCACGAGGCGGTCCCGGAGGCGGGCGAGGCGATCAAGTGGGGTCATCCGGCCTGGGTGCATCGGTCCGGGACGATCCTGTTCATGGTCAGCGGCCACGCCCAGCACGCGAACGTCGTGTTCACGCCCAGCACCCGCGAGGCGTTCGACGCCGACCTCGCCGGTTTCAGCACCGGCAAGGGCACGGTCAAGCTCCCGTACGGCCAGCCCGCGCCGGTCAGCCTGCTGCGTCGAATGATCGCGTTCCGGGTGCGCGAGCATGAGGACCACGGCGTGCTCTGGATGTGACGCCGGCGAGTCATGATCAATACCGCTGCCCCGCCGTGGCGGGCGGCGGGCCTCCGCGGCCGGCGCGCTCGCCGTCTTACGACGTCATACACTGAGGAGTGAGAAGTGCAGGAGTACGACGGTGTCCCCGTCGCCGAGTTGTCGATCGAGGAGGTCGATTGGACCCATCGCGGCGAGTACATACGCAGCCGATCGGCCCGGAAGGGCCGACCGGAGTTCGACGTGGAGCCGGAATGGGCAGACGAGGCCGTGCGTGACAGTAGGCGGGCGGTGGCCCTCGATCCGGCGTCGAAGTCGCACCAGACGATCCGGGTGCTCGGCTGGTCGGCCGGTGCAGGTCGCGTCCTGACCGTGATCCTGCTGCCGAAGGATCAGCCGGTGGCCGGTGTCTGGTGGGGCGTGAACGCGTGGGAAGCCAACGAGCGGGATAGGCGCGAGTACTGGGAGCAGCGAGGAGAATGACGATGCCAGAGCGCGAGAAGGACATTGGGGAGATCCTCGCCGAGGCGGCAGAGGATTCGGAGGCCGGCCGCGACCTGCCAGCGGACTACGTCCGAGCTCGCGGCGCCCCGAAGGAGGCGTCCAAGGTCTACAGCCTCCGGGTGCCAGAGAAGCTGCTGGCACAACTGCGCCAACTGGCCGAGGCAGAAGGGGTCGAGCCGTCCGCGCTCATGCGTCGCTGGGTGATCGAACGGATCGAAGAGGAGCAGGACCGTCGCGACGGCCGGGCGGCATCCGTGCCGGACATCCGAGGCAAGCTCCATCAGGCAAGGGAACTGCTGGACGAGGTGCGCCGCGCCGAGGAGCGCATCTTCCGGGAAGAGCGACGCGCGGCAGCAGGCTGAGTCGGCTCACGTTTCACCGCGCGTGGGTTTTCTGGTCGGGCGAAGTTGCCGGGGGCGCCGGGTGGTGTTCCAGTCGGCGTACGTCTGGGCTGGCGAGCATGCCCACCACCGCCAGCCCGATGAGGCCGGCGCCGGCCAGAAGTGCGGCCTCGGTGCCGATTGCGAGCGCCGCGGGGCCGGCTGCCAGCTGCCCGACCGGTACCGCCAGGAGGCTTCCGAGCGCGTCGTACGAGTAGACCCGGGCCAGCTTGTCGGCGGGGACGTGCTCCTGCACGGTGGTCTCCCAGGTGATCGCGAACAGCTCGATCCCGATGCCGGTGAGTAGCGCGGCGGCCAGCAGCACCGCGACCCGCGGTGTCAGCGCCAGACCGAGCACCAGCAGCAGTTCACTGGCCACACTTGCCACGCCGACCAGCAGCAGGCGGCGTACCCGCAGCCGCAAGGCGATCACCGCGCCCAGCACCGCGCCGGCGGTCTGGGCGGCGAGGACCAGCCCCCAGCCGGCCCGGCCGAACGTCTCATCGGCCACTGCCGGCCCCAGCACCAGGATGGCGCCGGCGAAGACCGCGTTGAGGACCATGAAGCCGAGGACCACCACCCAGATCCAGGTGTGGCCGGCGAACTCGGTCCAGCCCTCCCGCAGGTCGACCAGGACACGGCGGCGGGCCCCGGCCGGGTGGCGCACGTCCGACACCCGCAGCAGCGCAAAGCAGCCCGCGGCCAGGGCGAACGTGGTCGCGTCCACGGCCAGCCCCCAGCCCGGGCCGGCAACGGCCACCAGCGCGCCGCCGGCGGCCGCGCCCGAGATCATGGCGCCGTTGAAGCCGAGCCGGTTGATCGCGTTGGCCTGCCGTCGGATCTCGGGCGGCACCGTCTGCGGCAGCAACGCCGACGATGCGGGGAGCGTGAACGCGGCGACCGTTCCGTTGGCCAGCGCCAGCACTGTCAGCAGCGGGATGGTGGCGGTGCCGGTGAACACCGCCGCCGCGGCCAACCCCTGGGTCACCGCGGCGAGCGCGCTGGCCGCGGCCAGCACCAGCCGCCGCGGGAGCCGGTCGGCGATCACGCCACCGGCGAGCAGGAACACCACGCTCGCCGCGGACTTGGCGCCGACCACCAGGCCGAGGTCCCGCAGCGAGCCGGTGAGGTCGAGCACGGCGAACCCCAGCGCGATCGGGGCGACCGCGTTGCCGAGCATGCTGATCGTGCGACCGGCCATCAACCAGCGGAACGGGGCGTGTCGCAGTGGGGCCAGCGTGCCGATCGTGGTCATCGGTCGGACTCCATCGAGAACAGCACCATCGTCGCGTTGACCCGGACCGTGCCGGCGGTGTGCGGCGGGCGGGCGGCGGCGTCCAGCCGGTCCGATGCGGCCCTGACCTGGCCCCAGATGGCCTCCCACGCCGCCGGATCGACCCATAGCTCGGCGTCGTTGAGCAGCGTGGGACCGGGTTTGCGGTGGGCGGAGCGCCGCTGCAGCTCGACCGCCACCGCCGCACAGACAAGCTGGAGTTCGTCGGCGGCCGCGACGCTGACCGGATCGGTGCCGGTGTCACCGGGCGAGCCCGCGGGTTGGCCCGGGGCGCGCGCGGCGTTGTACCGGTACCGCTTCGCGATGCCGCCCCGGATGCGCTCC
>Ga0307499_10000484_pt1 | contig 13993 bp, 13 predicted proteins | sample 13_S_MG_FD_201363 | JGI IMG/M metagenome (GOLD analysis project Ga0307499, IMG submission 201363) | Soil microbial communities from Populus trichocarpa stands in riparian zone in the Pacific Northwest, United States - 13_S | ecosystem: Environmental > Terrestrial > Soil > Riparian zone > Trees... | reverse complement strand
CGGGTCGCCGGTGCTTCAGCGGTCCGGCTCCGGGGCGCTGCGGGCGGCCCGCCGCCGGCGGGTGCGGGTGTCGAGGGCGCGGCGGACGGCCTGCCGCTGCCGGTCGCTGATCCGGGGCGGGCGCCAGGCCGCCCCGGCTGGCCGGACGGCGGCCTCGACCTCGACCCGGAGCCGGTCGACGGCGGCGAGCAGCGCGCCGTGCTGCTGCCAGGCGCCCTGGTCGGCGTGCGGGTCGACGAGCAGCAGGCCGGCCAGCCGGTCCCGGTGGCGCTGCAGGTCGGACAGTCGCGCCTCCACCTCGGCCCGGGCCGCGTCGGCCGAGCCGAGCTCGGCCTGGCCCGGGTTGGTGACCGCGACCACGCTCTCGACCGCGGCCGCGGCGGTGTCCAGCACATCGGCCAGCGCGGACCGGCTCTCCGCACCGAAGGCGCTGGCCTCCTCGTCCGCCGGGACGTAGAAGGTGCGGTCCAGCAGCGCCCGGCAGAGATTGCGCAGCGTGACGTAGCAGTGCTCCAGGCCGGTCAGGCCGATCCGCAGCCGCGGCTGGACGTCGCGGGCCCGGCCGCCGCGCGGGTTCAGCCGGGCGCTCTGCTCGGCCCGGGCCAGCGTCCGGTCGGCCCGGGCGACCTCGCCGCCGAGCGCCCGCGCCTCGGTCAGCCAGCGGTCCGCCGCCGCCCGGGACCAGCCGGCGCGCAACCCCTCGGCCAGCCCGCGGCCGAAGCCGGCCAGCCGCTCGGCCAGCTCGGCAACGGCGTCCCCGGCCGGCTGCAGGTACAGCGGCGGCGCGATGACCGCGTTCACCGCCACCCCGACCGCCGCGCCGATCAGCGTCTCGTAGACCCGGCCGACCGCCGCGTGCCCGGCCGCGGCGTCGCCGACCGCGAGCACCAGCATCGCGCTGATCGGCATCTCCAGCAGTTGCGGGCCCAGCCGCAGCAACCGGCCCAGGATCAGCGACACCGCGACGACCGCGCCCAGGCTCCACCAGCTCAACCCGACCACGCTGGCCACGCCGACCGCGACCAGCACCCCGGCGAGCACGCTGGCCACCCGCTGCAGGCCCTGCGCGACCGTCTCGTACATCGTGAGCTGGACCACCAGCAGCGCGGTCAGCGGCGCCAGCACCGGCTCCGGGCTGGTGTGCAGCCGCTCCGCCAGCACGAACGAGAGCACCGCCGCCAGCGTGGTCTTGGCTGTCCGCAGCCCGGGTGGCCGACCGCGCCGGAACAGCCGTTCCCGCAGTCGCACGCGCACCCCGCCCACCCCCCTTGTGAATGCGTTCACAAGGCGTCCAGTGTATGCGAGGCCGGCCGGCCCGCCCGGTATCACAAGATTGGTAAGGTCCCCCGCGTGACTCAGCCGGTGTGGGCGGAATACACGGTCAAGCAGAAGATCACGCCGATGGCCAACGTCTACTCGGTGGCCAGCCCGCAGGGGCCGGTCGGCTACGTCCGGCAGAAACGGCTCAAGCTGCGTGAGGAGATCATCTTCTACACCGACGAGAGCCAGCAGCGGGTGGCGTTCCGGATCAAGGCCCGGAAGGTCATCGACCTCGGTTCCCGGTACGACGTGCTGGACGAGGCCGGCGGCCGGATCGGCACCTTCGGCAAGGCGTTCGGCGCGTCGCTGACCCGCAGCACCTGGGTGGTGTTCGACCCGAGCGAGACCGGCGAACTACTGCGGGTGCAGGAGCGCAGCAAGGGCATCGCGGCGTTCCGCCGGGTCTGGGACTTCCTGCCGTACATCGGCGACCTGCCGTTCCCGCTGAAATACCACTTCGACATCCTCGGCGCTGGCCGGGTCGTCGGCGTCTACGACAAGATCGCCACGTTCCGCGACCACTACCGGCTGGTCCTGAACGAGCCGCCGCCGGTCGACTCCCGGGTGATCCTCGGCCTCGCCATCGCGCTGGACGCGTTGCAGAGCCGCTGACCGGTCGCGAGCCGGAGGCCACCGTCCGGGTTGACGGTGGCCGAACCGGATGAGCGGGATTACTGTCGAGGGCACTATGTGGTGGATGTCGATCGAGGTCCTCAACGGTGCGTTCCCCGCGACACGCTGGCAGGACGCGCATGATCAGTTTCTGATCGAGGCGGCGCTCACGCACGGCGCGACGAACTGGTCCTGGCTGGTGCGCGACTGGGGGCTCGTCTTCGAGGTCGAGTTCGTCGACGAGGACGCCTGGACGCGGTTCCGCGAACTGCCCGCCGTGCAGGCCGCGCTGGACGCGGTGCCCGACCCGGTGAACGGCCTGCTGATCTACCCCGGCCGCGGCGGCTCATCCGGCCGGGTGGTGCCGCGCCACCCCCGGCCGCGGGCCGGTGCCGGCGCCGTCGCCATGCCGCTGCCGGACGACCTCCTCCCGCTGCCGACGCCACCCGACCCGCGCCACCCCGCCGGCGACCTGCTCTCCCACTGAACCCACCGCGGGCCCGCCAAGCCACCGCGGTCAAGCCGCCCCACCTGCGGGCCGACGCGCCGCCGGCCGGGCCAGCCGAGCCACCGCAGCCGAGCCGCCCCACCTGCCGGCCGACGCACCGCCGGCCGGGCCAGCCGAGCCACCGCAGCCGAGCCGCCCCACCTGCCGGCCGACGCACCGCCGGCCGGGCCAGCCGAGCCACCGCAGCCGAGCCGCCCCACCTGCCGGCCGACGCACCGCCGGCCGGGCCAGCCGAGCCACCGCAGCCGAGCCGAAGCACTGCGGGCCGAGCGAGCGCCGCAGGCGGGCCACGCGGGCCGGCCGAGCCGCGCCATCGCGGGCTGGCCCTGGCCGAGCCGCCGCAGGCCAGCCGTTCTGGCGGGATGGACCGAGTGTCGCTGACACCGGCCGGTGTGGCCCGGCGGTGAGCCGGGTGAGCCCGGCGTCAGTGCCGGTCGGGGAGTTCGGCCAGCCGGGCTTCGATCTCGGCCAGTTCGGCGCGCAGCCGGTCGGCCTCCTGTTCCGCCTCGGCCCGGGCGGTGTTGACGATCTCCTCGACCGCGTCGGCGACCTCGGGTAGGTCGAGCTGGCCGACCATCTGCAACGCCTCGGCCGGGCGGATGGGCGTGGGCCGGGCCAGCGCCCGGGTGCCCTGCTGGGCGGCGACCGTCCACTCGCCGCCGGCGTAGCTCAGCGTCACGGTGAGCGCTACCGGCGCCTTGCCCTTGGCCGACTTCCGGGCCGGCTTGCGCGCCGCCTCGGGCTGCGCCTCGGCCCGGACCGGCCGCCGCGCCGGCTCCGTCTCGGCCCTCGGCACGGCCGTCAGCCGGCGGGCGACCTCGACCGGCGCGGGCTTCGGCTCGGACGCCGGCTTGCGCGCCGCACCGGTGGCCGGGCTACCGGCCGGCGCCGGCTTGCGGGTGGCCGGCTCGGCGGCCGGACCGGCGCCGGCCGGGCTGGCATTCGCAGGGGTGGCGCTCGCGGGGGCGGCAGGGGCGGCGGCCGCCGGGGTGGCGGCTGGGGCAGGCGCGGCCGCGGTCTCGACCGGGGCCGCCAGCTGCCCGGGGCGGCCGCCGCGGCGGGCGGCCGGCACCTTCGGCGCGACGGCGAGATCGGTCGGCGCGAACGGCAGCGTGTCCTTGCCGAACCGGACCACCACCCACTCGTCGTTGCTGGCCGGGTCGGTCAGCTCGACCACCTGCCCCTGCTGCCCGGCCAGCTGGCCGGCCGCGTCGGTGAACACGACCTTCGGCCTGCGCCCGCCGGCGAGCGTCGTCCGGATCCGCTCAAGGTCCGAAGTGGACAATCCGCGAGGCGAGCGCGCCACTATCCTCATCTCCTCCACATACAGGTTCCGTGCTTACTAGCACGCCAGCAGTACAGAGATACCCACCGACGCGTCGATCGGCCCGAAAAATCGACACTTCCTGCCTCTCCGGCCACCGCCAGACCCGCCTACGTCCCGAGCCGGCCGCCGCCGACCCAGGCCCGGCAGGCCCGGCAGGCCCGGCAGGCCCGGCAGGCCCGGCAGGCCCGGCAGGCCCGGCAGGCCCGGCAGGCCCGGCAGGCCCGGCAGGCCCGGCAGGCCCGGCAGGCCCGGCAGGCTATGGGAGACGGTGACACACGGCGACCGCGGCGTCGACACCTACCCGGCCGCGCTCGCGCGCACCGGCCGCCACGGCCTCCGGCACCGCTGATAGTCCACAGTGGACCGTCGAGGCCCGGAACGCGGCGGACGGCCGCGGCGGCCGAAGAATGGCGCAACGCCGAGACGACCCGACATCGTGGCGGTCGACGGTGGCGTGGTCCGACGCCAGAGGGCCCAGCGCCGAGGTAGGAACGGTCCGATCGGCTCGGCCGAGGCGGCCGTCAGGACTGGTCGCGGCTGCGTTCGCGGAGGCGGGCCCAGTCGGCCAGGGAGATGAAGGAGAAGCGGGCCCGCAGGACGTCCGAGCGGAAGGCGACGACGGTCAGGCCGACCGCGACCGACTGCGGGTTGCCCGGGTCCAGCTCGACGAAGATGCTCTGCAGGTTCGGCGGCAGCCGCAGCCCGACGTCGGATACCAGCCGGGCCTGCAGGCCGCCGGGCGCGACGTCCACGGTGTGCCCGTGGAAGGTGATCAGCCCGCCCGGCTCGGCCAGGTCGCCGTTCTCGCCGCGGATCTGCGCGGCGCCGCGCAGCGGCAGCACCAGCCCGCTCCGCGGAGCCCGCCGGCGCTGCAGCGGATCCAGCGGCTCGCCCGAGGTCAGCACGACCTGGCTCTCCTCGCGCTTCAGCCGGGCCGGCAACCGGAACAGGCCGGCCCGGGTGGGCAGCTCGATGATGCCCTCCTCGACCTCGCCGACCTCGGAGAGCACCAGCACGTCGAAGACCGCGTCCCGGGTGATCGGAACTGCGACGAGGTTCAGCAGCTCGACGCTGTCCAGGTCACCAGTGCGCAGCTGCAGGATGCTGCCCGCCGGAACAACCACCATGCCGCGGCCCCCCGCACTCGCCCATACCCGAACCCCGGGCCTCCTGTCCTGAGCTTCGGCCCGTCGGCCGAGCCTATGAGGAACCGGCCGGCCCACGCCGTCGGCCGACCGGCCGGCCCTGGCGCCCGTCCCGCCCGGTTCACGGCTCGCATCCGGTGAATGTCCGTCCGAGCGGGCTGGTGTCGCTGATGACGCCAGGACTGCCCGGCCGCCCCCGCCGAACCGTTCCGTCCGATCGGACCGCACGTTGTGATCACTCTTGTCGTACCGGCGCAGTGCGCAGGTCTCCCGGCCGGTTCGTCCGGGCGGTGTGGGCCCGCTGGTCGACGGACTTCAGCTCGCGGTACGACGCCAGGAACGCCGGGTTACCTGAGGATCAGCACGCTGGTGCGCCTCGGGCTGCCCCCGGGTGCTGACCTCGGGGTGATCAGGACCGCCCTCCCGCGGCTTGCCGGGCTCGCGGCGGCGGCGCCCGGCCAGCGGGCCGGCTCGCGGACGTGCCGCGTGCACGCTGACCGCGAGGTCGGCAAGCAGGGCGCGGAGCTCGGCGAACGCTGCGGCCAGCTCGGCGCTGCCACCGGCGGTGCCCACCGGCGAGCCGGCGTCACCGTTCATCGACACCTCCGGGGCCCGGCCCGGACCGGTGCCGCCAGCGCCAGCCTTCGGGGCCGCGGCAATCGGGGCCGCGGCATCCGGAGTGGCGGTATCCGGGGCGGGGCGGCCGGCGAGGCCGCGCCGGAGGTTGCCGACCGCCCGGGCCAGCTGGCCGGACTGCCAGGTTGCGGCGGCAAGGGCGCTCGGGTCGGCGGTGCCGAGCCGGGCGATGGCGCCGACTGGAGCGCGGCAGCGGCGCAGCGTGTCGATGATGTCGGCCTGGTAGGGCCCGGCGCGCCAGCGGCGGGCGAGCAGGCGGTGCGCGCGCAGTGGCGGTGCGAGCTGGCCGAGCAGCAGCACGGCGGCCTCGAACTGGGTGCGCTGCGACGTGAGGACGACCGACCCGCCCCGGGCGACGGGCTCGGCCCGGGCGACCGGCTCGGCTTGCACGGCGGGCTCGGCCCGGGCGGCGGGCTCGGCTTGCGCGACGGGCTCGACCCGCACGACTCGCTCGGCTCGCGCGACGGGCTCGGCTCGCGCGACGGGCTCGGCTCGGGCGGCGGGCTCGGTCCGGGCGGCGGCGAGGAAGTCGGAGAGGGCGGCCAGGGCATCGGCGGTGCGGCGGCGCAACACACCGGTGGTCGGCACCGGGAACACCAGCCAGGCGGCGCCGACCGCGATCACCGCGCCGAGCAGGATGCCGAGCAGCCGTCCGCCGAGCAGGCCGGTGGCCGACTCGCCCAGGTAGCTGTAGAGGAACGAGAGCATCGTGGTCACGGCGGCGGCCCAGAACGCGTAGTTGATCGACCGTAGCCAGCTCCCGACCGCGAGCACAGCGAAGATCACGACGATCGCCCGCTTGTCGCCGGGGCCGAACGTGCCGGCCAGCGGGGTCGCCGCCGCCACCCCGACCAACGCGCCGACCAGCCGCAGCACCGCCTTGTAGAGCACGTCGGCGCGGCCGCGGTTGCCGCTGGACACGATGAACGCGGTCAGCACCACCCAGGGCCAGTGCCGCGGGAACACCTGGTGCCCGACCAGGAAGGCGAGCCCGAGCGCGACACCCATCTGTGCCGCCATCCGGGTGCTGGCCGGCAGCCGGCCGCCGGATGGGCGCCCGGACCGCATCAGGCGGGCCGCACGCGGGCCCGGTACCGCGCCCGCCGGCCGGACGAACCTGAGCCGCTCAGCCGTGAACCGGGTCAGCGTGACCCAGCCGACCGCGAGCAGCCCGAGCACCGGCGTCCAGAGGGAGCGGGCGTCCTCGTGGGTTAGCGGCACCGGCGTGATCAGCATGGCCAGGAACGGCGTCGCGAGCAGGGTGCCGGCCCGGGCGGCGGTGGCGCCGAACCGGCGCAGCCAGATCGACCCACTCACGGCGACGGCGAACAGCGTGTCACCCAGCGCCGGGTTGCGGGCCATCAGCAGGCCCGCCTGGCTGGCGCCGAGCGCGACCACCGGCAGCACGAGCAGCCCGAGCAGCAGGTGGCGCAGCTCGACGTCACGCTGGCTGCGACTGAGCGTGACGGCCAGCGCGACCGCGAGCACCACGACGTCGGTGTGCAGGCCGGCCCAGCCCTCGATCAGCAGCGCGGTGCCGAAGCTGCCGAGCACCGCCGCCATCGCGACCGCGGTGGCCCGCAGCTCGGCCAGCCCGCCGGGCAACCGCACCATAATGCTACTCATCACGTACGATCGTTTCCTTGTTCAAAAGGCTTCTGACGTCAAGATAGTAAGTGTTAACGTACGAGTGTGTCTGCTGATTACCTGGACCCGTTGCTCGCCGTCGCGGCGGACGTGCGGCGCGGTTCCATGCGGCTGGCCCGCCGGCTGCGCTCGGAACGGGCACCCGGCGCGCTGACCGCCAACAAGATCACCGTGCTGGCCCACCTGTACCGCTACGGCGCCGCTACTCCGGGTGAGATCGCCGCCGCCGAGCACCAGCAGCCGCAGTCGCTGACCCGGGTGTTCGCCGAGCTCGAGCTGACCGGCCTGATCAGCCGGGAGCGCAGCCACCATGACGGGCGGCAGGCGCTGCTGAGCATCACCCCGGCCGGCCGGTCCGCGCTGGGTCGCGATATGGCCCAGCGCGACCGGTGGTTGGCCGCGGCGCTGGCCGAGCTGACCGAGCCGGAAGCGCAGCTGCTGCGGATCGCCGCCAGCCTGCTCGACCGGCTCGCCGCCGCCCCCGCCGTGCCGGTGTCCCCGGCCGAGACGGGCGCGGCGCGACGATGCCGCACTGGGCCGAGCACGTGGTGTGGTGGCAGGTGTACCCACTGGGGGCGGTCGGCGCCGACCCGACCGGTGCCGCCGGCACTGGGGATGGTGCGCCGGCGCACCGGCTCGGCCAGCTCGAGAGCTGGCTCGACTACGCCGTGGAACTTGGCGCCTCCGGGCTGGCGCTGGGGCCGGTGTTCGCCGCCGAGACGCACGGTTACGACACGATCGACCACTTCCAGGTCGATCCGCGGCTGGGTGACGGGTCCGACCTGGCCCGGCTCTTCGATGCCGCCCACCGCCGGGGCCTGCGGGTGCTGCTGGACGGCGTGTTCAACCATGTCGGCCGGGGCTTCCCGGCCTTCCGCCGGGCCCTGGCCGGCGGGCCGTCGGCGCCCGAGGCCGGCTGGTTCCGGCTGACCTGGCCGGACCGGCCGGACGGGCCAGCCGCCGAGCCGTCGTACGAGAGGTTCGAGGGGCACCCCGGGCTGGTCGCCCTGAACCACGCCGAGCCGGCGGTCCAGGAGTACGTGGCCGGGGTCATGTGTCACTGGCTGGAGCGGGGCGCCGACGGCTGGCGGCTGGACGCGGCGTACGCGGTGCCGGTGGAGTTCTGGGCGGCGGTGCTGCCGAGGGTCCGCCGGGCCCATCCGGACGCCTGGTTCGTCGGCGAGGTCATCCACGGCGACTATGCCGGCGTGGTCGCCTCGTCCGGGCTCGACTCGGTGACCCAGTACGAGCTCTGGAAGGCGGTCTGGAGCGCGCTGAACGATGGCAACTTCTTCGAGCTGGCCTGGGCGCTGGGCCGGCACAACGGCTACCTCGACTCGTTCGCGCCGCTCACCTTCGTCGGCAACCACGACGTGACCCGGCTGGCCAGCCGGCTGCGGACGGAACGGCACCTGCCGCACGCGCTGGTCGTCCTGCTCACGGTCGGCGGGGTCCCATCCATCTACTACGGGGACGAGCAGGCGTTCCGCGGCGTGAAGGAGGATCGGGCCGGCGGCGACGACGCGGTGCGGCCGGCGCTGCCCACCGCCCCGGCCGCGCTCGCACCGTACGGCTGGCCGACGTACCGGCTGCACCAACTGCTGATCGGCCTACGGCGCCGGCACCCCTGGCTGCACCGCGCCCGGGTCACGCCGATCCGGCTGACCAACACCCAGCTCAGCTACCAGGCCGCCGCCGGCGACCAGCGGCTGTTCGTCGCCCTCAACCTGGACGACACGCCCGCCGAGTTCGAACTGCCGGCCACCGGAGTGCTCGCCGGCACCGCGACCGGAGCCGGGGCCGGAGCCGTCACGGTCCCGGCACACGGCTGGGCCATCCTCGGTTAGCCGGGCGGCCAGCCCTTCGTCGATCTTGTTCAACAGGGCCACCCCGGCCCGAGCCGATCCTGCGAGGTCTACGCGGCTGGCTGGAGCACCGGGCGGCAGGCCCGCCCCGGGCGGTGCGGCGCGACCGCGCTGCCGTCCGGGAGCAGCTCGCCGGTGTCGGCGAACAGGATCACCCCGTTGCACAGCAGGCTCCAGCCCTGCTCCGGATGCGCGGCGACGACCTGGGCGGCGGCGTGGTCCGGAGCATCCGCCCCGGGGCAGCTCATCTGGTGCTGGCACATGGCGTGTCCTCCGTTCCGCTCGCGGCACCGGTTCCCGGTGCCACTGGTTGCCCAACACCCAGAGCGTGGCCGCTACGGCACGGATACCGGCAGGGGAAAATCCCCCCATCCGGGGGGCACGATTGGGGGTCCGCGGCCGGCCCGACAGCAGGCCGTGACCACCCTGGTGGCGGACGGTCAGCCGCCGTCGGTGACGCCGGCAGCGTCGAAGGTGGCCATGTCGCGCAGCGTGCGGGCCGCCCCCTGCACGATCGGGAGGGCGAGCAGCGCCCCGGTGCCCTCGCCGAGCCGCAGGTCCAGGTCGATCAGCGGGCGCAGACCAAGGTGTTCCAGCGCGACCGTGTGCCCCGGCTCGGCCGACCGGTGGCCGGCGATGCAGGCGGCGAGCGCGTCCGGGCAGAGCCGCTGCGCGATCAGCGCGGCGCTGCCGGCGATCACCCCGTCCAGCAGCACCGGCACCCGGCTGGCGGCGCCGCCGAGGATGTAGCCGGCCAGCGCCGCGTGCTCGAACCCGCCGACCGCGGCCAGCACGCCGATCGGGTCGGCCGGATCGGGCCGGTGCAGCGCCAGTGCCCGGCGGACCACGTCCACCTTGTGCGCGAGCATGGCGTCGTCGATGCCGGTGCCGCGCCCGGTCACCGTGGCCGGGTCGGCGCCGGTGCAGGCCGCGATCAGGGCGGCGCTGGCGGTCGTGTTCGCGATGCCCATGTCGCCGGTGAGCAGGATCCGGGTGCCGGCGGCGATCAGTTCGGCGGCCACCGCGATGCCGACTCCGACCGCGGCCACCGCCTGGTCCCGGGACATCGCCGGGTCCCCGGTCATGTCCGCGGTGCCCGGCGCGACCTTGCGGGCCAGCAGCCCGGGCGCGGCCGGCAGTTCGGCGGCGACCCCGACGTCCACCACCTGGACGGTGGCCCCGACCTGGGTGGCCAGCACGTTCGCGGCGGCACCGCCGGCCAGGAAGTTCGCCACCATCTGCGCGGTCACCTCCTGCGGCCAGGGCGTGACGCCCTGCCGGTGCACGCCGTGGTCGGCGGCGAACACCGCGACCGTGGCCGGCTCCGGCAGCGGCGGCGGGCAGACCCCGGCCAGCCCGGCGAGCTGTACCGACACCTCCTCCAGCCGGCCCAGCGCACCGGCCGGCTTGGTCAGCCGCAGCTGCCGCAGCTGCGCGGCCGCGGCCGCCGGCCCGTCCAGCGGGCCGATCCGGGCGATCGTCGCGGCCAGCAGTTCGTCACTCATGGGTCGATCTCCAGGGCGTTGGCAAGGCTGGCAAGGAAGAGGGCGGTGCGCTCCGGGTCGCGGACCGCGACCCGGAGATGATCAGCGGTCAGCCCGGGGAAGGTCTCCCCGGGCCGGACGGCGATCCCGGCCCGGCGCAGCCGCTCCCGGACCACCGCGCCGCCGGCCACGTGCAGCAGCAGGAACGAGGTCGCCGACGGCGCGACGACCCGGACGCCGCCGGCAGCGGCCAGCTCCTGACCGGCCCGGCCGGGCCGACCGGCCGGGCCGGCCGGATCCGCCGGATCGACCCGGCCGGCGCGGCTGGCCGCGGCGGCGCGGCCGGCGACGTCGGCCAGGCCGGCCAGCAGGGCCGCCCGCCAGCTGCTCAGGAGCGTCGCGGCCGCCTCGGCATCGGCGAGCCCGCGAGCGCTGCAGCAGGCCTGGATGGCGGCCAGCGCGAGGGTGGAGACCGGCCAGGCGGGTTGGGCGGTGGCGAGGGCGGCGACGATCCGCGGCGGGCCGAGCAGGTAGCCGACCCGCAGGCCGGCCAGGCCCCAGGTCTTGGTCAGGCTGCGGACGACGACCAGCCCGGGGAGGTCGCGCCGGCCGGCCAGGCTGCCCCGCTCCCCCGGCACCGTGTCGGCGAACGCCTCGTCCACCACGAGCACCCGGCCGGGCCGGGCCAGCGCCGCGATCGCGTCCGGGTCGTGCAGCACGCCGGTCGGGTTGGTCGGGTTGCCGAGCACGACCAGGTCGGCGTCCGCCGGGACCGCCGCCGGGTCGAGCTGGTAGGGCGCCGGCAGCAGCAGCCGTTGGACGGCGTGGCCGGCGGTCCGCAGGGCGACCTCCGGCTCGGTGAAGGACGGGTGCAGGCAGACCGCCCGGGCCGGCCGCAGCGCCCGGGCCAGCAGGACGAACGCCTCGGCCGCGCCGGCGGTGAGTAGCACCTCGCCGGCCGGGCGGCCGTGCCGTCGCGCCACCGCCGCCACCGCCGCCGCCTGGTCCGGGTACCGGCCGAGCCGGTCGACGGCGGCGACCAGCGCGTCCCGCAGCCAGTCCGGTGGTCCGGGCAGCCGGACGTTCACCGCCAGGTCGAGCATCCCGTCGGCGACCTCCCGGTCGCCGTGCTGCCGCAGCGCCGCGAAGTCGGCCGGCTCCACCGGCTCCGCGACGGGTGGGATGGGCACGTCAGGCGTGCTGGTGGGTCGGGGTGTGCTGGTGGCTGGGGTCGTCGGGGTGGTGGTGCGGGTGTTGCGCGGCGCCGACGCGGTGCTCGTGGCCGGGCAGCGCGACGCGGTAGAGGCAGGTGTCGCAGTTCATCCGGATGTCGCCGCCGAGCGCCTCGTGCCAGCGCTCGATCACCAGGTCGGCCAGCTCGGGGGTGGCGCCCAGCACCGCGGCGCAGCGCACCTCGACCGCCGGCTGCCCGACCGCCGGCTGCTCGGCTGCCCAGGCCTGCGCCTGGGCGGCGACGCGGGACGGCAGCACGCCGGCGAACAGGAAGTACGGCAACACCACGACGCGCCCGGCGCCGAGCCGGCGGGCCCGGTCCAGCGCCGCCGGCACACCCGGTTCGGCCAGGCTGACGAACGCCGGCTCGACGCCGGCCAGCCCGCTGCCCTCCCAGTAGAGCCGGGCGACCTTGGCGTGTTCGGCATTCGCATCCGGGTCGGACGAACCGCGGCCGACCAGCACGACGGTGGTGCCCGGCCGGTCGGCCCGGGGCAGCACGGCGTCCAGCCGCTCGTCCAGCAGCCGGAGCAGGGTCGGGTGCGGCCCGAGCGGGCGGCCGTACCGGTAGGTCAGCCCGGGGTGCCGGCCGACCTCGCGGGCCAGCGCGGCCGGCACGTCACCCTTGGCGTGCCCGGCGGCGACCAGCACCAGCGGCACCACGCCGAGCCGGTTGTGGCCGGCACCGACCAGCTCGGTCACCGCCTCGTGCAGCGGTGGCGGGGACAGCTCGATGAACCCGCCGGCCACCGGCACCGGCACCCGGCCCCGGACCAGCTCGACCAGCTGGTGGAACCCGGCCACCCCGGTGGTGTCCCGGGTGCCGTGGCCGACGATCAGCAGGGCCGGCTCTGACGTCATTGGTCCTCCGCGTAGAGCAGCGCGTTGACGGCGGCCGCAGCGACCGCGGATCCGCCCTTCTCGCTGGCGTTGCTGACCGCCGGCAGCCCGGACGCACGCAGCGCCGCTTTCGCCTCGACCGCGCCGACGAAGCCGACCGGCAGGCCGACCACCAGCGCCGGCCGGGCGTCCGCGGCGAGCAACGCGTCCAACGCGGTCGGCGCGTTGCCGATCACCCAGACCGCGCCGGGACCGACCTCGGCCAGCGCGAGCCGGATCGCGGCGGCGCTGCGGGTCTCGCCCGGCGCCGCGACGGCCTGCGCGACGTGGCAGACCGCGCGCCGCGCGGTGATGCCGGCCGCCACCATCTGGACGTCCGCCACCACCGGCGCGCCGGCGCGGAGCGCCTGCCAGCCGGCGCGCAGGTCGGCCTCGGCGGAGACGGCCAGGTCGGTCAGGTAGTCCAGGTCTGCACTGGCGTGGATGACCCGCTCCACCACCGCCCGGGTCAGCACCGGCAGGCCGCTGGTGTCCACTCTGGACCGCAGGATCCGGTACGAGCGCAGCTCGATCTCCGACACCGTCCTCATCGGACGTCCTCCCACGACAGTCCGATTTGGACCAGTGCGTCCGCCGGGCAGACCTCGACGCACTCGGCGCAGCCGGTGCAGCGGTGCGCCAGCACCAGCAGCGGCCAGCCGTCGCCGGGCCGGATCGCGTGCTCGGGGCAGGTCCGCAGGCAGGCGCCGCAGCCGGTGCAGGCGGCGGTGATCGCGTAGCTCAGCGCCACCGGTACCCCCGCGGCGTCACGAACCGCCCGGCCACGATCCGGCTGGACGACGAGCCGACCACCACCAGGCTGCTCATCCCGACCAGCTCGACATCCACTGTGGACAGCGTGCTGACGTGGAGGGTCTGGCCGGGCGTGCTGGCGTTGGTCACGACGCCGACCGGGGTGTCCGGTGCCCGCTCCTTGGCCAGCAGTGCCAGCGCGGCGCCCAGCTGCCAGTCGCGGCCACGGCTGCGCGGGTTGTAGAACGCGACGACCAGGTCGCCGGTAGCCGCGGCGCGGACCCGCTGCTCGATCACCGGCCACGGGGTGTGCAGGTCGGACAGGCTGATCGCGGCGTGGTCGTGGCCGAGCGGGGCGCCGAGCGCGGCCGCGGCGGCCAGCATCGCGGTCACCCCGGGCACGCCGACCACGTCGAAGCTCCCGTCGGCGGCGTCCAGCGCGGGGCTGGCCATCCCGTACACGCCCGCGTCGCCGCTGCCGAGCAGGGCGACCGCGTGCCCGGCCCGGGCCAGCTCGACGGCCAGCCCGGCCCGCCGCTCCTCGTCCCCGAGCCCGCTCGCCGCCACCCTGGTGCCCGGGCGCA
>Ga0307499_10000483_pt1 | contig 14006 bp, 9 predicted proteins | sample 13_S_MG_FD_201363 | JGI IMG/M metagenome (GOLD analysis project Ga0307499, IMG submission 201363) | Soil microbial communities from Populus trichocarpa stands in riparian zone in the Pacific Northwest, United States - 13_S | ecosystem: Environmental > Terrestrial > Soil > Riparian zone > Trees... | reverse complement strand
CGGGGACGCGGTCCCGGACTGGTCGGCCTCGTAGTTCGGCACCGGCATCCGGCCGAGTGCGGAGTTGCCGGCGTTCAGGTTGCGCCCCTCCCAGCCCCGGGAGGTGTAGGTGTTCAGCGTCATCAGCCGGAGGTTGTACAGGTCCGGCAGGGTGGAGCTGACCTGGAACAGCCGGGTCGGGGTGGGCTGCTTGAGCCGGTCGGAGAGCTGGGTGAACGGGTTGATCGCGATCTGCCCGGGGCCAGTGCCGGTGCCGTCCCCGCTGCCGGTGCGGGCCAGGTCGGACAGCGCGTGCCCGGTCAGCCCGGGGACGAACAGCGGCGCGATCACCGCGATCGCCAGCGCCGCAGCGCCGATGCGCTGCCCGGTCAGCGGCAGCGGGGTCTCCTCGTCCAGGGCCGTGCGGGTCGGGTTCTGCCCGGGCGGCACGACGTCGCCGCCGCCGATCGGCCGGCCCCAGCGGAGCAGCCGGTCCCGTCCCTCGGCCATCAGCAGCACCAGGTAGCCCAGCGCGCCGACCACGAACAGCGGCCACTTCACGCCGTCCCGGGCGACCGCGGTCGGCACCGCGTACAGGCCGAGCAGGGCCAGCCCGGCCGCCGCCGGCCGGCGCAGCATCACCGCGATCACGTCGATCACGACGGTGAGCAGCCCGACCGCGCCCGCGGCCAGCAGGATCAGCTCGGGCCGGGTGTCCACCGGGGCGGCCAGGTCGTGTACCGCGATCAGGCCGGCGTGCACGTTGTCGTACAGCGCCCGCAGGCTGGTCGGCGTCGGTAGCAGCCCGAACAGCGCGTCGCCGCCGGTGAACACGAGGGTGACGTAGATGAGCAGGCCGGCCAGCCCGGCGACCGGGGCCAGGAACGCCGGCAGCCGGGTGCTGCGGACGGCCAGGTGCGCGGCGACCACCGCGGCGATCGCGGCCCAGGTGTACCAGAGCCAGCGCCAGTCATCGAACACGGCGCCGAGCGGGACCGCGCCGAGGGCGGTGGCCCAGCCGGCCGCGAACGTCATCCGGGTGCTGGTCCGCACCGCGTCACCCCATCCCCGGCGCGCTGGCCGCGGCGCCGTCTCGCACTGGCTGCCGGCGCAGATGCCGGTCGGTCGGCTGCCGGCTCACCGCGGCCGGCTCATCGGCTGGCCCCGGGCCAGCCCGTTGGGTAAGAGCTCATCGGGTGCCGACCGGGTTGCCGGGCTGCGGCGCCCAGTCGATCGGGCCGGACTGCCCGCCGGCGCCCGGCCACAGCCGCGGCAGCAGCGCCCCGTGCCGGGCCCGCAGCACCCGCCAGCCGCCCCGGGTCAGGATCTCGGCGGCCGCGTCGTACGCCGCGTCGGCCTCGGACCGGGCCCGCGGCGCCAGCGTCATCCAGCTGGTCGCGTCGACCAGGATCGCCACCGAGGTGTCCGACGGGGTACGCGCGCCGGCCAGTGCGGCGGCCTGCTCCGGGTCGAGCAGGCCGAGCACCGCGATCAGGGTGCCGATGCCCTCCACCCCGCGCAGCGCGGAGATGGCCGGATCCAGCCCGTCGTGCCGGGAGCCGGTGACCTCGGCCAGGTAGTCGAGCAGTACGCCCTCGTCGCCCAGGTCGGCGGCGGCCACGGTCGGCCCCGAGTCGGTGAGCAGGCGTACCGCGTAGCCCTGCCGGGCCGCGTGCACGCCGATGCTGGCGACCGCGCTGATCGCCCATTCGAAGCTGGAGCCGGGCCCGTCGCCGCGGTGCGCCCGCAGCCGGGTGTCCAGCAGCAGGGTGGCCCGGCTCTGCCAGGGCCGCTCCTCGCGCCGGACCATCAACTTGCCGACCCGGGCGGTCGAGCGCCAGTGCACCTTGCGCAGGTCGTCGCCGTGCCGGTACTCGCGGGTGGCCGCGTCGTCGTCGCCACGGATGGCCACCGTCCGACTGACGCTCTCGCCGCCGGAATCCCACGCGCCGCCGAGCCGCACCGGCGGCAGCGGCTGGGTGGCCGGGACCACGGTCAGCCGGTCCACCGCGGTGAACGAGCGGGTCAGCTCGACCAGGCCGAACGGGTCGGCCAGCCGCAGCCGCAGCGGGCCGATCCGGTACCGGCCGCGCGCGTCCGACCGGACCGGGTAGCGGACGGTGCGGTGCTGGCCCGGGCCGATCCGGTCGACCGTGAACCGGGGCCGGCCGCCCAGGGTGTAGGGCACCTCGTCCTCGAGCAGCAGCAGGCCGGTCGGCAGGAACGAGACATTGTCCAGCCGGAGGATCACCTCGGCCGGCTGGCCGGCCGGCACCCGGGCCGGCGCCAGCGACCGGGCGCAGGACAGCCGGTACCGGGTGCGGGCCACCACCGCCGCCGCGACCAGCGGCAGCGCGATCAGGAAGAAGGCGACCCGGAGCAGGTCACGCTCGCCGAGGATGATCGCGCACAGCGCCGCGGCGCCGCCCGCCGCGAGCAGGCAACGCCCGCGCGTGGTCAGCCCGGACAGCGCGTCGCGCACGACTCAGGCCCCGGAGGTACGCACCGGTGGGGACTCCACCGAGCGGGGCACCGGCACCCGCCGGATGATCTCGCCGACGATCACCTCGGGGGACCGCCGGGACAGCTGCGCCTCGGCCGTCGGCAGCACCCGGTGCGACAGCACCGGCAACGCCAGCCGCTGCAGGTCGTCCGGCAGGGCGTAGTTCCGCCCGTCCAGCGCGGCATGCGCCTTGGCCGTCCGCAGCAGTTGCAGGGTCGATCGCGGCGAGGCGCCGAGCCGCAGGTCGGGGGAGCGGCGGGTGGCGTTGACCAGGTCGACCGCGTACCGGCGGACCGCGTCCGAGACGTGGATGCGGTGCACCGCATCGATCAGGTTGCGCACCTCCAGCGCCGTGGACACCGGCTGCAGCAACTCCAGCGGGTCGCGCCCGGCGTGGTCGGCCAGCATGATCATCTCGGCGGCCGGGTCCGGGTAGCCCATCGAGATACGGGCGGTGAACCGGTCCCGCTGCGCCTCCGGCAGCGGGTAGGTGCCTTCCATCTCGATCGGGTTCTGGGTGGCGACCACCATGAACGGGGCCTCCAGCACGTAGGTCACGCCGTCGACGGTGACCTGGCGCTCCTCCATGCACTCCAGCAGCGCGGACTGCGTCTTCGGTGAGGCCCGGTTGATCTCGTCCCCGACCACCAGGTTGGCGAAGACCGCGCCGGGCTTGAACTCGAAGTCCCGGGTTTCCTGGTTGTAGACGCTGACCCCGGTGACGTCCGAGGGCAGCAGGTCGGGGGTGAACTGGATCCGGCGCACCGAGCAGTCGATCGACCGGGCCAGCGCCTTGGCCAGCTTGGTCTTGCCGACGCCGGGCACATCCTCGATCAGCAGGTGGCCCTCGGCGAGCAGCACAACCAGCGCCAACCGGACGATCTCCGGCTTGCCATCGATGACCCGCTCGATGTTGGCCCCGATCCGCGCACAGGCCTGCGCCACCTGCTCCAGCGGGACCGCCTCATCCGTCCGGTATCCAGCGGGGTTACTCCCGTTGGGATGCTCACCGCCCGGGGGTACCCCTCTGTTCGCGTCCTGCAGCGCCACCCGATCCTCCTAGCCCGACCCAGGTGCGCAGGCAGGGCGCCTGCGCGCGTCTAACGTCCGGATGACTGTTCGGATTCCCCGGCTCAGTGCACGCGTGGACTCCGTCTGGTCCGCCGGCGGCGTACCCGTACCGTCCAGTCTGACAAATGACCGCCGCCTCACGTTGCGGCCGTTACCGATGTGACACCTGATGCGTGTGCTGCGACGCCCGGCCCTGTCGTGCCGGCCGGGCCGGGACGGGCGAGGAGAACTGCACTGATGGACGCCGCCGAGGCGGTACGGGTAAACCGGGTGTTCCACGACCACGAATGCGCTTACTACGACGAGCGGTTCGCAATCGTGCATGACGCCCGATCCGCCCGGCAGGCGCGGGCCGAGGTGCAGCGGCTGCTCGGCCGTCCGCTGCGCCCCGGCGAGATCGTCCTGGACCCGGGCTGCGGCACCGGCTGGCAGGCCGCCGGCCTGCGCCGCGCGGCCCAGCCCACCGCCCGCCGCGGCGTCCGGCCGCCCGGCTGGCGCCGCTGGCTCGGCGAGGGCGGCTGGCTCGGCGAGGCCGGCCGGCTTCGCGAGGGCGGCTGGCGCGGCGAGGCCGGTCGGCGCGCCGGTGGCCAGGCGGGCGGCGCCGGCCAGGGCGGCGGGGAGTATGCGGTGCTCGGGGTGGATCTGTCCGGCGGGATGCTGGGGCGGGCCCGGGCAGCCGGTGCCTGGCCGCTGCTGCAGGCCGACGCGACCCGGCTGCCGCTGGCCGCCGGCAGCGTGGACATCGTGGTCAGCCGGGGTGTCCTGCATCACCTGCCGGACGTGCCGGCGGCGCTCGCCGAGTGGCGCCGGGTACTGCGGCCGGGCGGTGCGGTGGTGATCACGTCCGAGCCGACCCCGGCCGTCGACCGGGCCGCGACCCCGCTGGTCGGCGGCCTGCTCACGGCGCTGCGCCGGCCGCTGACCGCCGAGGAGGACTTCTGGGAGGTCGCCTCGATGGCCGCGAACCTGCACGTCTTCACCCCGGCCGGGCTGGCCGCCACGGCCCGCGCCGCCGGGTTCGCGGAGGCCGCCCTGACCACCGCGGACCTGCTCTCCACCCTGGTGCTGACCGCCTCGTACGTGACCCACGGCCGGCGCCGCGAGCTGGCCCGCCGGGTGCCCTGGCGCGGTCTGGAGGCTGCCGGCCAGTGGCTGGACCGGCTGGTAGTCGACCGGGTGGTGCCCGAACGGTTCCGGCATACGGTCGTCGGGGTACTTCGAGCCTGAACCGGACGTCGGCAGCGGCCAGCCGGCTTGACCGATTCCGCGGCCGCCGGGATCCTGACTGCGAGATGGCCACCGGGACGCACGCCAGCTACGACGCGGCACACCCGCACCACCTCGCCTGGACTGACGCGGCGACCACAGCGTGACCGCGCGGCAAGGTGCCGGCGCGGCGCACGTCGCGCACCCAGTTCGGCACTCACCTGGAGGAGAACACATGTCCGCCGCTGATCGGACTGGTTCCGTCGTGCCCGCCAACTCCGGTGGGCTCGAGGTCACCACGCGGCGCACGATTACCGCAACTGCTGAGCTTCGGGATGGTATGACCCTGGACGAACTTGCTGGCTTCCTGCGGCAGGCCATGGCCGCCGGACTCGCGCCGGATACGCCCGTCCGGGTTCGGGCCAACCGGAAGGGTGCAGTCGCCTCCGTAAGCGTCGAGGGCACCGCAAGAGCCTAAGACCGACACAACACGCACTCCCTGCGGGGCCGGCCACTGCCGCCCCGCGCCATTTGGTCTCAACCTCTTCCCGAGAGTTGCCCACCCGAAACCCCCGATTCTTTGCTGCGCCGGCCGAGGCGCGTGCGGCACTCGCGTGGCCGCGCGAGCGCGGCCGGACGGGCTGTGCGGCCGGACGGGCCGAGCGGCGGTCGATGGTTCGGCCCATGGTTCGGCCCGCCCTGGATGACGCCGTCCGGCGCGGGTGCGGTTGCCCGCCCGCGCGATTGCATCGGCCTGCATGGCTCCCGCCTTGTGGTGACGCTTTCCGCAGGCGAGTGATGACTTTCGCCCGGTGGTGATGCCGTCGCGGTGCGGGTGATGGTTTCGGGGCGTCGGTGACGTCGACCGCTGGTCGGTGACGAGTACAGGTACGCCGGTGACGGCGCTCAGCCTTCACCCGGGACACAAAAGCCGTCACCCGCGAGGCGAAGCCGTCACCCGCGAGGCGAAGCCGTCACCCGCGAGGCGAAGCCGCTACCCGGGACGCGAAGCCGTCACCCGCGAGGCGAAGCCGTCGGCGGTGGGTTGGGTGTCGTTACCCGGCGTCCCGGGCCCGTCATTCGCTCCACGTTTCCCCACTCGGGCGGTCAGTTCCGGCAGTACTGGGCCGGTGCCAGCGGTGGAGCGGAGTGGGGGCACTCAATTCGACGGCGGGGGGCGGGGCGGCGCCCCACTGCGGCTCCACCTGCTGACCTGCGCGAATGGGCACCAAGTGGAGCGCGGGAGGCGATTTCACGGTTGTGGGTGGGGGAAAGTGGGGTATGGTGGCGCGCGGTGGAGAACGACGGGGGGTCGTGGCCACCGGGTCGAGCGGAGGTGGTGCCGGGTGTTTCTCGGTACGCACTCGCCCCGGCTCGACGAGAAGGGCCGGCTCTTCCTGCCGGCCCGGTTCCGGGACGAGTTGGCGGAGGGGCTCGTGATCACGAAAGGGCAGGAACGCTGTCTGTTCGTGTTCCCGATCCAGGAGTTCCGTCGGGTCACCGAGGCGCTGTCACAGGCCCCAGTCACCCAGAAGACAGTGCGTGACTACAGCCGGGTCTTCTTCGCCAGCGCCTCGCACGAGATCCCGGATCGGCAGGGCCGCGTCACCATCCCGACCCAGCTGCGCCAGTACGCCGGGCTGACCAAGGACTGCGTGGTCATCGGCGCGAATACGCGGCTGGAGATCTGGGACACCGCCGCCTGGGAGACCTACCTGGCCGACCGGGAGCAGGCGTTCGCCGACCTGGAGGAGGAGGTGCTGCCCGGGGTGCTCTGACCGGCTCGGATCGAGGCACGGAGCTGTCCGTACGGCGAGGTCTCCTCCCGCTCCGCGTGACGCACCAGCGGCGCGGAAACGCTGGACCGCCACCCTGGCGCACCTTCCCCGGTGCCAGGTGAGCGGTCCGCGGGGGAGCGGGCGGGGACCTGGCGGTACGGGCGGGAGATCAAGCAGCAGGTACGGGGCGGGCCCTGCGCTCGTCCTCGAGGCCGCCTCGCGGGGGGCGACACGCCGGCGATATCGAGGAGTCGAGAGGGGGTCCGTGATGGCGAGCAGCCACGTCCCGGTGCTGACCGAGCGGGTCCTCGGCCTGCTGGCCCCCGCGGTGGTCGACCACCCGGCGGTGGTCGTCGACGCGACCCTCGGCCTTGGCGGGCACGCCGAGGCGCTGCTCGCCGCGCACCCGGAGCTGACCCTGGTCGGCCTGGACCGCGACCCGGAGGCGCTGCGCCGTGGCGGGGCCCGGCTGGAGCCGTACGCGGACCGGCTGCGGCTGGTGCACGCGGTCTACGACGAGCTGCCGGACGTGCTCGCCGGGCTGGGCCTGACCGGTGTCGACGGGGTGCTGTTCGACCTCGGCGTCTCCTCGCTCCAGCTGGACGAGGCGCGGCGCGGCTTCGCGTACGCCCAGGACGCGCCGCTGGACATGCGGATGGACCCGACCACCGGGCCGACCGCGGCCGACGTGGTGAACGAATACCCGGCCGGGCAGCTGGCCCGGGTGCTGCGGGAGTACGGCGAGGAGCGGTTCGCCGGCCGGATCGCCGCGGCGATCGTCCGGGAGCGGGCCCGGGCGCCGTTCACGTCCACGGCGCGGCTGGCCGAGCTGGTCCGCGACTCGATCCCGGCGGCGACCCGGCGCACCGGGGGGCACCCGGCCAAGCGGACCTTCCAGGCGCTGCGGATCGAGGTCAACCACGAGCTGGACGCGCTGCGCGGCGCGCTGCCGGCCGCCATCGACGCGCTCCGCCTCGGTGGCCGCATCGTCGTGCTCAGCTACCAGTCGCTCGAGGACCGGCTGGTCAAGCAGGCCCTCACCGACCGCGCCCGGGACACCACCCCGCCCGGCCTGCCGGTGCCCCTGCCCGGGCACGGCCCGGAACTGCGCCTGCTCACCCGCGGCGCCGAGGCCCCGACCGATGCGGAGCTCGCCGCCAACCCGAGGTCCGCCTCGGCCCGGCTCCGCGCGGCTGAGCGCATCCGGATCGCCGGGGGCGCGGCATGAGCGAGCTCGCGAGCGAACCAGTGACCCAGCGCGCGTGGCGTCTCGGGCCGGGTCCGGACGCTGACCAGCGCGCCGCCCGCCCTGCCACGGGCGGTCAGCGGGGCGGAGCCGGCATGAGCGGGGCGTTGCCGGCCCGGCCGGTCGGGCCGGGTCCGGCCGGCAGGTGGCCGGGGCGGTCGGTGGCGACGGCGGGACGGTCCACGGGACGAGGGCTGGACGGCAGCGGGGTACGGGCATGAGCGCCGCCGCCGGACGCGATCCCGCCACCGTCCGGCCCGGCGCGAACACCCCGGCGCCGGACCACCGTGCCCAGCCGCCGGCCGCGGCCACCCGGACCGGCCGGCCGGCCGACCCGACCGCCGCCCGGCGCGCGCCGGCTGCCGGCCGCCAGCGGACCGCGGGGCCGGACGGGGCAATTGGTGGCCAGGCAGCCGGCCGCGAACCTGTCCGTACCGAACCGCCCGGCCGGCTGCCCGCCGCTGGTTCGCCGGGCCGGCGCCGAGCCACTGAGCCGGCTGCCCGGCCGGAGCCGGAGTCGGCCTCCGCCGCCCGGCGTGCCGGGCGGCGACCACCCGTGGACGTCCCGGGTCGGCGCGAGCCGGCCGGCGCGGCCGAGCGGGATTCCGGCCGGCCCGGGGACGCGACCCGCGGGCGGACCGCCGCCACCCGGTCACCCCGGCGGCGGCCGGTCGACAGCGACCCGGTTCCGGCGCCCCGCCGTCCGCCCGCCGACGGGCAACTACCGGACGGCGTGGGTTCGCGGGCCCGGCGGCGCATGCCGGCGGCGGACGCGGATGGGGCGGCGGTGTCCGGTGCTGTTCGGCGGTCGCCGGTCGAGGCTGGCATCGAGCCGGAGCCGGCGGCAGCGCCGCGCCGGTCCCGGCGGGGCGACCCCGGGGTCGGCCGGCCGGACGGTTCGCGGCCCCGGCGGGTGTCCGCGCCGGCGGTGGACGGTGGGTCGGTGCCGGCCGGTGGCCGGCGCCGGGCGGCGGCCGTGGCGGGTGCCGGCGAGCCGACCGGGCCGGCGGCGCGGGCGGACAGCGCGGCCGGCGCCGGCCGGGGCCGGGCCGCGGCGTCGCAGCTGGACGGTGCGGTGCCGGGTGGGCCGCTGGTCAGCCTGGTCGGCGGGTCCCGGTCGTCGGCGCCGCGCACGCCGTTCGTGGTGCTGATGGTCGGGGTGCTCGGCCTCGGGCTGATCGCGCTGCTGCTGCTCAACTCGGTGCTGGCGGCGAACTCGTTCGCGCAGCGGCGGCTGCAGAAGCAGAACAGCGATCTCTCGCTGCGCGAGCAGGAACTGGCCCGGGAGATCTCGGCGCTGGAGGCGCCCGGGGCACTGGCCAGCGCGGCCAGCCGGCTCGGGCTCGTCCCGAGCGGGCAGCGTGGCTTCCTGATCATCGACAAGGACGGCCGGGCGCGCATCGCCGGGACCGCGGTGCCGGCCACCGCACCACCCCCGCCGCCGACGCCGTCCCCGACGCCCACCGCGGCGCTGCCGGGCAACCCGCCGCTGCCGGGCCAGCAGCCGGACCCGGCGAACCAGCCGAACCCCACCCAGACGCCTACCCCGGGACAGCACCGATGACGACTACCTCCGACCCCCGTTTCCGCTCCGCCACCGGCACGCCGGCCGCCGCCGCGCGCGCCCGTACCGGCGCCGATCCGAACCGGGCCGGTCGGAGTACCGCCAGCAGCGGGCCGGCCACCGGCCGGACCGGGGCAGCCATCCCCGCGGCGCGCCCGGCCAGCGGGCAGTCGGCCAGCGGGCGGTCGGCCGCCGGGCAGCCGGCCAACGGGCGGTCGGCCCGGGCGGCGGGCATTGCCGGCCGCGGCCCGAGCGGCGCGGCGACCGGGCCGCGTGCGACCGGAGCGCCGGCGACTCCCGCCCGCGGAACGGCAGCGCCCGCGGGCCGGGCCACCCCGGCCGGGATCGACGCGGCGCGGGCCGGTGCGCCGACCCGCGGCCGGACGGCGGCCGGATCGGCTGGTCAGTACGGCTCCGGCCGCGCCGCGACCGCCTCGGCAGCGGCCGGTGCGGCGGGTCCAGCGGCGAGGTCGGCCGGCTCAGCCGCGGCCGCGCCGGCCGGCTCGCCCGGCGGAACGCGGTCGGCGCCGGCCGCCGGTCCCAGCCGGTCGGTTCCGGCCCGCCCGGCGAGCAGCGCCGGACGGGCTACCGCTGGCAGCGGTCGGGCCGCGGCGAGCACGGTCCCCGCTGGCGCCCGGCCGACGGCCGCCGGCTCCGGCCGTACGTCCACAGCAAGTGCAGCCGCCGGCGCGGCTCGGAGCACGGCACCGACCGGCGCTGGCCGGTCGTCCGGCGGAACTCGTGCGGCGACCGCCGACGCTGGCCGGACGGCCGCGGTTCCGGGGCGGTCGGCGAGTGGCGCTGGCCGTACCGACGTGGCCCCGGGCCGGACGCCGACCGCAGCATCGGACCGAGGGACGGCCGCGGCTTCAGGGCGGTCAGAGAACGGTGCTGGCCGTACCGCCGTGGCCTCGGGCCGGACGTCGACCGTGGCGTCGGACCGAGGGGCGGCCGCGGCTTCGGGGCGGTCAGCGAGTGGCGCTGGCCGTACCGGCGTGGCCTCGGGCCGGACGTCGACCGTGGCGTCGGACCGAGGGGCGGCCGCGGTTCCGGGGCGCGGCGTGGGCGTGGCCGGCTCGGGTCGGGCGGCAGCCGTGGCGGCTGCGAGCGTGGCCGGCTCCGGCCGCACGGCGGCAGCGTCCGGCCAGCCTGGCCGGGCAACCGCGGGAGCGGGTCGGGCGCCGGCGGGTGGGCGGGCGCCGGCGGCGGGCCGCCCGCGGGGCCAGGTGCGGGCCGGTGGTGGCGGTGGGCGGCCACCGCGGCGGCCGGGGGCGCGGATCGTCCGGCTGGGCGACCCGGGGCGGCGGTTGACGGCCGGGTTCGCGGCGATGTGCACGCTGCTGGTGGTGCTCGGCGGGCGGCTGGTGCAGTTGCAGGCGCTGGACGGCCCGCAGTACGAGAACGCGGCGCTCAAGCCGAACGCGGAGGCGACGGTGATCCCGGCCGACCGGGGCCGGATCGTGGACCGGGACGGGCGGGTGCTGGCGTACTCGGTGGCGTCCCGGCTGGTGTTCGCCGACCCGAAGCTGGCCCGGGACCACGCGGAGGCGACGGCGGCGGCGCTGGCGCCGCTGCTCGCCCAGCCGGCGGCGACGCTGGAGCCGAAGCTGCGAAAGGCCGGTACCCGCTACTCGGTGCTGGCCCGCGACGTGACCCCGACGAACGCGGCCCGGATCGTGGCGCTGAAGCTGCCCGGCATCAGCACCGAGGACACCACCCAGCGGCTCTACCCGAGCAACACCGGCGCCGCCGTCCTCGGCTTCACCGGGCGGGACGGCACCGGCCTGGCCGGGATCGAGCTGAAGTACAACGACACGCTGTCCGGCAAGCCGGGTGAGATCGTGGCCGAGGCGGGCAGCGCCGGCGAGGAGATCCCGGGCGGCGAACGGCGGGAGACCCCGGCGGTGCCCGGCTCGAGCGTCCGGCTGACCCTGGACGAGGACCTGCAGTACACCGCGCAGCAGGCGTTGACCAACGCGGTCCGGCAGACGCACGCGCTGGACGGGCAGGCGGTGGTGCTGGACGTGCGGACCGGGCAGGTGCTCGCGATGGCGTCCGCCGCGGTGGTCGACCCGCACAAGCCGGCCATGCCGGACCCGCGCCAGTACGGCAACCCGGCCGTGCAGAGCGTCTTCGAACCCGGGTCGGCGAACAAGGTGGTGACGTTCGCCGCCGCCCTGGACCGCGGGGTGATCAAGCCGGACACGCGCCTGACCGTGCCGGGCAGCATCCAGGTGGCCGACCGGGTCATCCACGACGCCTGGGTGCACGGCCCGGCGAAGTGGACCGCGACCGGGGTGCTGGCGCAGTCAAGCAACGTGGGCACGCTGATGATCGCGAAGCAGGTCGGCCCGAGCGCCTTCTACGACTATCTGACCAGGTTCGGCATCGGCAGCCGGACCGGCGTCCAGCTGCCCGGGGAGAGCGGCGGGCTGCTGCCGAAGCCGGCGGACTGGTCCGGCAGCACGTTCGGGAACCTGCCGATCGGGCAGGGTGTCTCGATGACCGCGTTGCAGCTCGCCTCGATGTACCAGGCGATCGGCAACGACGGGGTGCGGGTGCCGCCGCGGATCATCGCCGGGGTGACCGGCCCGGACGGCCGGACGAGCGCGCCGGCCGCGCCGCAGCCGACCCGGGTGGTCAGCCAGGCGACCTCGCGGACCGTCCGGTCGATGCTGGAGACGGTGACCGAGACCGGCGGCACCGGCACCACCGCGGCGATCGACGGCTACGGGGTGGCCGGCAAGACCGGCACGGCGCAGAAGCCGGACCCGAAGTGCGGCTGCTACTCCGACCGCTACTGGGCCACGTTCGCCGGTGTGGTGCCGGCCGGCGCGCCCCGGTTCGCGATCGCGATCATGGTGGACGACGCCAAGGGCGGCCTGCACGGCGGCGCCGTCGCCGCACCGCTGTTCCACATGATCGCGACGTACGCGCTCGGCAAGGCGGGTATCCCACCGACCGGTGCCGGCCGCCCGATCGCCCCGCTCGACTGGAACTGATCGTGACCCTGCGTTCCCCGCGGCCGGCCCGGCGCTCGGTGCTGGGCCGGCCGGGGCAGGCCAGCCTGGGCCGGGCGGTCGGCCCGGCCCGGCCGTTGGCGGTCCGATCAGCGGTGCGTTCGACGGTGGAATCGGCTCTGGGGGCGGCCGGAGCCGGGCCCGGGACGGGGCACCGGTAGCCTTGCCTGCCGTGTCCGCGACCCCGGCGCTGCGGCCCCTCCAGCTCACCCCGTGCCGCCTCGGGGGCCTGGCTCGCGCCCTGGATCTGCCCGCGCCGTCGGCTGACGGCGCGGTTACCGGGGTGACGCTGAACTCCCGAGCGGTCCGGCCCGGTGACCTGTTCGCCGCGCTGCCCGGGGCGAACGCGCACGGGGTGAGTTTCCTGCCCGGCGCGGTGGCGGCCGGCGCGGCCGCCATCCTGACCGACCCGGTCGGCCGGGACGCGGCGCTGGCCACCGGCCTGCCCGTCCTGGTGGTCGACCGACCACGGGACGTGCTCGGCCGGGTCGCCGGGTACGTGTACGGCGAGCCGTCGGCGGCGATGCGGGTGATCGGCGTCACCGGCACGAACGGCAAGACCACCACCGCGTACCTGCTCGAGCACGGGCTGCGACAGGCTGGGCTGCGTACCGGGTTGATCGGCACCGTCGAGACCCGGATCGCCGGCGAGGCGGTGCCGAGCACCAGCACCACCCCGGAGGCGCCGGACCTGCAGGCCACCCTGGCCACGATGCGTGAGCGGGGGGTGACCGCGGTTGCGATGGAGGTGTCCAGCCACGGCCTGGCCCTGGGCCGGGTCGACGGCACCCGGTTCGCCGCCGGCGCGTTCACCAACCTCTCCCAGGACCACCTGGACTTCCACGCCGACATGGCCGACTACTTCGCCGCCAAGGCCCGGCTGTTCGACGGCCGGGCCGAGCGCGAGGTGGTCAACGTCGACGACGCCTGGGGCCGCCGGCTGGTCACGCCGGCCACGGTGACGGTGTCCAGCCTGGGTGACCCGGCCGCCGCCTGGCGGGCGGCCGGCGTGCAGGCCGATCCGGCCGGCGGGCAGCGGTTCCGGGTGCTCGGCCCGGGCCGGCTGGACCTGCTCGCGTCGACCCGGCTGCCCGGCCCGTTCAACCTGGCCAACGCGTTGCTGGCGATCGCCACGCTGGCCGCGGTCGGGGTGGACGTCGCCGACGCGGCCAAGGGCGTGGCCGACACCGTGGTGCCCGGCCGGATGGAGCCGGTGGACGCCGGCCAGCCGTACGCGGCGCTGGTCGACTACGCGCACGCGCCGGACCCGGTGGCCCGGCTGCTGGCCGCGGTCCGCCCCGGCACGGCCGGCCGGGTGATCACCGTGCTCGGCTGCGGCGGCGACCGGGACCGGGGCAAGCGGCCGCTGATGGGCGACGCCGCCGCCCGCGGCTCCGACCTGCTGATCGTGACCGACGACAACCCGCGCTCGGAGGACCCGGCCGCGATCCGGGCGGCGATGCGGGCCGGCGCCGAGGCGGTGCCGGCCGGCGAGCGCGGCGAGGTGATCGAGGTCGGTGACCGGCGGGCGGCCATCTTCGCGGCGGTGGCGGCGGCCCGGCCCGGCGACACCGTGGTGATCGCCGGCAAGGGGCACGAGCCGGGCCAGCAGGTCGGCGGCGTGGTGCTGCCCTTCGAC
>Ga0307499_10000482_pt1 | contig 14020 bp, 14 predicted proteins | sample 13_S_MG_FD_201363 | JGI IMG/M metagenome (GOLD analysis project Ga0307499, IMG submission 201363) | Soil microbial communities from Populus trichocarpa stands in riparian zone in the Pacific Northwest, United States - 13_S | ecosystem: Environmental > Terrestrial > Soil > Riparian zone > Trees... | reverse complement strand
CCAGCGGGCGGGTCGCCCGGGTCACCGCGGACCGCAGCGCCTCCTGCAGCCTGGCCCGGTCCGGGTCGGCGAGATCGCCGCTGAACCGGAACGGGCCGGGCGGGTGCGGCACCGGGACACCGGCCGGCAGCGCGCCGGCTGCCTCGGCCAGCCGGCGGCCCACGGCGGCCTCGACGCTGTCGGCCAGCCGACCGAGCGCCTCGTCGCCGAGGGTGCCGGTGACGGTGACCTTGACCGGGACATGGCAGGCCAGGACGGTCAGCTCAGGGCGTCGTGCAACTGCTGCCAGATCCGCTCCTCGATCTGCCACCTGACCTCCTCCCCGATATCGCCGATCACGACCACCTCGATCGGGAAGTGGTAGTGCACCGCGGTGTCCGGCACGTCCTGGTCGTCCGCCATCACTGCGTCCCGGTCAGCCGTTGGCCACCGGGGTGACCTGCAGGCAGATGCAGTTGAAGGTGGCGGTGGGGACACCGCCGATGATCGCGGTGGTGGCGATCGAGGTGATGAAGCAGTCGGTGAAGGTGAGCGACGTGAACGACCAGTCGTCACCGCTGGCCTCGGAGGCCTCGACCGTGAACGAGGTGCGCTTGAGCGCGAGATCGGTCAGCATCGCCACGACCGGCCCGATCGCCTGGACGGCCATGGTGAAGGTGAACGTGGCCGGCTGGGCGACGTGCGCCACGTTGTCGCCCTCAAGCGAGTGCAGCGGCACCACCGGCACGGTGAACGTCGGGTTGAACGAGAGGATGGGCGTCACCGTGATGCTGTTCACCTTGACCACCAGGTTCGTGGCCCATTGCGGAGTGGTCATGAGTTCCTGCCTTTGCGTAGCCGCGCGGAAATGTCGTCACTGCCGGCGCTCACCGGCCGACGAGCTACCTTCAGAACCTGCCGACCGGGCTTACTTGAAAACCAGGTCGATGTGCAGGCGGTGGATGGCGCCGGCATAGGCGACCGTGACGACGATATCCACCGAACGGTCCGCCTGGTGTTGCTGGATCTGGGCCAGTTCGACCGCCGACAGCGCGGTCGGATCCTTGTCGAACAGCACCAGCAATGGGATGTAGACCTGGTAGTCCTCGATCACCTGCCGGGATACCAGCGGGGTCAGCACGGATTGCGCGATCGTGACGATCCCGCGCAGCCCGGACCGGCTCACCCGGAATTTTCCGATGGCCTGGATAAGGGCCGCCTTGAGCCGGAAGTTGACATCGTCGATGGTCCGGACGATGTCCACGTATTTCTTGTTCTTACTCGGGTCGGCGGTGTAGCCCTCACCCAGGAAGTTGGCCCGGCCGGGGATCAGCACCGGGCTGGTCACCCAGTTGATCGAGGCGTTGTTGAAGGTGTCGATCTCGGTGTCGGAGAAGACCGCGCTCTGGTTGAGCGCGATCGGCTTCAGCAGCATCGAGATGTGCGGCTGGTAGCCGGCGATCACGCCGGCCACCGCGGCCGCCGCGTCGTCGGTGCTCGACTTGTGGGCGATCAGGAACATCCGCTCGTTCTTCACGTCGCCGGTGTTGAGCGCCGCGGCGGCCGTGGCGCTCAGGCTCGGGTCGAGCGCGGCCACCCCGATCCGCTCCTTGCCGTCGCCGCCGGTGTTCGACACGGTCGCGACGTGGGTCGCCAGCTTGCCGATCACGGTCGCGGTGGTCGTGTTGAGCGGCGTGTTGGCCAGCGCGACGATCTGCACGTCCAGGTTGGCGACGGCGGCCAGGCCGGCGTCCCAGTCCGGGCTGGTCGCGGCCACCTGGACGCCCCACACCCGGGTCGGCGGCGGCGTCTGCTTGAACGCCAGGCTGATCGCGGCGGCCAGGTCGGTCAGCGTGCCGGCGGCAGCGGCCGGGTACGCGGCGACGGCCGCCGCCGGGTTGGTGAACTCCTTGGGCGCCGACGCGGCCGTACCGGCCGCGCCCTTCCCGACGATCGCGATGTCTCCGAACGCCCGCGTCGCCGCGACGAACAGGTCGCTGACCGCGGCCACATCAATGTATTTGACCGGCATCGACTATCTCCTCCCCCGGTACTTGGCGATCAGGCGGGCCCTGAGTTGTTCCAGCTCGGCCCGGTCCGGCGGCGGCTCAGGCGCCGCCTCCTCGGTTGCCGCGGGCGGGCTGGCCCGCCGCTCGCGCGCCACCTCCGCCTTGGGCTTGTCGTCCTCGTCTGGCATGTACGCGGATCTCCCCTCAGACCGTCTCGAAGGCGGCCACGAAGCGGTCGGCGCCGAGCAGCGCCGTGATCTCGGCCGGGCTGGGCGTGCCGGCGCCGACCGCGCCGGCCGGGAAGACCGCCAGCCAGGCGCTGGCGGACAGCAGGTCGCCGCCCTCGTACTCGTCCACGCGGGGCATCGCCGCGTCGACCGCCCGCCGGGTCCGGCCGAGCTGCCGCAGCGCCCCGGCCAGGTCCAGGGTGGGAAAGAACAGTGCGGAGACCCGCAGCCGGTAGCTGCGCACCGCGGCCGGGTCGTCCGGGTCGTAGGCCGGCGGGTCGGCGTAGTGCAGCTTGTACAGCCGCGGAAAGTCGGCCTGGAGCTCCTGATAGGTGCCCACCCCGGCGGCCCGCATCAGCCCGGGCAGGTCGAGAAAGGCGAACCTGGCGACGAAGTCCGGCTGGCTGAGCCCGGATACGTCCTCGGAACCGACCGCGTCCAGCAGCGCGGCGCTGGTGGAGACCCGGACCCCGACGACCGCGTCCAGCATCATGTCCAGCCAGAAGGTCTGGGCCAGGGACGGCAGTTCGACGGTGGCCAGCGCCCGTTCGGCCGGCGGCGGGATCACCCGGTCCCACGTTCCGCGCACGGTCACCGGCTCGACAATGGGGACCTGGAACCGGGTCGCCCGCACCGAGACCTCGTCGACCGCTTCCACCGTGAGCAACTGCGGCTGGTATACGCCGGCCAGCAGGGCCCGGATCCGCTGCCGGGTGGTGTCGGCCGGCGGCATTAGCAGCGCCGCTACGTTGGCCGGGTCCAGGTACCGCACCATGAGCTGGTCGGCGAAGTCGGTCACCGGTATTTACCGGCTTCCGGCCACGCCCGAGTCAGTGCACGCCCGGTGCGCATTACCTGATCCGGCCGGCCCATCCGCACCACACCCGCCTTCCGCAAGCCGTGGGCGCAGTGCCCGTGGTAATGGCTGTCCGCCATCAATCGACCGGTAGTCGCGTCAATCTCGGTAACCATGGCCCACTTCGACGATATTCGGCGGAACTAACCGGCCGCTGTGCGCGATGGTGCATTGAGCGTGCGCCTTGGGCCCGCCGGAAAAGCGCGACCGTACTACCGGGCGGGGCCGGACCCTCTCGTCGAGAAGGACGCCCCGCGGCAGAAACCAGGGCCCGCCGCGGCCCGCTGCCGGCCGGCCCGGGAGCGCCCCGGAATCAGCGCCGGAATTCCGGTGTACGGGCAAATCCGCGCGACCTGTCCGGGTCCTGGTCGGTTGCCCGGACCTGCCCCGGTACCGGGTGCCGCACAATTGCGACAAGGCCGGGGTCCAATACCGATGAATCCGGAACAATTGCCGGCCGGCCCGGCTCGGGCAGCTCCGGTCGGGCGGAACGGGTGCCGCCGCCGGGCCGTCCGAGCCGCATGTCCCGCCTGCCGGCCGCTGCCCTGCTGACCGCCGCCGTCCTCGCCACCGGCTGCACCCGGACCGGGCCCGCGTCCGACCCCGGACCGGCGTCCGCCCCCGCGTCCGCGTCCGCCCCCGCGTCCGGCCCCGCCCCCGGCACCGGGCCCGGCTCCGGGCCCGCGTCCGGCACCGGGCCCGGCTCCGGGCCGGCGTCCGGCTCCGGGCCCGCGTCCGGCTCCGGGCCGGCGTCCAGCCCGGTGACGGGCAGCGCCGGGCCCAGCGGCGCCGCGCTGCCGGCGGTGAGCGTGGAGTGCACCGGCGGGTTCGCCGGCGTGCGGGAGCGGCTCGACATCCGGCCGGACGGGACGGCCACCGGCACGTACGCCGCCACCGGCGACCAGACCACGCGGCTGACCCCGGCCGAGCGGGCGGCCCTGGCCGGAGCGCTACAGCGGGCCGCCGGCCAGACCTACCGCCCGAGGTACGAGAGCGGGGACGGCGCCGACCTGTTCCGGTACCGGATCCGGATCGGCGCCCGGACGGTCAGCACCGACGAACTTGCCATCCCGCGACCGCTGGCCGACGTCCTCGCCGCGCTCGCGTCGGTCCGGGTCCGGCTGCACCTCGCCTGTTGACCCGCACGCATGCCCGGCTCAGTCGCCGGGCCCGGCGACCGACCCCGGGCCGGCGGCATCCGAGCCGGCGGCATCCGGGGCGGCGGCATCCGAGCCGGCGGCATCCGGGGCGGCTGCGTCCGGGGCGGCGGCATCCGGGGCGGCTGCGTCCGGGGCGACGGGGAGGGTGACGCGGGCGGTCAGCGCGACGTGGTCGGACAGGAACGCCCGTGGCCGCCCGGCCAGTGGCACCGGCTCGGCGAGCAGCAGCGCGGCGGCGTCGACCGGGTACCGCAGCGGGTCGGCGCGGACCAGCAGGTAGTCGATCCGCCGGGCCGGGCGGCCGGGCGGCAGCAGCTCGGCGTGGTAGGTGGGCTGGTCCCCGGCGCCGAACGGGTCGCGCCAGGTACCGCCGTCGATCACCAGCGGGTAGAGCGGGCAGTCGCTGGGGACGTTCAGGTCGCCGGCGAGGATCGTCACCTCGGTGTCGGCGCGGCCGGCCCGGCGCAGCGCCTCGTGCAGCGCCACGAGCTGGGCGCGCTGGAACCGGTGGTGCCGGTTGTCCGCGGACCAGTCACCGTCGCGGTTGGCGGACAGGTGGGCGTTGCCGACAACGGCCCGCCGGCCGAGCAGTTCGAAGGTCAGCACGCCCTGCAGCCGGCTGTTGACCGCCTTCAGGCCCCGGAACAGCGGCGTGCCCGCCGCCGGCCGGGCGCCCCGGAACGAGGTGAACGACGCCGGCCCGAGCGGCAGCCGGGAGAACGAGACCAGCCCTCCGGCCGGCAGGCCGGCGACCCCGCGGCGCCACGCGACCGAACCGAACGAGGGCAGCCGGCCGCGCAGCAGAGCCAGCAGGCGCCGCGTCCACACCTCCTGGAAGTTGACGACCTCGGCACCGGACTCCTCGATCCGGCGGCAGAACTCGACCGCCCGGTCCCGCACCGGAGCCAGCCCCGACGGCAATCCGCACACATTGAGCGACACCACCCCGACCATCGACAGAAGGTAGCAACGGCAACCGCGCCGGGGCCGCGGGCGCCGCTCGGGCCGAGCCCAGCGTCGACACGCTGCGTGTCGACCCAGTACCGTCAGTGACGAGCGGGGGTGTGGCGATGCGGTGTCGGGGTTCGTGGCGGTGGCCGGCGGCCACCCTGTGTCTGGCCGGGACGCTGCTGACCGGAACGGCGCCGGCAGCCGCCGGCGCGGCACCGGCGCCGGCAGCCGACACGCCGCCCGGCCACGTGGCCCAGGTGGCGTCGATCAGCGCGGACGGGCAGGTTGTCACGTACGCGCTGGACACCGACTACTGGCCGGGCATGCCGTACTACGTGAACTACATCTGGGACCGGTCGGACGGCAGCACGGTGCGGCTCACCCCGAACGGCGGGCGCGCCGACCCGCGCAGCGCGCTGAGCGCCGACGGCCGGTACCTGGCCTACGGGGTGTGGCTGGACGGCAGCGGGTGGCAGGTGCAGGTGTGCCGCCGGGCCGGCCTGCTCTGTTCGACCGTGAGCGTCGACCCGCGGGGCCGCCCGGGCAACGGCGCGTCCGGCGGCCCGACGCTGAGCGCCGACGGCCGGTACCTGGCGTTCTACTCCGTGGCCAGCGACCTGGTCGCCGGCGACACCAACGACGCGGCCGACCTGTTCGTCCTGGACCGCCAGACGAACCGCATCCGCCGGGTCAGCATCGACTCAGCCGGCCAGCAGGCCAACGGCGACTCCTCCGTCGGCACGATCAGCGCCAGCGGGCGGTACGTGGTGTTCTCGTCCGTCGCGACCAACCTGGTGGCCGGCGACACCAACCGGGCCGAGGACGTCTTCGTCCGCGATCTGCGTTTCGGCACCACCCACCGGATCAGCCTCGGCCCCGGCGGCCAGCAGGCCGACAGCACGTCCGGTCAGGACATCTCGGCCATCAGCGCGAACGGCCGGTACATCGCGTTCACCTCGTACGCGGGGAACCTGGTGCCCGGCGACACCGGCATCGGCACCCAGGTGTTCGTCCGCGACCTGCGCTTCGGCACCACCCACCGGATCAGCGTCAGCTCCGCCGGCCAGCAGGCCGACAACGAGTCCGTGGCCACCGCGATCAGCGCGGACGGCCGGTTCATCGCGTTCACCTCCGCGGCGACCAACCTGGTGCCCGGCGACACCAACCACGCCACCGACGTGTTCATCCGGGATCTCCGGTTCGGCACCACCCGCCGGGTCAGCCTCGGGCACGCCAGCCGGCAGGGCAACTACGACTCGACCTCGGCGGTGCTCAGCGCCGACGGCCGCTACGTCGCGTTCTCATCCGCGGCGTCGAACCTGGTGCCCCGCGACTCCGACGGCGTCGCGGACGCCTTCGTCCGCGACCTCTGGACCCACACGACGCGCTGGATCGGCTACGACCCGATCGAGTAGGTCCGGATCGGCCAGCCGCCCGGCGGGGGCGGGCTGTCGTCGACCGTGACCCGGACCCGGGGCCAGGCCCGGGGCCGGCCGGCTGGCGGCCGGGGAAGCCTCGACCCGATGGAGCTCAGCGCTGATTCGCTGCGGCGCTCTCGGCCGCGGAGTCGCCGGTCCGGTCCTGGGTGGCGGCCCAGCTGGCGAGCAGCGACAGGGCATCCTGGTGCGCCGAACCGGGCTGGGCGGTGTAGACCAGCAGGGTCAGGCCGGCGTCGGCCGAGATGTCGAAGGCCTCGTAGGTGAGGTCGATGTCGCCGATGGCGGGGTGCCGGATGCGCTTGGTGCCGGTGTAGTGCTGCCGCACGTTGTGCGCGGCCCAGCGGGTACGGAACTCTTCGCTGCGGGTGGAGAGCTCGCCGACGAGGTCGGACAGGGCGCGGTCGTAGGGGTCGCGGCCGGCCTCGGTGCGCAGCATCGCGACGGTTTCGTCGGCGGCCCGGGTCCAGTCGCGGTAGAACACCGTGGCACGCGGGTCGAGGAACACGAACCGGGCGTGGTTGACCGGTCGTTGGGTCGGCTCGACGAACATGTCGGAGTAGAGCGCACGGGCCAGCGCGTTGGCCGCGACCACGTCACCGCGGCCGTTGTTGACCACCGCCGGTGCGGCCGTGATCGCGTCGAGGGTGGTCTGCACGCTGGTGCGGACGTGCTGCGGCGCGGCCCGCTTCCTCGTCGGCGGCCTGGCGGACGCGGCCGTGGCGAGGTCGCGCAGGTGCGCCCGCTCGGCGTCGTCCAGCTCGAGGGCGCGGGACAGGGCGTCGAGCACCTCGGCGGAGACGCCGGCCAGGTTGCCGCGCTCGAGCCTGGAGTAGTACTCCACGCTCACCCCGGCCAACGTGGCCACCTCGACCCGCCGCAGTCCGGGTACCCGGCGGTTTCCGCCGGCGGGAAGCCCGGCCCGTTCCGGGGTGAGCTTGGCCCGCCGGGAGGTGAGGAACTCCCGGACGTCGCCGCGGAGGTCAGGTCGGTTCGCCACCGCACCGACGGTACGGGCACCCCGGCCGGGGCTGGGGTGCCCTGTCAGGACACCTCTCAGCAGGGCCTCCCCCGGCAACGCGGGACGCGGTTACCTGGACACCGGTTGCGCGCCGTTCACCCGCCGCGCACGGCGGGGCCCGGCTGCGACGCTCGGCCCGGGCGGACGCCCGGCAGCCGGGCGGCCGGCACCGCAACCACCACAACCCGGCGACCTATGGAGCTCCCTGATGAAGCACATCTGCCTGGGACGGCTGGACGTCTCCCGGATCGGTCTGGGCGCCATGACGATGGCCGGCATCTACACCTCCGGTGGCGGCCTGGACGACGCCGAGTCGATCCGCGCCATCCACCGTGCGCTCGACCTGGGCGTCACCCACATCGACACCGCTGAGATCTACGGCCCGTTCCACAGCGAGGAGCTGGTCGGCCGGGCCGTCAAGGACCGCCGTGACCGGGCGGTGGTGGCGACGAAGTTCGGCCTCATCTCGCACACCGGTCGCGGCCCTGGTGTCACCGACAGCAGTCCGGCGAACATCCGCGCCGCGGTCGACGGCTCCCTGCGGCGGCTGGGCACCGACCACATCGACCTCTACTACCAGCACCGGGTGGACCCCACCACCCCCATCGAGGAGACCGTCGGCGCCCTGGCCGAGCTGGTCGCCGCGGGCAAGGTCGGCCACATCGGTCTGTCCGAGGCCGGTCCCGGCACCATCCGCCGCGCCCACGCCGTGCACCCGGTCGCCGCGCTGCAGACCGAGTACTCGCTGTGGACGCGGGACCCGGAGGCCGAGCTGCTGCCGCTGCTGCGCGAGCTCGGCATCGGGTTCGTGCCCTACTCGCCGCTGGGCCACGGCTTCCTCACCGGCCAGCTCCGCGGCCCGCAGGACATCCCCGACGACGACTGGCGCAAGACCAACCCACGCTTCAGCGGCGCGAACTTCCAGCGCAACCTCCGCATCGTGGACGAGGTCCGGGCCGTCGCCACCGAGGTCGGCGCCACCCCGGCCCAGGTCGCCCTGGCGTGGCTGCTTGCCCAGGGTGACGACATCGCACCGATCCCCGGCACCCGGCGGGTGGCGCGCGTCGAGGAGAACACCGCCGCCGACGGCATCGAACTGCGCGCCGAACAGGTCGACCGGCTGAACAACCTCACACCGGCCGCCGGCGACCGGCACGACGAGGCGAACATGGCCGGCATCGACCGCTGACCGGCCCAGCGCCGGGGTGAGCCCCCGGGGAAGGGTCGCCGCGGGCCTGCCTCAGGGTCCGGTCAGGGATCGGGGTCAGGGTCAGATCAGGGTCGGGGTCGGGTCGCTGCCCGATGTGACCGGCCCGCCGGCGGAGCAACCATGATCCATGGCCCTCGACCGCGCCCGCCGTCACGAGTTGCGGCTGCTGGCGGCCAGCCGGGCCGGCTACCCGGCGCTGCTCACGCTGGGCCGGTTCGTCCGGCCGATCCGGCGGGTACCGGGGCTGGGCTGGCTGGTCAGCGATGCGGGCACGATCCGCCGGATCCTCAACGACCCCGACCACTTCACGATCCTCGGCGAGGGCATCGTCGGGCACCTGTGGGCGCAGGTGCTCGGCGACTGGGTGTACGGCATGTTCGACGGCGCCGGGCACCATGCGCTGCGGATGCGTACCCGCGGGCTGTTCACCGAGGACAGCGCAGCGGCGCTGGTGGCCCGGGCGGCCGGCCCGCGGCTGCGGCAGTGCACCGCCGATCTGGTCGCCGGCCAGACCGTCGACATCGCCGACCTGGCCACGGTGGTGGTCGGCCGGGTCGTCGCCGACCTGCTCAGCCTGGAGAGCGGCGGGCCGACCGACGACGACGCCCGCTACCGCGAGATCTACGCCAGCGGCGTCGAGCTGAGCGCGCTCGCGGCCAGCAGCACCACGTCGACGCACCTTCCCACCCGGACCGTCGCGACCGGCCGGGCGATCGTCGCCCGGCTGACCGGCGGGGTCGCCGCCGCCTGGCGCGACGCGGCCGGTGACACGCTGGCCGGACGCTGCCGCGAGCTGGGGCTGGACCGGCGCGAGACCGCCGGCCTGGCCGCCCTGCTGACGGTGGCGGGAACCCAGACCACCGCCAGCGCGATGGCCCGGACGGTGGCCCTGCTGCACGACACCGCCCAGCAGCAGCAGCTGCACGCCGAACCGCGCCGGGTCGGTGCCGCGGTCCGGGAAGGGCTGCGGGTGACCAGCCCGGTGCCGGTGATCGGCCGCTCGGTCAGCGCGGACCTCGAGATCGCCGGCCGGCAACTGCGGGCCGGACAGCGAGTGCTGATGCTGACCCACACCGTGGACAACGCCAGCGGCGGCTTCAACCTCGACCGGGAGCGGCCGCCGGACAGCCGGCACTTCTCCTTCGGAGCCGGCCGGCACTACTGCCTCGGCGCGCCGGTCGGCCGGGCCGAGCTGTCCGCACTGCTCAACGCGCTGCTGGCGACCGGCCGGCCATGGCGGATCACCGAGCGCCGGTACGGACGCGGCCTGCTCATCCCGGCTTACACCCGGCTGGGCGTCACGCTGACCTGACCCGGCCGGGGTCCGATGGCCGTGGTCCGGCGCCGCACCCTCCGGGCAGCGGGGACCCGCCGGCTGACGGTGCCGCCCGCCGACCCGTCCCGGTGGTCAGCCGCCGGCGGCCGGCTCCGCGCCGCGCAGCGCCGCCCGGACGTGGGTGAGCTGGTCGGGCCGGTAGCGGTGGGCCAGGTCGGCGAGCATGTAGCGGCAGGCCCAGGCCAGCGCCGGAGCCGGCAGGCCGCCCAGGTCGGCGGCGCTGGCCCAACCGGCCGCCAGCGCCGCCCAGGCCGGGTCGGCGGCCAGCCGGATCGCCAGCGGGTCGAGGTTCAGGATGGTGCCGGTGCGGGCGCGGTCCAGCGCCGGCGGGCCGGCCGCGGCATTCGCCCAGTCGATGACGCCGCTGACCTGATCGTCGTCGTCGACCAGCACGTTGAACGGGTGCAGATCAAGGTGCAAGAGCCGGTCACCGGGCACCGGATGCCCGCCGGGGACGGGCCGCGGCGGCGGCAGGCCCGGCGGTGCCGGCACCCCGTTGATCGCCAACTGGGCCCGGGCGCAGGCCCGGCCGCGGGCCGCCGCCCGCCCCGGGTCGACGCCGTCCAGCTCGCCGGCCGGCCGACCGGGCAGCCGGGGCAACAGCAACGCCGCGGTCTCCGGCAGGTCGACCCGGGCCAGCGGCTCGGCCACCGGCACCACCGCCGCGGCCGCGGCCGCGGCGGCGACCTCCGCGTCCACCCGGGCCGGCTCGACCAGGCGCAGGATGTGCTCCCCCGCCGCCCAGGTCCGCCCGGACATCCCGGCCAGCCCGCGCCACCCGTGCACCGGCAGGCCCAACGCCCCGGCCGCCGCGACGACCGCCGCGGACGCCCCATCCGGCTCCAGCACGCCCATCCGGCCACCCTCCCACCGCGCCGGAACCGCGGCCATCCGGTGCCGCCGAGCGCCGCCCCGCGCTACCCGTCGGCAATCCACGGGCCGGCCGGCCGCCGCACCACCCGTCCGGGCGGCCCCGACCCGACCGGGCTGCGCCACCCGACCGGCCCGCGCCACCCGACCGGCCCGCGCCACCCGATAGGGCCGCGCCACCCGATAGGGCCGCGGCGCCTGCGTCCGGCCCGCCGGATCAGGGCAGGTCCTCGGCCAGCAGCGATGGCTCGTCCGGGGCGGACAGGCTGAGCACGACACCGGCCACCGCCGGGGACGCGTCGATCCGGGCTTCGAGGGCCCGCAGCCGGACGGCCAGGTGCGACTCGGGGTCGTCCCCGGTGAGGTCGACGGCGCCCACGATCGAGATCATCCGCGGCCCGACCACCTCCAGCCGCAGGTAGGTCACCCGGGCGACCTCGGGCGCGGCCAGCAGCGCCCGCAGGGTGGCCGCCCGCACCCCGGGATGGGCCTCCTCACCGATCAGGAACTGCCGGTTGCGGTTGATCAGGACGATGGCGACGACGCCGAGGAGCAGGCCGACCAGGATCGATCCGACCGCGTCCGGCACCGGCGAGCCGGTCGCCTGCTGGAGGCCGAGGCCCGCCGCGGCGATGGCCAGACCGGCCAGGGCCGCGACGTCCTCCGCGAACACCGCCCGCAGGGTGGGATCGGAACTGGCCATGACGTACTCGATGAGATCCCGCTGCAGCGTCGCCGCCTCCGGCTTGGCCTGCCGTACGGACTGCAGCAGCGAGATGCTCTCCAGGACGAAGGAGACGATCAGCACCACGTACCCGACGGTGAAGTCGCCGGCCTCCTCCGGGCTGGCCAACTCCTGGACGCCGTGGGTGACCGATACCGCGGCGCCGACCACGAACAGCCCGAGCGCCGCGAACAGCGACCAGACATAGGCCTCGCGCCCGTGCCCGAGCGGGTGGGCCCGGTCGGGCGGGCGGCGGGACCGGCGGTCGGCGATCGCCAGGAAGACCTCGTTGCCCGCGTCCGCCCAGGAGTGGAACGCCTCGGCCAGGATCGACGCCGACCCGGTGAGCACCGCGGCCACCGACTTCGCCGTCGCCACCAGCACGTTGGCGGCGAGCGCGACGAGCACCGTCCGCAGGCTCCCGGACCCGCCGGCCGCGGCCGCCGCCCCGGGCACCGACTCCAGCAGGTCGCGCGGGTCGCGGCCGTCCGCGGCAGGCGTCGCGGCCAACTCACCATCCGGCTCGGAACTCACAGCGCAGTTGCTAGCACACACCAGGGCTGAGCCCCGCGCGGTACCCCAACCGTCCTGGTCCAGAAAGGGTCGCCCAGGGCAGGGCCGGCCCGGGGAACGGCGGTCGCCCGGGCCGGGGCGGGTCGGCGGGTAGCGTGTGGCCAGCCGGAGGGAGGGCGATGCCGACGCTGCCGGAGTTCAGGCTGGAGGCGTTCTTCGCGCGCTGGGAGTTCACCGCGCGCTACCACCTCACCGCCTCCGACGCCGAGTCGATGCCGATGAGCGACCTGCTCGCGCTGGCCGGTGCGGAAGACCGCAAACGCTGGGACGAACTGCGGCTCGGCTACACCGAGACGCGCGGGCTGCCGGCGCTGCGCGCGGCGATCGCCGGCACCTACGACCGGCTCGGCGCCGACGACGTGCTCTGCTTCGGCGGCGCCGACGAGGCGCTGTACCTGGCGATGCAGGTGCTGCTCGACCCCGGCGACCACGCGGTCGTGCTCACCCCGAACTACCAGGCGGCCGAGACGGTCCCGCTGTCGATCTGCGACGTCACCGGCGTCCCGCTGCGGGCCGAGGACGGCTGGGCGCTCGACCTGGACGCGATCCGCGCGGCGCTGCGGCCGAACACCCGGCTGGTCTCGGTGAGCTTCCCGAACAACCCGACCGGGGCGGTGCCGGACCCGGCCACCTGGGCCGGGCTTGCGCGGCTGTGCGACGAGCGCGGCATCCGGCTGTTCAGCGACGAGGTCTACCGGGGCATCGAACTGGACCCGGCCCGGACCCTCGAGCAGGCCGCCGACCTGTCGGAGAACGCGCTGTCGCTGAACGTGATGTCGAAGGCGTACGGCCTGCCGGGGCTGCGGATCGGCTGGATCGCCTGCCGCGACCGCGGCCTGCTCGGCCGGCTGGAGCGGGCCAAGCACTACACGACGATCTGCAACTCCGGGCCGAGCGAGATCCTCGCGCTCATCGCCCTGCACGCGCGGACCGAGATCCTGCGCCGCAACCGCGACATCGTCGCCGGCAACGTCCCGATCTTCGACGCGTTCTTCGCCGAGTTCCCCGACCTGTTCAGCTGGGCGCCGCCGCAGGGCGGCTGCGTCTGCTACCCGCGGTACCACGGGGCCGACGGCGTCGAGGCGATGTGCGCCGGCCTGCTCGCCGCGGAAAGCGTCCTGCTGCTGCCGGCCAGCATCTACCGCTCGGACCTCACCGCCACCCCGACCGACCACTTCCGCATCGGCGTCGGCCGCCGCAACCCCGAACCCGCCCTCGCCCACTTCACCCGCTGGCTGCACAGCCGCCCCTCACCCCGCTGACCGACCACCACCCGGCCGGCGGCGACGCGTCGTTGCGGACGACGAGGGTGGCGCCGTGTTTCCCGCTTGGTCGAGAACCGCGCGCCGGGACGGCCAACGCCGCCCGGAAAGTCATCAGCCGCGACACGCCGTGAAATCGTCGATCTGCCGGCGATCCGCAGGTGTACTTGGTGTACTTATCCGACGCGGCGGTGCACGCTACTGATGTTGTCGACCGAAGGGCCAGTGATCTTGTGACCGAGATCGACTTTCTTGAAGCAATGGGGACCGCAGCGACGAAGGGCGTGCCGGCCGAGGTCGCCGGCATCGTGAAAGAGGCGGTCATGGCTGTGGAAGAAACGGAGCTGCGCCGAGCGGTGAACGACTACCAGCGTGTTCAGCGACTTAAGGTCCGTCCTAGATCTTG